>Ga0315273_10002577_pt1 | contig 21499 bp, 19 predicted proteins | sample YL17G02_0_MG_FD_205753 | JGI IMG/M metagenome (GOLD analysis project Ga0315273, IMG submission 205753) | Sediment microbial communities from Yellowstone Lake, YNP, Wyoming, USA - YL17G02_0 | ecosystem: Environmental > Aquatic > Freshwater > Lake > Sediment | place: USA: Wyoming | collected... | reverse complement strand
GGATCTCGCCGCCCGAGGGGTCGCTGATGGTCTCTTTGGCGCGCGCCAGCATGAAGTGGAACTTGCTTCCCTCACCGATCGCGCTTTCGGCCCAGAGCTTTCCGTGGTGGGCCTCGATGATTCCCTTGCAGATCGCGAGCCCGAGCCCTGTGCCGCCCTGCTCGCGCGTCGCCGAGTCCTCGACCTGAAAGAACTTGCCGAAGATCCGCCCGAGATCCTCCGCCGCGATCCCCTTGCCCTGGTCGGAGATGATTACCTCGTGTTCGCGCTCGTGCTCCTGGAGCTCGATCGTGATCTTACCGCCCGGCTTGGAGAACTTGATCGCGTTGGAGATCAGGTTTTCCAGAACCTGTGTGATGCGCCCCTCGTCGGCGAGAACCATGGCGGGCTCTCTCGGGAGCCGCGCCTCCACCTCGATGCCCTGCCCACCGGGAAGCTGGGGAATCCAGAAGAGACATTTCTCGATCAGGTCGTTGAGAGAGGTCGGCTGGAATTGGATGTGGAGCACCCCTGTCTCGATCTTCGAGACGTCGAACATGTCTTTGACGAGATGGATCAACCGCTCGACCGAGTCCTGGCAGAACGCGAGCAACTGCCTTTGATCCGTCGAGTATTCGAATTCGGCGTTGCTGACGAGTATGTCGAGGGCGCTCTTCATCACCGTGAGGGGCGTGCGCACCTCGTGGGACGCGATGGAGAGGAATTCGCTCTTGGAGCGATCCACCGCGCGAACCTGCTCGTAGACCCGGGCATTGCCCACGGCGGCGGACACCTGCCGCGCGAAAAGCGCCGCGAGGGAGACCGCCTCGGGCCGAAATTGAGAGTGGTCGCCGAGCGCCACCAGGACACCGAGCGTCTGCTCACTCCCGCGAAGCGGCGCCGCCAGCGCGTAGTCGCCGGGGCGGTCGAGCAGATTCGACAGGCCGGCCGCGGCGAACTCGCCCCGCGAGAGAAGTCGCGTCTCGCTGCCCAGGATCGTCTCGAGGCTCTCGACTTGCGCGTCCCACCCTTCGAGGTTCAGTTCGCCGGGGCCCGAGCGCGCCCAGATCCGCACCGACTTGTCGCGCGGCCCCATCGCCCCCGCGAACGTCTCCTCGCCGCCGCAGATCGTGCCGAGGCCCCGTGCCGCGGTCTCGAGCATCCCCTGCAGCTCGAGCGTCGAGGCCACCTGCGAGCCCAGACGATGAAGCTCGCGCAGGAGTTCCTGCTGCTCGTCGTTCCTCGCCTGGGAGGCCTCGAGACCTTGCGCCATCAGGTTGAACGCCGATCCCAGCGCGCCGAGCTCGTTCTTGCTCCTGGTCGAGACGCGCGCGCGCAGGTTTCCCCGCGCGATCTCGTCGACGCCGCGCAGGAGTTCCTCGATCGGCCTCGTGACCCATCCCGAGACGAGATTGCTGGCGAAGATGCTCACGATGAGGCCCACCATGAACACGATCATCGAGACGTACCCGAGCATGCGGATCTGCTCGACCAGTTCGACCGCGCTGAGTTCGACGACGACCAGCCCGAGCGAGCCGGCGTTCCTGGACGGGATCGGCGATACTGCGACCACTCGGGCGCGGCCCTGACGCGTGAAGTCCAGGATCTCCGCCACGGTCCCGACCGTGCCGCTTTGAATCAGCCGAACCGGAAGGTTTGCCGGCGGCGACGAGCCGATCACGAGCCGGCCTCCCACGAGATTCCTCTCGTCGCGATCGGGGTCGGCTGTCCCCATGTCCACGACGACCCCCCAACCGCCGAGCTTGCCCATGGGAGCCATCGTGTAGATATGGACGATCTTCGGGCTCGCGCGGCGCAGCGCACTCAGGTCGGCGGCGATACTCCGGAACGCGAGCGAACGCCCGTCCTCGGGAGTGCGGATCGCGTCGTGATCTTCGAGCGCGATCAGCGCCGAGGCGGTCTCCGCAGCGACCGACGCCGTGGACAGCATCTGGCTGCGGAGAGCAGCCTGCCCGTTTTGGAATAGGAAGTAGGTGGCGAGTAGGAGAAATGCGCTTCCAACGGCGAGGAAGAGGACTTGAAGCTCGTCCTTGAGCGTCCGGGGACGCGAGAAGAAGCGCATCGGTCTGGCTTACGGAACCTCTTGTGGGATTAAGGCACTCGCTTGGCTCGCGTCCCCCCCTTCTGATCTTCGAGGACGTACCCCAAGGCGAGAATCCGGTCCCTGAGTTCATCGGCCCGTTTCCAGTCCATCTGGAGGCGCGCCTCATCTCTTTGTCGGGCAAGGAGTTGCACTTCATCTGGGGCCTCCTCTTGAGAGGCCTCCGCCCCCCAGAAGAGTCCGATGGTCTCCCCCAGCGCTCGCAGTGCCCTGCCCGAAGACGAAACGGCCGCCCGATCCAGATCGGACGCGGCCCCCGCATCCACTGCGCGATTGATCGCCTTCGCCATTTCGAAGAGATGGCCTTGGGCGCGCGCGGTGTTGAAGTCGTCGTCCATCGCCTCCTCGAACTGCTGCGTGAGCGACCGCACGGTGAGCGTCAGCTCGTGAGCCCCGAACGCCTCCGAGGCATCCCGGGACCATCCGGCAGGCGCCCCGATCTTCTCCGCCGCGGCGAGCGCTGCCCGCAATCTTCCGTACGCGATGCCCGCTTCCTTCAGCCGTTCCTCGTTCCACTCGATCGGGCTCCGGTAGTGCGTGGATTGGAGGTAGAACCGGATCACCTCCGGTTCCACCTGGCGCGCGATGTCCTCGATCAGAAAGAAGTGCTGCGTCGATTTGGACATCTTCGAGCCGCTCAGGAGCACAAGACCGTTCTCGACCCAGTAGCGCGCGAACGGTTTCCCCGTCGCGGCCTCCGACTGCGCGATCTCGTTTTCATGGTGGGGAAAGATCAGATCCTGTCCCCCGCCGTGGAAGTCGAACGTCTCGCCAAGGTATTTCATCGCCATCGCCGAGCACTCGATGTGCCACCCCGGGCGGCCCGCTCCCCAGGGGCTCGGCCATGACGGCTCGCCCGGCTTCGTCGCTTTCCAAAGGGTGAAGTCCAGCGGGTCGCGTTTCGCTTCCCCCACCTCGATCCGCACGCCGGCGCGCATGTCATCGAGCTTCCGCCCGGACAGCTCCCCGTAGTGCAGGTAGCTCCTCACGTCGAAGTAGACATCGCCTCCGGCGGCGTAGGCGTGGCCCTTGTCGATCAACCGCCGAATGAGGGCGATGATCTCGGGGAGATGCTCCGTGGCGCGCGGATAGTGGGAGGCGCGCTTGATGTTCAGCACATCGGAGTACTTGAGAAACGCCTCGATGTTCCGCTCCGAGACCGTCTGGTGCGCCACGCCCTCCTTGCTCGCGCGGTCGATGATACGGTCGTCGATGTCGGTGAAGTTGGTGACGTAGGTGACCTCGTATCCCCTCGCCTCGAGGGTGCGGCGCATCACGTCTCCGGCGATCGCGTAGCGCATGTGCCCGACGTGGGGCTTGTCCTGCACCGTCATTCCGCAGACGTACATGCCGGCGCGGCCCGGCGTGATCGGCGTGAACGCCAGCTTTTGGCGGCGGCGGGTGTCGTAGACGCGAAGACTCACAGTCCGCCCTCCCTCGACTCCGACGAATCGGACGGCTCCGACGGCCGGGCGGGGCGAGGCTCTCGAGGGATGCCCGTTTCGGTTTCCTCGATCATCTCACGCAGTAATGACTCCTGGGCCGACGAGTGCCAGAGGTGCAGGTGCTGCTCGATGGCTTGCACTTCCTTCTCCAAGAGCTCGAGGTGACGGGTGACGGGATCGGGTAGATGCATGTGGTCCAGGCTGACGCCCGGAAGCCGCCTGGCGTCGCGCCGCGTGATGCGCCCCGGCACGCCGACCACGGTGCAGTTGGGCGGCACATCGCGCAGAACGACGGCATTGGCGCCGACGTAGACGTCGTCGCCGACCTCGATCGCGCCCAGAACCTTGGCCCCGGCGCCGATTACGACGCGGTCCCCGATCGTGGGATGACGTTTGCCGCGCTCCTTCCCGGTGCCGCCCAGGGTCACGCCCTGGTAGAGCGTCACGTCGTCTCCGACCACGGTCGTCTCGCCGATCACGACGCCCGACCCGTGATCGACGAAGAACCCTCGGCCGATCCTGGCGCCGGGGTGGATGTCGATCCCCGTGAGGAAGCGCCCGAGATGCGAGACGAAGCGCGGAAGCACCGGAATGCGAAGACGCCAGAGTCCGCTTGCGACGCGGTGGAACCAGAGCGCGTGGAGCCCGGGATAGCAGAGCAGGATCTCCACGATGTTGGTCGCCGCGGGATCCCGCTCGCGGAGCGCGCGAAGGTCACGCCACATCGCCCGCACTCCGCGCGGGCTGCAGCGAAATCTTCTCCTGCCGAAGCCTGCGCAGCGCCGCGGCCCTGAGCGCCCGACCCACCTCGAGCCTTTGCCCCGGATTGGTCTTCACCTGGACCAGCACGGTGAAATAGCCTGGATGCACCTCCTCGATCCCAAGCAGCTTGGGTTCGCCCTCGAGGTGCGATTTCATGGAAGGCTCGGCCGCGAACCGGCGCAGCGCGTCCTCGAGCACAGCCAGGACCTGATCCGGATCCTCGGTCGAGCTGACGGGAATCCGGATCGTCGGCGAGGACCAGCTCTTGGTCAGATTCGTCACCACCTTCATCTCGCTGTTCGGAACGAAGTGGAGCGCGCCGTCCCCGTCGCGCAACTCGGTGTGGCGGAGACTCAACGACTCCACCTTGCCGGCGACGCCCGCCGCGCGGATCACGTCGCCGACGGCGAATTGATTGTCGAGGATGATGAAGAAGCCGCTGATCCAGTCGCGCACCACACCCTGCGCGCCGAGTCCCGCCGCCACGCCGAAGCCGCCCGCCGTCGCGAGGGCCGGCGTGATGTCCAGGCCCAGCTCTCGCACAACCATGAGCACCGCCACGACGACGATCAGCACCCACGAGGCGCCGCGGAGCACCTCGCCCAGCGTCTTCGCGCGCTTGTCGCGCTCCACCTGGTCACCCTTCGCGTCGGAACGGATCGCGCGCTCGATCCGCCTGACGAGCACCGCCGCCACGCGAGAGATCAGGAACGCGAAGCCGACGACGAGCCCGAGCTTGAGCGCCAGGCTGACGACGTCGAAGGCGGTCCCGTGGGTGGGAGTCAACGGACTCACCGCGCCGCTTTGACCGGCGCCGATTCCACGATGGCGCGGACGAGGTCCTCGTAACTCAGACCCGCTGCGGCCGCCGCCTTGGGCACGAGGCTGGTCTCGGTCATGCCGGGCACCGTGTTCACCTCGAGGCAGTAGGGCGTACCGTCCTCGTGCAGTCTGAAATCGACGCGCGCGACGCCGCAGCAGCGGAGGGCGCGGCACGCCCGGAGCCCCAGGCTCAGGATCCGCTCGCTGGCCTCGGGCGGAAGCGCGGCGGGAACCTCGTAGCGGCTCGCCCCCGCCGTGTACTTGTGCTCGTAGTCGTAGAAGCCGCCCTCGGGAACGATCTCCACGATCGGAAACGCGCGCGCTTCGAGCACCGAGACGGTGACCTCGCGCCCCGGAATGAACCGCTCGATCAACGCGAGCCGCCCGAAGCGCCGGGCTTCGTGGAGCGCCGGCAAGAGCCGGGCGGGCTCGTCCACGACCGTGATGCCCACAGTCGAGCCCTGGTCGTTGGGCTTCACGATGAGCGGGTAGCCGCCGAGCCGCGCGACTTCTTCGTCGCGGATCTCGGGATGCCATGGTTGCGCTTCGTCCTCGGGTGCCCAGCGCTCGATCCACTCCGGAGTGGGAATACCCTCCTGGATGAAGATCCGCTTGGACATCGCCTTGTCCATCGCGAGGGCCGAGGACAGAACTCCTGAGCCGGTGTACGGCAGCTGCGCCATTTCGAGGAGCGCTTGGATCGTTCCGTTCTCGCCGTCCCCGCCATGGAGAGCGACGAAGGCGAGATCCGCGTCCCGGGGGATCGTGCGCACGAGGGCCGCGAGATCTCCCGCGGTGGCGCCCGTATCGAGCGCCGTGGTCTCGTGCCCCAGCTTGACCAGCGCGCGGTGGATTCCGGTGCCCGTCCGGAGCGAGATCTCGCGCTCCGGGCTCGTTCCTCCCATCAGGACGACGATCTTCATCGGTCGTTCACCTCCAAGAGGGCCACCGCCATAGCCGCGATCCCTTCCTCCCGGCCCAGCGCGCCGAGCCGCTCGTTGGTCGTCGCCTTCACCGAGATACAGTCTTCTTTGACGCCCAAAGCGCGCGCCAGATTCGAGCGCATCGCTTCCGCATGCAGCGCGATCCGCGGCGATTCCAGGATCAAGGTCGCGTCGACATTCACGACGTTGGCACCCCGCTCGGCCACCATCGCGCGGATCCGGTCGAGCAGCTCCATGCTCGAGATGCCTCGGAGGCTGGGGTCGGAATCGGGGAAGTGCCGGCCCAGATCGCCCAGGCCCATGGCTCCGAGGAGCGCGTCGCCGATCGCGTGCGCCAGCGCGTCCCCGTCCGAGTGCGCCAGAAGCCCGCGATCGTGGTTCAAGTGGACACCCCCCAGCACGAGCGGGAGCCCGGGCGCGAGACGGTGGATGTCGTAGCCGATGCCGACGCGGAAACCGCCCTGGCCCATCAGGCCTCCGTCTTGGACAGGAATTGGATCAGAGCTTCGAAGACGACGAGATCGCCCGGAAAAGTCAGTTTGAGGTTCGAGGGATCGCCTGGAACCGCCGCGATCGCCACGCCGAGCGATTCGACCAGAGCCGCATCGTCGGTCGCGATTTCCTCGCGCTCGCGCGCACGAGCGTGAGCCCGAGTGAGTATATCACGCGTGAAGATCTGGGGTGTTTGCGCCGCCGAGAGCCTCTCGCGTGGGAATGAATGCGCGATCCTGCCGTCCACCACTTCCTTCACGCTGTCGCGGATCGGAAGCGTCGGAATCGCCGCTCCTGTCGCCCGCGCCGCCGCGAGCACGCGCTCGATCAGCGCGGGACGGACCAGGACGCGAGCCACGTCATGCACTGCGACGTAGGGGAGATCGGAGGTGAGGGTTTGGAGTCCCAACCACACCGACTCCTGCCGCTCGGCGCCGCCCGGAGTTGCGACGAGGGTCACGCCTCGAGGATTCGCGACCGTGGCCAGCGCCCGCTGAGCGTCGGGAAGGAGTGCTGCGGGAACCACGGCCACGATCTCGCCGACGGCGGTCACATCCAGGAAGGTCTCCACGACCCGGGCGAGCGCGGGCCGGCCGGAGATCTCGATCAGAAGCTTGGGCCCGAGCGCACCCATGCGACGCCCTTCGCCGGCGCCGGCCAGGATGACCGCGAGGTCCACGCGTCAGCTCTGCCGGGGGGGGCGCGACGATGCGGCCGCGACCTTGGCCGCGCGCGGGCCGAGCGTCCGCTCGATCGCCTCCGCCAGCGTTGCCGCCGCAACGATCTCGATGCCGGACGGGCGCTTGCCCGCCGCTCCGCGATCGGCCCCCGCGCGGGACTTGGGCACGATCGCGGAGCGGAAGCCCAACCGCTCCGCCTCATTGAGCCGCCGCAAGAGCTGAGGCACGGGGCGAAGCTCGCCGCCGAGGCCGATCTCTCCCACGGCGACGCGATCTGCCGGAAGCGGCGCGTCGCGGTGGCTCGAGGCCAGAGCGAGCGCCAATCCCAGATCGCTGGCGGGTTCCTCGAGCCGGATTCCGCCCGCCACGTTCACGAACACGTCGGCGCCGGCGAGTGAGAGACCCGTGCGCTTCTCGAGCACGGCGATCACCACGGAAAGTCTCCGCGGATCCACACCCCGCGCGACGCGCTGCGGATTGGCGAAATGGGTCGGTGCCACGAGGGCCTGCACCTCGACCAAGAGCGGGCGCGACCCTTCGATCGACGCGACGACGGCCGAGCCCGAGACCGAAGTTCCGCGGTCGCGCAGAAGCCGCTCGGAGGGATTTTCCACCTCGGCCAGCCCGTCGCCGCGCATCTCGAAGACTCCGATCTCGTGCGTGGAACCGAAACGGTTCTTGGCCGCGCTCAGGATGCGGTACTCGTGGTGCGGATCCCCTTCGAGGTAGAGCACGACGTCCACCATGTGCTCGAGCGTGCGGGGTCCCGCCACCGCCCCGTCCTTGGTGACGTGCCCGATGAGGATGACGGGAAGCGATCGTTCCTTCGCGAGACGGAGAAGCCGCAATCCGCACTCGCGCACCTGCGACACGCTTCCGGGGGCGGCGTCCAGCGAGGAGAGGTAGAGGGTCTGGATCGAGTCGATCACGAGAAGCGATGGGTGAAGCTGATCCACCTGTGCGGTGACGGCGTCGAGGTCGATCTCGGACTGGATCCAGAGATTCTCTCCACCGCCGCGAAGAGCGATCCGCTCGGCGCGCATCTTCGCCTGCCTCGGCGATTCCTCACCGGAGACGTAGAGCACGCCCTTCCCGGCGCGACCGAGCGCGGCGGCGAGCTGGAGCGCCAGCGTCGACTTTCCGATGCCGGGATCGCCACCGATGAGGACGAGCGACCCGGGTACCAGACCCCCGCCCAGCACGCGATCGAGCTCGCCGATGCCGGAATGCCAGCGATCCTCCGCGGTGGTCTCGATCTCGTCGAGGCGCAGAGGCAAGGCTCCCCCCGCGCCGTAGCGATGGCCCCCCGCGGACGGCGCGGCGCGCGCGGTCTCCTCGACGGCGGTGTTCCATTCGCCACAGTGGGGGCAACGCCCGAACCACTTGGGACTCTCGTTGCCGCACGCGGAGCAGAGAAAGACCGCGCGCGGGGACGACTGGGATGCCTGCTTACGAGCCATGCCGTGGGTGTCTCTCCGGGCGGGGCCGACCGTGCCCCGCCGCTAGAAGATGCTCATCTTGAGATAGCGATTCGGGTTCTTCCTGATGTCCTTCACCAGGTCGTTCGTGTTGTGGAGAGTCTCCTTGAGATCGGTGTAGAGCGTGGAATCCGCGATCACCTTGCCCAGGGTTCCTTCCTGATTGTCCATCCGCTCCACGACCCTCTGCATCGCGTCGGCCGTGACGGTCAGCTTGTCGGATAGCGTGGCGAGCCGTTGCGACGCGACTCCGAAATCCTTGATCGACGTGGACACCTGCGCTCTGTTTTCGGATGCGATCGCGTGGATCTGGGAGGCGGCGCCCTTGAAGTCCACGATGGCTTGCCTGAGATCGCCTTCGTTTTTCGCCACGGCGGAGGAGAGATGTTCGGTCGCCTTCTCGAAGTTCTTGGACGCGCGCTCCATCGTGGCAGGGTCCACGGCGTCCAGGAATTCGTTGAGCCGCGAGGAGAGCTCCGTCGCTTCGGTGATCAGGTCGCCCGCGCCCGCGATGACTTCCGGCACTCCCGACTGGAACCGCCCGGGGATCGGCTTGGACCCATCGAGCCGACCCGGCGCCGAGCCCGGTTCGAGCATGAGAAACTTCTCGCCCATGAATCCGATGTTGGCCACCCGGATGAACGCGTCGGGGTGGAGGATCACGTCCTTGTCGACCTCGAACTCGACCCGCACCGTCTGGTCCAGCAAGTGGATGCGGCGGACGATTCCTTTCCGGACTCCGCGCACGGCGACCGGGTCCCCCTCCGCGAGGTTTCCTACCTCTTCGAATTGCGCGATGAAGTGAGCCTTCTTCTGGCCCAGGCGATAGTCCTTGATCCAGACGACCCCCGCCAGGAGCAGGACCAGCGCGAGAATTCCTGTGATCCCTACCTGGATCGCGGCTCGACGCGATGTGTGGTTCATCCCTGACCCTCTACGTGGGAAGGAGGGGCCCCTCGGAACTCCCCTCGATGAATTGCCGCACTACCGGGTCGCGCGTCGCCTGAATCTCCGCGGGAGTACCCACCGCGTGGATCCGCCCCTCGTGGAGCATCGCGATGTGATCCGCGATATGATAGGCGCTTCGCATGTCGTGCGTTACGGCGATCGACGCGATTCCCAGTCTTTCCTGTAATCGGCGGATTAGCCGATTAATTAAGTCCGCTGTGATGGGGTCCAGGCCGGTCGTCGGCTCGTCGTAGAGCATGACCTTCGGATTGAGGGCGAGGGCGCGGGCCAGCGCCGCCCGCTTCTTCATGCCACCACTCAAGTTGGAGGGACGCATGTCTGCGGCCCCCTCCAGCCCCACCAGCCGGAGCTTCTCCTGGACGACCAGCTCCACCTGGGCCTCCGGCATCTTGGTGTGCTCCCGGAGCGGCAGCCCGATGTTATCCCCGATGCTGAGGGAGTCGAAGAGCGCCCCGCCTTGAAAGAGCATCCCCATCTGGCGTCTCAGGTTCAGCAACTCGACGGCGCCCAGAGAGGGGACGTCCATTCCGTTCACGCACACCGATCCTTTGTCCGGATCCATCAGACCCACGACGTGCTTCAGGAGCACCGACTTTCCCGTCCCGCTGCGGCCAATGATGACGACCGATTCGCCGCGCTGGACGGCGAGGTCCACACCGCGCAGGACTTCCTTGGTGCCCAGGCGCTTCCAGACGCCCTTGATCTCGATCGCGGCCTCAGGCAAAGAGCACCCGGAAGAGGAAGGAGGCGAGGAGATAGTCCACGATCAGGATCAGCAGGCAGGAAGCTACGACCGCCTGTGTCGTGGCCAGCCCTACTCCCTGTGCGCCGCCTTCGCTGCGCAGCCCGTAGTAGCAGCCCATCATCGCGATGATGTTCCCGAAGAAGAAAGCCTTGATGAGCCCCGAGAACACGTCGCGCATGTGGAAGTAGAGCCTGAGGCCGCTGGTGAACGTGTGCGCGCTCACGTCGAGCGTGAAGACCGAGACGAGGAACCCGCCGAAGATGGCCACGATGTCGGCGAAGATGGTGAGGACCGGAAGCATCAGCGAGGCCGCCAGGAAGCGCGGCACCACCAGGTAGCGGACCGAGCTGATCCCCATCGTCTCCATGGCGTCGATCTGCTCGGTCACGCGCATCGTGCCCAGCTCGGCCGCGATGGAGGCGCCCACGCGCCCTCCGACGACCAACGCGGTCAGAACCGGACCCAGCTCGATCACCACCGATTTCCCGATCACGGTGCCCAGATAGATCATGGGCACGTAATCCCGGAACTGGTAGCTGGCCTGCACGGCGGCCACCGCGCCGGTGAAAAGCGCGACGATCATGGCCAGCGGCATCGAGCCGACGCCGATCAGGAGCATCTGCTGGACGACCAGCGGGAATCGCTTGAAGCCCGACGGGATGCCGCGGATCACCTCGCCCATGAGGATGATCACCTCCCCCGCGTCCTGAAGCAGCTTCAGGAGGACGCGGTAGGGCCATCGGGAGCCGAGCCGCTCGACGATTATCTCGTCCACGCGCGCGCTAGAGCTGGGGCTCCGAGACGTTGCGCGGCGAATCGAACCGTGTGCACTCGCTCGCGAACGTGAGGTCGATGCTCCCGACGGGGCCATTTCGCTGCTTGGCGATGATGATCTCCGCCTTTCCGTCCTTCTTCTCCGGGTCCGTTTCATAGACCTCGGGACGGTAGACGAAGAGCACGACGTCGGCGTCCTGCTCGATGGCGCCCGATTCGCGGAGATCCGAAAGAACCGGCCGCCTGCTGCCGCCGCGCGTCTCCACCGCACGCGAGAGCTGCGAGAGCGCGAGCACCGGAACCTTGAGTTCCTTGGCGAGCGCCTTGAGCGCCCGAGAGATGGACGAAATCTCCTGCTGGCGATTCTCCGAGGATTCGGGGCCCCGGATGAGCTGAAGATAGTCGATGATGATGAGTCCCAGCGGCACGTCCGAGATGAGCCGGCGCGCCTTGGCGCGCATCTCGAGAATGCTCATCGCCGCTGTGTCGTCGATGTAGATCGGCGCTTCATGGAGCTGCGCCGCGGCGTTCTGGAGGCGCTTGTACTCTTCGTTGCTCGCGTAGCCGCGGCGGATCTTGTGGATGTCGACCCGCGCCACGGAGCACATGAGCCGCTGGACCAGCGACTCCTTGGACATCTCCAGGCTGAACATCGCAACCGACGTGCGCTCCGCGGTCTTCGCGTGCACGGCGACGTTCTCCGCGATGTTCATCGCGAAGCTCGTCTTTCCCATCGAGGGACGGCCTGCGATCACGACGAAGTCGGATTTCTGGAACCCGGCGGTCATCTCGTCCAGGTAGTAAAAGCCCGACGGCACCCCGGTCACGTGCACCTTGCGCTGCCGGTACTCCTCGATGGCCGTGTAGCCCTGGAGCACGAGCTGGCGCATCGGATGGAACCCGGTTCGCAGACGGTCGTCCGAGATCGCGAAGATCGCCTGCTCGGCGCGGTCCAGGAGGGCCGACGGCTCGTCCCGCTGCTCGAAGCAATCGCCGACGATCTCGGTCCCCACCTCGATCAGGCGCCTCAGCGTGGCCTTTTCGTTCACGATCCGGCAGTAGTGCTCGATGTTGGCCGCGGTGGCCACGTATTGGTCGAGGCTCGTGAGATAGCTCGCGCCCCCGATCGCCTCGAGCTCCCGCTTGCCCTTGAGCTCCTCCACGAGGGTCACGAGATCCACGGCCTCGTTCTTCTCGAAGAGGCTGATGATCGCGCGCCAGATCTTGCGGTGCGCCTCCCGGTAGAACGACCGCTCGCCGAGGTGATGAATCGCCGTCGCGGTCGCGTCGCGCGAGAGGAGCATCGCTCCGAGCACGGATCGCTCCGCGTCCAAGGACTGCGGCGGGATCCTCCCCATTTCCTCGACCGCCGGATTCGCGGCCTGCATCGGTCTCACTCTGGCCAGGGCATCTTCCATGCGAATCTCCTCACGTCCCCGTTCGGGCAATCAAGGTCTCTCTCACCCGCTGCATGTCCACCCAGGCCTCCCGCTTGAGGGAGGGGTTCCTGAGGAGCGCCGCGGGATGGTAGGTCGGGATGAGTGGAATGCCCTTGTATTCGAACGTGCGGCCGCGCATCGAGGCCATCGACGCCTTCGTCTTGAGCAGCGCCTGCAGGGAGGAAAGCCCCAGCGCGCAGATCAGCGCAGGTCTTACCAGAGCAAGCTGCTGCTCGAGATACGGGAGGCACTGCTCCACCTCCTCCGGAAGCGGCGTTCGATTATCGGGCGGCCGGCATTTGAGCACGTTGCAAATGTACACCTCTTCGCGTCGCATGCCGATGGCGGCGATCATCTTGTCGAGAAGCTGCCCCGCGCGGCCCACGAACGGCAGCCCCTTCAGGTCCTCGTCGCGTCCCGGCGCCTCGCCCACGAACACCAGCTTCGCCGTGGGACTACCGTCGGAAAAAACGGTCTGTGTACGCGTGCCGCAAAGGACGCACTTCCTGCACTCGGCAACGGCCTGCTTCAGCGCGGCGAGAACCGGCGTCTCTGCCATCTGAGCGGAATCTCGGAGCGAACCGGAGGGCGCCTTGAGGGCGGACGAAGTCCGTCCGAGCGAGCGCCCGGAGGTTGCGCTCCGAGATTCCGAACCGCTGGCGCCCTCCGGTTCGCGCCGAGGTCCCAACTCGCCGGAAAGCTCTACGTGGGTTCGTCCGCGGCGGACCTCGCGCTCCAGGAGGACACGCGCTTCCGCGGCGATCTCGGCGAGCTCCAGTTTGGGGTCGGTCACTTCTTCTTCCCGGCGGCGAGCGCCGCCGCGACCCGCCGCAGGATCGCGCGCGCCACCTCGTGCTTGGAGCGGAGGCTCACGTGTTCGATCTTGCTGGAGCGGTCCAGGATCGTCACCTCGTTCCGGTCGGAACCGAACTCGGCGCCTGGCCTCAGCGGATTATTGACCGCGATGAGGTCGAGCCCCTTCCGCTTGAGCTTCTCCCTGCCACGGCGCACTCCGTCCTCCGTCTCCAGAGCGAAGCCGACGAGGAATTTCTTGGGGTATTTCTTCCGAACGGACTCCAGGATGTCCGGCGTTGCCGCGAGATCGAGCGTCATTCCCTCGCTGGACCGGCGGAGCTTGATCGCGCTGGGCGTGGCGGGCCTGTAGTCGCTAACCGCCGCCGCCATGATCAAGGCGTCGGCGTCGCGCATCGCGCGGCGCACCGCCTCGCCCATGTCGGAGGCGGTCATCGCCGTGACGGACGTCACGCCCACCGGAGGCGCCGCGGTCGTGCGCGCCATGACAAGCGTCACGGCGGCTCCCATGCGCTGGGCCTCCTCGGCCAACGCGAATCCCATCTTGCCGCTGCTCCGGTTGGTGATCACCCTCACCGGATCGATCGGTTCCTCGGTCCCGCCCGCGGTCACGACGACCCGTTTGCCTCGGAGCGGAAGCGCCTGCCCTCCGGAGGCTGCCGGCCCGGCACCCAAGTCGTTCAGCGCATCCCGCGCGGCCGCGACGATCGCCGGAAGCGCCGCCATGCGCCCCACGCCCCTCTCGCCATCGGCGAGCTCGCCCTCTTCGGGCCCGACCATCCGAATTCCACGCGCCTCCAGCGCGCGAGCGTTCTCGCGCACGGCGGCGTGCTCCCACATCGCGACGTTCATCGCTGGGGCCAGCAACACCGGGGATCGAGTGGCGAGGAGCGCGGTGGAGAGAAGATCGTCTGCCAGACCGTGGGCCAGCTTGCCGAGCAGGTGGGCCGTGGCGGGGGCGACGAGGACGATGTCCGCTTCGCGCGCCATCCCGATGTGCGCCATGCCCAGAGAAGTAGGGCGCGAGGAACCCGTAAACCACGGACCCTCGCCCAGCGCGGCGGGCTCGAAGAGTTCCGAGAGCACCGGGCCGCGGGTGACGGAGCGAAGCGCATCGATGGTGACGAAGCGCAGCGCGTTCCTGGTCGCGATGACGGAGACGTGGGCGCCTTCCTTGATGAAGAGCCGGATCAGCTCGGGGATCTTGTAAGCCGCGATCCCGCCCGTCACCCCGAGGAGAACGCGCGCTCCCTTGAGCCCGGACCGCGTCTCCGTCACGGCACCGCTACTCCTCTGAGCTTTCCGGGGGCTCCGGCTTCGTCTCGTCCGGATTGACCACATAGCGATAGAGAACGTTGCCCTTGAGCGCTTCCTCCAGAGCGACGTTCGTCACCTTCCCGCCCGGATTGAGACCCGTCTGGCGGCTCAGCTCGTTCAAGCGCCGCGCTTCCTTGGACGCAACGATGATGAGCTCGTACTTGTTGGGAATGTTGCTCGACCGAAGAATGCCCTTGTCCTGATCCAAAGCCGACCTCCTTACCGATGATGCCTCGTCGCGGTACCTACGCTACGACGCGATGCGACGCGAGACCCTGCACGTCTCCGCGACGATGATGGACGCCACTTGCAAATACGCGATCTGCAGATCGTCGTTCACGACCGCGTAATCGTACTCGTTCGCGAGGGCGATCTCGCGACGAGCGTTCTCGAGGCGCAGACGGATGCGCTCCTCGGAATCCGTGCCCCTGCCCCGCAACCTCTGCTCCAGGCTGTCGAGCGACGGCGGGAGCACGAAGATGCACACGCCGTCGGGGTAGACCTTTCGTACTGTCTGCCCTCCCTGGACGTCGATGTCCAGGAGGACGTTCTTTCCGGCCGAAAGCCAGCGATCGGTCTCCGCGCGGAGCGTGCCGTACAGCTCGCCGTGCACCTCGGCCCACTCCACGAACTCGCCGGCATCGACCCGCCGCCGGAATTCCTCGCGGCTCAGGTAGAAGTAGTCCTCGCCTTCCTTCTCGTGCGGGCGGCGGGGCCGCGTCGTGGCGGAGACCGAGTACCTGAGATCCAGCCCGGCGTTCAGCAGGAGTTCGACGAACGAACTCTTGCCGGCGCCCGATGGGCCCGAGAGCACGACCACGAAGTGCTTGTAGCCCGTGGCCGGTTCGCGCCTCGGCTCATTCGATGTTTTGGACCTGCTCTCGGATCCGCTCAAGTTCCTCTTTGACTTCCACGACCTGTTCCACGATCGGAACGTCCGAGGACTTGGACCCGATCGTGTTGATCTCGCGGTTCATCTCCTGGAGCAGGAAGTTGAGCTTCCGTCCGGGCGTGCTCTCCTCGTCGAGCAGCTTCAGGAAATGTCCGCAGTGAGACTCGAGCCGCACGCATTCCTCGGTGCAGTCGAGACGGTCCGCCAGCAACGCCACCTCTTGCGCGATCCGATCCTCGGAGAGCTGCCCTTCGGTCAGGAGCGCGCGGATGCGCTCGCGCAGCTTTTCCTGCGCCACGCGCGTCCGCTCCGGAGCGCGCTCGCGGACATGCCCCACGCGGCTTCGAATCGATTCGACGCGGGCCTCGAGATCCTTCCGAAGCGCCTTCCCTTCCTCTTCCTTCATCCGGATGACGTCTTCGGTCGCCTCGGTCACGACCTTCCGGAGCATCGTGAGATAGAACTCCGGATCGGTCTCCGGCTCCTCCCAGACGAAAAGGTTCGGGAGCGAGGCGAAGGACTGGATGTCCATCTCGCCCTTCAAGCCGTACTTGTTCTTGAGCGCGCCCAGCAATTCCAGATATCGCCCTGCGGTCCGCTCGTCCAGCTTGAGCGTGCCCACCGGCTCGGCTTCGCGCTCGCCCTCCCCCCACATGACCACGAGACTGATCTTGCCTCGGGTCAGGCTGTCTGAAAGGACCTTGCGGGCCTCCGCCTCGTATGCCGACAGCATGCGCGGCAGACGCGCCGAAAGCTCGCAGAAACGATGATTTACGGACCGGACTTCGGCCGTGAGGCGGAGGCCGTTCACGACCACCTCGCCCCGGCCGTAACCCGTCATGCTTCGAACCATTGTCGGGTATGGATCGCTCCCTGGGGGTGAGCCTGTACTTTACCCCGCCACGAGCCCTTCCGTCAATGAACCCCGCCGAGGAGAATGGGATTGACCACGCCGGGGGCGAGTCCCTAACGTCCGCCCATGGTCCGGCGCCCGCAAGCAAAGAAATCCCAAGGGACTCCACCGCCTGCGGGCGTCCGGCCCAGGAGCCCGGAGCGGGCGTCGCCCGGCTCGGCCGGTCGCTGGTGGCCGCTGCTTCTGGCGGTGGTCCTTCTCTCCTCCTTGCTTCCGATGGCCAAGTCGATCGAATACGACTTCGTTTGGGACGACAAGGTGCTCATCGGCCCGTCTCTCGACGTGCGCGGGCCGGCCGATTTGGCCCGGCTTTGGAACACACCGTTCGACTCTCTCCTGCGCGAGCCGGTGATCCAGCAAACCTATTTCCGCCCCCTCGTGCTCTTCAGCCTGGCGCTGGACCGCTCGCAGGGCGGGCGGGGGGCGGAGACCTTTCACAGGACCAACCTCCTCTTGTACGCGCTCGCGTGCGTGTTCCTGTGGCTCTTCGCGTGGGAAGTGTCGGGGCGGCCGGTCGCCGCGACCGTGGGCGCCGTCTTGTTCGCGGTACATCCCGCGCATCCGGAGAGCGTCGTCTTCATCTCGGGCCGCACGGACGTTCTTTGCGGTGCGTTCCTGTTCGCGTCGCTCTGGGCCGCCGCGCGGTTCGGTCGGCACAGCCGGCGCGCGTGGACAAGGCTGATCCCCGCGTCCGCGCTCCTGCTGCTTGCGCTCTACTCGAAGGAGGTAGCGCTCTTCGCCGCCCCGCTCCTTCCACTCGTGCTCTGGCTGCGGGAACGGCGGATCAAGGCGGCCGCGCTGACGATCGCGACACTTCCCGTTCTTGCGGCGATCGTCGTCTATTTCGCGAGCCGGATCGGTGTGGTGGGTCACGGTCTGGTTCCGGCCGCCTCGCCGGTCGCGGGAACGATCCCTCAGCTTCTCACCAGCGTGGCCGTCGCCGCCCGGTACGTGCCGCTCCTTCTCTTCCCGATTTCGCTCTCCGCGCGGCACGAGGTCGCGCCCCTGGCACGGCCCGACTTCGTATTCGTCGCCGGCGTCCTTCTCCTCGTCGCGATCGCGGCGGGGCTCTTTCTCACGATCCGCCGCCGCTCGATGTGGTCCGTGCCGCTCTTCCTCTTCGCGGCCACCCTCCTGCCGCTCTGTTCCGTGCGAATCATCGCCGGAGCGCTCGTCGCGGAGCGTTTTCTCTTCATCCCCAGCGGCGCGCTCGCGATCGCGGTGGCGCTCCTGCCCGGGACGGCGGCGCTCCTCGCGAGCGGGACGTTTGCCGCGTTCTTCCTGGCGCTGCTCCTGCCGCGCGTGCCGATCTGGAAGGACGGCGGCACGCTCTACACCTCGATGCTCCGCGATTCGCCGAACTCGCCCTATGTCCACGCGATTCTCGGCGGCTACTACTACGAACAGCGCAATTACCGGCGCGCCATCGAGCACCACAAGCGCGCCTTCGAGCTGAACCCCGAATTCAAGGAATCGCTGCTCAATCTGGGGGCCGCGGAGGAGGAATCGGGGCAGGTGGACTCCGCGTTCACGCATGTGCGGTTGCTCCTGCGGCTCTCGCCCCAGTACGCGCCGGCGTGGTACGCGCTCGGAAACCTCTACGCGCGCATCGATCGACCCGACTCCGCCGCCTCAGCGTATCGCTCGGCCGTGCGTCTCGATCCCGATTTGGCGCAGGCGGAGAACAACCTCGGAGTCGTGCTCGAGCGCATGGGACGCTTCGAGGAGGCGGCCGCACACTACGAGCGCGCGCTCACACTGCAGCCGGGATATTCCGACGCCACGAACAACCTCGCGCGGCTGCGGTCGGAACGCGCGAAATGACGGAATCGCTCCACGCGCTCCGCGGCCGCGGCGTGCGCGGCATCGCGGCGTTCTCGTCGCATTCGATGGCGCTGTCGCTGGAGGGGGAGCCGCGCGCGTACCTCTGGATCCACCTCGAGCGGAAGGAGGCGTGGTGGACGATCGCCGAGGCGATGCCCATTCCGGCCGACCCGCGGGGATCCCCCTTCGACGGACTGGCCACCCCCCTGCGCGGCGCGCGAATCGCGGATGCCGTGGCGATCGCGGATCGCGGCGGCTTCTCGCTACGGCTGACGCCCCGGGGCGGCAAGTCGAGCGCGCTGACTCTCACGCTGGATGCCGCCGGTCCACGCACGAACCTGTCGCTTCAGGCGGAGCCTGGCGGACAGGTTCTCTGGGCGTTCCACCGCGAGGAGGCGCCGGCGGAGGGGGCGGAGGCGGAGAGAAAGCCTGCGGCGCTCCCGGTGGGCTACCGCCCTCCGGCCGCGCGGGAAGCCGTCACGCCCACCGAGCGCGAGCTCTTGCAGGAGAAGATCGAAGCCGCCTTCCGGGCCGAATTCGACGCCGAACTCAGGAGAACCATCACCGCCGCGGAGCGGACGCTCGAGCGGCGGCTCCGGGCGGCGGAAGAGGACACGCGGAGGGCGCGCGCGATGCAAGCGGACCGGCGGCGCGCGGAAATCCTGCTCTCAAATTTCGGCAGGATCGAACGGGGGGCGAGCCGCGTCGAACTCCCCGATCCTTTCGCGGACTCGCAACAGGCGACGGTCGAGATCTCCCTCGATCCGGCGCTTTCTCCCGATCAGAACGCGGCGCGTCTGTTCCAGCGGGCCAAGAAAGGCGAGCGAGGCGAGAAGCTTGCCGAGACACGCGTCGTCGCGACCCGAAAGAGCCTGGCCGGGCTTGCCGAGGTACGCCGCGAACTCCTCCTCCGCTCCCCGAAAGAGGCCCTGGCCTCGCTCCAGAGCTTTCTCTCCGGGGTGAATCTCGATTCAAGTGCACGGGGCGACGAGCGAGAGACCCGTCTGGGTCGACGGACCGCCGTCGCGCCCCGTGCGGGACGTCCAGGGCGCGGACCAACAGGGGCGCGCCAATCGATCCGGCCAAGGACGTTTTTAACCAGCGATGGATGGGAGGTCTGGGTCGGCCGCAACAACGCCGACAACGACCGAATCACCCACCGGTTGTCCAACCCCCACGATCTTTGGTTCCATGTCGTGGGGGTCCCGGGATCCCACGTGATCCTTCGCCGCCCCACTCGAAACGCAGCCCCAAAGCCGAACACGATCGTGGAGACGGCTCAGATCGCCGCATACTTCAGCAAGGCGCGAAAGCTAACGCGGGTACCGGTGATCTACACGGAACGCAAGTTCGTCACGAAACCGAGGCGCGCGAAGCCGGGCCTAGCGCTCTGCTCTCGCGAGCGGGAAATCCTCGTACGCCCCCGGAAACCGGGAGGCACGACCGGCGACTCTGACTCTGGAACTGATCGCGGGGTGTCGGGCTGAGATGCAGGATCAGTGCGGGGGGGGACCCGTGCCGGGTGCAGTGCTGCGATGAGACTTTAAGTGGGCCGCGGACAGATGGGGCACCCAGGAAGAGTCAGCCTGGAGCCTTTATGTCCATTGGACCTGAGGAGTATGGTTCGCCCTGGCATTGGCATCTGCTGAGAGCATCCCCATCCTCCGCGGACCCACATCAAGAGATCGACGGAGACTTGAAACTCTTACTACGTTCCCTGCTGCTGACCCTGCTACAAAGCATGGGTCATGCCGGGGCCAGACGCTTTGACGATTCCGCGGCTCGGGACCTTGATCTCAATATGGCCCAATTGGTTAGCGATCGCTTCCGCCGTGGAGCGGCGCCGGGCTTTGCTGAGCGTGAAGTTCAGGAGAGACATGAATGTCTCGCTCCGTCACCCCTCAAATCCCCTAAATCCTTTTGCTTTGAGTAACTTCGAAAAATGTCACATGGGAAATCGAGGCGCGACCCGAATGTCACACGCAAGGGAACGGACTTGTGGTCGCAGGGCCGAACAGAATCGAAGCTAGTAAATCTGCTTGAGGAGGCGGATGAGGTGGCGGCGGGTGATGCCCAACTCGAGAGCCGCACGACTGCGGTTTCCCCCGTTGCGCGAGAGAGCCGCGAGGATCTCCTCGCGCTTCAGCATGTCCACTTTTCCGCGCAGGCTGCGCGACTGATGGAGATCCGCCGGAGCGCCGGAGCCGCCGGGGTAGAGGATGCGCATGAGGGAGGCCCGGTCCAGGAGCTCCTGCCGGCCGGCGCAGAGGAAGATCGACTCGATCTTGTGCTTCAGCTCGCGGACGTTGCCGAGCCAGGGGAGCGAGATCAGGTAATCCAGCGCGTCCTCCGCGAGGACCACCTGGCGCCCCTCTCGGGCCGAAAGCTCGTCCAGATAGCTTCGGATCAATAGGGGGATGTCCTCCCGGCGCTCGCGAAGCGGCGGCAGCGAGAGGCTGACCTGGCCCAAGCGGTAGAAGAGATCCGCGCGGAACCAGCCCGCCCTCACGGCTGCGTCGAGATCCTTGTTGGTCGCGGCGACGATGCGCACGTTGAGCTGCCTCGAGCGCACCTCGCCCAGCCGGCGGTAGGTGCCGTCGTCCAGCACTTGCAGGAGCTTCACCTGGGTGCGTTCGGATAGCTCGCCGATCTCGTTCAGGAAGATGGTTCCTCCGTCGGCGTCCTCGAAGATGCCCCGCTTGGTGATCGCTGCCCCAGTGAACGCGCCCCGCACGTAGCCGAAGAGCTCGCTCTCGACCAGATCGCCGGGCAAGGAGGTGCAATTCACCTCCACGAACGGCCGCCCGCGCTCGACTTCGAACGTGCGGAACATGTAGGCGAGCAGGTTCTTCCCCACGCCGGTCTCGCCCAGTATCAGGACGCGCGCGGGCGTGGAGAGAAGCTCCGACGCCTTCCGCAAGACGTCGAGCGTCCGGGCGTTCTGGGTGATGAATCCGTGCGCGCGGGCAACGTCCTGAGTTTGGGAGGACAGATGCTGAGGTGGCCGGTCGGCGCGCGGCGCCGTGAGCCAGGATGGCGCCTTGAGTTCGCGCAGGACCTGCTCGCAGGAATGAACCGAATCCGGAAGG
>Ga0315273_10002576_pt1 | contig 21501 bp, 11 predicted proteins | sample YL17G02_0_MG_FD_205753 | JGI IMG/M metagenome (GOLD analysis project Ga0315273, IMG submission 205753) | Sediment microbial communities from Yellowstone Lake, YNP, Wyoming, USA - YL17G02_0 | ecosystem: Environmental > Aquatic > Freshwater > Lake > Sediment | place: USA: Wyoming | collected... | reverse complement strand
CCGACGTGGTAGGCCATCCGGGCCATGGCGAGGCACGGGGCCGCCTCGTCGCCCATCTCGGCGATGGCCTCGCGGCCGAAGGTGACCCACTTGGTCTCGGCCGGCGTGCAGAACAGCTTCCGCACCATCGGCCACCGCTCCTTCACGAGGGCCCAGTCGCCCGTGAAGTGGGCGTAGGCCCAGAGGGTCTCCAGAAGGTTGGTCGAGAACTTGCCGGCGTCGCCCAGGACGCCCCACGAGCCGATGCCGGGGCCCTCGAGGATGTAGTACGTGCGGCCGGAGTCTTTGGGGAACTCGCGCTCCTTGAAGCGCTCGGCCACGAGGACGTCGTCGCGGAAGTACTTGGCGAGGCTCTTGACGGCGATGGCCCGCGTCGCCTCGTCGTAGCAGGGGAGGCCCTTGGCGTACCACTGGTCGCCCATGATGGCCCAGCAGAAGTTGCCCAGGCCGCCGTGGTCGTAGTCGTACTTGTCGGGGCTGCGGAACTTCTGTTTCGCGGTCGCGCGCAGCCTGGCGAGGGCCTGGGCGACGGAGGGGTCGGCGTCGGCCGGCGGCGGATCGTACGCCTCGGTCTCGTTGACGTAGCCGAGCACGTAGAAGGTGGCGTCGAGCTGGTCGGCGCCCTCGACGCCCATGTACGGGCCGTAGGGGGTGAACATCTGCGGGTCGGTCAGGCGCGCGGAGTACGCCACGGGGAACTTGCCGTCGATCGACGCCAGCGCGAGGACCGGGCTGACGGGGGCGAGCTTCAGCGGCGGCGTACGCCAGTCGTCGACGATCGAGATCCAGTCGAACTTCTGGCGGATGGTCACGCTGTCGCGGCGGCGGTCGACGCTGAAACTGTCTTCGCAGTAGACCGGGAACGCCCGCGAGACGTTCGCCCAGTACCTGACGCGCCGCAGGACGTCGGCGGGCAGGCCGCCGGCCCACTGCCAGGTCTGGATGTCCTTGGCCGGCAGGCCGTGGGCCGCCAGGAACTCCTTGCCCTGCTGCGGCGGCTTGTAGTAGCCGTACAGGGGCGTCAGGACGGCGTACCCCGCCGGGCCGTCGAAGCGGCACGCGAGGCCGTCGGCGTCGAACTTGATGACGCTCGGCCGCTTCTGAAGGTACACGACCCACGGGCTGTCCCAGTCGGTCCACCCCTCGGCGCCCGCGAACCAGACGAGAATCCAGCACTCGCTCATGGCGGCCGGGTCCATCGGCGAGCCGGCCTTGACGACGTGCGGGGAGCCGGCGGTTGAGAAGGCGGCAAAGGTGGGCCCGCCCAGGCCGGTTTCCTTCAGGTTCGCGAAGAAGCCGTAGGACTTGGTGGTGGTATAGTAGAGCGTCGACGGGCTGAGCTCGGTCTGGATGTAGTAGAACGGGGCCTGTTTCCAATTGACGTCGGTGTCGGGGACCTTCGGGTGGACGCGGTCGACGGGCTTCGGCGTCATGCGGACGGGCGTGCCGTAGAGCCCCTCGGCCCGCGAAGGGGCGGGGGGCTCGGCGGCGTTGGCCGGCGCGCCGGCGGGCGGCTTGACTGGCGCGGGCGGGTTGACCGGCGCGGGCGCGGCCGAGGCTGCTGTGACCCAAGCGACGCCGAGCAGGAGGGCGACGGTCGCCGAGAACACACGTCGGATCGGGTTGCCCATGTGGTTGCTCCCGGATCGGCCCCGTGCCCCTTGAAGAAGGCACGCGGGCCTGCCTATCTTGAACGAGCGGCGACGCCAAGTGTTACGGCCCAAGGCGGGGGTGGCAAGGCTTTTCGAGCAGGCTTTTCGAGCGGGTGTGCCGACCGCCGGCAACGAAACACGCGGTCGCCTGCGGCTCCCCGCTAAACGAGGGAGGTGAGTATGAACGTGCTGAGATATCGCCAAGCATTCGACGAGTTGTACCGCCGGTACAACCGGCGCGAGTACGTGCATCCCGACCCGCTGGAGTTCCTCTATGCCTACGACGATCCGCGCGACCGCGAGATCGTGGGGCTTGTGGCCGCGTCGCTGGCCATCGGGCGAGTGGCGAGCATCCTGCGGAGCGTGAGGCGGGTGCTCGACCGCCTGGGGCCGCGCCCGGCGGACTTTCTTGAGAACGGCTCCGACGAGGCGCTGGGCCGCACGCTCGCGGATTTCAAGCACCGGTTCTTTACGGGCGCGGACGTGGCGGGCCTGCTCTCGGGCATCCGGCGGGTGCGGCAGCGCCACGGTTCGCTCGAGGCCTGCTTTGCCGCGGCGCTGGGAGAGCGCGACGAGACGGTGCTGCCGGCGCTTTCCGCGTTCGTCTTGGAACTGGCGCCGGCCGACGGGGCCAACCCGTTTGTGCCGGACCCGTGCCGCCGCAGCGCGTGCAAGCGCCTCAACCTGTACCTGCGGTGGATGGTGCGGTCGGATGCGGTCGATCCCGGCGGCTGGAGCCGGGTGCCGCGCTCCCGCCTGATTGTCCCGCTCGACACGCACATGCACCGCATCGGGCTGGCGCTCGGGCTGACCGGCAGGAAGCAGGCGAACCTGGCGGCAGCGCTCGAGATCACCGGCGCCTTCCGACAGATCTGCCCCGAGGACCCGGTGCGCTACGACTTCGCCCTGACGCGGCTGGGGATCCGCAAGGACACGGACCTTGACGAGTTCATCGCCAAGTGTCGGGCGCTGTGAGGCACGCGATCGCCTCCGCACGGCGAGTCTTCGACTTCGGCTCCCCGCCAAGAGGCTGTTTCAGAACCGGCGATAGCGCGGTGGGCAAGACTGCCCACCGCGCTATCGCCGGTTCTGAAACAGCCTCCAATCACCTTCGCCGGCCTCGATCCAGGTTTCATCGTTTGCCATTCTCGGCGTAGTTAGACCGCTGGAGGCGCCGGGTGTCAAGCGTTGTTCCGTTGACCGCAGGATGGCGAATTAGTGAAGAAGGGGGGCTTGGAATGCCGTTCAGAGACCCGGGGCGGGCGGGAATCCCTTGCAAACTCTTTCGTTGGCATATACCCTAGCCGCCGCGGTGTTAATCGCCTAATATGGAATGGTCGCGTGACCGTCTTTGACCCAGCAACGGACTACTAAGGAGGAAGGATTCATGGCTACGATGAGCGAAGGCGGGCCCCAGGGCCAGAAGCCAGCCGCACCACAGCCGACCGCAGGGCAGCCGGCGCAGCCCGGCCAGCAGACGCCGCAGGAGATCCGGGTCCACCTCGACGAGCGGCAGTTGCACACCAGCTACGCCAACACGTTTCACGTCAATGCGACCCCCGACGAGGTCATGATCGACTTCGGCCTGAATCTCGTGAGCCGCGTCCCCGGCCCGACCGGCCAGCCGGAGGTTCTCTCCCAGAGCAACGACCGGGTGATTATCAACTACTTCCTGGCGAAGCGCCTGGCGATCATGCTCGGCCAGGTTGTCCGCCAGTACGAAGAGCAGTTCGGCCAACTGGAGTTGGACCCCGCCAAGCGCCGGAAGGCCTGACGGCCGGGACCAGGGACTTGGGCCTCGGTAGCGGCCAAGGGCTGATCCGGGAGACCTGGTCCCCGGTGAGTGTGGTGATTCTCTTTTCTGGGCGGAATGATGGAACGCACTGAAGTTCCGGGGCAACCGGGTGTCGGCGTGCGCCTGAGCACGGCCGAGGTCATCGAGCGGCTGAGCCGGTTCGACGGCCCGCCGGAGCAGTTTCTTGCCACGCTCCTGGCGGTCCAGTGCCAGATGGCTTCGGCCGAGAGCGGGGCCATCCTCCGCAGCACCGACGAGCGCCGGGCCGAGGTGTTGGCCGTCTATCCCGCCCTGGCCGAGGGGGCGACGGCCCCCGTGTGGCTGTCGCAGGCGGTTGAGTTCCTGCCCGAGGTCGTGACGGCCGCCGCCACGGTCATCAAGCCGTTCCACATGTCCGATGACCTCTACGGCCAGCCGGCCAAGCGGCACCTCATTTTCGTGCCCCTGCGGCGGGCCCAGGCGATCAGCGGGCTGGCCGTCTTCGTCGTGGAGACGCGCGACCCGCGGATTCTCGAGGCCATCCGCGAACGGCTGGAATTGACCGTCGGCATCCTCAGCCTCTACGAGATGCGCCTGCTCCTTCAGCGGCGCCAGACGGACCTGCGCCGGCTGCGCGCGGCGATGGAGACCCTGGCCGCCGTCAACGAGCAGGAACGTTTTGCGGGCCTGGCGATGGCCCTCTGCAACGAGGTCGCGACGCGGTGGCAGTGCGACCGCGTGAGCGCCGGTTTCCTCAAGGGCCGCTACGTCCATCTGCGCGCGATGAGCCACACCGAGAAGTTCAACCGCCGCATGAAAGTCGTCCAGGACATCGAGGCGGCGATGGAGGAGTGCCTCGACCAGGACGTCGAGATTCTCCTGCCCGCCTCCCCCGAGGCCACTTACGTCGGCCGCGCGGCCAACGAGCTTTCGAAGCGTCACGGCCCGTCGGCCACCCTCGCGATTCCGCTGAGGCGGGCGGGAAAGGCCCTGGCGGTCCTCCTCCTGGAGCGCCCGCTCGACAAGCCGTTCATGCTCGAGGAGGGCGAGGCGCTGCGCCTGACCGCCGACCTCGTCATGGCGCGCCTGGCGAACCTCGAGGAGCACGACAAGTGGGTCGGCGCCCGGTTGGCGGGGGCGATCCGCAAGGGCGCCGCCGCGGCCGTCGGACCCAAGCACACGTGGGTCAAGCTGCTCGTGATCCTGGGCGCGGCGTTCCTGGGCATCATCTTCTTCGTCAAGGGCGACTACCGCCACGAGTCGTCGTTCAACCTCGAACCGATCCAGCAGCAGGTCATCCCGGCGCCGTTCGACGGTTTCATCGAGAGCGTCCTGGTCGAGCCCCCCGACCAGGTGGAAGGCGGCAAGACGGTCCTCGCGACGCTCGAGACGGTCGAACTCAAGCTCCAGTTGGCCGCCGCCAAGGCCGAGCGGATCACGTACCTGAAGCAGGCGGCCGCCGCGATGCGCGACTCGAAGACCGCCGAGGCCCAGATCGCCAAGGCCCAGGCCGACAAGGCCCAGGCCCAGGCCGACCTGCTGGAGTACCAGATCTCGCAGGCGACGATCGTCTCGCCCATGTCGGGCCTGGTGGTGGCGGGCGACCTGAAGAAACGCATCGGCGCGCCCGTCAAGACCGGCGACGTGATGTTCGAGGTCGCCCCGCTGGAGTCGCTCCGGGCGGAGCTGTCGGTCTCCGAGGACGACGTGCCGGACCTCACGGTCGGCCAGGAAGGCGAGCTGGCCAGCGCGTCGTTCCCGGACGAGCGCGTCAAGTTCATCGTCGAGCGGATCACCCCGGTGGCCGAGGTGGTCGAGCAGCGCAACGTCTTCAAGGTCCGCGTGCGGCTCCTGGATCGCCCGTCGTGGGGGCGGCCGGGCATGGAAGGCGTGGCGAAGGTCTACATCGGCCGCCACAGCTACGCCTGGATCTGGACGCGCCCGGCGATCAACTGGATCCGCATGAAGCTGTGGATATAGCGTGTCCTCCGGCATGCGAAGCCGGGCGCGCGGCGGGTCTCCGTACTTGTTTAGCGTGGGTGGCACGGTCACGCGCCGTTGCGTGGCCGTGCTTGCTCCCCCACGCGACCATGCACGGCCACGCAACAGCGCGTGGCCGTGCCACCCGGCTATCGGCGGAACGCGCTAAACACGTACGGGTCTCCCGGCCCGCCGCGTCCCCGTGCCGCGCCGCAGGTGGCGGTCTTGGCGCGGCGGGTCAGGAGACCCGCCGCGCATAAGCTGGAGAGCCCCCGTGCCGGTTGATCGTCCCACATTCAGCGAGTCGTGGTACCGCGTGGGAGAACTGCGCCCGCGCTTGCGGTCCACCCTCCAGGCGCACCGGCAGCACTTCCGGGGCGACATGTGGCACGTCATCCAGGACCCCTCCTCGAACCAGTTTTTCCGCCTGAACGAGGCCGCCTACCGTTTCGTGGCCCTCCTGGACGGGCGAAAGACGGTCGCCGACGCCTGGAAGATCTGCAACGAGCAGTTGGGCGACGACGCCCCCACCCAGGGCGAGGCCATCCAGCTCCTCGGCCAGCTTTATACGTCGAACCTCCTGGCGGGCGACATGCCCCCCGACGCCGAGGGGCTTTTCAAACGCTACCGCAAGCGCGTCACGCGCGAAGTCCAGTCGTACCTCATGAACATCCTGTTCATCCGCATCCCCATCTTCGACCCCGAGCGCATCCTCGACCGGACGGTCGGGTTCTTCGGCGCCTTCTTCAGTTGGTGGGGGGCGATGCTGTGGCTGGGCCTCCTCCTGACGGGCCTCTACTTCCTGGCGGGACGGACCGGCGAACTGACGAAAGGCGCCCAGGGCCTGCTGAGCCCCGACCGGCTGCCGCTCTTGTACATCAGCTTTGTCTTCATCAAGATCATCCACGAGTTCGGCCACGCCTTCGCCTGCAAGAAGTTCGGGCGCGACAGCGGCTCCGGGGGCGAGGTCCACGTCCTGGGCATCATGTTCCTGGTCTTCACGCCGCTGCCGTACGTCGACGCGTCGAGCTCCTGGGCCCTGCGGTCGAAGTGGCACCGCACGGTTGTCGGGGCCGCCGGCATGTACGTGGAGATGGCGATCGCCGCCGTGGCGGCCATCGTCTGGGCCCGGACCGCCGAAGGCAGCACCGCCCACGTCATCGCCTACAACGTGATGTTTGTCGGCAGCGTCTCGACGGTCCTCTTCAACGGGAACCCGCTGCTGCGATACGACGGCTACTACATGCTCTCGGACCTGCTGGAGATTCCGAACCTCCAGCAGCGCTCCCGCGACTACCTGTATTACCTGGTGAAGCGGTACATCTGGGGCGTCCGCAAGCCGCGCAACCCGGCCCACACGCGCGGCGAACGGGTCTGGCTCTTCTTTTACGCCATCACCTCCACGGCCTACCGCCTCTTCATCTCGTTCGCGATCTTCCTGTTCGTGGCCGATGCGCTGCCGGTGGTGGGGGTGATCCTGGCGGCCATCGCCGTGGTCGTGTGGGGCCTGGTGCCGCTCGGCAAGTTTGTCTACTACATCATCTCCTCGAACGAGCTGATGCGCACGCGCATGCGGGCGGTGCTGACGTCGCTGGCGGCGCCCGGCCTTGCCCTGGTGGCGCTGGGCGTGATCCCGGCGCCCGACCACTTCTACGTCGAGGGCGTGGTCGAGCCGTCCGAGATGAAGATCATCCACGCCGGCGCCGACGGGTTCCTCCAGGAGTATCTGCCGCCGGGCCAGGAGGTGAAGCCCGACGGACCGCCCCTGGCGCGATCGACCAATCCGGCCCTCGTGGCGCTCCGCGACGAGCTTGACGCCCAGCGCCGCGAGCTGGATGCCCGCCGCGGCCTGGCCATGACGAAGGAACTGGCCGCCGTCCAGATCATCGAGGAGCAGATTGCGGCCCTCGACGTGAAGAGGCGGCGGACCAAGCAGCAACTCTCGGACCTCGAGGTCCATGCGCCCCTGGCCGGCACGTGGGTCGCGCCGCAGATCGACCGCGCCAAGGGCGCGTACCTGAAGCGCGGGCAGGACCTGGGCCTGGTGGCGAAGATGGACCACCTTTTCGTCCGCGCCGTGGCCCTGCACGACGTGGCCGGCATCCTTGCCCTCGACCACAGCGACCGGGTCTCGATGCGCATCATGAACCGGCCGGACCAGGAAGTCGGCGGCACGATCGAGCACTTCAGGCCCGCCGGGCAGAAGAACCTGCCGTCGGCCGCCCTGGGGTATGCCGCCGGCGGCAATATCGCCACGATGCCCGACGACCGGTCGGGCGTCCAGACGGCCGAGCGCATCTTCGAGATTCGCATCGCCCCCGACCCGAGCGACACGGTCCGCCTGCTTGCCGGGCAGCGCGTCATGGTCTGCTTCGACGCGTCCAACAAGCCTTACCTTTCGCAGCTCTGGCGGGCGGTCCTTCAGTTGCTCCAGCGGCGGTTCCACGTCTAGCGCCGCCTACAGGAAAACGGATGTGAGCCAGCTTCCCAGCACAACCTGGCGGATGCTCGGCGAGCGGGCCGGCGACAAGGCCCTCCCGCGCGGCCTCGACGCCGCCTGGGATGCCGCCACCGGCATCGCCAAGAGATTCGTGCCCCGGCGCCAGCATTGCCTGCGCGAGGCGGCCGCCGTCGTCGCCCTCGAGAAGCAGTTCAAGGACGTCTCCGAGGCCAAGCTGCGCGAGGCCACTCAGGAGGTCCGCGACCGCTTCCGCTGCGGACGCGAGACCCGCGACGACCTCCACCGGGCCTTCGCCCTTGTGCGCGAGGTGGCGGCTCGCCAGCTCGGCATGCGGCCGTTCCTGGTCCAGGTCGCCGGGGCGATTGCCCTCGACGCCGGCTGCGTGGCCGAGATGGCCACCGGCGAGGGCAAGACCCTCGTGGCCACCATGCCCGCGACGATCGCCGGCTGGCGCGGCAAGGGCTGCCACGTCGTCACCCACAACGATTACCTGGCCAAGCGCGACGCCGAGTGGATGGGCGTGGTCTACCGTTTCTGCGGCCTCACGGTGGCCAGCGTCGAGCAGGGCCTGCCCCCGCCCGCCCGCCGCCAGGCCTACCTCGCCGACATCACCTACTGCACGAACAAGGAGGTGACGGCCGACTTCCTCCGCGACCGCCTGGCCCTGGGGCGCCTCCAGGGACTGCCGGCCGCCCTGATGGCCAAGATTGCCGACGGGGCGGGCAGCGGTACCGACCGCCTCGTCCAGCGCGGCCTCCACTATGCCATCGTCGACGAGGCCGACTCGATCCTCATCGACGAGGCCGTGACGCCCCTCATTATCTCTGGCGAGGCCCCCAACCCCGAGCAGGTCGAGGCCTTCCGCCAGGCCGCCCAGTTGGGGGCCCAGTTGGACCTGCTGCGCCACTACAAGGTCAACCAGCGCTACCGCGAGGTGGACCTGACGGCGGCCGGCAAGGAGCGCCTGGGCGAACTGTGCAAGCCGCTCGGCGGTGTCTGGGCGGGCGCCCGCCGGCGCGAGGAACTGGTCACCCAGGCCCTCACGGCCCGCGAGTTCTACCTGCGCGACAAGCAGTACATCATCCACGAAGACAAGGTGGTCATCGTCGACGAGTTCACCGGCCGCCTCATGCCCGACCGCGAGTGGCGCGACGGCCTCCACCAGGCCGTCTCGGCCAAGGAAGCCATCACCATCCAGGCGCCCAAGGACACGTACGCCCGCCTCAGCTTCCAGCGGTTCTTCCGGCAATACCGCAAGCTGGCGGGCATGACCGGCACCGCCGCCGAGGCCTGGCGCGAGTTCTGGCAGATCTATCATCTGCCGGTCGTCACCATCCCGACCAACGCGCCGTGCATCCGCCAGGTGCTGCCCGACCGCGTCTACGCGACCGAGGCCGCCAAGTGGACGGCCATCGTGGCGGAGATCCGCCAGCTTCACGCCACCGGCCGGCCCCTCCTCATCGGCACGCGCAGCGTCCGCACGAGCGAGCACCTCGCGGAGCTCCTGATGCAGGTGGGCCTCGAGTCCGCCGTCCTCAACGCCGTCCGCCACGCCGAGGAAGCCCAGGTGGTCGCCGGCGCCGGGCAGCCGGGCCGCATCACCGTGGCCACGAACATGGCCGGCCGCGGCACGGACATCAAGCTGGGCCGCGGCGTCCAGGAACTCGGCGGCCTGCACGTCATGGCCACCGAGCGCCACGAGGCCGGCCGCATCGACCGCCAGCTCTTCGGCCGCTGCGCCCGCCAGGGCGACCCCGGCACCGCCCAGGCCATCGTGTGTCTGGAGGACGAACTGGTGCGCCGGCACTCGCCGCACGTCTCGGCGTCGCTGCGGAGGCGCTACGGCCAGGCCGAGCGCGAGATCACCGGGACGATCGTGCGCCGCGTCTTCGACCTCGCCCAGCGCCGCGCCGAGCGCATGGCCCTCGCGCAGCGCAAAGGCGTCCTCAAGGCCGACGACTGGCTCGATGAGTACCTTGGCTTCGCCGGCACCGAACACTAGCACGACTATCCGTCGTTGTTTAGCCGTCGCCGGTACGGCGACGATGCTCACCGCCCGCCGCGCTCGGTCGCGGGAGGCCGCGATGAAGACGATCTTCATCCTCATGGACTCGCTGAACCGGCACCTCCTGAGCCTCTACGGCCCGAGTTGGATTCGGACGCCGAACCTGGAGCGCCTGGCCGCGCGCGGCACGGTCTTCGAGAACCACTACTCGGGCTCGATGCCGTGCATGCCCGCCCGGCGCGAGATGATGACGGGCCGCCTGAACTTCCTCGAAGCCCCGTGGGGCCCCATCGAGCCGTTCGACGATTGCCTGCCCGAGGAGCTCCGGCGGCGCCGCGGCACCTACAGCCACCTCATCACCGACCACTATCACTACTTCCGCCCGATGGGCGAGGGGTACCACGATCTCTTCGACTCGTGGGAGTTCCAGCGCGGCCAGGAGAACGACCGGTGGCGCCCGCTGGTGCGCGACCCGGACATCCCGGCCTTCCGCGGCCGCAACACCCGCCAGTTCTGGGCCAACCGCCGGTGGATGGACTCCGAGGCCGACGCGGATTACCCCACGCCGCAGTGCTTCATGCGGGCCATCGAGTTTCTGCGCCACAACCGCGCGGCCGACAACTGGCATCTGCACCTCGAGGTCTTCGACCCGCACGAGCCGTTCGTCTGCCCGAAGCGCTACCGCGAGATGTATGGCGATACGTGGAACGCCCCGTACGAGTTCTGCTGGCCGAACTACGCCCCCGTCGAGGAGGACCCCGCCGCCGTCGAGCACATCCGCCGGTGCTACGCCGGCACCCTCACCATGGCCGACCGCTGGCTCGGCCAGCTCCTCGACACGATGGACGAGCTCGACGCCTGGACGGACACCGCCGTCGTCTTCACGACCGACCACGGCCACCTGCTGGGCGAGCACGGCTACTGGGCGAAGAATTATCAGTTCGACTACCATGAATTGGTGCACATCCCCCTCATCGTCTGCGCGCCCGGCGCCCAGGGCGGCCGGCGCGCGGCCGGCCTCACGGCCTCGATGGACCTCATGCCGACGCTCATGGACTTCCACGGGGCCGAGCTGCCGCCGCACGTGCACGGGCAGTCCTTCCGCCGCCTCCTGGAGCGCGACGGGCCGCACCACGACGCCGTCCTCTACGGCTACCACGGCAAGGACATCGGCCTGGCCGACGGCCGGTACACCTACGGCCGCCAGCCGCTCGAGGGCTCGTTCCTCTACCATTACACGGCGATGCCGCGGCGGTACTTCAGCCAGCGCGAGAAGCTCGCGGCGGCCGACGTGGGCCCGTTCCTGAAACACGCCTACGGCATCCCGGTCTATCGCGTGAAGGTGCCGTCGCACCGCCACCACGCCGCCCCGGACTTCAATCCGATCTACGACATCCAGGCCGACCCGGGGCAGGCGTCGCCGATCCGCGACCCGGCCCTCGAGGCCCGGCTGGCCGCGAAGATGCGGGACCTGCTGGTTCGCTACGACGCCCCCGAGTGCCAGTACGCCCGCGTGGGGCTGTAACGTTCAGAAGCTTTTTCAGAACCGGCGATAGCGCGGGGGGCAGTCTTGCCCACCGCGCGTACGCGCCCGCATTCTCGCGGCGGGCAAGACTGCCCGCCGCGCCATGCAGCGCTCATGGGCGCTTGTGAAACAGCTTCTTAGCCGTCGTCATCGTTTAGCCGTCGCCGGTACGGCGACGAACCTTATTCAGCCGCCCAGCTTGCTGGGCGCGTGATTCTCGAAAGCAAGGAGATCCGAATCATGGTGCGACTGGCTTCAATCGTGGCCATCTGCTCGATCCTCGGCGCCTGCTACGCGACCATCGCGCCGGCCGCCGAGCCGCCTCCCCCCGCCGTCACGCCCAAGTCGGCCGTCCGCGTCTGGGTCGACCAGTTCGGCTATCGCCCGGCCGCCGTCAAGATCGCCGTCGTGGCGAGCGACCAGGCGCTCGGGGCCGACCTTGCCCTCGACCTCTGCGATGCCAGGACCGGCCAGGCCGTGTGGACCCTGAAAGACCACGCGGGCGCCCTCAAGCCGTTCAAGAACGGCCAGAAGGACGGCGAGTCCGGCGACTTCACCGCCCACCTCGACTTCACGGACTTCAAGGCCCCCGGCCGCTACTACGTGGCCGTCAAGGGCGGCGCGGGCGCCGAGCGGTCCTATCTTTTCAGCATCGCCGCCGACGTGTACCGCGCCCCCGGTTTTGCGGCGTGGAAGGCCTTCTACTACAACCGCGCCGACACCGAGAAGCCCGAGAAGTACGCCGGCCCGTGGAACCACAAGGCCGACCACCGCGGCCCGAACCAGGCGACCGGGGCCCGCGTGTACCAGTGGGTCAAGAACGCCCACTGGGACCCCGTGGGCACCGAGGTCGCCGACCCGGCGCCGCACGACGTCTCCGGCTCCTGGTGGGATGCCGGGAATTTCGATAAGTACATGGGCAACACCACGCTCTGCCACAACGAGCTCCTGCTGGGCGTCGAGCTCCTGGGCGCGGCCCCGAAGGACGGCGACCTGGCCATCCCCGAGTCGGGCAACCGCCTGCCCGACGTCCTCGACGAGATCCGCTGCGCGACCGCGTGGCTGATCCGCATGGCCGACTCCACCGGGGCCGCCTGGGGCCGCGTGTACGAGAAGACCGGCTGCCCGCCCGAGGCCGACCCCTCGCCCGTCATGCTCACCCAGCAGACCAGCGGGGCCACGATGAACCGGGCCGCCGCCCTCGCCTGGGCGAGCACCGTCTGGCAGGAGCGCAAGCTCGACCCCGCCTTCTCGAAGCAGTGCATGGACGAATCCATGAAATCATGGCAACTGCTCCAAACGAAGCCTCACCCGTGGCCCCCCGACGCCAAGGACCCGAAGAAGCCCGCCTACACCGGCGAGTGGTTCTTCGTCGACTTCGAGAAGTGCCGCGCGCTGGCGGCCGCGTGCTACTTCCGCGCCACCGGCAAACCCGAGTACGAGAAGATCGTGCAGGAGAGCGCGTCGAAGTGGTCCATCCCGCCGGGCGAGAACGTCGAGGTCTGGCCCGCCCTCTGGGTCTACGTGCACACGCCGGGCGCCGATGCGGCCACCGTCAAGAAGCTGCGCGACATGCTCTGCGGCGCCGCCGACGGCGTCGTGAAGCAGACGGGCGAGAACCGCGGCTACGCGGCCGGCGTCCGCGGGTACTGGTGGGGCTCCAACCGCGCGATCGGCCAGGCGGGCCTGCACTGCCTCGCGGCCGCCGAACTGACCGAGGACCCGGCCGCGCGGGCGCGGTACCTGGCCGCCGCCGAGGAATACGTCCACTACCTCAACGGCCGCAACCCCATCGGCCTGTGCTTCTGGTCGAACATGAAGGCGCTGGGCGCCGAGAACTCCGTCATGGTCATGTTCCACGCGTGGGTGGGCAACTTCTCGGCCAAGGAAGGCCAGAAGTACATCGGCGAGGGCGAAGGCAAGATCGGCCCGTTCCCCGGCATGGTGGTCGGCGGCGTCAATGGGGGCATGAAGAAATACATCAATAACCTCGACTGGCGCCAGAACCCGTGGGAATTCAACGAGCCGTGCATCACCTACCAGTCGTCGTGCGCGTCGCTCCTGATGTACTTCGGCCTGAAAGGCAGGTAGCGCCGACGGCGAAAGGTTGGTGCGCGGCAGGTCTCTCGCCACGGCGAGACCCCTCGACTCGCTGCGCTCGCTCGGGGTGACAGCATGAGGGTAGGCCGGGGCGAAGCCCCGGCACTCCGCCGCGCGCGGCAACAAGCCGGGGCGTTGCCCCGGCCTACTTACGTGCCAGCGCCCCCGTCGGGCAGGCCGCCACGCAGGCCGCGCCCGCCGTCGCCAGTCCCGCCGCCAGCGTCTCGTGGAAGGGCACGCCCACGCGCACGCTGAAGCCGCGGCCGAGGAACGTCATGCCCAGCCGCTCGTGCTCCCGCGCCGCCACCTGGATGCACAGCCCGCACGCGATGCACTTGCCCGGCTCGTACACGATCTGGGGATGATCGAGGAACAGTTCCACCGGCCGCCGCGTGCCGCGATGGCGGTGCGGACTCGAGCCGGTAGCCTCCGCCCAGTGCCGGAGCTTGCACGTCTCGGCCTTCCGGCAATCGCAGTGGAGGCACCGCGCCGCCTCGCGCCGCGCTTCGTCGGCGCTCAGGCCGCCCGCTTCGCCGGCCGCGGGCGCCACGCGCCCTTCCGCGCTCGCACCGGCGGCCATGCTCGCCATCTCCTCCTTCGAGAGGTGGCCCATCCGCGTGGTGAAAACTTTCGCCGGTGCCGAGACGGGCCTGCCCGCGAGGCGCTGGCTGATGCACCCGGCGGCCTCCTGGCCGTCGGCCACGGCGCGGACGGTCATCCGACGCGCATGGACCGCATCGCCCGCCGCAAAGACGCCGGCCGCCGGCGTCTGGAACGTTTCCCTGTTCACCTGGATGCCGTGGGTGGACGGCGCGACGCCGAGCTCGGCGGCATCGCCGGCCTTGAGTTCGCCGCACGCCAGCAGCACGGCGTCGAAATCGCGGGCCAGGTCGCTTACCTTCACGCCGTTGCCGACCCGCACGCCCAGGCGGAACTCGGCCCCGAGCGCGTGGACGATGGCGATCTCGGCATCGAGCACCTGCCGCGGCAGCCGGTCTTCCGGCATGGCGTACTGGAGGGCGCCGCCGGGCTTCTCGTGCTCGTCGAAGATCGCGACGCCGTGCCCGTCCTGGAGCAGCCGCCACGCCGCCGCCAGCCCGGCCGGTCCGGCGCCGACGATGGCCACGTGCCTGCCCGTGGCGGGCCGGCACGCGGGGAGCTTGCGCCTGGCGATCTCGAGGTCGGCGTCCGCGGCGCGGCGGTGGAGGGAGCGGATCGCCAGGGCCCCGTCGTGGGCCGCCCGCCGGCATCCCTTCTCGCAGGGGGCGGGGCAGATGCGGCCGAGCGTCGCGGGCAGGACGAGCCGGTCGCGGGCCGTCGCGATCGCCCCGGCCAGGTCGCCCGCCGCGATGGCGCGGATCATCCGCGGGATGTCCATGTGGGCCGGGCAGACCCCGTGGCACGGCGCGATGCAGTCGCCGGGATGGTCGCTCAGCAGCAGCTCGAGCGCCGTCCGCCGGGCCTGGCGCACCTCGTCGGTCTCGCTCTCGACCACCATCCCGTCCTCGGCCCGTGCGGCACAGGAAGGCGCCAGCCGGTCGGGGTTCTTCAGCTTCACGACGCACACCATGCACGACGTGGCCGGCGTGCAGCCGGGCAGGTGGCAGAGCGTGGGGATCTCGATGCCGAGCGCGCGCGCGGCCTCCAAGATCGTCGCCCCGCAGGCGAAATCGACTTCTTTGTTGTCTATCAGTAGTCTCGGCATCAGCCCGAAATCCTGTGCTCTCTGTGGTGAATGTCCGTTGCCTTACGTCACAACAACAGCCTTCGACGGGCAGACCTGTTTGCACGTGCCGCAACGGACGCACTTGGCCGGGTCGATGACGTGTTTCTCGTACGGCGTCATCGGGATGGCGTCGGCGGGGCAGTGCTGGGCGCAGAGCGTGCACCCGATGCAGTCGTCGGTGATCGAGTACTTGATGAGCGCGTTGCAGCGGCCGGCCGGGCACCGCTTCGCCAGGTGCGCCTCGTATTCCTCGCGGAAGTAGTGCAGCGTCGAGAGGACCGGGTTGGGCGCGGTCTTGCCGAGGCCGCACAGGCTCGCCTTCTTGATGAAGAGGGCGAGCGACTCCAGCTCCTCCAGGTCGCCCTTCGCGCCCTGGCCTTCCGCCAGGCGGTTGAGGATGTCGAGCATCCGCCGCGTGCCGATGCGGCAGGGCGTGCACCGGCCGCACGACTGGTCCTGCGTGAACTCCAGGAAGTACCGCGCGATGTCGACCATGCAGTCGTCTTCGTCGAGGACCACCAGTCCGCCGGACCCCATGATCGCCCCCACGCCGGTCAGGGCCTCGTAATCGACGGGCGTATCGGCGAGCCGCTCCGGCACACACCCGCCCGACGGCCCGCCCACCTGGACGGCCTTGAATCGCCTCCCGCCGGCGATGCCGCCGCCGATCTCCTCGACGATCTGGCGGAGGGTGACGCCCATCGGCACCTCGATGAGGCCGCCGCGGGCCACCTTGCCGGCCAGGGCGAAGACTTTCGTCCCCTTGCTGTGCTCGGAGCCGAGCGTCGCAAACGCGGCCGCGCCGTTGCGGAGGATCCACGGCACGAGCGCGTAGGTTTCTACATTATTGATGAGCGTCGGCCGGCCCCACAGGCCCTGCTCGGCCGGGTAGGGCGGGCGCAGGCGCGGCATGCCCCGGCGGCCCATGATCGATTCCAGGAGGGCCGTCTCCTCGCCGCAGACGAACGCGCCCGCGCCTTCCATGATCCGGAGGTGCAGCCGCCGTCCGGCGCCGAGGACGTTGTCTCCGAGGAACCCCCGCTCTTCGCACCGGCGGAGGGCCTCGCGCACGCGCCGCACCGCCAGGGGGTATTCCGCCCGGATGTAGAAGACGCCCTCTTCAGCGCCGACGGCGTACGCCGCCACCGCCATCCCCTCGATCACGCGGTACGGGTACGACTCGAGGATCATGCGGTCCATGAAGGCGCCGGGGTCGCCCTCGTCGCCGTTGCAGACGATGTACCGCAGGGGGTCGCGGGCCGCGCGCACCTGGGCCCACTTGCGGCCGGTCAGGTATCCCGCGCCGCCGCGGCCGCGGAGGCCGCTCGCGCGGACTTCCTCGATGACCGCGTCGGGCGAGCGCTCTTTCAGGGCCCGCCCGAGCGCCTTGAAACCGTCGTACGCCAGGTACTCGTCGAGGTCGATCGGGTCGATGTGCCCGCAGTGCTCGGTGGCCAGGCGGCGCTGGCGGCCGAGAAACGCCTCGACGGGCGGATCGCCCGGCCCGATCGTGCGGCGCGTCACCGGCTCCCACGACTCGTCGGTCAGGAGCACGTCGAGCGTCCGCGAGAACGAGCGGCGCAGGCGCCCGGCGATGCCGCGCGGCCGGAAGTGCCTCAGCACGATCGCCTTGGCATCCTGGGCCAGGACCTGGGCGTACAGGGCGGTGGGCCCGTCGGGCGAGAGGACTTCCACGAGGGGCGTCTGGTGGCACATGCCGACGCACCCGACGCGCTTGACGATTGCGCGGGCGCCGGCCTCGGCCACCGCCTCCTGGAGGGCCTCCTGCACGCCGCCGCTGCCGCGCGCGATGCAGCAGGACCCGAGGCCGATGCGGATCTCGCCCATGCCGTCGCGCGGGCCGGCGGTGTGCTCCGGGCGCGGGCCGGCGGCCCCGCGGCTGGCGAGGTCGAGGAAATCCTCGAGCACCGCCGGCACGCGGTCGGGCGTCATGTGTCCATACGTGACGCCGTCGATCTGCATTACCGGGGCCAGCGTGCAGCAGCCCAGGCACGCCACCTTCTGCACCGTGAAGAGGCCCTGCGGGTCGGTGTCGTCCGCGGCCGTGATGCCCAGGTGGCGATGCAGGGCGTCGTGCACCGGCACGGAGCCTTTCACGTGGCACGCGGTGCCGTGGCAGACGCTGACGAGGTGCTTGCCCATCGGCCGGTGGCGGAACTGGTTGTAGAAGGTGCCGATGCCCGCGACCTGGGCGGGGGTGATCTCGGTGAGTTCGCAGACGCGCCGCAGCGTCTCCTCCGGCAGGTACCGATAGTGGTCCTGGAGGGCCTGGAGGATGGGGATGGCGGCCTCGGCCCCGCGGCCCAGGCGGGCGACGGCGTCGTCGACGAATTGCAGGTCCAGATCAGCCACGGTTCATCCTGTTCTGCGCCAAGCTGTCACCCCGAGCGAGGTCGCCGCGGCGACCGAGTCGAGGGGTCTCGCCGTGTGGATGTCCAAACGGCAACGGCCACGGCGAGATTCCTCGACTCGCTGCGCTCGCTCGGAATGACAGCGTAAAGAAAAGCCCAGAGATGGTGGCGGTGGGTCTCATTTCTTCCCGATGCAGTACAGATTGTGTTTCCCTCGGATATAGATACGCCCATCCAGGTACGCCGGGTTCGAGTTCGCCTCTTCGCCGAGTTCGGCCTTGCCGAGCTCCTTGTAGCCTTCGGCCGAGGCGGCGAAGATAAACATCAGGCCCTTCTCGGTCATCAGGTAAATCTTGTCGCCCACCAGCGTGGGGGAGGACTTGAAGATATGGTCCATCTCCTTCTCCCACAGCTTCTTGCCGTCGGAGGCGGCGTAGCAGGTCAGCGTGCCGTCGGTGGTGACGAGGAGGACGATCTTGCCGTCGGTCAGGGGCGAGACGATGTCGGGCAGGTTGTCCTCGGCCGTCCACGCCAAGTGGGTGGCGGTGATGTTGCCCTGGCCGCCGGCACGGATGGCGGACAGCTTCGCGCCCGTGTTGACGGCGAAGATCATGCCGCCGCCGAACACGGGCGAGGGGGCGATGTCGCCGTCGAGCACCTTGGCCTGCCACAGCTCCTTGCCGGTGGCCGGGTCGTAGGCGCTGACCCACGGCAGCGCGCAGGTGATAAGCTCCTCGCGCTGGCCGGTGTTGACCAGGGCGGGCGTGGCCCACGAGTTCGGCACCTGCCGCCTCGCCTCCCACGCGGTCTTGCCGGTCCCCAGGTCGAGGGCGAGGAGGCTGGAGTTCATCTTGCCCGGCGTCCCCTGGTCGAGGAGCACCAGGACCGTGCCGCGGTACAGGTTGAGCGACGAGGCGTAGCCGTACGTGTTCTTGATGGGGCCGAGGTTGCGGGCCCAGAGGCGCTTGCCGGCGTAGTCGAAGCACGCGATGTCGCCGTTGGCGAACATGGCGACGACCCGCCGGCCATCGGTCGCGGTGGTCGGGCAGGCGAAGCCGGTGTCTTCGAGGACCTCGGGCGGCTCCATGGCGGCGCCGACGGGCGTCTCCACGGGCTTCTGCCAGAGAAGCTTGCCGTCGGCGGCGTCGAAGCAGTACACCTCGCGCTTCTCGGCCGTGGCGCCCGAGAGGAACACGCGGTCGGCCCAGACGACGGGCGAGTTCTCGCCGGGCAGCGGCACGGGCGTCTTCCACAGGATGTTCTCGCCGGTCTTGCCGTTCCACATGGCCGGCACGTTGGTGTAGGCCGCGATGCCCTGGCCGCCGGGGCCGCGGAAGCGCGGCCACTGCTTCGCGATCTCCTCGGGCTTCGGCAGATCGAGGGCCGGTGCGACCGCCTGCTCGCCGCCCGGCGGCGCCAGGTCGGTGGCGAACATGCCGCGGGTCAGGAGGATGAGGGCGGCGCTTGAGCCGATGATCGCGATGCCCAGCACGGTCACCGCCCACCGTGCGAAGGCGAGGGTGCGGGGGCCCCGCTGCCGCTGGGTGTCGGGCCGCGGCATCGGCAGGCGCTTGCGGTAGGCGGCCACGCGCGTGCCGGCAAGGACAAAGATCGCCAGGCCGACGACCAGGTAGACCCCGCCGGTTTTCAGGAACCGCAGGTGGCCGAAGTGCTCCTGGCGCAGCGCCAGGTCGCGCTGCCGGACCTCTTCCTGGAGCGCGTCGCGCGTCTGCGTGTCGGGCGCCTTGAGGAGGGCGGCGCGCAGCTCCGCGACCTCCTCGTTCTTGGCGAGGTTGAGGGCCTGGCGCTGCACGTGGACGGTCGCCAGGGCGCCGATCACGACGAGGCAGAACAGGCCCGCGACGATCGCGCTGGAGAGGCCCGCCTGGTAGCGGGCCCGCGCGATCGCGTCGGCGTGCGAATTATCGGTGGCGGCGGTCATGGTCGGGGCGGCGTCCTCCCGCGCTTCTTGATCCGCTCGCGCTCGATGGGGCAGTACGCGAAGCACCGCCCGCACGAAACGCACGCGGCCGGGTCGGCCTCGTAGTCGTCGCGCCGGCGGCGGATCGAAAGATGGATAAGCTTTATCAGGATCACAAGGCCCACCCAGAGGCCGAAGAGCACGCTCCCGCGCCCGATCCGGCGCTCGAGGGCCCCGGCGTCGGCGTACAGTTTCTCGCGGCTCTCGCCCGAGGCGTAGAAGGCGTCGGTCATGTCGACCGTGCCCTGGACCTGCCCGGCGTCCTCCTGGTGCACGCGGTCGGCCAGGCGCACCGTGAAGTGCATCCGCGCGAAAGGCCGGCCGAGCTGCCAGCCCAGGCCGGCGCCCGCGAGGAGAATGACCGGGGCGACGGCCAGGAGCATCGCCAGGCGCCGCCGGTCGATCGGGAGGCTGCCGTGCGGTTCCTCGACGGTGGGCCTGCGGATGGCGCCGAACGGGCAGGCGTCTTCGCACAGGCGGCAGCGGACGCACTCGTCGGGCGTGATGGTCACGCGCCACTTGGCCGCCCGGGCCAGCAGCTTGAGGATCGCGCCGTACGGGCACAGCCATCGGCAATATGGGCGGCCGATGAACATGCCGGCCACCAGGAAGCACCCGCCGAGGATCAGCATGGCGGTGCTCCCGCCGAAGGCGTCGACCGCCGCGCCGGGGCGCGTTACCGGCAGCAGGCGGAAGATGGAGATGAACGGATCATACTCGCAGATGATGAACGCCGCGCCCGCGGCCGCAAAGAGCACGGCCGCCCCCAGGTACACGTACGCCAAGAGGCCCAGCGTGTGCTCGAGCCACGCCGGGACCTTGATCGGCCGCACCACGACGAGCTCCTGGAGCGCCCCGAGCGGGCAGACGCCCGCGCAGAACGTCCGGCCCACAAAGAGCGCGAAGGCCAGCGGCAGCAGGAAGAACGCCGCCACCGACAGGGGGATGGCGTAGCCCGAGTCAAAAAGGGCCATCGCCACGTTCTGGACCGAGCCGACCGAGCAGACGCACCCGCCGCGCCAGAGGCCGAAGTACGCGAGCGACCCCGCCGCGAGCACCCACAGCCAGCGGCGCGACCGCACGCGGATCGCCAGCACCGAGGCGGCGATCAGCATCGCCGCCAGCACTGGCACGTCGAGCCACTCGCAGGCCGCGGCGCCGGGCGAGGGTGTGGTGGGCGTGGGCCGCACGTAGCCGGTCTTGAACTCGGGCAGGGCGAAACGCTCGGCCGCGAGCGCCGCCGTCGCGAGCGTTACCCCCAGGAGGGCGGCGATAATCAGGGCACGCTTCACGTCTGGCGGTCCTCGCCCTTCAGCAGGTAGGGATAGTCGGCCGGGACGCGCCGCCACGCCTGGGCCGGGCAGGCGATGGCAATCGAGCACTCGTTGCAGTTCACGCACCGGTTGTGGCGCGTTTGGAGGAAAAGCGACCCGTTGCCGAAGTTGCCGCACCCCTTGACGCACTTGCCGCAACCGATGCACAGATCTTCATCAATGGTGTACTCGAAGTGCGGGCCCTCGACCCACTTGCGGAGGATGGCCTGCGTGGGGCACAGCTGGGCCTCGGCGCCCGGCTCCTCGATGGCCGGGTCGGGCTCGAAGTTCGGCGGGAAGTAGCCGAAACACAGGTCGCAGTAGCCGCACAGGGCGAAGGCGTGGACCACCTTGACGGCCGACGGGCGGAGGACGCACTTCGTCGCGCAGTTGCCGCACTGGATGCACTTGGCGGGGTCGAGCTGCCAGACGTAACCGTTGCGTCCGCCGCGCGGGACCAGGAGCGCCGCCGTGCCGCCGACGCCCAGCAGGCCCGTGGCCAGGGCGCCTTTGCGCACCAGCGCGCGGCGGGTGATCTTCGTGTTGTTCGGTTCGGTCATGGTACAGCGCCCGTTCGCCCATGGGTGCGCGGCGGGTCTCCTGACCCGCCGC
>Ga0315273_10002575_pt1 | contig 21506 bp, 20 predicted proteins | sample YL17G02_0_MG_FD_205753 | JGI IMG/M metagenome (GOLD analysis project Ga0315273, IMG submission 205753) | Sediment microbial communities from Yellowstone Lake, YNP, Wyoming, USA - YL17G02_0 | ecosystem: Environmental > Aquatic > Freshwater > Lake > Sediment | place: USA: Wyoming | collected... | reverse complement strand
TCATTAATATAAAGAAAATTTACCAAGAGGTAAAGGTTTCTACTGATTATAAGAATATCTTGAGAGATGCTTCTTTGGATGCCATAATTATTACTACGCCCCTGAACAGCCACTATGAAATCGTAAAAGTATGCCTGGAGAGAGGTAAGCATGTTCTGGTAGAAAAACCATTTACATCTAGCTCAAGGGAGGCAGGTGAACTTATCGAGATTGCCCAGAAAAATCACCTTGTCTTGCACGTGGGACATGTTTACAAATATAATCCGGGGATCCAAAAGCTCAAGATGATAATAAAGAAAAAAGAGCTAGGAAGTTTGTATTATCTGTATGCACAAAGGTTGGGCTTGGGCCCGATTAGGAAATATGCGAATGTGCTTTGGGATCTGGCGACCCATGATATTTTCATTGCACTATATCTACTGGATGATTTTCCTATCAAAGTAACCGCGGTAGGGGAGCATTATATCCAGCATGATATTAAGGATTTGGTATTTGTGAGTCTGCATTTTTCATCGAGGATAATATGTAATATTTGTGCGACATGGATTGCTCCGGAGAAGATACGAAAGATCAGTGTTGTCGGTTCAAGGGGGATGGCTGTTTTTGACGATGTCAATAAATCGGAAATGTTAAAAGTATATGAAAGAAAAGTGAATACGGAGCTGCTTGATAGTAACCCCGAATACAGCGATCATCAGCTTGTTGTTAGTATTGGAGATGTCTACTTTCCCCAGATTGAGCAGTCCGAGCCATTGAAAAACCAGGCAAAACATTTCTTAGAGTGCATATCAGGGAAAAAAAGGCCACTGAGCGATGCTTATGAAGGCCTGAATGTAGTCAGGATACTGGAGGCGGCAGAAAAGTCCCTCAAGAGCAGAAAGACGGTGTCTTTGAAATATAGATAATATCAAGAACTGGAAGGTATTTTTGAAGAGCAATAGGAGGCAGCGGTGAACAGGGATATAAAGATCGGGAAGAACAAGAAGGTTGATAAAAATGTTATCCTTGGATACAGAACCGGTAGGAAAATTACAGATAGAGCGCTAGCTATAGGCAATAATCCGATAATTCGTTGCGGAACGGTGATTTATCAAGGCTGCAAGATCGGAAATAATCTTGAAACCGGGCACAATGTGACGATACGCGAGGAAAATGTACTTGGTAATAATGTCTCAATCTGGAGTAATTCTTTAGTTGATTATGGTTGTGTTATTGGTAACAATGTAAAGATCCACGCCAATGTATATATTGCCCAGTTCACTACGATAGAGGATGATGTTTTTATCGCTCCGGGCGTGATTACGGCTAACGATACCTGTCCGGTTTGCACTAAGTGCATGAAAGGTCCAACCATAAAAAGAGGTGCAAGGATCGGGGTAAATGTAACTTTGTTGCCGAGGATAGTAATCGGAGAGTTCTCTTTAATCGGTGGCGGTAGCGTAGTAACCAAAAATATTCCGCCGTATTCTCTGGCATACGGAAATCCAGCTGTGGTCGTAAAGAGGGTAACGAAAATCAAGTGCAAGGAAGGCATAATTGACAGACCGTATAAATACAAATAGAGAAGAGAAGATAATAGCGATAATACCGGCTTTGAATGAGGAAGGAAAGATCGGGAAAGTCGTCTCGCGCATAAAACATGAAGCTCCGAGATGGATAGATGACATACTGGTTGTTGACGACGGCTCAGTGGATAACACCGCCTCAGAAGCAAGAAACGAGGGGGCTACGGTAATATCTCAGGATCGCAACAGAGGAGTAGGTTCTGCTATAAGAACGGGCATAGATTATGCCTTGAAGCATAAATTTGAGGTAGCGGTAATGTTGGGCGGAGACGATCAGGATAATCCAGGAGAGATCAAGCGTATCCTTTATCCGATACTTCACGATCATTTTGATTTTGTTCAAGGTTCCCGCTATATGGCGGGAGGAGAGAGGTTTAATATACCGTTATTCCGCTGGATCACTACAGGCATATATTCGTTTTTATTCAAAATCATAATCAGATTCCCCATTTCAGATGGGACAAACGGATTTCGCGCTTTCAGATTGACTATTTTCAAAAACAAGGAAATAAATATTTGGCAGACCTGGTTAGACCATTATGAGCTTGAACCGTATCTTTTTTACAAAGCCATCGAATGCAACCTTAAGGTTACTGAAGCGCCCGTAACTAAAAGTTATCCTGAAGGAGATATTGGTTACACCAAAATGATTCCAATATTGGACTGGTGGAGTATTTTGAGACCCATTATTTTATTAAAAATGAAGGTAAAGAAATAGATGCCCGTATTATTAATAAATCCTCCTAGGGGAATCAGCAAGGGTAACATTTGGAGTTTGTTTAAGTCATATGTATAAAGACAAGCCGCTTCTTCATAAAAGACAAAAACAATATGTATCAAGAAGCCTGAGAACTGTTTCTTTGGATGTCACCTCCAAATGCAATATGAACTGTTCTAAGTGTTATGCAGAAAATTTTATCAATACCAAGGATATAGAATTGGAGATATTAAAGAAGTCGATAGATGAATGCTACTCGCTTGGCGTATTTCATTATGTGCTTCAGGGAGGTGAAGCTATAACAAAGCCGGATCGTCTTGAGGCAATATTGAAAATGATTAGTGTCAAGGATACTTTTATTAACGTGGTAACTAATGGATGGGCAATGGATCGTGATAAAATAAGATGGCTTAAGAGCCTTGGTGTTGATAAGATAACCGTAAGTTTGGATTCAGGCATTGAAGAAGAGCACGACAGCGATAGAAAGTCCGGGTCGTATGTAAACGTGATCAAAGCGATTGATAATGTAATGAGAGAAGGTTTGCTTGTTGCGATCTCAATAGTAATAACGCGGAATTCAGTATATTCAGATGGTTTTAAAAAAGCATATGAATTGGTAAAGAATAAGCAGATAAGAATGGATGTGCAGATAGCGGAGCCTGTGGGCAAGTGGGATGGCAAGAAGGAGCATCTTATAACTCCAGAGGACGGTAAATATATCAAACAATTGCATATCAATAGCCCAGTTTTGCCTAATGGTCAAAAAATGATTAATAGGGACATATACATAGGAAAATCTGACCATTGTCCTGCGGGTACGGAATTTCTATCTATTAGTTCAGACGGTAATTTATTACCATGCATTTTTCTTCAGTTTTCATTGGGAAATATTTGCAATAAATCAATATGTCAAATGAGAAATGATTTATTGAAAAGCGATTGGTTTAATGGTAAGCAGCCAGTTTGTATTGCGGGAGAGGATTTGGTGTTTATTGATAAGTTTATAATGCCCTACGTCGGACGCAAAAAACCGTTAAATGCTTATAAAATTTTTAATTTAAAGAAAGGACAGAAATTGCATGCAGAAATTTGATGGATTTAAAAAAACTGGATTAGATGAGGATATTGAAAATAAAATAGCTAAACACTGCGAACGATTTAATATAAGCCCTCTTGATGCTGTTAAGTTATTTCCAGTTCTAGTCAGGCGACAGCTATTGAAGCGATTTCTTGCGCATGTTGAGTTATTTAAGTTGACACTCGATGTGCCAGGTGATATTTGCGAATTGGGTGTATTTCGCGGTTTGGGCCTAATGACTTGGGCAAATTTATTAGAGTCGTATTGCATAGGTGACCGTACAAAGGTAGTATATGGTTTTGATAATTGGAAAGGCTTTGGTGAGCTTTCTCCTGAAGACGGAAGACAAGAAGAGGGAGTGCAGAAATTTAGAGGAGGATTTTCACCTGAAATATACTATGAAGAACTCAATAATGCGATTCGTATTTTTGACGCCGATAGATTTATACCTTGGAAAGACAGGGTAAAAATTATTGTGGGAGATATTGAAGAGACAGTTCCACGTTTTGTTAAAGAAAATAGGGGCGTACGTTTTTCTCTGATTCATTTTGATTGCGATTTGTATAAACCTACCTTGGCGGCCTTAGATGCAATTTGGCCTGTATTGTCTCGTGGCGGGGTTATGTTATTTGATGAATATTCTATTCATGAATGGACGGGTGAGACTCAAGCCGTAGATGAATTCTTTGCAAATAAGCCAAAGGTTAGAATAAAGAAATTCTCATGGACAAATACCCCTGCAGGCTATATCGTGAAAACATAGATAAAACTGTTAATTTTATGTTTGCATTTTTTCGAGATTAAGTCGATAAAGTAATATATTCCGGCAATACTGCGTTAGGAGCTTTCATAGTTTAGTCGTGGCCTTTTGCTTAGCGCGTATTAGATACAGGAGGACGTATGAAGATATTTGTCAAAGGGTTGAATCCGTGCGCAATAAGGAAGATAAATATTCAGCGGTATAGAGATTTTCTTATTGCTAATGGGCATCAACTTGTAAAGAATCCTGCGGAAAGTGATATAATATTGTTGTGGACATGCGGCGTGAGAAACGATTTCCGCAAAAATAGCATGTTGGAAGCGAACAGATACGGTCGAGAGTATAATAGAGAGGTAGTCCTGGCGGGGTGTCTGCCGGATATCGACCCGCAGTATGTTCGCAGTCAGTTTTCAGGGATAATTATCAATTGGCGAGATGACAGTAAGAAGATGGAAGATTTTTTTGGTGCGCCAAAACAAAGATTTGCCGATATTCCTCTTTGTTATGGAGAAAAACAGTTATGTGATAGTGCGATGGCGTTTAAGATGGCCCATCCGCAAGAGGATGCCTGCTTTCATGATGAGTCAATAAAGCTGTATGTATCTGAAGGATGCGGTTTTGAATGTACATTTTGTTCAGAGCGCCTTATGTTCCCGCCGTATCGTAGTTTCCCAGAGGAGGATCTTGTTGAGACATGTCGGCGTTTTTTGTCTCAGGATAAAACGTATAAAGTGATGCTTCATGCAGATAATGTTGGTGACTACGGCATTGATATAGGAACTACCCTTCCTTGTCTCATTCGCAAGCTTAAGGCAATACATCCCAAAGTCCAGGTCGGAATACAGGGATTCAACCCGGCGCACTTTTTGAGATACTTCGATGAGTTGTCAGTGTTGGTTAAAGACGGAACCATTTGGAATCTGCGCCTCCCTATACAATCTGCCTCTTCCCGCTTACTTAATTTGATGAAGCGACCTTATACGAGTGATGATATACATGCAGTATTCAGTTTTCTTAACAGCGTTAAATTTACTGATTTTGCTACAGATATGATTGTCGGATTTCCTAGTGAGACCGAAGAAGAGCATGAAGAGACCATCCGGCTTATTTTACATTATCGACCTCGTTATGTACTGCTCAGCGCTTTTATGAGTGCTCCGGGATTGGCTGCGTTACAATTTTCAGGAAGGATTGATGAGCATACTATGAGAAGAAGGTTAAAAAATGCTGATATTAGATTGAGCGAGAGCGGTATTATTTGTAACACCGATGGCGGGGATCTCTTTAAAGAGCGTAGTAGACTAATTCAAGTGCGCGATGTATAGCGCACAGCAACTATTAAGCCGAAAGGAGATACATTGATGGAGCAGAAACCGGAATCTCAACAACAGAAGTTTGATTATTTGGGTCGTGATAAGTTTCACTGGAAGACAATAGAGTCCATGTTTAAAAGTCTCGGGTTTACATATGAAGATATTTTGCGTAATTGGCCAGCATATGTTTTAAGGCGCGATGTACCGCGATTCTTAGCCCATTATGAATTATTTAAGAAGGTAATAGATCTTCCCGGCTGTATAGTAGAGCTTGGTGTGTACAAAGGGGCAAGCTTTTTTACATGGGCGAATCTTCTTGAGACTTTTTGTACAGCCGATCGTTATCGGAAGGTATTCGGATTTGACCATTTCGAAGGCTTAAAGGAATGTGACTTTTCTGATTCAGACGGAGCCCAGGATTCATCTGTCCAGAAATCGCCTGCTGGATATAAAGCCACTGCAAATGAAGTACATACTTTGGTTCAGCTTCATAATGCAGATAATCTACTTCCTGGTACAGAGCGTTGCCGTATAATCGAAGGTGATATTGAGGATACTCTTCCGCGCTTTTTAGAGGATAATCCCGGACTTAAGATTAGTTTGCTCCATTTTGATGTTGATCTTTACAAGCCCACTAAATTTGCTTTGAAATTACTATATCCGCTGGTTGTTACAGGCGGCGTAGTTTGTTTCGATGAATACGGGCTTATACCGTGGCAGGGAGAGACAAAAGCCGTAGATGAGTTTTTCTCAAACGTGGCAAATCCGCCCGTAATACGAAAGTTTTATTTTACACATGTGCCACATGGTTATTTTATTAAAAATGAAATTAAATAGATAAATGACAATATTGTTAATAAATCCTCCCAGGGTAATCAGCAAGGGAAACATCTGGAAAAAGATAGACCGGGCTTTGCCTCCTTTAGGATTGGCTTATATCGCATCTTTTTTGGAGGGAAAAGGTCAGATAGTCAATGTGCTGGATTTGCAGGCAGAGAACATCAACTCTGAGCAATTCTTCTCTTACCTTTTGAAAACGAAACCCGATTTTATCGGCATAAGTTCAACGACAGTTGAAATTGAGGGGGCTTTAGGCATTGCTAAGCTGTCTAAAAAAATCCTCCCTGAGGCGAAGATCATATTAGGCGGTGCGCATCCTTCGATAATGGCCGAGGAAGTATTGTCTGATCCTAGCGTAGATTTTGTGGTCAGGGGCGAAGGAGAATATACGTTATATGAATTAGCAAGTAGTTCTGCAAAGATTCCGGATATCCAGGGTTTATCATATAAGGATAGCGGAAAAATCGCCCATAATCCTCCGCGTCCAGTTATTGAGGATCTGGATGAATTGCCTCTGCCGGCCTACCATTTGTTGCCCATGGATAAATATAAGCCTTCTCTGGGGAATTACAAGCGCCTGCCGGCTATAAGTATGATTACCAGCAGAGGCTGTCCGGGTAGGTGCACATTCTGCTACACTGGGATTTCCGGCAAGAAAACAAGAGTTCGCTCAGCTAAAAAATTGATGGAAGAGGTCAAATTATTGCAGAGGGATTATAAGATAAAGGAAATATCTTTTTATGACGATACATTTACTTCGTTTAAGGATAATGTAAGGGAATTTTGCGAACGCCTCATAAAAGAGAAAATTGACATTAGCTGGAGCTGTATGTCCAGAATAGATTTTATCGATAAAGATATGCTCGGGCTTATGAGACGCTCTGGCTGTCATCAGATAGGCTACGGTTTGGAATCATCAAATCCGGAGATATTAAGAAATATAAGAAAACCACTATCTTTAGAGCTGGCAAGAAGCGTCGTCAGAATGACTAAAAAATTAGGGATTGATGTCAGGGTGATGTTTATGTTGGGATGTCCGAGCGAGACAGAGGAAACTCTAAGAGAGACAATAAGCTTCGCGGTAAAGCTTAAACCTGATATAGCCGTCTTTAACATTTGCACCCCCTTGCCGGGTACAGAAATGTACGCTTGGGCGAAGAATAACGGGTACCTCAAAACCACGGAGTGGAGTAAATACGACCTGGCAAATGTGGTTATGCAGCTGCCTACAGTTTCCGAGGAGGCAATAAAGTATTATTACCGCATGGCCTACAGGAAATTCTATTTTAATCCTTTATATATATTTAAGCGTTTGGCAAAAGTCAGAACACCTTTCGATGTGAAAAATAATATAAAATCATTCCTGTCTTTATTGACCTTTGAAGCGGAGAGGAAAGGTGTCATAAAAAATGATAATTTCAACTAAAAGTTATTGCTCTATCCGGAGGAAGATATGAATTTTGCCCAATTCGGATTGTTTACTATTTATGTATTGTCTGTAATAATTGAGGGAATACTTATTTACAGTTTTATAAATAAAGATGATAAAGTAGCGCTGAACAGATATATTTATTTGGGAGAGCTATTTCTTCTAGGAAGCATATTCTTAATCGCAGAATTGTTAGGTTTATCTTTAATAAGATTATATAAAGCTCCTTTCTTGTGGGGAGTTGTAATGCTAAATTATGCATTTCTTCTAAATAGGAATATAAGGGATAAATTATACGCTTTAATAACTAAAAATATTTCCTTTGATTTTCCAACCATCGCTTTTGCTATACTGATTGTAATATTTATATTTAGAAATTGTTATTTTTTAATCGACATCGATTCTCTGTCCACATATTTATTTGCCCAGAAGCTTTGGCTTTCAGCCGGGACAAGCCTAATTGGGGGCGTCACTAACGATATCAGAATATTTGTCCCTCATTTTAACGCTGTTCCCTATAGTCTTGGAATTTCAATATTCGGTCAGCAGACACTGTTCCCTCAGCTAGTTGACCTTTCTTGGCGCGTAGTGGTTTTGGCCTTGGTTTTTGGCTATGCCAGTTACCGTTTTAACAGATATTACGGTCTTGCCGCATCTATGCTAATTATTTTCAATGAACACTTTTTTTATTCAGGGGCAAACCAGTGGGTCATATTAAATGGGGCTGTAATCGCATTATTATTCGCCGCAGTTTATAATTTCTGGGAAAGCAGAATTGAGGATAGCTTGTTCCGTTTCTTTCTGGCACTATTTTTCTTAACCCAGATAATGGCGAATAAGTATCAGTTGATATACGTGGCGATATTTGTATTGCTTGTTGGCATATTAATTCAGCCTAGTCCGGTAAGAAGAATATTAAATCTTGTGTTTAACAGGAAGTTAATAACCATTTTGTTATTAGGTCTTTTCTTTGCTTCATTATGGTACTTAAAAAATCTTCTTGTGACTGGGGATCCGGTTTTTCCAATATTTGCTGGTAAGCTGCGAATTTTTAATTGGGTTCCCTGGCAAGAGCATGCATTCTTGAAGATATTCTCCGTGCTGAAGCCGATGAAATTCTTGAAATTTATGAATTTTTTCTTTATTTGGCCCGGCATTAATGCCGCAAAATACGTGATAATCATGATTTCTTTTTTGCCATTGCTCCTTATGATTTATGCGCGAATGGATAAAGCAGTTAATAGGGATATCCTTTTAGAGCTTTCCTTTTGGCTGGGAATTTCAATTCTTGTTATTACGGGAACGTGCTTAACTACTTGGCAGGATCCCAGGGTTTACAGGTATTCTATAGGTATTTTATCTTTTACGGCTGTGTTATCAACGCATTTCATACTCTCGGAGTGCTTAAAGATAAGAAATAAAATAATCTTGTATGGTATAATACTAACTCTACCTTTATTAGGAGGAGCTAACGAAGGGTACAAAATTATTTATAAAATAGATAGTAGCTTTAAGATGCCTACCTTAAAAGAAAACATCGGTGTGATTACTAATAAAATCCACATGGACTATATAATAAACAAACATCATCCGGAGATCCCTACTATTATTAATTCATTAAATAATAATACCGAAAAGCTAAGTCAGGCTGCTTGGGATATGAATTCTTTCAAGGACGCCTTTCCGGCGTTCTTGCTTCCTGTGCGTCCAGCGGTGTCATTCTTTTATAATGCGGTTATAAGCTGGGATTCGTATACAAACAAGGACATGATTGCAAGGGATCTTAGAAAAAATGGGATAGAATGGATTATGAAGCTGGAAGACAACAAGATAGTTTTCATCTCAGTTAATGATTACGCTCAGGATGCCCTAAGGTATGAACGGAACCCGAAGAAGATTTATTACGATTACAGTTTTCCCGCTGAATTGGTTGATATTAGTCCTTAAGATTTAATTAGTTAGGATAATGAAATGAAGGTTACTTTATTAGTCCCTACTCTTAATGAAATAACCGGCATAAAAGAAATAATGCCTCAGATAAAAAGAGAATGGGTAGATCAAATTATCATCTTAGACGGCGGCTCTGTTGACGGAACTATAGAGTGGGCTCGTGAACAGGGATTTTTTATTTATGTGCAGAAGGAGCGCGGTTTAAGAAGCGGATATAGTGAAGTCCTGCCGTACATTGAGGGGGATTTCGTTATAACATTTAGTCCAGACGGGAATTCAAGGCCAGATTTTATTCCAGTTTTAATCAAAAAGATAAAAGAAGGCTATGATATGGTTATAGTTTCTAGGTACGCCAATGGTGCTAAGAGTTACGATGATGACGTGGTGACGTCTTTTGGTAATTGGATGTTTACTACTTTAATAAATGTGTTGTTTGGCGGAAAGTATAAAGACGCAATGGTTATATTCCGAGCTTGGAAAAAAGAAATAATTTACAAACTTGAGATCAATAAAAGAATTAATTTTCCCCATTGGGAAAATTTGATTGGTAGATGGGTAAGCTGGGAACCATTATTATCTATTCGGTGCGCGAAAAGGAAATTACGATATACTGAAATACCTGGAGATGAACCTAAGAGAATAGGAGGTAAGCGGAAGATGAAACCGCTTATTACAGGCAGCGCAGTGATTTTCCAAGTTTTCCAAGAAATATTTTTCTGGAGCTAACGCAGATATATCTGGCAAATTCAAAATAAAAAAGGGAGATATGTGATGAAAAGGAAAAAACGGACAACAGCGGAAAAAGTGTGTAAATATATTGATGAATGGACAAAGAAATACGCGATAAAAATACCAAACTTAATCATTATAGATAATGCGCCTAAATCAATTAAGGAGCCCAGATGGCATGTCGCTGAAGTTTTTCCTTCGCGAGGAAAAATATTCCAGGAGCGAGATGAATTTTTAGAGTTTTTGCATGTTGTTAATTCAGCCAATCTTCATGGCGTAGCAATAGAAATCGGTTTGGACCAGGGGGGTACTCATATGGGGTGGCGCCAACTATTTAATAAGGTCGTGACCATTGAAATCGATATCAATAAATGCGTAAAATTTTTGGCAACAAATAAAATCGACTCAAGGAGCAAGATAATATGCAGTGATTCCAGCGATCAGTCTACATCTAAGCTGCTTAAGAAGATGTACGGATCCGTAGATCTTGTTTTTATCGACGGAGATCATCAGTTCTCTTCGGTGTTATGTGATTATAAGTGTTTAAGCCCTCTAGTTAGAAGAGGTGGGATTATTGCTTTTCATGATACGATAGGTAGACATCCTTCGCATCTGGGTGTGGTTAAATTTATCAGGAAGCTCGGATCAGGGGAAATTGATGGTAAAAAACATGCTGTGAAGTTGATTTCAAGAGGCGGTACAGGAATTTCGTATGAGATTGTAAAATAAAATTATAGAATAGAGCATGATAAGAATGCGAAGACATAATTTGCTGAGATTCCTTAAAACTAAAGCAACATGGCTAAAAGAGGAAACCTTAAAGATCCATAGGATTGCTCCTGAAACAAGATTGGCGTCGTCTTTATCAGCCATTGAAATATTTACCGTTTTATATTACGGTGGAATTTTAAGATTCGATCCCAGAAACATCAATTATCCAAGTAGAGATAGATTGATAGTTAGCAAGGGGCATGGCGCAATCTCACTGTATCCTGTTTTGGCGGATTTAGGTTTTTTTGGGAAAGAGGAATTGGAATCGGTTTGTAAAGAAGGCTCTCGTTTTGGGAGTATCCCTGACAGTCTGACACCTGGAATTGAAACAGTTAATGGATCTTTAGGGCATGGTTTGGGAGTAGGCTGCGGAATTGCCCTAGCTTTGAAAAGAAAAAAAATATACGCAAATGTATTTGTTTTAGCGGGAGATGGCGAGTTGAATGAAGGCTCAAATTGGGAAGCTATTATGTTCGCTGGCCACCATAAGCTAAATAATCTGTTTTTGATAATTGATAATAATAAAATCTGCATGCTCGATTATTGTAAAAATGTCATAGATTTGCATCCTTTAGAGAAAAAACTTAATGACTTTAAGTGGAAAACGCAGGTTGTTGATGGGCATAATATCTCGCAACTTTTTAGCGCTTTGAGCGGTATAAAAAAAGATAAAACCCATTATCCCAAGGCTTTGATAGTAAATACAAAGAAAGGCAAGGGCGTCAGGCGTCTTGAAAATGATCCTTTATGCCATATAAAAAGTTTAAAAGAAGAAGAAGTAGACAAGATCCTTCAAAATTTAAGAAAGAAATGAAAATAATGACTACTCAGATAAAAACAATGAGAGATGCGGTGATTGAGCAGATTTATAATAAAATACTCGAAAATGATAGAATCTTTTTTCTGAGTGAAGATTTTGGAGCGCCAAGCCTGGACAAGATTAGAAAAAAGTTTAAAGACAGGTTTATAAATGTTGGCATTGCCGAGCAGAATGCAATAAGCCTGGCGGTAGGGCTATCTCTGGAGGGCTTCATTGTTTACGTTTACGGGATAGCGCCTTTTTTGACTATGAGAGCCTATGAGCAAATCCGTGTGAATTTGTCGATGTCTTCGCAATTAAGAGCTATTAACGTGAATTTAATCGGGGTAGGTGCAGGGTTAAGCTATGATGTTTCAGGCCCAACGCATCATTGCCTTGAAGATATTTCCATAATGAGGTTATTGCCGAATTTTATTATATTTTCACCAAGCGATTGGGTATTAGCGAAGAAATTTGTTGATTCTACGGTAAATATTAAAAAGCCAAAATATATGAGATTAGACGGCAAGCCATTGCCTCAGATCTATAATGAAAGTACCAATTTTAATTTTTCTGACGGTTACTTTGAATTAGCTAAAGGAACGGATTTTTGCATAGTATCAACCGGATACATGACGCACGTATGTTTGAAAGTAGCTAATACACTTTTACAGGATAAGATCCGGATAGGTATTATCGATGCATTCTTGCTGAAACCACTAAATGAGGCTAGTCTCTTTAATATTTTACGCAGATACGAGGTAGTTTTAACCGCAGAAGAAGCCTTTATAAATAAAGGGGGTCTGGATACTTTGATATTAAATATATTAAATGATAATAATTCTCAGATCAAGCTGAAGAAGATAGGATTTGATGAAAAGTATATTTTTCGCACCGGAAGCAGAAGTTATTTACATAAATTAGGTGGGCTGGATGAGGAGGGCATTATAAATACTATAAAAAAACTTAATCGTGTAAAATCTAAGTAAGAATTGAAGTGATATAGCAGAGGAGTACGAAATGACTAAAAAGACTTTAAATATTCTGGTTACCGGAGCTGCGGGGTATATAGGATCTGTTTTAGTGCCGGAACTTTTAAGAAATGGCTACAACGTATTTGCCCTAGATAATTTTATGTATAAACAGACTTCTTTGTTAGATTGCTGCTACACTGAGAGATTGACAATAGTCCGCGGTGATGCCCGGGATAAAGATTTAATATCTAAGTTACTGCGAAAAGCCGACGCAATCTTGCCGTTAGCTTGCCTTACGGGGGCGCCTATCTGCAAGAAATACTCAAAAGAAGCAAAAGAGGTTATTGTTGATGCGCTGAAGACAATGTTGCGATTTCGAAGTAGACGTCAGATTATCATTTATCCTACTACTAACAGCGGTTATGGTATAGGGGAAGAGGGGGTTCCCTGCACGGAAGAGATGCTTTTGAGGCCTGTATCATTGTATGGTAGGTTAAAAGTTGAAGCCGAGAAGATGCTGTTAGGCGCGGGAAATTCAATTACTTTGAGGCTTGCGACTGCTTTTGGCGTCAGTCCGCGTATGCGCCTTGATTTACTGGTCAATGATTTTACTTATCGCGCTGTGACCGATAATTTTATCGTACTCTTTCAACCCCATTTTAAGCGCAATTACATTCATGTCCGAGATGTGGCAAGAGCGTTTATTCACTGTCTTAATAACTTTGGCAAAATGAAGGATGAGCCGTATAACGTAGGCTTAAGCGATGCTAATCTGAGTAAATGGCAATTATGTGAAGAAATCAAGAAACAAGTCCCGGATTTCTATTTTGTTGAGGCAAAAGTCGGCGAAGACCCCGATAAAAGAAACTATATCGTAAGCAATAAGAAGATAGAAAAGAGCGGTTTTAAACCGGTGTTTTCGCTGCAGTACGGTATCGCAGAATTAATTAAAGGGTATAATATAATAAGCAAAAATGAGTTTTCTAACCTGTAACCTCTATTTTTAAATGGAAGAAATAGACCTTCTTTTGGTTAATCCGGCTAATCGGATTCAGATGTACGGCAGTTTAGGTAATGACTTTTCTGCTGTTGAGCCTCCGGTTTGGATAGGATTGCTTGCTGCGTTCATTCGCGATAAGGGATTTTCAGTAAGGATAATAGATACGGATGCAATGGGATATGATCCTGAAAGCACGGTTGAAAAAATATTGGAATTTAAGGTTGCGCTAATAGGCGTGGGTGCTTTTGGTGCAAATCCTTCAGCTTCTTCTACGCCAAAAATGTATGCGGCGAGAAAAGTATTAAGGCTATTAAAGCAGAAAGAACCAGAACTTAAGACTTTTCTTTTTGGAATACACCCTTCAGCGCTTACCGAAAGGACCCTTAAAGAAGAGCATGTGGACTTTATTTGCAAAGGTGAATCTTTTTATACGGTACTGAGGCTCTTAGAGTTATTGAAGTCCGGTGCCAGAGACTGCAAAATAAAAGGGTTATGGTATAAGGAAGGAGATAAAATTATAGCAAATGGCTGGGGTGAGCTTGTAAATGACCTCGATACTTTGCCTTTCGTTGCATGGGATATGCTACCTATGGGCAGCTATAGGGCTCATAATTGGCATTGTTTCGGGCATCTTGATAAAAGGCAGCCGTACGCGGTTATATATACAAGCCTAGGCTGTCCTTTTAATTGCAGCTATTGCAATGTGAATGCTTTATATAACGGAAGCCCGGGAGTCCGCTTCCGTAGTCCAGAGAGAGTTGAGGAAGAAATAGATTTCTTAGTGAAAAATTATAATGTTAAAAATATAAAGATCCTTGATGAGTTATTCGTGCTGCGGGAAGAGCGGGTCATCAGATTATGCGATTTGCTAATAGAGCGAAATTACGATTTAAATATTTGGGCTTATGCCAGGATAGATACAACTAATAAAAAATTGCTGCAAAAAATGAAGCAAGCAGGTATAAACTGGCTGGCTTATGGTATTGAGTCGGCAAGTTCAAAAGTTAGGAGCGAAGTTAAAAAGAATGGTTTTGATAATGCAAAAATAAAGAAGGTCATAGCTATGACTCATGACGCGGGTATAAATATTGTCGCTAATTTTATTTTTGGACTCCCGGAAGACAATCTTGAGACAATGGAGGAAACGCTCAGCATTGCAAAGGAGTTGAACTGCGAATATGCTAACTTCTACGTGGCAATGGCTTATCCGGGCTCACCTTTATATGAGGAGGCTTTACGGAGAGGCTTTGATTTGCCTAAAGCCTGGGCAGGATACTCGCAGCTTAGCGAATTGACCTTGCCTCTGCCTACTCGCTATTTATCAAGCAAAGAAGTGTTGCGTTTCAGAGATAAGGCTTTTGAAGAATATCATTCCAATCCAGAATACCTGAAAATGATAGAGTATAAATTTGGGACAGAGACAGTTGAACACATAAATCGAATGCTTAAACATAAAATAAGAAGAGCTTATGCTTAACTATTGGAGGTAAAACAAGCTATGATTATCAGCAAGACACCATTTCGAATATCATTTTTTGGCGGAGGAACTGATTATCCTGTGTGGTATGAAGAACATGGAGGAGCCGTATTGTCCACAACCATCGATAAATATTGTTATATTACCGTCCGCTATTTACCACCCTTTTTTGAACATAAGCACAGGATCGTTTATTCTTTTATAGAGAACGTAAAAAATGAGGAAGAAATCCGCCATCCCGTTGTAAGGGCTTTAGTAAAACATTTTAAGATTGATAAAGGGCTTGAAGTGCATCATGATGGTGATCTGCCAGCTCGTTCAGGCATAGGCTCCAGTTCTGCTTTTACTGTAGGTATGATCAATTCTTTGCATGCTTTTCAGGGGAAGATCATTTCGAAAGCCGAATTGGCAAAAGAGGCGATTTATATTGAAAGAGATGTTCTGAATGAGAATGTTGGTTCTCAGGATCAGATTGCTGTAGCCCACGGAGGCTTCAATAAGATTATCTTTTACAGCGACCATAATTTTAAGATAGAAGCCATGACTTTATCGAAGGATAAGGTTGATCAATTACAAAGTCACCTGATGTTAATTTTTACGGGTTTCTCCCGTTTCGCTTCTGAAATCGCGTATGAGCAGATTAAAAGCTCTTTCAACAAAGAAAAAGAGTTAAAAGAGATGCGCCAGATGGTAGATTATGCCGTGGAAATTCTAAATAACAACAGTGATATTGTTGAATTTGGAAAGCTGCTCCGCGAATCATGGAAAATTAAAAAGCATCTTTCGAGTAAAATATCTAACCCCGTAGTAGATAATTTATATGAAACTGCATTGAGGTATGGAGCTGTAGGTGGAAAGCTTTTGGGGGCTGGCGGCGGAGGGTTCATGCTTTTGTTTGTTAATCCGGAGGACAGAAAAAAAGTCATAGATGGGCTTAAAGACATTTTAGAAGTAAAATTCTGCTTTGAAAATGAAGGAAGCCGTATAATATATTATGACCCTGAGAATGTATAGGCAAATAAGTGGCCGGAGATAATATAAATACAGACGTACTGATACTTTGCGGCGGGCTCGGGAAGAGGCTGAAAAAAATCAATAAAGGCAGGCCCAAGCCAATGATGCCGTTGGGAGAAAGACCGCTCTTGGATATAATTATCGGATATTTCAGCGGGTTCGGATTCAGGAGGTTTATTCTAGCGACTGGATACAGGGCGGGTTTTATTAAGAAATACTATTGGGATAAACCCCGCGGCAAAATCAGCATAGCCTTTTCTGATGAGAAAAAGCCACTTGATACCGGAGGCGCAGTAAAAAACGCCAAGAGATTGATTAAAAGCAGGCATTTTTTTGTAATAAACGGGGATTCCTTTTGTAAGTTTAATCCTGGAAAATTCTTGGTTTTTCATAAGAAAAACCGTTCTTTCATCTCTATTTTATTGAAAAATGTTTCAATCGGAAAGGAATACGGCGCGATTGGATTAGAAAATAATGGCCGTATCAGTCGTTTCAACGAGAAGAGTGCTTCGGCCAGAAAATGCTTTATAAATGCAGGGGTGTATATATTTGACAAAGCCTCTTTTGATTTTATGCCATCCTGCGCCAGGTTTTCTCTGGAGCGCGATTTTTTCCCGAGGATGTTATCAAAGAGGGTATTTGGATATAAAAAATGTGGCTTCTTTATAGATATCGGAACACCTGAAAAATATCAAAAGGCAAACAAATACTTCAGTAACTAACAGATAAAACGCCATGGATAAGCAAGATATTGTGGTTATCGGTGCCGGGGTGGTGGGGCTAGCCGTTGCCAGCGAGCTTTCCGGAGAAGGAAAAAGCATTATAGTCTTGGAGAAGAACAAGGCTTTCGGCCTGGAAACAAGTTCCCGTAACAGCGAAGTGATCCACGGCGGAATGTATTATCCCTCCGGAACGCTAAAGGCGACAATGTGCGTGGAGGGGAGGGAAATATTATACGATATCTGCGGTAAAAACAACATCCCCAACAAAAAAATTGGCAAGCTCATAGTCGCCACCTGCCAGGATGAAGTATCTTCTTTGGATAAAATACTCAAGCAGGGTATGGATAACGGCGTAAAAGGGTTAAAGATGCTTGGGCAAAAACAATTAAAGATGCTTGAGCCCAATGTTTCCGGGGTAGCTGCGCTGCTTTCTGAAGAAACCGGGATCATCGATTCTCACCGCTTAATGCAATATTTTTACGACAGGGCAAAAGACAACGGTGCGCTTATCGCTTTTAACTCAGAAGTTGTCAATGTTGAGAAAGTTTGCGGTGGTTACCGGGTGACTGTTTATAATGACGGGGAGATTACCGAATTAAAAGCAATTGTTACAATTAATTGTTCCGGCCTGGATTCGGATATAATCGCTGAGCGTGCTGGCATAGATATTAAGAAGTCAAGGCAGGTATTATATTATTGTAAGGGGCAATATTTTCGGGTAAAAAGCAGTAAATCCAACTTAATTAATCGGCTAATATACCCTGTCCCCAAGCCTAAAAGCGGCGGCCTGGGAATCCATGCTACTCTGGATTTAGCTGGTTCGCTTCGCCTGGGACCGGATGATGAGTATTTAAAAGACAGGAGCAAAGATTACTCGGTAGACCCTGCAAAGAGAAATAATTTTTATAACTCTGCTAGGAGTTTTCTGCCCTTTATCGATGAAGATGACCTTTTGGAGGACACCTCTGGCTTGAGACCTAAACTGCAGGAGCCGGGAGGGGAATTCCGCGATTTCGTTATACAGGATGAATCCTGTAATGGGCTACCGGCTTTTATTAATCTTGTAGGCATAGAATCTCCCGGCTTAACAGCCTCACCGGCAATAGCAAGGTATGTTAAAGGATTAGTCGAGAGAAATAACTGAATAGAAAGAATACCTATGAAAGTACCATTCGGGACCATATCCATAACTGAAGAATCAAAAGTCTTGATTAGAGAGATTCTTGATTCTGGCAGAGTATCAAGCGGTAGATATGTTCGCGAGTTTGAAAATAAGTTTGCCAAGATAACAGGCGTAAAAGAAGCAGTAGCCGTCAGTAGCGGCACAGACGCTGATATTCTGGCATTGGCAGTCTTATACGATTTTGGAGCTAAGCGCAACGACGAGGTAATTATACCTGCGCTCTCTTTTATTGCTACCGGAAATGCGGTCTTGCACGCAGGATTTAAGCCCGTATTTGTTGATATCGAACTGGATACTTTAAACATCAATCCCGATATGATAGAGAGTAAGATTACCCAAAAAACACGCGCAATCATGCCGGTACACTTAATGGGAAAACCAGCCAGTATGGATATAATTAATCAAATTGCCAAAAAACATAAACTTTTTGTTATAGAGGATGCTGCCGAGGCACATGGCGCAGAGTATAAGGGTAAAAAGGTAGGTAAGTGGGGGGATTTGGCAGCATACAGTCTATATGTTGCCCATATTATAACTACGATTGAAGGCGGGATAGTAGTTACAGACAGAAAAGATTTTGCCGAAATTTTGCGCTCTCTGCGTTGTCATGGAAGGGCCTGTAAATGCGATGTCTGTATAATAAATACGGCTTCAAAATATTGCCCCAAACGTTTCAGGTATGGCAAAGACATAAGGTTCGTCTTTGAGAGAGCCGGATATTCTTCCAAGATGAATGAGCTGGAAGCTGCGGTTGGAATTGGAAGCCTCCATATGTACAATGAAATTGTCAAAAAGCGCCGGATGAACCTATTGTTTATGATTGAATGGCTAAAGGAGTTCGATAGATATTTTACTACTATTAAGGAAGAAAAAGATGAAAAAATAGGACCACACGCCTTCCCTATCATCCTCAGGAAAAACGTTCCTTTTACAAGGGATGAGTTAGTAATCTATCTGGAGAGCAAGGGCATAGATGTCAGAGATCTTTTTGCCTCAATGCCCACGCAGTGCGCAGGTTTCTCATTTCTGGGATACAGGCAAGGAGAATTTCCTAATGCTGAATATATAGGCAATAATGGCATACATATCGGAGTGCATCAGGATCTGGGTGAGGAGCATATTGATTATGTAATGGATGTTATAAGAAAGTTTCTGAAGGATTATGTCAGGTAAGATGGAAAAAAAATCGCTAATTTATGTGGCAGGACATACCGGGTTTATCGGTTCTGCATTGGTAAGAAGTTTAAAGGATTCCGGATTTAAAAATCTCATTTTAAAAACCCATAAACAACTGGATTTAACGGATCAGGAAGCCACGGAGAGATTTTTTGCAAAATACAGGCCTGAATATGTGTTTCTTTTAGCGGCTAAGGTAGGAGGGATTTTGGCCAACAGTACTTACCCAGCAGATTTTATCTTCCAAAATATTGCAATTCAAACAAATGTTTTGTACGCTGCTTTTACGTATAAAGTTAAAAAACTACTTTTTTTGGGAAGTGCATGTATGTATCCGAAGTTTTGCTGTCAACCGATGCGTCCGGAATATATCTTGGCAGGTCCTATCGAATCTACAAATGAACCATTTGCATTGGCTAAAATATGCGGATTGAAGATGTGTGAGGCATACAATAAACAATATAAGACAAAGTTTATTTGCGCCATTCCGGCAACAGTATATGGACATGGAGACCACTATGATGAAAATGGACACGTTGTGGCAGGCCTATTAGAGAAAGCCTATCGAGCTAAAATAAATCCCACTAAGAATGATTTAAAAGTTTGGGGAACAGGTAAGCCGAAGAGAGAATTTTTGTTTATCGATGACGCGGTAAATGCATGTATTTTTTTAATGAATAACTATAATGAAGCGGAACCGATAAATATAGGTACTAATGAAGAAATTTCCATAAAAGAATTAGCCCGTAAAATTAGAAATACATTAAATCTTAAAGGTGAGATTCTGTTTGAGAGAGAAAAGCCCGACGGTATTCCAAGAAGAATTCTTGATTCTTCAAAGATATATTCTCTCGGCTGGCGGCCAAAAGTTTTTCTAGATACGGGTTTAAAGATTACCTGCGAATGGTATAAGAAGAGGAATTATGAAAGCCAGCTTCGTTAAGCCCAAGTTATATATACTGGGTTCAAAAGTGGATTGTGTACAGATATCCGATGTTGTGGAGATAGTGGAAAATTGGATAATCGGTAAAAGTCGTCATAATTATATCGTAACTTCTAATGCCAATAATGTGGTGTTAGCTGTAAAAAATAAAGAAATTAAAGAGGCGGTTAATAACAGCAGTCTTTCAGTTGCCGATGGTATTTCTTTAGTTATAACTGCGAGATTCTACGGTTACCCTTTAAAAAGTAGGGTCTATGGTCCGGATTTAATGTTGGCTTTATTGGCTTTGTCGGAAAAAAAAAGGTACACTAATTTTTTCTTAGGGTCTACTCAAGAAAATCTGTTTTTATTGGAGGGAAGGCTTAAAAAAAGCTTTCCGCTTTTGAAAATAGCGGGTAGGTATTCGCCTTCTTTTGGTGAAGTACCCGAAGAAGAAAAGACAAGGGTTGAAGAGCTGATAAATGGTTCTAACGTTGATATCTTGTGGGTGGGTCTGGGTGGGCCGAAACAGGATATCTGGATGTTTGAGTATAAGGAAAGAATTAATGTTCCGGTTATGATAGGTGTGGGAGCAGCGTTTGATTTTCTTGCCGGGACTAAATTGCAGGCGCCACGTTGGATGAGAAAATCTGGACTTGAGTGGTTTTTTCGGCTGATTACTGAACCAAACAGACTATGGCGCAGGTATTTGGTAAATAACATCCTCTTTGTATGGTATGTTGTAGTCGAGCTTTTCAGTAACGCCTTTACTTGTAATAAAATAGATAAATATTAATACTGGTTTAGCGTGCAGAATTTATAAAATATGCTATAATAATCGCTATGTTCAAAGATAGAAGGCGTGTACATTTTATATATTTTATTATTGATTTTTTCATTATAAGTTTTTCTTTTTACCTGTCTTATAAACTTAACCCTGATTCAGTCCCTCAGGATTTATCGGGATTCAAACTTTACTTTCCTGTATTTGCCTTTTGGGGCACCTCGCTTATTTTCTTCTTAAATAATTATCGCCTCTATTCTACCGACCGTTCGTTAGATATTATTCAAGACTGGTGGATGGTA
>Ga0315273_10002574_pt1 | contig 21508 bp, 12 predicted proteins | sample YL17G02_0_MG_FD_205753 | JGI IMG/M metagenome (GOLD analysis project Ga0315273, IMG submission 205753) | Sediment microbial communities from Yellowstone Lake, YNP, Wyoming, USA - YL17G02_0 | ecosystem: Environmental > Aquatic > Freshwater > Lake > Sediment | place: USA: Wyoming | collected... | reverse complement strand
ACCCAACGCCACCCATACTGAACCATCAGGGGTCTCGCCGCATCAGGCGGGACCCCCTTTTTGTCGAGAGAGAGACTCACGTCCTGTCGTACTATTGCGGTTGATGGGACCGCACCGATGGTCGTCGTGGGTTCGCTGGCAAAGGAGTGAGATCGATGAGGAGCATGAAGAGGGTTCTGAGTTTTGTCGTGATGCTGATGGCCGCGTTCGCGTCGTCGGGGTGGGCGCAGGATCTCGAGGACATAACGCTCCCCGCGCCGCGAACGGACGGCGGGAAGCCTCTCATGCAGGCGCTCAAAAACCGGCAATCGGCACGCGCGTTCAGCGCGGAGAAGCTGCCCATCCAGGTCTTATCCGATCTCCTGTGGGCGGCCGCGGGGATAAATCGTACGGACTCCGGCAAACGCACGGCGCCGTCGGCGATGAACTGGCAGGAAGTGCAGGTCTATGCGATCACGGAGGCCGGCGCGTATCTGTACGATGCCAAAACCAACACTCTGAAAGCGGTCGTGAATGGCGATCTGCGCAAGCAGACGGGAGGGCAGGATTTCGTGGCGGTCGCGCCGCTGAACCTCGTCTACGTCGCGGACGCCTCGAAGATGACGGGCGCGTCGCCGGAGGATCAAGCGCTGTACATGGGTGCAGACACCGGGTTCATCGCAGAGAACGTGTATCTGTTCTGCGCGTCCGAAGGCCTCGCCACAGTGGTGCGGGGTTCCGTGGACCGCAAGGCGCTCTCCGAGGCGTTGAAGCTTGCCGAAGGCCAGAAGATCATGCTCGCTCAGACCGTGGGATATCCGGCGGCCGCGGGAAAGTAGAGCCTTCCGACTCGGTCAGCGAGGTGTTGTTTCTACCCCTTGTCGATCAGCCGTTGCTGTTCTTCCACTGGTACGCGTGGGGCCACTTCGATGTCTCCGTGGGGACAACCGTGTGGCAGACGTGGCATCCAATCTTTCGTTCGGGTCCGCTCCCGCCGTGCACTTCGGAGAATTCACCGCCCACGCCCTCACCCCGCGAGCTGTCGTGGCACGTGCCGCAGCTTCCGATCGCCTTCACCTTGCCCGTGAAGTTCTGGTACTGAAGCGGCTGATAGTTGTCCACGGCCAAACGCGAAGGATACATCGCGTGCGGGCTCCCGTGACAAGCGGCGCAGTACACTCCGCCGTGTCCCGACGCATTGCGGTAGAGATCGAAGCCGGGCGCGACACCCGCGACTCCCGTGTGGCAGGCGACGCAGGCGGGTTCATTCGCCCACGGGATCCTCGCGGGAATGGTCGAGGCGACTTGATCGATGGTTCCGTGGCACGTAGTGCAGTTGCCGTCGTCTGTGGAATGACGGACGCTTCGGCTGCAGAGCGTGACCGGTCCCGGGTGGCAGTCGTAGCAGACGGCCCCGCGCGAGGCATGGGCGCCGTGTATCGCTTTCGAGAGATACTTGCCCGAGGTCCCCGGTCCGGTCGTCCCGAGCGCCGGGCTTCCGTGGCACGACGCGCAGAGGACAGGGATCGAGTCGACGAGGTGCGTCGTATGCATCTGATCGTGCTCCTCGAGGATGTCGCCCCACGCATCCTGGCCGTGACACTTGTTACATGTGATTTCGTCGGAGACGGGCACTGTGGCCTTCGTCTGCGCCAGGACCGCACCCCCGGTCCCGCGAACGGTGATCACGGCGACCTGGTAGGGGTTCCACGCGCCCGTGTCATTGACCGGCGTGACCGGGATGCCCTCCGCAATGAAGTGATCGGCCTCCCGACTCATTGTCCCCGTTAGACCGAGTCCCGTGAGTCCGATGTCGCGGGGGAGAGAGGTGATTCCGAGCAACGGACCGAAGAGCTTAACGGCGTTATCCCAGAACTGGCCGTAGTCTCGCTTGCCGTAGGAATACGTATTGAGATCTATCGCGTATTCAACCGTCAGGCCGGAGGTGACGATTTCAGGTGGATTGCCTTTGTGCACCACTTGGACCCAAAGCGTGTTGTACGGAGGGAGTATGACCGCTTGATCGTAGGTGTCGTTGAGGCAGTGCATCCCCAGGTTGTTCCACGCGAAGACGACATACTTGCCGCCTACATCCGCGTTTCCCCCCGGGCCCGTGGAATCCGAGCAGGAGAGAATCGTCAGGAGGACGACGGCAGCGATCGTCAGCCAAAGCACATGCCTCATGGAAAGACCTCCGCGAGCGACAGGGAAAGAGCCGACTTGTCGGACCGCACCGCTAGTCTAACGCACATTCTGGCGATTTGCAAGCGCCGGCCATCGAGTTCTGTGTGGTTTTGAGTGCGCCGTGCCGGGGAGGCAATCGGCGGCACGGGCCGAGTTGCCGCGCGCTACTCGTGAGGCGTCGTGTGTGCGCGAACGAGGTCGTCGATCTGACGAACGAGATCCGTCGCGCCGATTTCGTTTGCGAAAGCGCGTGACTCGCCGGCGAATTGCGTCGCCTCGTCGCCGCGGCCTTGTTTGAATAGCCAGTCGATTCTGAAAGTCACTATTCGCGTGAGGTTTTTCAGCGCGGGTGCGAATCGCGGATTGATTCGCAGCGCTTTCTTGTACTGCTCGATCGCTTCGTCGTATTTCTCCAAACCGATGTACATGGCCCCGAAGTTGGTGAGTGTGTTCACGTCATTCGGGTTCTGCCGCAGAGCTTCGCCGAACAGCGGTATGGCGTCGGCGAAGCGGCCGGACTCGGCATACACAGTCGCGAGCTCTCCACGGATGGCGGGGAAGTTCGTCTTCATGCGCAAGGCCGTTTGGAGGTGCTCGATGGCTTCATCCGATCGCCTGGCTCCTGCCAGTACGCAGCCGAGATTGTAGTGACCCAACCACGAGTCGGGGTGTTTCGCCAACACGTCCCTGTAAAGTCTCTCAGGGGTTCGGTAGCAATGAACCCTCTGCCAGACGCCGGTTCCGAGCACGGCGAGCACGATGAGCGAGAGCGCGGGTGCCGCCTTTGCTGCCCGCGGCCCGACCCGCCAGAGCCCCGACGCGGCGCCGCCCACGAGCAACGCAATAACGCCGAGGCTCGGGAGGTAGAGGAAGCGGTCGGCGACGAATGACATCATCATGTAGAAGAAGTTGAAGAACCCCAGAACGGGGAAGAGCGTGCCGCAGAAGAAGAGGTAAGCGACGAGCGGCGCTCTGCCGATGCGGCGGCGTGCGGCGAAGAGGACGATCGCCAGGGCGATCGCCGACATCGTGTACACGTACTGCGGCCACGAATGGGCGTCGATCGTCCAGCGCGGGTAGATGAAGGAGAGCTTCACCGGAAAAAGCGCCTTCGCCAGGTAGAACCACACCGCGCGCCCGGCGATCAGAAAACGATCCAGCAACGAGAAAGTGCCCCAACCGGGGCCTCCCGCCCGAACGAGCTGCCGTTCCAAGCCGATGGTCAGCAGGCTAAGGCCGAGCGCCGCTGCAAAAAAAGGAATGAGAGGCCTCGCGTCCCGCCAGGTGAGGCGATGGTGTTTCCACCACGTCAAGAGAAGAATCGCCGCGGGCAGAGTCAGCGCTGAGGTTTTGCTCAGCATGGCGGCGAGGAAGAACACCAACGACAACGCGTACGAAAGGCGCGATCGTGACCCAGGCGCGTCGGCAGTCGTCTTTCCATCCCGTCTGCCGCCGATTGGACGAAAGCCGAGGTATGCGAAGATGGACAGCAGATAGAAGAGACCCGAGAGAAGGTTTCTTCGCTCGGTCGCCCACGCGACGGACTCGACATGGGCCGGGTGCAAGCCGAAGACGGCTCCTGCGACCCACGCCCCCGGCACGCCGAGACGGCGAAGCACGAGCCACACGAGGATAGCGTTCACCGCGTGCAGGATGACGTTGTCGACGTGATAACCCCGCGGATCCAGCCCCCACACCTGATACTCGATCCAGTTCGTCGTGAAAGTCAGCGGGTAGTAGATATCAGCAGTACCTCTGAGATCAGTCCATATTTGTCCGAGCCCCTCGGATGTCCGCAGCCGCTCGTTGTTGACGATGTTGTCCATGTCGTCCGAGTAGAAACCGGCGTGGTACGCGGGGATGTATGGGAGGAAAGTGATGACGAAGAGCAGAGCGGCGCCCGCGATGGATCGTCCTCGCGGTGTCCTCGCTGCGCGGATTGCCTGAATTTCGACCTTCATCTCGCTGTTTCTTGCACTCTGCACACGACGACCGCGATGTCGTCTTCCTGGGGCAGTCCCCCCGCGAAGTCACGGGCGGCTCTGTGGATGTGATTCACGATGTCCCGGACGGGTTCGTGGTGATGGGCCCTGATCACTTCGAGCGCTCCTGCGGCATCGAGAATCTCACCACCGGGGGTCTGGCTTTCCGTGACCCCGTCGGTAAGGAGAACCACAAGGTCTCCCGTATCGAGCGGGATCGCCTTGCTGGCACAGTGTCCGTTCTCAGGTGAGACCCCGAGAGGCACACCCGTGCTGACCAATTCCGCCTTGAGCGTCCCGTTCCCGTCGAGGACGTAACCCGATGGGTGTCCCGCATTCACGTATGTCAACTCGCGTGCGTGGGTGTCTATGCGGGCGACGAGAAGCGTGACGAAATTGTCGTCTTCGAGGTCCGCGGAAAGGGTCTGGCTGACTGAGGTGAGTATCTCGCCGAGATCGGAATGGGTCTTGACGAGCGAGCGCAACTGCGCGCGAGTCGCCGCCATGACGAGTGCGGGTCCGAAACCGTGTCCCATCACGTCGCCGACAACGATGCCGAAGCCCTCGTCTTTCATGGCGAGGTAGTCGAAGTAATCCCCGCAAACCACCTTGGCAGGAAACACCGCCCCGGCCACGTCCAGACCGGGGATCTTCGGCGAGAGCTGAGGATAGAGCTTTCTCTGCACCAACGCGGCCAGCTGCACTTCGAGCTCGAGCTGTTCCGTTTTTCTGCGCTCGGTGATGTCCTTTACCACAGACACGAAGTGGGTGATCCTGCCGGACGAATCCTTCATCGGCGTGATCGTTTGTTCCGCGTAGTAGAGATCGCCGTTCCTCCTTCGGTTGACGGTGATGCCGCGGTGAACCTGTCCGTTGAGGATCGAAGTCCACAGGGACTTGTAATAAGCTTCGTCTTGTGCGCCGGACTTGAGGATTCTCGGCGTTTGCCCGATCGCTTCGTCTCGCGTGTATCCGGTCGTCGCTTCGAATGCGGGGTTGACGTATTCGATCTTGCCGCCGCGGTCCGTGATGAACACGGTGTCATCCGTTTGTTCCAAAGCGTTGGAGAGGCGCCGTTGCGAGTCTTCGGACGCTTTGCGGCTGGTGATGTCCCGTATCACGATGGCTCCGCCGTCGATGGAACCGTCATCTCCCAGGAGGGGTGCTCCGCTGATGCTCAGCCAAACGCCAGTGGGTCTGTTCGGGTGGCGAATGAGAACTTCCGCCTCCGACACGCGCTCCCCCCTCAGGGCCCGCCAAAGCGGGAGTTGATCCGCCGGGTAAGGTGTCACTCCGTCGGGGAGAAAGCACCCATAGGTTCTGGACCACTCCGCGGGCGAAACGTCCATGGCCCCCGCTCCGATCATGTCCTCGGCCGCCTCGTTGAAAAGCAGGAACTTGCCATTTCTGTCGGCGACGACCACGCCGTCGTTCATGCTGACACAGACGGATCGTAGCATGCGATCGCGCTCTTTGACCGCCGAGTCGCGCAGCCGTTTGCCCAGGGCGATGAGCAGTCCCGCGAGCGCCTCCCACACGAGAAATACGCTGAACCCGAACCACACCGGCTGTGCGGTCATGTGCTCCGATACGAACGCTCGTGTGGGGCGGGCGATGAGGCGCCAGTGCTGTCCACCCAGCGCGATCCGCCGTTCCGAGACCATGTACGCGGGCGCGCTCTCTCCTTTGTCTCCGGGGGAGGCGTAGATCAGCGCAGGTTTCCCGTCGACGTCTTCATCGATCAATTCGAAATGCACCCAGGTCGAGTGCTCGTGCCCCAAACGAGGTATCGCCCGGTCGAGAATATCCGTGATCCGAAAAGCCAGAACGACAAAGCCTCTCGGGAGTGCCGGCGCCGCAGCGGCCGTATCGACAGATTCCGAGTAGACAGGGAGGACTCCCAGCAAACCTTTGAAAGACCCGGTTTCCTGGACGAGAACGATGGGGTCGGTGAGCGTCGGTTTTCTCGACTGCGTCGCCCGAACGATTGCCGCCCGCCGTGTCGGGTCCGAGCCGAGATCGAAACCCAGCGCCGGCTCGTTGCCCTCCAGGGGCTCGACGTAGCACACGGGGAAGTATTCGGTCCGATCGGGCGACGGCACCGTGCGGCCATCAGGCAGATGATCGGTGATCTGGTTTTCCTCGAGTCCTTCGCTGCGTGCCTTCTGTTCGTACGCTTGCCGCTCTTCTCGCGGGACGCGAGGGACCCATTCCAACGCCTGGATTTCTGTATGGCGGGCCAGCGCGGATCGAGTGATCGCCTGGAACTCCTTCGGTGTCACCTCGAGGCGGCTCTCGAACACCGAACCTGTGGCATACAGGACTTCGTTGAGCGTGAGCATTTCCTGCGTGAGCGTCGATGACCGGGAAGACAGATATTCATCGAGATGCGTCGCGGCCTTGTCCTCTTCGTGCCGGTATTCGATGCGGTACGTGAGCATACCGAGTATCGGTCCCACGGCCAGGAGGACAAGCAATGCGAGCAAGCCAATTCGTTGAGTCAACCCTGACACCCCTTCGCTGAGGAATCCCCCAATAGAGCGCCTCTCGCAGACAGGCCCCGCGTCTCCGCGCGAACGTACAACGTGAAGCCAGGCCCGCAACGCCTTTTCCCCAAGACGGTTACCAGGCAGGTGCCGGCCCGGGCGGTCGAGCGTCTGTTCCCCGGTCGTGCGAGAAGTCCGGCGCAAGAAAAGGGGCCGCTTCTGCGGCCCCTTGGCTCATGAGAACCATTACGGGCTATCGTCGGCCCCCGCGCCCCCCGCCGAAACCGCCCCGGTCACGCCCTTCGCTCGGGCCGCTCCGCTCACGCGCCTCGTTGACCGTGAGAGTACGCCCGTTGAAATCCTTGGAGTCGAGCGCTTCGATGGCCGCCTTGGCTCCTTGCTCGTCCATCTCGACGAACGCAAAGCCTCTCGAGCGTCCTGTTTCCCGGTCGTTGACGATTGATACTTCGTGCACGGTCCCGTAGGCCGCGAACGCTTCGCGCAGATCGTCGCGCGACGCGTCGAATGGAAGGTTGCCTACGTACAATCTCTTGGTGGCCATTGCTGGACTCCTTCTTTCGCCCTCTGACTTTCGCGGTCGAACCGTTGACGCATCAACAGCCGGCCGCAACCGACCTGCAATCCACGAGGGACCTGCGCCCTCGATCTACGAACTCGTGGGAATAACCTCCGGCACCGACTCTCGAAACTGCGCGGGCGAAACCTGCGGAAACGGATCTGGCGGGAGAATCCTCTGAGTTTGGCTAAAGATACCACTCTTCCGGGGAAGCTGAAAGCGTTTTTTCGCCCCGGTCGCGGTTTCACGGGCCGGGTGAGGGCGGGTTTGTCGCGGGCGGATCATGGGGGCCTCCCGCAGGGGGACCGCCCCAAGGGCGCCTCGGGCGGCTCGCACGGCGGGGTGCCGTAGGGGGAGAGGGCGGGGGAGTTGTCCCGGGCTGATCGCGCTGTCACACCTGAAAATCAGGCTCTGATGTGCTATAATCTCAGCCACTCACGCTGATGGGTTGATACTACGGAATCACTTGCGAGGGGTTGCGAGTCGCGGTCGATCGGATTCGGGACTCGACCCCAGAATATCCGGCTACCCGAGTTCATGCATCCCCTCCTTGTGTTTCGGCGCGGAACCGCATCCAAGGCCAGAACACCAATGCGTCATGGTCACTTGATCACGAGATGCTTCGATCTCGTTAACTGACGGGGGGGTGTCATGACACACTTCGAGCGGGTTTCGAATTGCGGCGCGAGGACGCTCAAGATGAATCTTGCGCGTGCCGCTGTCTTCTCTGTCTTGCTCTTCGCCTTTTTCTTCGCCGCCGGTGGGGTTCCCCCGGCAGGAGCCCAGACTGCAGGCGATAGCCTCTACGCTGTACTCTTCAACGGCGACCCGAACGGCAGCGACGCGACGTACTTGAACGACCTCGAGTTCATTTTCAACACTCTCATCGATGACTTCGCGTACACGAAGGAGAACATCATAGTGCTCTCCTTCAGCGGCAACTACTACGACTTCGATGGAGATAACGTCAGCGATATCGATTACTCCGGCACGCGAGCGAATATCGAAACGGTTTTCGCAACGCTCAAGGGCATCGTGACGGATGGCGACGTCGTCCTCTTCTATGGGACGGATCATGGGTCGACTCTCTACGGGGATTGCAGTCATGCGGCGCTCGATGTTTACGGGGGAGGGAACCGAATATTCGACACGAACATTGCGGCCTACTTCGACAGCCTCGATACGGCAGATCGGGAAATCACAAAGATCTTTGTCTTTGGCGAGTGCTACTCCGGCGGAATGATCCCGGAGCTCGCGGCTCTCGATTACCCCGTGATGGTTACGACGGCCACGAAAGCCTGCGATGAAAAGAGCAACTCCTGGGACGACCCCGGTTGTCCCGATACGCTCGTTTCGTGCGATCATTGCGCGTATCTGTTCCATTGGACCGCGGCGTTCCACACGTTCCTTCCGGACGACACCACGGCGACGAAGGCCGATAGCAACGGGGATGGATACGTGAGTATCTGGGAGGGGGCGAAACACGCCATGGCGAAGGACGAGTTCGCTCAGGCAACTTCGTCGCCGAAGGAGACGCCCCAGTATTGGGATACGGACTGTCTCGTCGGCAGGAGGATGACGCTCAACGGCGAGATCTCGTCGCTTCCCGGAATGATCGCTTTCGTTTTCAAGTGCCATGACGCGCCCCCCTGCCGCTGGAGGTCGTGGCGGTGCGGCGCGGGGGGACCTTTCCCGTCGGGGTCGGTCGGAGGCCCCGAAGGCGACGGAACCGTCGAAGCGACGGTGTGGAGCGACGCCGAGCCCGCACCGGGGGAGACCACCCTGGTGTGGGCGCGCGTTCGGAACCAGGGCGATACTCCTCTGACATCGGCGGAGGTGAACTTTTACTTTTCGGATCCCGGCCTCTCGCTCATCTATCCGCAAACCGGGCTCACGTGGTTCGCCACGCAGACGGTGCCGTTCCTCCCGCCTCAAGCAGTTCTCACCGTCGGTCCGGTGGTCTTCGTGGCTCCGCCGGAGGGCAATTCCTTCGGAGAACCCTACTGGACGTTGATGGCGACCGCGGAACACTACCAGAGTCCCGTGGAGTCCGGGTGGCTTGCCGAGGACGACCACGTGGCCGCGGCCAACGCGTTCGTGCTCAGGGGGGTTCCCGGCGAGCCGAAGACGATTCATCTCGTCGCGCGGAATGCCCTTTCCGTGCCGGTCAAAGCGCTGCTCTCGATCGACGACGACGGCTTGCCCGCAGGGTGGTCGGTGTCCATGAACCCCGCGGCGGGCGACACGATCGAGCTCGACGCCGATTCGTGGACTCCCGTTGAGCTCGTCCTCACGGGCACATCGGGAGCAATCCGGGAGGGTTTCGTGGATGTTTCGATGGCTCTCAATACGACGACGGTCAAGGAGTGCGAGTCGTGCGATGATTCGATCTGCGGCGGTTACATCGGTGAGGCCGGCGGCTGCTCGGTCAAGCTTGAAGTGGAGGGCAACGTCGGGATCGCGGCTCCAAAATTGACCGTGGCATCGGGCGCGACCGCGATCACTCTGAGCTGGGAGTCCAGCGGAGCGGGAGACATCGCCGGATTCAACGTCTATCGCTCCGAGAAGCAGACAGGGGACTATCTGAGGCTCAACGATGCTCTGATCGCTGGCTCCGGCGAGCTGCGTTATGTGGACAAAACCGCGATGCCGGGCAAGGCCTATCTCTACGCCGTCGGAGTCGTCTACGGAGATTCCGAGACACTCGGCGCGCCGGTGGAAGCATCGCTCGCGTCCACTCCCGAGTTCGGTATGTCGCAGAATTACCCCAACCCGTTCAATCCTTCCACCACGATACAGGTCATCGTGTCCGAGGAGGGTCCGATCTCTGTCCGAGTGTACGACACGGCGGGCCATCTGGTGAGAACCCTCTTTGCCGGGATGAAGACGAGAGGGGTCCACTACCTCTATTGGAGCGGAGACACGGACACAGGCGAACGGGTTTCGTCGGGTGTCTACTATTGCAGGATAGAGTCCGCAAAGGAGGGGGCTCGGACGAGGAAGCTCGTCGTGATTCGTTGAGAGATTCGTCACTGCGCGTGTCACAGGGTAGGACGGGTTGGCATGCAATCGCGGTTCTCGGCCCGCTCAAAAACCTTTGACAAGTGTCTCGGCCCGGACGGAGACTCGTGGACGATCGCCGAAGCCTGTTCGGCTTCGACCCAGAACGATGTGCACTTCTACGGAGGTGGAGTATGGCGCTTCGAAAATCGTGGCTGTTCTGCCGCAGACACCCTCTATGGGTGGCCGTGGCGTTCTTCGTGAGCATCGGAACGGCGTCTGTTCTCATGTCGGGTGGGGGGGTGTCCGAACAAACAGGAGACATCACAGGCCAGTCGCCCGGCCCAAAGAGGGTTCAAACGCAGGAACCGGCGGTGGTTGATGTGGGTCTGGACCCGGCCCAGCAATCGATTTCAGCGGCGTCGAACCAGACGGCGGCGCCCGATGTCGAAGAGCAGCCCCAGCAGGCCATCTGGGTCAACGGGGAACTGGTGCCGCCGCTCCCGCGTGATCCCGATGTTCGGAAAGCGGCGATCGAGGAAGCCCGTCTTCGGGCCTTGGCTTCCCCGGGGGTTCCTGACGTGACGTACCAGGGGGTCCCGGCAGGGACCGTGACCGTTCCTGGAGTTGGCGAGGGCATTCCGCCTTCCGTCGCGGCGTACGAGCCTTCTGAACGGGATATGGCGAACATCAACTTGGGGATTCCCGATGATTTCGAGATACCGGCAGACGTGCTCCGCGAGCTGAGCAAGGCGGCCACGATCGATGAGGCGACGGAAGCTCGTATGGAGGGGACGCTCGCCCAGGCCCTCATCAAGAGTTTTCACGGGATCGATCAGACGAGCCTGACACCTCCCGATTGCGATCTGGCCGTGAACGCGGATTACATCATGCTCGTCGTCAACTCCGACTACGCCGTCTACGACAAATGCGGGACGCAGATCTATCAGAACTCACTCAAGTCTTTGAGCAACATGACCGCTTTCATCTTCGACCCGAAGGTCGTCTACGATGAATGGGATGACCGGTGGATCTTGAGCTATGCGGTGAAGAACACAGGAACGAACCAGTCGTGGATCGAGCTCATCGTCTCGATGACTTCGACTCCCCCGGGGGCCGGCGGCGACTGGTGGTACTACGGATACCCTTGGACGAACAACGGCGGTTACTGGGGAGATTACCCGGACCTCGGCGTCGATCCGAACTGCGTGTACATCACGACGAATGATTTCACTTGGTCCTCGGTATTCCAGCGCGCACGGATTGCGGTCCTCGACAAGAATGAGATCTACGTCGGCGCCCCATCGGGCCGGACGGAGTTCTACGCAATGACCAACCCCGGCGATGCGACACTCGCATTCGCGCTCCGCGCGACCGAGATGAACTCGTGGCCGGTCAAGTACTTCCTGGTCAACTCGAAGCAGGGCGGGGGATCGATCCTCTCCTTGTGGGAAATCACGGGCGCCCCGGCGGCACCGGTGCTCAACGGATACAACGTTGCCGTCGGCGCGTACGACGATCCGCCGCCACTCATACAGCCAAACTCGACGTACGTCGACTGCGGGGACGCGAGGCTTCTCACATCGAAGTACTATGTAAGTCGTCTGTGGACCCCTCTGAGCAAGCGGGTCAATTGGGGCGAGGGAACGGACCGTTCGGCGATCCAGATGTACATCATCAACACCTCCACTCGCGCACTTGTGCAGGAGAGCGGGCTTGGCGGACCCGGCCTTTACTATGCCTATCCCGCGGTGGACCTCGACACGAGCGGGCGCGGGATCGTTTGCTTCTCCCGCGGCGGGCCCACGGAATTCGTGGGTACGAGATACGTGGATTACGTCGAGGGGGGGGGGTACTCCACCAGCAATCTCCTCGTCGCAGGCCAGGCGAGCTACGCCGGTGGGGGATCGGGAACGATCGGGAGCCCTTATCGCTGGGGCGACTACTATGGATGCGACATCGACCGCGACAGCGATAACAGAACATTCTGGTTCTACGGGCAGTTTGCCTCGAGCAGCCCGTCTCCCTCGTGGGACACCTGGGTCGGGGCGGCGTCTTTCGAGACGGCGCCGGCTCTGAACGTAACGCCCACGACGACGTTCACATCGACTGGCGTCGAGGGCGGCGGATTCTATCCCTCGGGGGCGATCTACACGCTCCAGAATACCGGCGGGTCTGCGGTGACATGGACGCTCACGGCTGTCAACAGCTGGAACACGGCGTCGGCGACCAAAGGGCAGATCCTTCCCGGGGGGTCGGCAGAGGTGGGCGTCGACATCAACAATCTCGCGAACGCATTTACACCAGGAGCGTATGTTGACAACTACTGGTTCAACGACTGTCTGGCCGGGACGGGTGTGATGCGGACCACGCAGCTCACTGTGGGTATCGACGGGAGTTGTCCCGGGTCGACCGTCGACCTCGTTCCGAACGCGACGCCTGACTTTTCCGCGGGAGACGATAGCCAACAGCGCGGTGCGTACATCACCGCCCTCAAGGACTTCGATGTCTGCGCGATCGGATGGAAAGCGGATCTGGTTTTGCCGCAGACCCTCACGGCGCGGATATACTCCGCAAGTGGGACCACAAGAGGGGCGCTCCTGGCTACAGGGACTCTGACCGCCGTTCAGCCGGGGAACGTCATCCATTACATTCCGATCGACTACACGTTTCAGGCGTGTCAGGAATACGACATCAACATCCAGTGGGGGACGGCGAACTCGTGGGGTTGGTGGGATGACCGGCCGATCTCGCCGTTCGACGTGGGTGGCGTGATTCGTGTTCGCGACGGCGAAGTAGGCGGTGCTGCGTCGAATTTTGTCCTCCCGTATCTCTCCGTGATCGGCGAAGCGGCCGGATGTGATGTCACCGCCGATCTCGACCCAAAGAAAGGAACGATGACATACTGGGCCGGCGACGTCAACCAAGAACGCGGGGTGTACATCAAAGCCGAGGAGACGATCGCCCTTTGCTCCTTCGGCTGGAGAGCAGATCTCGAGGTGCCGCAAACGCTGACCGCGAGGGTCTACGAGGCGACGGGCACGACCCGCGGCGCGCTCCTCGCGGAGGGGACTCTGGAAGTCACTTCAGCGGGTGTGGCATTCCACGATGTCCCGATCAATTATGTCCTCGAGGAAGGCGAGGAGTACGACCTTGCCATTCAGTTCGGAGCGGTCCATAACTGGCCGTATTGGAGCGAGCTCGATTTCACGGAACCCTACACCATCGGGGCGATCCGCGTCGTCACAGCGGAGATGTTGGGAAATGGGTCTAACAGTGCCCTGCCTCACTACCGAGTCGGATACGCGCTCGGCGCCGCCGGTGTGGAGTTCGATCTGGCCAAGCAGAACGACGTGTTTCCGCCGCCGAACACCGAAAGTTTCAGCAATACGGCGTACGGGGCGTATGTGAAGTCGCTCATCAAGCAAGAGCTTTACTCGCTCGGTTGGATGGCGACCGTTCCCGAAGGCCAGACGATCACGGCGCGCGTGTATGCGGCGACGGGAACAACCCGCGGCAGCCTCATCTCGGAGGGCTCGATCGTCTCCACGGGCACGGGACCGCAGTGGCACGACATCCCTGTGGCCGCGACTCTCGCCCTCAATGGAGAGTACGACTTCGAGTTCCAATGGGCTACCGTGACCAAGTGGCAGTGGTGGGACGACAGGAGCGGGTTGCCGTACAACCCCTACGGAGTCATACGGGTTGTCAACAGCGAGCATTGGGGGGATGCGAACAACTTTGCTCTAATCCACATGCGCATGAACGCGTGCAACGTGACAGCGACGGCCATCGAGGACGAGCCGATCGAGGTGCCGCGGTTTGCGCTGATGACGCCGTTCCCCAACCCGTTGTCGAGCAAGGCGACGATCCCGTTCAGCCTCGAGGAGGCCGGACCGGTGACGATCACCGTGTACGACGTCTTGGGGCGGCGCGTGGCGACGATCCTGAATGGAGACAAGCGGCCCGCGGGGCGCAACGACGTGGAGTTCAACTCCAGCGGTGTCGCGGCGGGCGTGTACTTCATCAAGATGGAGGCGAACCAGAAGAGCGTGTCGCGGAAAATCACAATCGTACGCTAACCTGCGTTCGGCCAACGATCGTCGGCCCGACAGAGGTCGCTCGAGTGCCGCTCGAGCACTGGGGCCCCGGGGACTCCCGGGGCCCCTTCTGTTTCCAGGGCGAAAGGCTCTCCGTGCAATATCGAGAGCATTTTGGTACGATGGTGACTCCTGTCCAGGCAGGTCTCTTTTCCAGACACAGGAGGGAACAACCCATGCGACTTTTCCTTCTCTCGTGGGCCGTTGTGATGCTCTCAGGCTTCACGGCCGTCGCGGGCTCCGCGGCCAAGCGTTTTTTTCCCTACCCCTACGAAAACCACACGCTGAAGAACGGCTTCAAGTCCATTCTCATCCCCATGAAAGGGAGCGGCCTTGTCGCTTACTACACGGTTGTGAGAACGGGGAGCCGGGACGAATGGGAACCGGGCAAGAGCGGCTTCGCTCATTTTTTCGAGCACATGATGTTCCGCGGCACACAGAAGTACCCCGCCTCGGCGTACAACCGCCTCGTCGCCGAGATGGGAGCAGAGGCGAACGCGTTCACGAGCGACGACCTGACCTGCTACTACATGGTCATTCCGACGCTGAAGCTCGAGACTGCGATGGATCTCGAGAGCGACCGGTTCCAGAACTTGTCGTACGAAGAGGCGCCGTTCCGCACGGAAGCCGGGGCGGTGTACGGAGAGTACCGGAAGAACCTCTCGAGCCCGATGCGCCTGGCGAATGAAACGCTGCTTAACACCACCTTCGACAAGCACACGTATAGGCACACGACGATGGGGTTCGAGCAGGACATCAAGGACATGCCGAACATGTACGAGTACAGCAAGACGTTTTTCAACCGGTACTACAGACCGGAGAACTGCGTCCTCCTCGTCGTCGGGGATTTCGACCCCGCCGCTGCAAAACCCATGATCGAGAAGTACTACGGCGGGTGGCAGCCGGGGTACGTGCCGCCCCAGATCACGGCGGAACCGCCGCAGGACGGGGAGCGAAAGATCGACGTCACCTTCGAGGGGCGAACGCTCCCGCTCGTCTGGATCGCGTACAAGGGTGACGCGTTCGACCCGTCGGACAAAATGGTCGTGTCCGCGTACCTTCTTGGCGACCTCGCGTTCGGCGAGAACAGCGAGATCTCCAAGAAGCTCGCGATACGCGAACAGAAGGTCGAGTCGATAGACGGGGATTTTGGTTTCAGCCGCGACCCAAAGCTCTACGACGTATACAGCAGGGTGAAGGACGAGAACGATATCGCATACGTGATCGGCGAAATCGACAAGACCGCCGAGGCGTTCAGGACAACTCCTGTGAGCAGGGAGGATCTCGAAAAAACGAAGAAGAGAAGCCGCTACAGCTATCTCATGAGTCTGGATACGCCCGATCGCGTGGGTTCCGTGCTTTCCCGCATCGTCACGTTGACCGGCGGGATCGAGGCGGTGGATCAGTTCTACGCCACGATGGCGGAGCTCACACCGGAGGACATACAGGCGGCGGCCCAGAAGTACCTGCGGAAAGAGCGCCGGACGGTGCTCGTGTTGAAGGGAGCGAAGTCGTGAAGACACTCGTCGCAACACTCATTCTGTCGGTCATGCTATCAACGGTGGTATCCATGGCGAAAGACAAACAGTCCGTTCTTTTGAAGGTCGCGGATGACCCGACGATCTCCTTCCGGATTCTCTTCAATAGTGGATCGCAAAACGATCCTTCGGGGAAAGAGGGGCTAGCGGCTCTGACTGCGGCCATCATCGCGGAGGGGTCCACGAAGAACCACACCTACGAGGAGATCCTGGCCCTTCTCTATCCGATGGCTGCGGATGTCTCGGAGCAGGTGGACAAGGAGATGACGGTGTTCAGCGGGCGCACGCACAGGGATAACCTCGATGAGTTCTATGCGCTCGTGAAGGAGATACTGATCGAGCCCGCGTTCACGGAGGCCGACTTCAACCGCGTCAAGAAGGACCGTCTGAACTACGTCCAAACTACGCTTCGCTACTCGCAGGACGAAGAGCTCGGCAAAGAATCGCTCTACGAGTTCGTTTTCACGGGGACGCCGTACGGGCACAACGAAGAGGGTCACGTGAAGAGCCTCAGCTCGATCACGCTCGACGACGTGAAGGAGTTCTACAGAACACACTACACGCGCGAAAACGTCGTCGTCGGACTCGGGGGCGGTTTCGACAGCGAGTTTGCTGAACAAGTGAGGGATGATTTCGAGGGATTACCCGCTGGAGAGGTCGCGGCTGTGCCGGCACCCCATGCGAAAGCGATCGACGGCGTACAGGTGGAGATCGTCGAAAAAGACACCAAATCCACCGCCATCAGTTTCGGGTTCCCGATCGACGTCGAGAGGGGGAGCCGGGACTACTACGCCCTCGCGATCGCGATCTCCTGGCTCGGTGAGCACCGGAGCAGCTTCTCTCACCTCTACCAGGTCATTCGCGAAGAGCGCGGGCTGAACTACGGGGACTACGCGTACATCGAGCATTTCCCTTACGGGTACGCGCGCAACTTCCCGCCGGCCAATGTTGCGCGCCGTCAGCAAATCTTTCAGATCTGGATCCGGCCCGTACCGAACGAGACGAGGGTGTTCGCCTTCCGCGCCGCGCTTCGCGAGCTGCAGAACGTCGTAGAGAACGGGATGTCACAGGCCGATTTCGAGCTCACGCGGAAATTTCTCAAGGGGTACACGCTCCACTATGCGCCGACCACGATGATGAAGCTCGGGTACGCCCTCGATGACCGTTACTATGGGATCGAGGAAGGGCACTGGGCGCTGTTCGCGAAGATGCTCGACGAGCTTACCCTCGAGGACGTCAATGCAGCGCTCAAGAAGCACCTGGGCTACGAGAACCTCAAGGCCGTCTTCATCACGCCTGACGCGGAGGGATTGAAGAAAGCCCTGGTGAACAACGATCCTTCGCCGATCACATACGCATCGGACAAGCCGGCGGGGGTGCTGGAGGAGGACAGGTCGATTGTGCGTTATCCGTTGAAGGTGAAGCCGGAGAACGTGAGGATCGTCAAGATCGAGGAGGTGTTCGAAGGGTAACGATCGTCGGTTTGACGATCGTCGGGCGGCCTCGGCGCAGAGAGATGGTTCTCGCCAGGCGGAGTCCCTCTGGACCCACGAAGCCCGGTCATCGAGGTTGGAAGTCCTCGGTGGCCGGGCCTTTTGCCACGTGTCCGCGCCCTGTGAGGCGAGGGGATCACCCTCCCGCAAAGCGGGGCCTGCACCCCCTTCCCCAGGCCATCCGGGAGCCCTCCGGTGGCATGTAGATTGCGCGGTTGACGACGGGGAGGTATTCCCCAATAATCCGTTTTTCATCAAAGGGATCCCATCGATGTTGAGACAGGTGCTTCATGCGATCGTCGCCGTTCTGCTCTGGGTCTTGTTCGGCTATTACTGGTGGATCGTGTTGCGGCAGCCCATGAACCCTGATACGCAGATGGCGCTTACCATCCTCGCGATCCTCACCTTGGCGAGCATCCTTTACATCACCTTTTGGATTCTCCACAACATACGGATCTACCGCACGCAGCATCGGCGCAAAGAGCGCCGCAAAGTGGAACTCGAAACCGGCCGCGATTACCTTGGCCGGCGCATCGTCATCGATGACCCGTACGCGCTCCTCAAGTCGAACTACATCGAAATCGATGTGAAAAGGAGCTTTGTGTCCGGCGAACCCGTCGAGTGGAAGGTGTTCAAGACACGGGAAAGGGCGGGCTGAGCGATGATCGATCTCGTGTCTTTGATGGAATCCATTCAGCAGAACCCGCTCTACCTCGCGGCTCTCGTCTTCTTCGCGTGGTACCCGCTTTTCTCGAGCGCGATGTGGGTGTTCACGAGTGTCGTGTTCTACATGAGAAGGGAGCGGCGCGAAGCTCTCCCCGTCCGCCGCGATTACGTCCCAGCCGTCACGGTCCTGATCGCCGCCTATAATGAGGAGGACCACATCGAGGAGACCATCGAGGGATGCCTGCAGATCGACTATCCCAACTTCGAGATCGTGGTGGTGAACGATGGATCGTCGGACAGGACGCTGGCCAAGATCGAGCGATATGTGGCCGCTGACAAGATCCGCGTCATACACAAGACGTTCAACGAAGGCAAGGCGATGGCGCTCAATGACGCCATTCCGCTGACGACGGGCGAGATTCTTGTCATGATCGACGCGGACGCCGTGCCGGATCCCCAGCTCATACGGGCGATTGTTCCGCATTTCCGGAGCCCGCGCGTGGGTGCGGTGACCGGGAACCCCCGAGTGAGAAACCGGCGAAGCCTGCTCTGCAAACTCCAGGCGATCGAGTTCTCATCGATCGTTTCGCTTCAGCGGCGCGGTGCGCGCGTGTGGGGCAAGCTCCTCACCATGAGCGGTGTGGTCAGCGCGTTCCACCGTCACGCGATCCTCGATGCGGGAATGTACAGCCCGCAGATGGCCACCGAGGATATCGACCTCACTTGGAAGCTCCAGCTCAAGTTCTACGACATCAGATACGAGTCGAAGGCGATCGTGTGGATGAGAGTGCCCGTGAGCTTCCGCGGTCTCTGGCATCAAAGGCGGCGTTGGTCGAGAGGGCTCGCCCAGGTGCTCCGGCGGCACGGGGGGCAGGCCACATCGTGGAAGGCGCGCCGGCTCTGGCCGGTGGTGTTCGAGTCGTATCTGTCGATACTCTGGGCGTACCTTTTCGTGATTTTGACGGTGTTGTGGGCCGTATCGTATGCCGCGGGGTACCCGCCGATCGGCGCGTCGCCGATCCCTAACTACTGGGGCATGCTGATCGGCACGATGTGTTTGTTCCAGCTTCTGGTGGGAGTATTACTGGATCGGCGATATGACCACCATCTCCCATGGTACTATGTCACCGCCGTGATGTATCCCTTGCTCTACTGGATGTTCATGGCGGTAGTGACGTTTGTGTCCACACCGGGAGGGCTGTTGCGATCGGCCAAGCGAGCGGAGCCGGCCCGTTGGACGCCCGTCCGTGAGACCGACTAGACGAGAGCATGATGAAGATGATGAGATCCCGATGGATGCGCATTCGATGCATGAGCGCTGTTCTTGCTCTGACACTGAGTCTATCGGCCGGCCTCTTGACGCAGCGGTCCGAGGTGGCCTGCGCCGCCGAAGAGGATCCGTGCACATTGGGGTCGGGCGGATTGAACGATTCTTACGAAGCGATTTCCGGCCCCGAAGAAAACGCCGGCGAGATGCTCTTTCGTGCGCGCGAGGCGGCCGCACAGGACCGGCACCGCGAGGCCATCGAGCTGTACCTGCGTGCGGTCGGAGCCGATTCCAGTCTCTGTTCGGACGTCTCGCTCGAACTGGGTCATCAGTACACGTGGGCGGGTGTTCCCGACTCGGCCATCGTGTGGTACGAGAAGCACCTGTTGCTGAACCCGGGTGACCTCGACGCGGAGCTCGGAATCGCGCGGGCGTTGAGCTGGTCGGATCGTCTGCGCGAGGCAGAGGCCCGGTACGGATTTCTCCTGCCCCAAAGCGGTGAGCGAAGGAACGAAGTGCTGTTGGGTCTCGCCAAGGTGAAGGCCTGGCAGGAAGACTATAGTGGAGCGGAAAAGGTCTATCGGGAGGTCCTCGCTATCGATGCGAACAACACCGATGCGGCGGTGGATCTCGGGGCAACGCTGAACGGGTCGGGTCGGCACCGCAAGGCGCAGAAGATCTTGCGTGCCGTGCTCGAGCGCGACCCCGACAACGCGGATGCGATCAAGGGGCTTGCCGAAGCCGAGCTGTGGAGCGGCCGCCCCGACCGGGCCATGCAGACTCTCGACGACGCGTTCGAACGGGGAGTTCGAAACGATGATCTCGACAAGACGGCGGACGCCGTACGGCGGACGAAGAACCCGCGCGGGTCTACATCTGTCTCGTACCGCGAGAACACCGATGACGGCATAATCCGCGGTGTGAGAACGTCGGTGACGTGGCCCCTTGGCTATCTGACGGAAGTGGGGATCGCGTACTCGAACGAGAGACTCCACAAGCTCGGTTATCCCGACATCGACCGAAACGAGATCTCCGTGCCGATGGCGAGGCGGTTCTCCGATGCGCTCGCCGTGACAGCCGTTCCCGGATACCAGTTCAATCGGTTCGACGCGGTGGCGGTGCCGCCCTCCTCTGAGGAAGTCGACGAGTTCGATCTCTTCGTATGGGACGCGTATGTGACCGTCGTGCCGCGCGACTGGGTCCGAATCGACGCGGGAACGTCGCGTCAGACCATGGATATTCCGCTTCCTGTTTTCAAACGAATTCATGTCACGACCGGGAACGCAGGCCTCGATTGGCGTCTGCTCGACCGGCTGGCCACTTTCTGGCAGGCGAAGTACTCGGATTACAGCGACGATAACTCGCGTGTTTCGGCGTCGGAGCGCGTAGAACTAACTCTGCCGCTGCGTTTGCCATACCGGCAGAGTCATCGATTCGTCCTCATGCAGGGCGCGGAGTATTCGAGCTTCGAGAAGCAGCCGAGCAACGGTTACTTCTGCCCGCCGAGCTACTTCTATGGGTACGGAGGACTTCGCTTCGTCACGGACCTGGGGAAGAGGCTGAATCTGCTCCTCGACGGACGATTGGGCGGCGAGAAGGATGACGGAAACGATTGGGCGGGCGTTGGGGCGTTCGAAACCGCGCTGCGAGTGCGCATCGCCGAAAGCGTCGTGTTGACGGGCGGGTACTTCAAGTCAGGTTCGCGCCTCGACTCACCCGAGGGATTCCGCGCAAAAGGGGCTTACGTGACCCTTGAGTATAGAGGTGCACCGTAGAGCCATGCGGGGTCGGACGCGCAATGCCGGATCTCATGGTGAAACCATTCTGCTCGGGGTCCTCTCGGGAGTGGTCGTTCTCGGTGCGCTCGCCCTGCTCATCCATCCCCCCGCGGCGCTCAAGAGCGTTGCGAATCCCGCAAACATCCAGCCGGTAGAGTTCGCATCTCGCGAGGGTGGTGTGGAAGGGCGTAAGGGGACCCGCGACACGCCATCTGGCGGTGTCCCCGTTCTCTGTCATCACTACTTGCGGGGAAAGACGACTCCGGTTGGGTTTCTCAAGATTCTCGGGGCGTTGTTCTTCAATCTGCCTCTCCTCGATGACATGGATCCATGGACTCAAAGCGTCGCGGCGTTCGATGCCGAGATGACCTATCTCAAGAACGCCGGGTACGAGACGGTGGATCTGGCGGAGGTTGTCGAGTGGCAGCGGGGTCTGCGCGAGCTTCCACCGAAGCCTA
>Ga0315273_10002572_pt1 | contig 21512 bp, 7 predicted proteins | sample YL17G02_0_MG_FD_205753 | JGI IMG/M metagenome (GOLD analysis project Ga0315273, IMG submission 205753) | Sediment microbial communities from Yellowstone Lake, YNP, Wyoming, USA - YL17G02_0 | ecosystem: Environmental > Aquatic > Freshwater > Lake > Sediment | place: USA: Wyoming | collected... | reverse complement strand
AATTTCATCCAACTCGAGGTTTACAGCGCGAGTTCGAGATATTCTGGAAACCGTTTCCTATGCACTTTCAGCGGCTGCATAAATGGCTAAACCGCACGGAAGGTGACATTGCGGAGATTCTCATCTATCGCCGTGCCCTGAACGACAAAGAACGCGAGCAGACAAGCTGCTACCTGATGGAGAAATACCGCCTGGCAAAACGCCAAGCAATCGCGGCCGACTCGCAACTAGTCTCCAATTGGCTGTTCCAAGCCGCGGGGCGCCCGCTGCTGGAACGCGCTGGCCAGGAGATTCAGTGGACGCGGGAACTGGCATCGCGCCTGGCCAAGGATCCCCGCGCGCCGGACCTCCGCAAAGACCTGGCCGACCTGGAGGCCCTGGCCGGCAAGGCCGCCCCGGACGCCAATTCGGCGATCGGCGGGAAGGCGGCCCGGGATGTGTATCTTGCCGTGCGGCGGGTCAAGCGAAGCATCCTGTTCAAGAACCCCGCGGTGGACTTCACGCAGCTGCTGCTGATCGATCAGCCGCTGCCGCAAGGGTCGGAGTCCAGTCACGAGGCGGTCCACCGCCTGGGCATCATGGCGGTTCCAGGCGGCCGGCTGCTGGTGCTCGATGGGCTGCACCCGGATGGACAGGTCCGCCAATTGGCGCCGGAAAAGCCCGGCAGTTTCTGGCGGCCCGAGCTTTCCTTCGATGCCCGGAAGGTCCTCTTCTGCTACAAGCCTCAGGACGGGAAAAGCTTCCACCTTTACGAGATGAACCTCGACGGCACGGGCGGCAAACAGTTGACCGACAGCGATTACGACGACATCGATCCTATCTATCTGCCCGACGGGCACATCATGTTCACCACAACCCGGGGCAACACGTACGTCCGCTGCGGGCCGTACATTTATTCGTATGTCCTTGCCCGCTGCGACGCGGATGGCCGAAACGTGTACCTGATCAGCACGAACAGCGAACCCGACTTCGTGCCCTCCCTGCTGAACGACGGACAGGTCGTCTATTCGCGATGGGAGTACTCCGACAAGGATCAGAACCGCATCCAGAGCCTCTGGACGACGCGGCAGGATGGGACGCAGACGACGGTACTTTGGGGTAATCAAAGCGTCTGGCCGGACCACCTGGCCGAACCGCGGGCGATCCCAGGCAGCCAGCGGGTCATGTTCACCTCGGTCGGGCACCATGACTGGTTCCATGGCACGATCGGAATAGTCGACCCGCTCCAAGGGACCAACTTCCCGCGCGGGTTAACCCGAGTCACCTTCGACCTGCCCTGGGCCGAAGTCGGCAACTCTCCCGCGGACCGGAGTGAATCGCCGCAACACCACGCGTCGGGCAAGTTCACCGGATATCTGGGCGCCTACCCGCTTTCGCAAGAGGACTTCCTGGTCTCGGCGCGGGGGGCGGCAGGCAAGTTCCGCATCTACCTGATGGACGTGCATGGAAACCGCGAGTTGATCTACGAAGGTCTGCACCACGCCTGGTACGCCACGCCGGTCAGGCCGCGATGCGCGCCGCCCCGGCAGCCGGACATGGTGGCCTGGCCGGGGACGGACAAAGATCGCAAGCCGGTGGAGCCGGGCCTGTTCTACAACCCCGACGTTTACCAGGGTGTGCCGGACCTCCCGCTGGGCACCGTTAAATACCTGCGCGTGCTCCAGCAGGACGCCAAGACGTATTCCACCTGGCAAAAGGTCTTCGCGTTCTCCGGCCCGGCTGTCTCGGCCGTTCAGTCGGAGGCGGTTAAGCGGATCGTTTCCACCGTGCCGGTGGAAGCCGATGGCTCGGTGTATTTCGAGGCGCCCGCGGGGCAGTCCTTGTACTTCCAACTCCTCGACAAGCACCAACGGGCGGTGCACACTATGCGTTCGTTCGCGGGGTTGCTGCCGGGCGAGCGCCGCGGGTGCATCGGTTGCCACAGCATGCAGAACACCACCCAGCAGCAATCCACCGCGTCGGCATTGGCCCTGCGCCGGCCGCCAACCGCCGTGACCCCGCCGCCCTGGGGCAACGAGACCATCGGATATGAGCGGTTTGTCCAACCCGCGCTGGACCGCTATTGCGGGAAATGCCACCAGGGCGATGGGGAGGCCCGCAAGAAGCTGGACCTCACCCTGCGGCCCGCATCTGGCGCGTTCTCGTTATTCAAGGAGCCTTACCTGACGCTCATCGGCCCGGCGGCTTGGCCGGAACGAGCACCTGGGGCGGGCCAACCCGGCTACGGCATCGCGGGGGCCATCCCGGTATACGGCCTGCGGCCGGACGACGTGTATGCCAATGACCCCGCCACGGATGGGCCTTCGAGAATTCACAGGGAACTGAAACCGATGCGATATCTTTCCGCTCGGAGCCCGCTGATCGAACGGGCGATGAGCGGCAAGCACCACGGCGTCAAGGTTGACCCCGCTGCGCTGCTCCGGCTGATCGCATGGGTGGACTCCAATTGCCCGTTCCTGGGCGAAGAGGAAGTACGCGCCATGGCTGATCCCGAGTTCAGCGGCATCGAGAGGCTGCCGATCCGGCCGCGACTGAAAACGGCGCCGGTTATAGAAAGGCCTTGATCGGTCCTGACTGATGTGGTCCACCGACTTTCGGCCCGCACACTTCCTGAACAGACTCGGGGGTCTTGACCGCACAGAATCGCGCGGTAAGCTATGGCCTCATCGAGAGAATCCAGCCGGCGGGTACAAACCGCTGCGGGCAGCCTTTGGCGGGCCGCTTCGGCGCCGGTGTATGGGTCCAGCGACTTTCGGCCCGCACACTTACTGAACAGACTCGGGGGTCTTGATCGCACAGAATCACGCGGTAAGCTATGGCCTCACCGAAAGTAACGAGGCTCAGAAGGCCTACCATTGCCAGACCAAGCTTCGCCAGACATTTCTTTGCCTTCCGGATGGGCCAAGAACGTCAAATATGCCGTCCGGCACGTCATCTCCCTGGCCCGCTTCGCCATCATAGACGCTTGCGGCCTGGCTGCCAAGGACTCAGATGGCTCGGAGGACCGACGTGGCGGCACGACCACTCTCGACTCCCGTGGTCAGGTATCAGCGGCCAAACCTGTCCCGCCGCCGGGACAGGGAACACGTCGCGACCAGCCCGGCGCCCGAGTCCGGCAGTTTTCCTTGAATCGACTTCTCCTCAAAGGGTCCGGACGGTAGAATGCCCCAATGCCTTGGAGCCATCGAGCCTTGCCCCAGCCGGAGGAACCGGCCCTGGCCGGTAAAGGCAGCTCCGATTGCGGGATATCGGCTGCCGAGGGGCCCACATTACGGCACGGATGAAACTTGTAGCCCCACTGGAAAGCCCAGCGAATCCTGTCTTCTGCCCCCGTCTGACAAGCCAGCTACTCGCCCAGGCTCTTTTGCCGCGATCGAACGACTCGACTGGTCCCAACAGGTGCCACTGAAGGGCCTGTCGACAAGCCGGTCCACCGGAAATCCACTGGGCCGAACCCAGGGAGTGCAACTAAAGTGCAACTATTTTGTTGCGCATCCTGGTCATCCTGGTTATCCTGGTGAAGAGAAGAGTTGTACCTAACAGACAGTCATTTCTGTAACTTATGAAAAGGCAGGTACTTCGGGAAGACGAGCATGTTGGGCTCATAACCCGGAGGTCGCAGGGATACCCGACTACAAGATCATCCTCGTGACCGACCGCGTGGACCTGGACGACCAAATCTTCAAGACCTTCCGGGCCTGTGGTGTGGAGATGGAGCAGGCGACGACGGGATCGAACCTGGTGGACATGCTCGGCAGTCCGAGGAAGCGGCTGGTGACGACGGTCATCAACAAGTTCGAGGCGGCCGTCGGCAAGAGCGGGGTGAAGGTGGATGACCCGAACATATTCGTGCTGGTCGATGAGGGGCACAGGACGCAGCATGGCAGCTTCCATGCGAAGATGCGGCGGGTGCTGCCCAACGCCTGCTATATCGGCTTCACCGGCACGCCGGTAATGAAGCGGGACAGGAACACCGTCCAGAAGTTCGGCGGGCTGATTCTGCCGGTCTACACCATCAAGAACGCCGTGGACGACAAGGCCGTCGTGCGGCTGCTGTATGAGGGCCGGCACGTCGCGCAGACAGTGGATAAGCGGGCAATCGACGAGTGGTTCGAGCGTGTCACGGCCGACCTGTCGGAATCGCAGCAAGCCGACCTGAAGCGCAAGTACAGCAAGGAAGGGATTCTATACCAGGCCGACCCGGTGGTGAAGGCCATCGCCTGGGACGTGAGCGAGCACTACCGCAAGCACTGGCAAGGCACGGGCTTGAAGGCCCAGCTTGTCGCCCCAAGCAAGGCGACAGCGCTGAAGTACAAGGAGTATCTGGACGAGTTCGGCAAGGTGAAGTCGGAGGTGCTTATTTCCGGCCCGGACGAGCGCGAGGGCGAAGAGGACATCTATGCCGAGAACCGCGAGGTAGTTAATCGCTTCTGGAACAAGATGGTGTTGCCGCGGTACGGCACGGAGAGGGACTACAATCGCCAGGTCATTGCCGCGTTCAAGCACGGCGACCCGACCGACCCCGACGCCCATGCCCCGGAGATCATCATCGTTGTCCACAAGCTGCTTACCGGCTTCGATGCGCCGTGCAACACGGTGCTGTACCTGACGAGGAACTTGAAGGACCACAACATCCTCCAAGCCATTGCCCGCGTGAACCGGCTGCATGAGGGGAAGGAGTACGGATACGTCATTGACTACCGTGGCATCCTTGAAGACCTCGATCATGCTCTCGATGTGTACGGCAAACTGGGTGAGTTCGACGCGGCCGACCTGGAAGGCACGGTAACTGATGTGCGGGAGATCATCGCCGCCCTGCCGCAAAGACACTCGGCCGTCTGGGACATCTTCAAGGCCGTGGAGAACAAGCGGGACCAGGAAGCCTATGAGCGATTACTGATCGACGAGGAATTGCGGGTGGCGTTTTACGAGCGGTTCTCGGCTTTCGCGCGGACGCTTGCCATTGCCTTGTCCTCCGAAGCCTTCCTTGAAGAAACCCCGGAGAAGAAGGTTGCCGGCTACAAGCACGATCTGAAGTTCTTCTATGAGCTTCGCCAAGCTGTCCGTCGCCGGTACGCCGAGGTCGTGGACTTCTCCGAATACGAACCTAAGATCAAGAGGCTCCTCGACGAGTACCTGAGAACTGGCGAGGTCGAAACAGTCGTCGGCAAGATCGACCTCTTCGACGAGTCCCAGCGTGAGAAGGCCCTCGGCGAGGCCGTCAGCGACGTGGCCAAGGCCGACTTGATTGCCCACAATGTCAAGCGGGTGATCGACGAGCGATGGGAAGAAGACCCAGCGTTCTATCAGAAGTTCTCCAAGCTATTGGAGGACACGATTGCCGCTTGCCGGGCGGGACGCTTGCGCGAGGCGGCGTACCTACAGGAGGTCCTGAAGCTGGAAAAGGCGGTGCTTACCCGTTCGGATGAAGACGTTCCGGCCGTGTTGCGGCAGAAGGACGTTGCCATTTCATTCTATCGCAATATCCGCGACGTGTTCGCCCGCGCCGGCGGCAACGGGCTCGATGTCCAGGCGTGCAGCGCGGAGGCGAGCGAGGCAATCGAGGAGATCATCACGAAAAACCGGATCGTCAACTGGACGACGAACATCGACGTGCAAAACCGTATGCGGCAGGAGATCGAGGACTATCTGTTCGGCTTGGCGGAACGGCTCGGAATCGAGCTTCCCTTCGATGACATGGACGCCATGATGGACAAGTGCATCGACATTGCGAAGGTGAGGATGCCTTGACGAAACCCCAGGCAAAGGACGGGGCCGTGTGCAGCATCCGCTACGCGGGTGCGGAGATTCCAGTCGCAGTTGCGTTCGGCGACAGGAAGACGCTCACGATCGTCGTCCACCCCGACCTGCGGGTTGCCGTCAGTGCGCCGAAGGTGCGTACGCTGGCCGAGGTACTGGCGAAGGTCGAGCGGCGCGGCCGGTGGATTCTCAGGCAGCGCCGGTACTTTGAGCAGTTCCTGCCGCGGCTGCCCGAAAGACGCTACGTAAGCGGCGAGACGTTCATGTTTCTTGGCCGGCAGTATCGCCTCAAGGTCCACCCTGACACGGTAAAGCTCGCCGCCCTACACGGCGGGTCATTGGAAATTCGCGGGCCGGCCCGTGAAGACCACGAGGGGATAAAGGCCCTGGTAGTGGACTGGTATCGGAAGCACGCTCGCGCTGCCTTCGAGCGGCGGCTGCTGAGGTGCTGGCAGCTTGTTCGGCGGCATGACATCCCGGAACCGAGCCTTCGCATTCGCAGGATGAAACGCCGCTGGGGAAGCTGCGGCAAGAATGGCACGATCTTGCTGAACACCGAACTTGTGCGGGCGCCCGTTCACTGCATTGACTATGTGATTGTTCACGAACTTTGCCACCTTCGCTTTCCGCACCACAGCGACCGTTTCTACCGCTTGCTGGCGCTGGTGATGCCCGATTGGCAAAGGCGTAAGACGCGGTTGGAGCAGGTGTTGGTGTAGGTTGACTCGAATGGTTCGAGACCTCCGGGCAGAGTTGCCACTCAAACGCATCTGGACGGTGGCGGCACAGGAGGAAGAGGAATAGGCTCCCGCTAGGGAGTGCCGCACGCGACTGCCAAGGAATCAAAAATGCCCGATCACGACACCCTTGAAAGAGCACGGCACACGGTTCTCGCAGAGAACACCGCGCAGGCCGTCCACAAACACCTTACCAAGCTGTACGAGGAGGAGGCCCGGTTCCGTAGCCGATGGATTTGGGAGTTGCTTCAAAACGCAAGGGACGCGGCCCCAAAGACTGGCGTAAATGTATGGGTGGCGCGGGAGGCCGACCGGATCGTCTTTCGCCACAACGGCGTGCCCTTCACAGACGCGAATGTCGCCCATCTTGTTTACCATGGCTCGACGAAGTATGACCTATCGGACAGTGGCGCGATCGGCCAGTTCGGCACCGGGTTTCTCACGACCCACCTGATCTCCAAGACCGTCACGGTCGCGGGTTTCGTGAGCGAGCGACCATTCCGCTTCATGCTGGACCGGCGCGGGGCGACCGCCGATGAGGTGAGAGAGGCGATGGAGTCGTCGTGGCAGCGGTTCGCGGAGTCGCTCGCGGCCGCTCCCGCCGCGTGGGCCGGGAAGTTCACCACGGAATTCGACTACCCCGTCGATGCAAGGGTCGCCGGGGTGATTGACGACGGGATCGCCGACTTGATCGCAAACGCCGCGTACCTACTTGCGTTCAACGACAGAATCGTGTCGCTTGAGGTGCGCCAGCTTGAGCGGACGGTTACCTTCACCAAACGCGGAAGCGAGGGAGTCAGCGATGCCGCGATTCGCCTTCACATCGAGGAACTTGTCGCCGGTCAGGAACCGGCAACTCGCTATGTAGTGGTCATGCGAGAGGGCGGCACGTCCGTGGCGACCGAGCTTGGTCAAGCCGATGCTCGGTGGTCGCTCGCCGAGCGGGCGAAGACGCCGCGAATCTTCGTCGCCTTCCCACTCACCGCGACCGCTGACTTCTGCCTGCCCGTAGTTGTGAACGACGAGCTGTTCCAGCCTCGCGAAGACCGGGACACTCTCTTTCTGCGGCCGAACCGAGAAGGCCCGCACCCCAACCAACCGCGCATGGCGCTGGCCTGCACCCTAGCCTTCAGACTGGCGTCGACTGCGGCGGGACAGCAATGGGGCGGTGCGGCAGCGTTGGCTCGGCTCAGAGAAGTGCGCGAGTGGGACTGGGTTGACTCGGACTGGCTACGCACCGCGCTTGCGGAGCGATTCGTCCAGCCGACCCGCGCGGCCCCCGTGATGGCGAACGCCGAGGGTAATCGGATTGCGCCACGCGACGGCACGATCCCGGTCGCCGCTGGTGCCGCGACGTGCGTCGATCTCTGGGACATCGTGGAGCCGCTTCCAGAGGCGACCAAGAAGCTGCCGCTCCGGGCAGAGGCATCGGTCTGGGCCGAGAACATCGCAAGTTGGGCGTCGGTTATCGGGCAATCTGTGGACGAGATGGAAGAGTGCCTCACCCTCACGAAGCTGTGCGAGCGAGTCGCCGGTTGGGGGAGTTTATCCAAGTCCGAGACCGTAACCAGGGACGATATCGTCGGGTGGCTCAACTCGCTCTATGCCCTGATTAGCAAGGCCGGCCTAGTTGGGTACTTCGAGCAGTTCCGGCTGATCCCAAACCAAACGGGTGCGCTCAAGAAGATCACGGAGCTTAGACGAGACGGCGGCATCGACGAAGAGCTCAAGGACATCGCCGAGCGGCTGGGTGTGGCGGCTAGGGCCGACTTGCTCGACCGGCGGGTGCGGCTCGCTCAACTAGATGACTTACAGCAAAAGACCGAAGCAGAAGTCCTTGCTGCCGCCTTGCAGAAACTTAAAGAGCGGGCCAAGGCCGTTCCGGCTGACCCCGAGTTCGCCGAGATCGCAGTCCAGTGTTTCCGATGGCTTGTAGGGCACGGCCATACCGAGAAACTAGATGGCCTGCCCGTGGTCACACGTGCTTCGACCCCTGAAGAGCCGACCATCGCCACGCTGATGCGTGACACGGCGAAGCCCGAGGATGTGCTTCTCGCGCCGACTGGATGCTGGCCCGAGGCCACGCGGATAGTCGCGGACCTCTTTCCAAAGCGGCAAACGATGGCTGACGCATACCATGACGCTGTTCCCGACGCCGCCCAATGGGCCACGGTCACGGCAACTGGGCTTCTGCGGCTTGAACCGCTGTTCACGACGCGGCGGCGGGGAATCCCCTTCATCACCGATGAGCCGCTGCCGGTGCCAGAGAAGGAGAAGAAGCTCAAACACCGCACCAAGGATGCCGTCGAGGTCTCGGCACTAGCCTTCTTCGAGAAGGAAGATACCGGCTTGGACTCGGTGAGACGGAGCAAGACGAGGGCAGTCAGTCTCCTGCTGTTTCTCGCCGACCATGTCCTGCCGTTACATCCCTTTGCGCTTGAACCGGCGGAGGCGGAGTGCGAGTGCGGCGCTACGCACCGCTACTACCCCAGTGCGTGGCTCGTGCCGATGTGGGGGAATCAGTGGGTTCCGCTGGGTGACAGCAAACAGGCAGAGGCCAGCGCGGAAAGCATCGCGCGATTGTTCGAGGGCCGCGAGGACGATCTGCGTCGATTGACCAGCGGGGCCGGTCGGAAGCTGCTAGAATCGTTGGGCATCAGCCTTGCAGACTTGGGGCTTCGGGCGGTTGCCAAGGACGAGAGCACCCGCATTTCGCTCATTGATTCGCTCTCAGACATCGTGAGCGCGGCCGGGCACGACACGGGGAAGGTGCGACTGCTCGCCGACGAGATCAAGCAGTCGCCGGGGCTGTTCGAAGAGATTCAGGAGCACAGGGAACGGCGGGAGAAGGTGCAGCGAAACCAATCCCTCGGCGCGGAAGTAGAGCGTCTGCTGCGGGAGGCATTGGAGGCGCATGGCATGACAGTTACCCGCACCGGCGTCGGTTCGGATTACGAGGTCGAAGACGATTTCATCGTTGATGACGAAGAGGTCATCCTCACGCTTGAAGGACCGCACCGTTCGCTTCTCGTGGAGGTTAAGGCCACAAGGGGCGATGCGGCCCGCATGACGGTACGCCAGGCCGAGGAGGCAGTGGCAAACAAGGACCGATTCGCCCTGAGTATGGTGCGGCTGGGAGATGCTGAGATCACTGCGGAGGCCGTGCGGACACAGTGCCGCTTCATCTTCAATATCGGGGACCAGATCGGCCCGGTGTGGGCCGAGCTATCCCGCTATCGGAAGGCCAAGGAGTCGGTATGCACGCGGGTTGGCGATGTGGAGCTTGTTGTTACTGATGCCGAGGTCCGGTTTGCCGTAGGGCAGGGCGCTTGGGATGCGGGACTTCCCCTGGAAGCGGCCGTCGAGCGAATTCGCGGTCTCTTGTCGTGTTCTGCCTCGCCTACTACAGCAGTGTAAAGCCCTGTCATCCGTCAGCGCCTCGCTCATGCCGATTAACCGGTTACGGAGTTCGCGGTTGTGAATCGTCCCTGCGAGCCGAACCGCGATGGTTCGGCCCGCTACAGCGAAGCCAAACATGACGTTTCGGCTCGCCCGGGCGGAGACAACCCCCTCATAACCCGGCGGACGGTTGCAGCGAGAGACTCAGAGACTTTCGGCCGGGAGGCGCCACCAGGGCGGACTGTGGCGGCGCAACGGCGTGTCTCTGCTCCGGCCAGCCTGAGACGCCGGCGGCCGGCCACGGTTCGCAAGTCCTTGCGAGAACTCGCGGTAAACGCGAAACGCGGCGGCGTCGGTTCCTCGGCGTTTCCTGTTAACCTGCGGGCCAACCGATTTCGCACCGGTTGGCCCCACTAACGGGGGCAGGATTCGAACCTGCGACCCGCAGGTTATGAAGAGGCAGATTTTTAGGGATGGAAAGCCACATCGTACCCCGCCCCGCGCCACGATTTTGCTCCGCCCTTTACACGGTTACCTTCTCACCGCCAGTACGTCCAGCCCGACGGGATCCAGCCGGCCCTTACGCGGCTTGCCTGCAATGTCCACGGTCAGCCTGGTCATCCACGGTTCATCGGGCAACTCGTGCCTGGCTGAGTCACCAGACCACCATGGGGCAGCCAGTTGGAGAACATCCGCAACCACTGGGCATGCCATGTCAGCCCTGAGCAGAGGCGAGGGGAATGTCGGCAAAGGCCCGACGCGGACTGCCGTCTGCGCTGGCGGCAGCGAGTTTTCAGGCCACGCGACCATCACCGGCACATTCTGACCGCCCGCCGCGAGGCGATTGCCGAGAACGCTGGCCGCGATAGCCAGGATGTCGGCAGGCGGCGTATCTGCCACAGGCGCGGTCAGCAGTTCCGGCTCCGCCACGGCATCCGCCACAGGCGTGGGCAGCAGTTCTGGTTCCACCACGACATCCGCCTTGGCCGGGGGGGCCGGCACCATTGGGGATTCCGTTGGCGCGGTGACTTCGGCCTGCACCGGGTCCGCCGGTGTCGGAATGTCCTTTGCGGGCGCCGCAGCCGGGGCGGCCCCGCGCGTGCCAAAGCTTCCCATCATCGTCTGCAGGTCAGACCAATCCACATCGCCGTCGCCGTCGAGGTCGCCGCTATCCCACGCGGCCCCGCCAACCCTACCGAAGCGGCACTTGAGCGTGATGTAGTCCATCACATCCACGCAGCCATCTCCCGTCGTATCGCCAGCCAGACGGTGGAAGGTGAACGTGTAGTCCGCCGACATCGGGTTGCCCGCCAGGTCCTCCACCGCCCCGGCCGACAGGCGGGCCGTGTAGTACCCATTCGTCAACTCCACGCCCGAGAGGTCCCACGTGTGCGTGGCCGGGTTAAATGGTACGCCTGAGAGGTTGAATTGCTCGCTGGTGGTTACGTTGGTGAGAGTCAGAGCCCCAGCGGCGCAGACGACGGCCTCGTTGAAGCTCGCCGCCAGCAACGTAATCTTGGTCCGCTGGGCCATCCCGCCGTTGACGATCACACTAGTCGTCTGCGGGGCCGTGAGGTCCACCGTAGCCTGCACCGATGTCGCCGGCCCAGCGTTGCCGACATTGTCCACGGCCCGGACATCCAGCGAATGTGAACCCTCCACGAGGGTCAACGTCACCGTCCTGCCGGTCGTGGCCGTCCAGTCCACGCCGTCCAGCCTATACTCGTACCCCGCAATGCCATTGAGATCGGTTGCCGCCGCCCAGGTGAAGACCAGTTCCGCGTCGGCGGTAAGCCCATCTCCTGCCAAGCCCGTGTCATCCGCAAACTTCAGGTTGCCCGGCGCCTCCGGCGGCGTTGTGTCGACCGTAAAGCTGAAGCTGTACACGTCGTCCGGCGTTTCCCCGCCGATCCCGTCGGAGTCCTGGTCCATTGTGTTGCCTGCCAGGTCGGCGATGTTCGGCCCCACGAAAACCTGGTAGCTCCTATCGGCCATAAACCCGGCAAGCTGTATGCGGTACGTCGTCGCGCCGACCTGTGAGACATCCTGGACAGGTGCGGCCGGGTTCGACACGTCGATGATCCGCAGGCCAGAGCGGTAATCCGCCAGGTACGCCAGTGTGCCGACGACCTGAACACCCAGGGCAGAGCCCGGCGCATCGGAGTAGCCCCTCTGGACCGGCGCGGCTGGGTTCGACACGTCGATGATCCGCAGGCCGGAACCGGAATCCGCCACATACGCCAGTGTGCCGACGATCTGCACGCCCCGGGCATAGCCCGGCGTGTCGTAGTAGCCCGCCAGCACAGGCGCGGCCGGGGTCGACACATTGACGATCCCCAGGCCGGAGTATCCATCCGCCACGTACGCCAACGTGCCGATGACCTGCACGCCCTGGGCACTGCCCGGCGTGTCGTAATAGCCCACCTGGACGGGCGCGGCCGGGTTCGACACGTCAATGATCCGTAGGCCTGAGTCGTAATCCGCCACATACGCCAGAGTGCCGACGACCTGGACGCCGTAGGCATAGCCAAGCGTGTCGTAGTAGCCCCTCTGGACGGGCACGGCCGGGTTCGACACGTCGATGATCCGCAGGCCGGAGGACCCATCCGCCACGTACGCCAGCGTGCCGATGACCTGGACGCCCCAGGCAGAGCCAGGCGTGTCGTAGTAGCCCCTCTGGACCGGCGCGGCCGGGTTCGACACGTCGATGATCCGCAAGCCAGAGTAGCCATCCGCCACGTACGCCAGTGTGCCGACGACCCGCACGCCCTGGGCATAGCCCGGCGTGTTGTAATAGCCCACATGGACCGGCGCAGCCGGGTTCGACACGTCAATGATCCGCAGGCCGGAGTCGTAATCCGCCACATACGCCAGTGTGCCGACGACCTGGATGCCCCAGGCATAGCCTGGCGTGTCGTAGCAGCCCACCTGGACCAGCGTGGTCATCACGACCGACACATCCTCGACTGTGAACGTGCCCGCATCGATCGGCTCGTTGAAGGTCACCTCGACATAATCGGCGTTAGTTAGCCCATCGGGCCAGTGGCTCACGATCCGCGGGCCGTAGTCCACGATAAATGTGGCGCTGGTCTCCGGGCCGACATTGCCTGCCCTGTCGATAGCCCGCACGGCCAGGTCGTGCGTGGTCCCATCGACCAGGCCCGTCGCGACGGATGTGCCCGCCAAGTCGGCCCAGGCTCCGCCGTCGATAGCGTATTGATGCTTCCATATCCCGTTGGCATCCATCCCGGCCAACCAACTCAGCACCGCCCCGTCCAGGTCCAGGCCACTCGGCGCGGACGGCGGCGTCAGGTCCACCACGACCTGCACCGATGTCGCCGACCCAGCGTTGCCGACATTGTCCACGGCCCGGACCTCCAGCGAATGTGAACCCTCCACGAGGGTCAACGTCACCGTCCTGTTGGTTGTCGCCGTCCAGTCCCCGCCGTCCAGCCTATACTCGTACCCCGCAATGCCATTGAGATCGGTCGCCGCCGCCCAGGTGAAGACCAGTTCCGTGTCGGCGGTAACCCCATCTCCAGGCGAACCCGTGTCGACCGCAAACGCCAGGTTGCCGGGCGCCCCAGGAGGCGTTGTGTCGACCGTGAAGTTGAAGGCGTATTGGTCGTCCGGCGTTTCCCCGCCGATCCCGTCGGCGTCCTGGTCCATCGTGTTGCCAGCCAGGTCGGCGATGCCGGGCCCGACGAAGACCTGATAGCTCCCGCTATACGCCATTGGCGAGCAAAGCTGGACGCGGTACGTCGTCGCGTCGATCTGTGAGACTCCCTGCGCGGATGGCCCGACTTCGATGATCCACAGGATCATGTCAGCCGCCACGTATGCCAGCGTGCCGACGACCTGCACGCCCCGGGCACTGTTTGTGTAGTAGTAGCCCCTCTGGACCGGCGCGGCTGGATTCGACACGTCGATGCGCAGGCCTGAGCTGGAACCCGCCACGTACGCCAGCGCGCCGAAGATCTGAACGCTCATGGCAGAGCCCGGCGTGTCATAGAAGCCCCTCTCGACCGTCGCGGCGGGGTTCGACACGTCGATGATCCGCAGGCCGTAAGAGTCATCCGCCACGTACGCCAGCGTGCCGATGACCTGCACGCCCAAGGCAGAGCCCGGCGTGTCGTAGTCGCCCACCTGCACCGGTGCGGCCGGGTTCGACACGTCGAGAATCCGCAGGCCTGTAGAGCCATCCGCAACGTACGCCAGCGATCCGACGACCTGAACGCCGTAGGCAGAGCCAGGCGTGTCGTAGTAGCCCCTCTGGACCGGCGCAGCCGGGTTCGACACGTCGATGATCCGCAAGCCGTAGGACCCATCCGCCACGTACGCCAGTGTGCCGACGATCTGCACGCCGTAGGCAGAGCCCGGCGTGTAGCAGTAGCCCCTCTGGACCGGGGCGGCCGGGTTCGACACATCGATGATCCGCAAGCCAGAAAAATCCGACACGTACGCCAGCGTGCCGACGACCTGAACGACCGTGGGATTCCCCAGAATGACGTAGTAGCCCACCTGGATAGGCGCGGCCGGGTTTGACACGTCGATGATCCGCAGGCCGTAGTCCCAATCCGCCACGTACGCCAGCGTGCCGACGACCTGCACGTCGTAGGCATTGCCCGGATCAGTGGGGAAGTAGCCCACCTGTACTGGCGTGGTCAGCATGACCGACACATCCTCGGCCGTGAACGTGGCCGGGTCGATCGGCTCGTTGAACGTCACCTCCACGTAATCGACGCTCTCGCCGATCAGCCCGTCGGGCCAGTGGGCGACAATCTGCGGGCCATAGTCGGCCGTCAACATGGCAGACGCCCACGGCCCGACGTTGCCAGCCTTGTCAATTGCACGGACATCGAATGCGGCACTGGCATCCTCAGCTAAACCGGTAATCCCCTGCCGTGTCAGGCTCTCGACCCAGGCTCCGCCGTCGATCCTGTACTGGTACTTCCAGATGCCGTTCGCATCGGCAGACTCATCCCAACGCAGCACAGCGCCGTCCAATCGAAGGCCCGTAGGGGCCTCGGGGGCCGTCAGGTCCACCGCGACCTGCTTCGATGCCGCCAGCCCGGCGTTGCCGGCATTGTCCACGGCCCGGACCTCGAACGAATGGGAACCCTCCGCGAGCGTCAACGTCACCGTCCTGACGATCGTGGTCGTCCAGTCCACGCCGTCCAGCCTGTACTCGTACCCCGCAATGCCGTTGAGGTCGGTTACTGCCGCCCAGGTGAAGACCAGTTCCATGTCGGTTGTAACCCAGTCTCCGGTCGCCCCCGTGTCGTCCGCCAACGTAAGGTTGCCTGGCGCCACCGGAGGCGTTGTGTCGACCGTGAAGCTGAAGCTGTACACGTCGTCCGACATCTCCCCGCCTGTCCCGTCGGCGTCCTGGTCCATCGTGTTGCCCGCCAGGTCGGCGATGTTCGGCCCCACGAAAACATGATAGCTCCCATCCGCCAGCGGCACTGCAAACTGCACGCGGTATGTCGTCGCATCGACCTGCGAAACTTCCTGCGCGGGTTCCCCGACTTTGAGTATCCGCAGGCCGGAACCGGAATCAGCCACATACGCCAGTGTGCCGACGACCTGAACGCGCCAGGCAGCACCTGGCGTGTCGTAGTAGCCCACCTCCGCCGGCGCGGCCGGGTTCGACACGTCGATGATTCGCAGGCCGAAGGAGTCATCCCCCACATACGCCAGCGTACCGACGACCTGGACGCGCCGGGCAGAGCCCGGTGTGTCGTAGTAGCCCCTCTGGACCGGCACGGCCGGGTTCGACACGTCGATGATCCGCAGGCCGGAGGTCCAATCCGCTACATACGCCAGCGTGCCGACGACCTGGACGCCGCCGGCAGAGCCCGGCGTGTCGTAGTAGCCCCTCTGGACAGGTGCGGCCGGGTTCGACACGTCGATAATCCGCAGGCCGTAAACGTCATCCGCCACGTACGCCAGCGTGCCGACGACCTGTACGTCCCAGGCAGTGCCCGGCGTGTCGTAGTAGCCCCTCTGGACCGGCGCGGCCGGGTTCGACACGTCGATGATCCGCAAGCCGGAGGACTCATCCGCCACGTACGCCAGCGTGCCGACGACCTGTACGCCGAAGGCATGGCCCGGCGTGTCATAGAAGCCCCTCTCGACAGGTGCGTACGGGTTCGACACGTCGACGATCCGCAGGCCGGAAACGGAATCCGCCACGTACGCCAGCGTGCCGACGACCTGCACGCCGTAGGCATCGCCCGGCGTGTTGTAGAGGCCCGCCTGGATGGGCGCGGCCGGGGCCGACACGTCGAGAATCCGCAGGCCGGAGGATCCATCCGCCACGTACGCCAGCGTGCCGACGACCTGGACGCTCCGGGCAGTGCCCGCTGTGTCGTAGTAGCCCACCTCCACCGGCGTGCCCAGCGCGACCGACACATCCTCGGCCGTGAACGTGGCCGCGTCGATCGGCTCGTTGAACGTCACCTCCACGTAATCGACGCTCTCGCCGATCAGCCCGTCGGGCCAGTGGCTGACCACACGCGGGCCGAAGACGTCCACCGTCAACGTGGCGCTCGCCTCCGCGCCGACATTCCCCGCCCTGTCGACCGCCCGCACGGCCAGGTCGTGCGTGGTCCCATCTGCCAAGCCCGTCGCGACGGATGTGCCCACCGTGTCGGTCCAGTCGCCACCGTCAATGGAGTACTGATGCTTCCAGATCCCTTTGGCATCCATCCCGGACGTCCAACTCAGCACCGCCTTGTCCAGATCCAGGCCGCTCGGCGCGGATGGCGGCGTCAGGTCCACCGCGACCTGTACCGACGCCGCCTGCCCGGCGTAGCCGGCATTGTCCACGGCTCGGACCTCCAACGAATGCGAACCCTCCGCGAGCGTCAACGTCACCGTCGTGGCGATCGTGGCCGTCCAATCGCCCCCATCGAGCCTGTACTCGTACCCCGCAATGCCGTTGAGATCGGTCGCCACCGCCCAGGTGAAGACAATTTCCGTGTCGGTGGTAACCCCATCTCCGGGCGAGCCCGTGTCATCAGTGAAAGCCAGGTTGCCTGGCGCTGCCGGAGGCGTTGTGTCGACCGTGAAGTTGAAGGCGTATTGGTCGTCCGGCAACTCCCCGCCGATGCCGTCGGCGTCCTGGTCCATCGTGTTGCCAGCCAGGTCGGTGATGCCGGGTCCGATGAAAACCCGATGTACACCATCCACGACTGGCGCTGCAAACTGCACGCGGCACGTCGTAGCGTCGACCTGCAAAACTTCCTGCACGGGTTGCACGACTTTAATGATCCGCAGCCCGTGGTGATACACCACGTACGCCAGCGTGCCGACGACCTGCACGCCGTAGACATCGCTCGGCGTTTTGTAAAAGCCCATCTCTGTCGGCGCGGCCGGGTTTGACACGTCGATAATCCGCAGACTGAAGGAGCGTTCGTCCGCCACGTACGCCAGCGTGCCTACGACCTGGACTCCATGAGGCTCGCCCGGCGTGTCGTAGTAGCCTCTCTCGACAGGCGCGTCCGGGTTCGACACGTCGATGATCTGCAGGCCGGACGAGGCATCCGCCAAGTACGCCAGCGTGCCGACGACCTGTACGTCCCAGGTAGTGCCTGGCGTGTTGTAATAGCCCCTCTGGACCGGCGCGGCGGGGTTCGATACGTCGATGATCCGCAGACCTGAGTAGTGAAGAGCCACGTACGCCAGGGTGCCGACGACCTGAACGTCCGTGGCATCGCCCGGCGTGTCGGCGTAGCCCACTTGGACCGGCACGGCCAGGTTAGACACGTCGATGATCCGCAGCCCAGAGGACAAATCCGCCACGTACGCTAGGGTGCCGACGACCTGGACGCTGAAGGCCGCGCCCGGCGTGTCATAGTAGCCCACCTGGATGGGCGCGGCTGGGTTTGATATGTCGATAATCCGCAGACCGTAATAGTGATTCGCCACGTACGCCAGCGTTCCGACGACCTGGACGCTCATGGCTTCGCCCGGCATGTTGTAGTAGCCCCTCTCGACAGGTGCGGCCGGATTCGACACGTCGATGATCCGCAGGCCGGAAGACCCATCCGCCACGTACGCCAGCGTGCCGACGACCTGGACGCTCCGGGCAGTGCCCGGCGTGTCGTAGAAGCCAACCTCCACCGGCGTGGTCAGCGCGACCGTCACATCCTCGGCCGTGAACGTGGCCGGGTTGATCGCTTCGCTAAAGGTTACATCCACGTGATCGGCGCTCGTGCTAATCAGCCCGTCGGGCCAGTGGGTGACGATTTGCGGGCCGGCGGTGTCCAGCAGCAGCCGCGGCTCGAACTGCTCGAGCTGGCAAAGCAGAGTGGGCACGGGAACCCCGCAGGCGGAACTGCCCAGCCGGCGGTAGGTTTGCCGCGCGTGCGCCAGGACACTACGATACTGCTTACGAAGACGGTTCACAGCCCGTGACGCCGACGACATAGAACATCCTCCCGAAGGAAGCGGACCCGGCCGCTCCGAAAAGCCATCGACCACCGCGCAAGAAGGTTCAGCGCGTCAGCCTCCCATTGCAGCCACGCCACTGCCCGCCCGGCGAGGCACAACATGCTGAAAGTATACCCCGGAATCGCCACCGCGCCTACATGAAATCTGCATAAGCCCTGCATCCGGAAGACCCTGCCAGAAGGCCCTGCGCCAACGCCGCGTGCTGTAGGCCAATGACCTGTCCTCCCGAAAAAACCCATCTGCACCTTGCCTGGATGAGACGAACAGTACGTTTCGGACGAGCCTTGGCGAGCAAAGCACGCAAGGTCGGAGGCTAGCGCAGGTCCGGCAGCTACTTGGAGAAGTCGGGCAGGTGTCGGTCCAGACCTGACTTCTTCGCCTGGTATTTGCATACCAGCCCACGGTGTGCTGGAAATTCCGCGAGCCCCTGTTGCGAGCAGCAACAGCGTCGAACGTTGAAGCTTATAACATACCGTCCTGGCGAATGATGTGGGAATAGTCAACGCTTGAAACTCGTCCGAAGCGGAGAGACGCAGCCGCCGGCGCCATCCCTGCGCTAGGAAATCATCCGCTACATGTTGACAAAGCCCTAACGAAGACCTAATATGCTGCTTGAATCAGTCCTTTTCCGCCGGGGGTCGCCGACGGTAGGATTCATTCGGGAGAACTCACAGATGGCCAGACATTACTCGCGGCGCACGTTTCTGAGGCAGACACCCGAGGACGCCCTAAAGGGGTACTTCGCCAAACAGGGCATTCTGGGCGACATCACGCCCGGTAAGCGCAAGAAGGACAAGGTCGCAGTGGTTTCGGACGCCATCGAGAATCTGCCAGATGCGCAGCGGGTGGCCGTGGACGCCGACTTTGAACTGGTCAATGAACTGGCTTACGACAAGGGCGTCGAGGCGATCCTCGAAGAGGCGGCTTTCCGCAAGCTCGACTGGGCAGGGCGCTTCGCCAAGATGCGCAACCATTACGAGCGTGCATTGTTTGCCTTTCTCGAAGATCCCGACATGTTTCACGTTGCCGGCCATTTCGATGACATGGACCGACGAGGCTCGGGACAGCGCCGCACTATCCACAAGAACTTGGTGCCAAAGGTTGAACAGGAAGACCTGGACGCCTTGACAGCAGCCATCATTGGAATCTACAAGCCTCTGAGCGGCTGCCGATTCTCTAAGGTTGACAACTATCTGCGGCAGAGTCCCGAACGCCACTGCTATTTCGTCTACCCAGAAGACCACGCGGTCACTGAGCCAAGCTATGACGCGCACGGGAAGTTGCTGCCGGTGCCTCGCCGGCCGGTCTTGGAGGTCATTTTCGTATATCGACCCGCTGATGGCGTGCTGGAGCTGTGGGCCAAGGGCAACCAGGAGCACAAGGAAGACCTGATGCGCGTCCTCTGCCAGACGATCCTTGGATTGAAAGACCTGCCTGAGAAGGATCCGGTGCCGGATTACGACCTGTCCGGCCTCAAGGACCGCAACAAGGATCTTTCCACCGACGCGACCGATGGCGTGGAGGCAGTGGACATCAAGATGTTTCGAATTGGCATGGGGGCCAGGGGACAGCGGATCACGTTCGAGGCGAATCCATCCCGGGGCGCTCCCAAAGCCTTGTACGACCTGGTGGATTCGGCCCTGAACAAGGAGAACGTCCCCCTGGAATCGGTTCATGTGGAGAGGGCACGCATGCGGCTGACCTTTGCGCCGGTCAATGGAGGTCGGCAGAAGACGCTGACCTTCGAGATCGGCTACCCGGATTATTGCGGCCTAACGGACGCCAAGCATGACCAGATCGCCAGGAAATACCTCAAGCGTTGGAAGATTGCACGTGAATGAAGTATTCCGAGCCATTCTGATACGAGCGGACCTGCCGGACGCGCAGCTCTTCGCCGCCCACGAGGTGGCGCGGTGGCCGGAGGGTGCCCTTGATTGGTTGATGCGGGCGGGAATCCTGAGCGAGGCCGAACCCGCCGAGAAGGTTCTTTGCGACGAATGCGAAGAGGGATGCTGGATCAAGCCAGCCATCCGGGAAGACCCGCAGACGCACCAACGAGTCGGCACCTACTTCTGCCATCGCAACGAAGACATCGGCCGGTTCAAGGTAGACCTGTCGCGGAAGCGGCAGTGGAAGTTCATCTTGGTCGGTCTGGCCAAGGCAGTGTCCAAGGCGGTCAAGCCCACAGGGAAGGTGGCCGAGCTTGCGCCAGAGCGGCTTGTGCTGCTTGGAATCGTCAAACTCGACGGCAAGAACCGAGAACTCTTCCTTGCCCGCGGTGCGGCTTGGCCAGATGCTCAAGTTGTCTTTGGGAGCGCGGTCCGCTTGAAGACCGCGTCACATCCTGTGATTCTCACGCTTGCAGGCATGCCACTGGGCGACCTTCTGCCGGGCGTGAAGACTGCTGTTCGCCCGCTCGTGGAGATCGCCAGGTTTGACAGAAACAAGTTGACGGTGCCGCTGGACGGCGCATTCCCCGAAGTCGAGCCTGGGCCGTGGGCGGATCTGGCGAATGAGCCTATCACGTTGAATCAGTTCATGGTCAAGTTTTGTGAGGAGCACAAAGGAACCTATATCGCCGCCAGGCGAAGAGGTCTGTTGGCTGCAGACCGCAATGAGACACTGAAGTTGCCACAGCACGTTGAGCCGTGGACCAGCGGCCAGGCCAAGAGGTACTTCACGCACGATCTGCTTGATGCTTGGGAGAGCTACGTCGACAGAAGCCTTGTTCCACCGCTGCGGGCGCAGTACCAGACGGAGGTGCTCTGATGAACCTGTTTGACCCCCTCGTCTCTGAGAAGCAATTGCACCCCAATTTCCGCCCCCTGCTCGTCCCCGGCCTGGCCGTCGCGTCGATGGGCCTCGTGCTGGCCGTCGCGGCCGGCCAGACACGGTCCCCCCGGACACAACCGGCGGAAACACGGCCGGCGGCGGCCTCCAAGGCCAGGGATCCCAACGCGATGATCCCCCAATTGCGGCAGGCTATCCTCAGGCTCACGCCGCTGCACAAGCCGCTCGAGAAGCCCCAGCCCGGGGACTGGCTTGCCCAGCACAAGGAGCCCGGACAGACTTTCGCTGAATACCTCGGGTGCCGCCCCATTACGCCGCGGGGCCGGCGCAGCGTGCTGTACGTGCAGGCGCTTGGGCCCCTGACCCCAA
>Ga0315273_10002571_pt1 | contig 21512 bp, 20 predicted proteins | sample YL17G02_0_MG_FD_205753 | JGI IMG/M metagenome (GOLD analysis project Ga0315273, IMG submission 205753) | Sediment microbial communities from Yellowstone Lake, YNP, Wyoming, USA - YL17G02_0 | ecosystem: Environmental > Aquatic > Freshwater > Lake > Sediment | place: USA: Wyoming | collected... | reverse complement strand
TTCGCTCATCTTCGTTCGCTCGCTTTTCCTCCTGTTCGTAGGCGCAAAGCTCTCTTCGAGTCCTTAGCTAAGGTAGTTAAGAAACAAAAAAGCCCGTCTTACAACAGGCTTTTTAAAATTTAACTCCTCTTGGCTCTAGTCAACAAACCATTCCAATAATCTTGCCAAATACCATTCATAGTTGTAAGAAGAAGGATTTATAGGCGCCGCGCCTGGGGGCGCTCCCGCATCTCCCGCAAAAATTATAACGGCAGGCGGTTGGGTGGCGGCAACCGCCTGCCGCAGCTCATAGGACGCCGTAAAAAATCGAATAAATCCGTACTCTAATTCAGGGTAACTATTTCAAAACAACCTTTTCACTGATATCAGTCAACATACTTAAAGCGTTTTTTCTATTTTTAGTCTTCAAGGATCCCAGACTATTTAACAAATTGGAATAGGTAATTAAATTCCAGGTATCATTCGACTTTTTAATAAGTATTGCGGAAGATTGCGAAGCTAGTTCTTTAAAAGCTTTGTTCTTAAGTTTATCTGGAATAACTATAAAGATTTTGTCTTCGGTAGCTAGTTTTGTTGCAAGATTCGCTAATCTTGGTATGCAGTTAGTCAGTCAGGTGTCTCAGAATACCACTGACGCCGGAGAAAAGGCAAAGCTGCAGGGCGTTACGGATTATCTGAACAAGATAAGCGCGCCTTCTGTGAGCATGCCTAGTCTGCCTGCAACCGCGACCACCAATCGTAATGGCAAGGTCGCTCTTGGCTTTACCTCAGGCACGCTGTTTGCCAATCAGCTCAACGAGTTCTGGGCGCAGGTGAGCTACGACGGAAAGACCGAATCCTGGAATCTGGGTACCGGTGCGCTCAGCGCTGAAGGCGATTCCATTACCATGAGGTTCAACAGGAATTTCAGCGGCAAAACCGTGACCGTGCAATTCTACGGAGTTGATGTCAACGGGAAGAAGACGAATCTCTCTAATAGTGTGGATATCTCGGTGAGCGAACGCAGGAGACGTCACTACCTCCGTTAAACCCCGGATGACCGGGATGGGTTTTTCCAGATGATGCGGGTAGGCCTCTGGATGCTTTGAAAAATCCTGTTTGCGGGTATTCCTGGTAGAGTCTGTTCTAAAGCAAATCCTTCTTCTATCGGGCAGTGAGAGTAAAGCTTCTGGGCTGCCTGATTCAGGGAATTACGGTTGGATATATGCTGCCAGGCATCCGAAAATCCTATAAAGTCTATTCCGGCTTCTTGAGCCTGTTTCCCCAATGATTCGACGAGCTGCTGTAAGAAATCTTCCGGAGCGATGGTGACGTTATTCGAAGGATTGATGACGTCGAATTTGAGAGCCGACTCATTCCCTCGCTTAAGCAGGAGGATGGAAATATAACCCCGCAGGACATCCGATCCTTCGAAAAGGATCTGGTAAAATACGTGGCCGGGCTGAAATAATCTGGCGGCAAGCCTGGATTCAGTGCTGCAATCCTCGCCGTAGATCCCGCTGAACAGGTTGATAAAACTATTGCTCGGGCGAAGGATGAGCCGCTTGATATTGTCTGACATCACCGGTTTTATCCTGGCACATTCCCGCAATGCGATCGTGCGATACTTGATGAACAGATCATTGAATAAGGGGAAAGATTTCTTCATTCTGGTTGCGAGCTTGCGCGCCTTTTTATCCCGTAACCCTTCCGTATTTTCAATAAAAACCTTGATCTCGGAGATCGACTTTAGCTGCTGCAGTTTTTCGCACAGCATGCCGGCATGCTCCGTTTTTTGTCCGCTCAGCCATTCTTGTAATGAATCCCTGAAAGCGGATACGATCTTTCCCGGAACATCCTCTAAACGGTCAAAAAACAGCTCATACAAAGCGCTCACTGCAGCAGTTTCATCTGCGCCGAAAATATAATCCTTCAATCTGGGATTAGCCTGCAGTATATGGCCGGAAAACAACCTGGCAGTCAAGTCGGCTATGTCGTGATTATAGCGGATGAGCAGGCATTTTGAGAGGATTCTAAAACCGTTGTAAGAGATTTTTTGCATCGAATCGGCAGCGATGTCGCTTTGGAACTGACGTTCGACATCCGGAGCAAAACGAAATCCGTGCATCGTGCAGACTTTGAACGCATCCAGCCATTCTTTGAATAAAGCCTGTTGGTTATCCAATAACCGCAGATCTTCTTGGATCTTGTGTATCGCCGCCGAGTCAAAAGTTTTGACCGGCTGGAACAAAGCTTCCTTGATTTCCAGCCGGATGGCGCGGGCAAATTCCGGGATCGGAGCCGTGCGGTTATTCCCGTCGATCAACTTGAACGCTGCGCGCACTATGGGCTCGAAAATATGGATATTTCGGCCTGACAATTTTTCTACCGCACTGCAGGCGATCGGCACAACCAAAGCATTTTGCTTGCTGGCAGTATAGAGTTGTTCAGCCGTGTAATGTTCTGTGTCCCGGAAGGTGTCGCGTATACGGTTATAGGTCTTGATGATTTCATCCAATGATTCATCCGGACGGCCCAATGCGAACAGCAGTAATTCTCTCTGGTGAAAAAAACCCTCTTCATGAAAACGCCGGACTATAGTTATGCAATGCAAGAGCGATTCTTTCCATCGTTGTGGCTCGGGTGCTCCGGCATCTTTTAAGAGGGGGCCAACGGCAAGAGGCTCGACCATTTCCACTACAAACCCCGGAGGCTCACTATGTGCAACAATATCGAGCGTTTCATTGACAAGCGGGAATTGAAGACCGAGGCGGATTATTTTCAATATACCGCCGTCCCTGAATTTTTTCAGGTGTTCCACATTATCGAATTCATAGTGGCGCAGGCAAATCATAATGCCGATTACGCTTAACTGGAGGCTGGCATCGGGATCGCCGCGTAATAATGTCTCTACCCGCTGGCGGCCTAACAGTTGAATGACCAAAGAAGAGCGGGGAGTCCTGTAGAACGTATTTAACTGTTTGGTCAATCCCTCGGGATCTCTGATCGCCATTTCTTTGAACGCAGTCATGCCGACATGGTGCGTCAGAATATCTTCCCAGAGCGGGATGCCAAGCTGGACCAGATGTACTGCTGCTTCGAGACCTTTTTTTTTCGTCAGATATTTTCTGAAAAAGTCCTTTCCTAGTAGGCCGGAAAGTTTCTTTGCTTCGCTTCCCAGCCTCTTGAGAAATTCCATTTTATAGACCAGCCGGTACAAAAATTTTCTGACCTTACGGTTGTCTCCGGTCACGATACTTTTCGAGACCGTTCTTCGATACGCGGCCAAGAAGGAAGGCCCGAGATAATCGACAAGAGCGGGAAGCGACGGTTCATTACACAGCGGTTCCAGATAAAGCTTCATTCCTTGCTGAAAAAATTCCATCCATCGCGCGATGATCCTTCTCGTGTTCAGGGGCCCGAGCGCCTGCATGGCTGTTTTGGTAAACCGGTCATCGAACAGCTTGTAAACGACGGCCATTTCCAGAAGGTTGATAAAACGATAGGGGTCTTTATGGAAAAGGCTCTGTACTGTTTTTTCTCCGACTAAGCTGTTTAACTTTATTAACTCGGGTTTAAGGTCGGCAGAAGCAAGGAAACTCAAGCGGAGAGGAGAAGATTCAATCTGTTCAGGATTTAAGAGGTTGTCAAACCGTGCATCCTTCAGTGCCGGCACCCAGGATGCATCAGCGGAAAGACCGGAAGTTTCTTCAAGGGCATACTTATCCGGTTTCTCAGGATCAACCAGAAAAGGAAGATCAGATTCTGTTCCGTCGAAATAATTGAAGTTATCATATGCATATGCGTCCTCATAGTCATCTTCGTAATCCAAATAGTTCCACTCGAAAATATCATAAGGATATTCATACTGCTCCATCAGAGAAGGAGGAAGCAGTATTTCCTCTTTTTCTTCCACTGATTCCTCAACCAGCGGATTTTCCAGCACCGCGTGGATAAACTCTTTTATGCGCGCCTCAAGTTCTTCGATTTTTTTCATAGCGGATTTTTTACTGATCGTGGGTAATTTCCTGCATTATAACACCTAAGGATGAACGGGACAATAGTTCTCTCTCACGTGCCAATATTAAAAGTTATCTATGTTATTTTGGCCGCCGCAGAAAAAAATAGCCCGGTTGCAAGCAGCAGGGCTACTGAAATATGGCTTCCCCTCTAGGACTCGGCGCCCTTCGTCTCGGCTCGCTTTCGCTCGCCAGGAGACTCCGGGTCGGCCACTCGCTTTGCTGTCGTTCGCTCATCTTCGTTCGCTCGCTTTTCCTCCTGTTCGTAGGCGCAAAGCTCTCTTCGAGTCCTTAGCTAAGGTAGTTAAGAAACAAAAAAGCCCGTCTTACAACAGGCTTTTTAAAATTTAACTCCCCCTATTGGACGAGTTTCACAACTGGCTAATGACGGAGGAGGCGGAGAACGTCTGTAACGAGCTAGTTATTGCTTTGGTATTGTAACCCCCCCATTCTTATTTATGACAACCCCAAAAGAAGGCCCCATCTTGAAATAAACAAACGGGATTATTGTAATGCAATCTACATATCCCAAAACTTCAACCTCATTTACTACTTCTCCCGGCCTCAGAGCGGACACCACTTCCTTACTTTCATTAGTATGCATTCCTTTAATCGTGTCTGGCTTAGAAACTAAATAACCCAAATAATAACTTACTCCATTCCGGACTATCGTTTCTTGGATGTAACCTTTCCCTATTAAGCTAACTAAATTATCAAATCCTTTGTTTTTTAATTCTTGTATTCTCTCGTCAATAATTTGATGTGCAACAGGTGTCCTTTGAAATTCTTGGACCTTAATTCCAATAAACCACACGACTAAAATGCCAACAAGAACAGCTACAGCTGTATCTATTTTATTCCAACAAGACCGTAAGTCTTTCTGATTTATTCTGATAAATTGTGGCCGCTTTATCAGATAGGTTGGAAATGCAATAATCCATAAGAATAAACATACAACAAGCCATCCGCCAGGACCAAGATTTGCAATGCCTGTGATTTGCCCTTTTTTAATCCCAATTCTTTTGGCATCAAAAAATACCCATAAACTTGTTACAATAACGAGTAGCCACATAGTAAATTAAGCTTATCATAAACAAAAACTCCTTGCAACATAATTTGCTGCAAGGAGTTAATAAATTTTACTCCCTCGCTAGGATGGTTTCGCTTCGCTCAACCACTCTCTAAATAAAAATGCCCACCGTTTAACAATGGGCATTTTTACAATTGGCTCCCCCTCTAGGACTCGAACCTAGGACCTGGTGGTTACGAATTTTCCGGGATTGCTTCCGGATTCGGACTATCTCTTCTCCGTAGCTTTCGCAGTAGGAGGCGGGTGTATAGTCTCTGCACATTTATCACGATAGACTCGTGAATTTAGCTCAGGATTATCCCAGAGGGACTTCCCTGAATTAGCCCGCAGTTTCAGCCGCGGTTTCCCGCGGAAGCTGCCTTTGACAGCCACTCGCTCTACCAGCTGAGCTAAGGGGGAATAGAGGTATTCTACATTAAATAGTTTTTTAGTCAAGAAAAAAGCAAGGTGTTTTAAGCAAATTCTTCTTGGCAATTTGATTCCATAGGGTATAATAGTAATGCAATTTAAGAAAAATCTTCAGAGGAAAAGATTATGCAGTTTGAAAAGTTTAAGGAACAAATAAAAGCAATTGATTTTGATTCGGTGCGCGCGGATGCCGAAGATTATTATGAAGCCGTGATAAATAGTTCTCAAATGGCTGATTTATCCTCCTGCTTGGAAAAAGTTTTGGGCAAACCCGCTTTCCCTTCCGAAAATCCTTTGTCTGACCAGGCCAAAGATATAGTCACGGAATTCGGCGGGCTAAGGCAGGGGCAGACATTTTATTTCTTGAACCAGGACGGCAATTCAATTTTTGTCATGCTCTGGCCCTGGTCAGACGGAGAGCATACTACCTTAAAGTCCGGACTAAAATAATTTTGAAACTCTAAAAAATTATAAGAAAAGGAGGAGTAAATGAATAAGATGACTTTAGTTTCTGTATTTGCGGTTTTGCTTGTTTGGCCGGCAACTCTTTTTGCAGGCCAAGGAAAAGGCCAGGTAAACAAAGAATACCACCAGCAGCAGAAAGAAGAGAGAAAGACATTTAAAGATCAGCAAAAACAGGAAAACAAGGATTTCAGGCAAAGTTTAGGAAATACTACGGGGGAAGAAAGAGCAGAAGCAATAAAAGAGCATAAAGAAACTCAAAAAAGCGAAAATAAAGAATTCCAGCAGACCCAGCATGAAGAGAACAAGGCTTTTTTGGAGGAAAGATTATCAAAAAACAAAAAGCTCACTGATGAGCAAAAGCAGGAACTTATAAATACCTTTGAGAGCGAATATCAGGAGAATGTTTCTTTCCGTGAATCACAGCAGTCAGAAAACGTGGCATTTTTTGAATCTATAGCAAATGATTCTAACCTTACGCAGCAGCAGAAAAAAGAAGCCATTAAAAACCATTTTAAACAGCAGCGTGACGAGAATAAAACTCAGAGGCAGGAGCAGAAAGAAGAACGCAAGGAAAACCGTTAGCAGTTTGAGTTAAAATATCCCTTTACGGTTATTAAATTTCAACACGACAAAACTTAATACAGGGTGTAACAATGAAACAGGTGGTACTTATAAGGCACGGCGAAAGCATATGGAATAAGGAAAACCGCTTTACTGGCTGGACTGATGTTGATTTGTCAGAAAAAGGCATTGAAGAAGCTAACAAAGCCGGTATTGTCTTGAAGAAGGAAGGTTTTATTTTTGATTGCGCCTTTACTTCAGTTCTCAAAAGGGCGATCAGGACTTTATGGATCACTTTAGACCGGATGGACTTGATGTGGATACCTGTTTACAATTCATGGAGGCTCAATGAAAGGCATTACGGAGCCCTTCAGGGTTTGAATAAATCCGAGATGGCTTCCAAGTACGGAGAAGAACAGGTGTTGATATGGCGCAGAAGTTATGATATCCGTCCGCCTGCACTGGAAAAGACGGATGAAAGATTCCCCGGCAATGACAGGCGTTACCGGGAATTAGACCCAAAAGATGTGCCTGCGACGGAATGCTTAAAAGACACTGTTGCCAGATTTCTTCCTTACTGGCATAAGGAAATCGCGCCGGCGGTAAAGTCCGGAAAAAAGGTTTTGATAGCAGCGCACGGAAACAGTTTAAGGGCGCTGGTAAAGTATCTCGATAATATCTCAGACGAAGAAATAGTAAAACTAAATATCCCTACAGGCCTGCCTCTTATATATGAGCTTGACGATAATCTAAAGCCTGTCAGGAATTATTATCTGGGAGATCCCGAAGAGGTGAAAAAGGCCATGGATGCAGTTGCTAATCAGGGAAAGGCTAAAAAATAGCACATAAGGGGGGTATGCATGAAAAAGTTGTTGTTGTTTTTGGTTGCCGGAATTTTTGCGTTTTACTTCTCAGAAAGGAGCTTTGCCGTGGACGAAAAAATAGTGGTGTTGGAAACAAGCCAGGGTGCGATAGAGATCAAACTTATGGCTGACGCAGCTCCAAAGGCATGCGAGAATTTCATCAAGCTCGCTCAGAAAGGCTATTACAACGGAATAATCTTTCACAGGGTTATCAAAAACTTTATGATACAGGGCGGTGATCCGACCGGGACTGGAACGGCGGGAGAGTCGATCTGGGGAACCGAGTTCGAAGATGAGGTAAGGCCTGACGTAGAATTCGACAAGCCCGGAATACTTGCAATGGCAAATCACGGCCCGAATACAAACGGCAGCCAGTTTTTCATCACAACTGCTCCCACTCCCTGGTTAAATATGAAACACACGATTTTCGGAGAAGTTGTCGCGGGTTACGACGTGGTCAAAAAGATCGAAGGCGTTGAAACAGATGGCTCGGATAAGCCCGTAAAACAGCAGAAGATCATTAAGGCTTACCTGAAATAAAACAGTCGGAACGAAAGAATCTAAAGGCCCGGCAGGCAAATGCCGGGCTTTTTTTATCCAAAAAAATATTTTTTTTAAAAGTTTTTAGTGTACAATGATGACTATGAATTTAAAGAAAAGTGCGGCCGTCGCAGGGATCATTTTTACTTTCTTTTATTCCCTGCCCGATGAACATTTCTGCTTCGCCCAGACAAGACCCCCAAAAGCCCAATCTTACAATAAAATTACTTTTTCCTATAACAACGGCAGGTTTCAGGAATCAATCGAAGAATACAAAAAACTTGCAGACGAAGGAGATATCGAAGCTGCTTTAAACCTTGCTATTGTTTTTAAGGACATGCTATATCCTCAGAGGGGAATTTTTGTTTTACGCAGTGCCCTGGCAAAATCCCCGGATGACATAAGGATTCTTTCTCTTCTTGCAAGGATTTATTACCTTGATAATCAGCCCGATGAAGCCATATCGATACTTGAAAAAATGGTCCTGGAAAACCCGCAGGACAAAGACATCCTAATAAATCTCGGCTTGGTTTATCAGGACAAAGGTCTGGACGAAAAAGCACAGGCATATTATGAGCAGGCGATTTCGCTGGATAATAATAATGTGATTGCTCATCTTTCGCTTGCCGATCTTTATTACAGGAAGCAAAAGCTCGCTGAATCAGCCGAAGAATATAAACAGGTAAGTGTCATTGACGCAAGCATACAGACCATCAACAAATACTGGGCTCAGGTGCTTTATAAAACAGGAAATCTTAAAGAGGCTTACAGGATTTACGATAAATTGCGTATTGCAGAGCCTGGAAATAAATCGGTAATAGAAAATTTTGAGCTTGTGAGAAAAGAGTTAGGCAGGGAATTTTTCGAGCAGGAAAGAGCTAAGAGGCTTGTCTCTAAAGAACAGAAGCTTGTTTTGGTGAATCCCGTATTGCCTATTCCAAACGTGCAAAAAGTGACTGTCGGCCTGCTTGAAACGCAGGAGCCCGCAGAGTTTAAATGTTCTGTGCCTTTTCAGATAAGCTCAAAAAACAGGATTGTCCTTGTGGAAGGTAAAGCCGGCCTTCTTTACAGGGCGCAGAAAAGCAATAACGGGATCCTTATTGCTTCAGAGAAAGACAGCATGACAGCGGATAATGCCGTCAGGATCAGCGCATTAAAACCCGAAGGGGCTATCACTGTTTTTAATGTGGGTTACGGTAAAAATAATTTCTGGGCTGACTGGCAGGACAGGTCATATAGAGGAGAAATAGAGATATCTGTCACTTCAAAAGGATTAAGCGTTAAAAATATAGTTAACCTTGAAGAATATCTGTACGGAGTAGTTCCTTCAGAAATGCCTTCCCAATGGCCGCTGGAAGCGCTGAAGGCCCAGGCAATAGCAGCCCGCTCTGAAGCCATGGTAAAACTCGGAAGGCATAAACTTCAGGGTTTTGATTTTTGCGCTGACGTGCACTGTCAGGTATATAGCGGCGTAGAGAAAGAAACAGAGATAACTAACCAGGCTGTCGACGAGACAAGAGGGACGATAATGAGCTATAACGCAAAGCCGGTTGATGCGGTCTACTCAAGTACGTGCGGCGGCCACACGCAGGACAATATTTTCAGTTCAACAGATATAGCGTATTTCAAAGGTGTTGCCGATATTTTGGAAAAGCCCGATATGAAATTCCCTTTATCGCCTTTTGAACTGGAAAACTGGTTTAAGAATCCCCCGGCAGATATCCTTTGTGATGTCCCTCAATATTCAAATGCAAGTAATTTCAGGTGGGTGAGGGTTTACAGCGCTGACGAATTGAGGGATATAGTTTCAAAAACCAAGGATGTCGGAGATATCAAAAAAATACTCGTTATTAAGCGGAAGAAGTCAGGGCACATCGATTCGGTCAGGATAATTGGCGAGAAATCATCCTTTGTGGTCGAAAAGGAACTCAACATTAGGAAGGCTTTTGGGAATCTGCGGAGCAGCATGTTCAAGGTTGAAATCAAATTCGGCCCCGAAAAAAGTGCGAAACTGTTTCTGTTTTATGGGGGAGGGTGGGGTCACGGGGTTGGGATGTGCCAGGCAGGCGCATGCGGGATGGCTTTGCGCGGAAAAGACCATAAAGAGATACTGAGGCATTATTACCACGGGGTAGAATTAAAGAAGATATATTAAAAATCATTTTTGTTGAAAAATCGACTGATAAGATATAGAATTAACTATTGAGTTAAAAAGGAGGAATGAAAATGAAAAAGATTTTGTTGATGGCGGGTTTTATTTGCATGGTTTTTAGTTCCTTGGCTTGCGCAGGGCTGCAGCCTACAGCGCAGGTAGATAACAATGCAGGTACTCAAGCGCTTCCGCCGTATAACGGTCCGAAAGCGCGTATTGCTGTTGCGGATTTTGACGTAAAAGCGGCAAAAGCTGGCGGAGAAATAGGCGACGGGCTTAAGGACATGTTAGTGACTGCTCTGTTAAACAGCAGCAGGTTCAGGGTCGTTGAAAGACAGGTATTGGATCATTTGATGCAGGAGCAGGAATTAGCTGCATCAGGCGCTGCTCAGCAGGGTGGTGGGGTTAAAAGGGGACAGATAAAAACAGCTGATCTGATGATAACAGCAGCTGTAACCGAATTTGAGCCTCAGGCCTCAGGCGGAGCAGGCGGGCTAGGCGGAGGCGGAAGAGTGGGCGGCGCCATTTTAGGCGCTATCATCGGCGGAGCAATGAACAAGGCGCATATGGCATTGGATATCCGCATTATTGACACATCCACTTCGGAAGTTTTAGCAGCTACGCGCGTGCAAGGCCAGGCAACTGATATGGCAGGCGGGATCTTTGCAGGAGTCTTAGGCGGCGTTCCTTTGGGAATAGGTTTAGGAGGATACGCAAATACGCCGATGGAAAAAGCAATAAGAGTCTGTATAATCGAGGCGGTGAATTATATCACCCAGACAGTGCCTGCGAATTATTTTAAATATTAATGGAAAAGCTTTTATATAAGGGCAGGCTGCTTGCTTTGTATAAAAGAACAGTGACGCTTCGGTTCCGGGTTATTCCACAGCTTCTTTAGCCATGATAGGATGGTTATGATCAGGCACAAAAAGATAAAGATAGGCAAAAAATATATTGATGCGTTTCTGATAAAACTTTTGAAAAAAAATCTGATCTTGCTAAGGGCAAGCAAAGGTTATGTCATGTGCGGTTATCTGGACCTGGCTGTTGCGGAAAAATTCGGAGATGTCGCAGTGAGGATAACAGGAGTTTCCACAATTGATGAGGCTTTGAAGGCTGATGTGTCTGCTTGCACAACTTACGCCAAGAAGCTGGGTGTATCTGAGGGCCAGCCTATAAGAGACGTATTAAAGATAATCTCTTAAAAAGAGCCGGGTTCCGCGTTTTTTATTACACGCTGCCTAATCAAAAATGAAGATTGTAAGGTTTGAATACAAAAAGAAAGCAGAATGGGGAATACTTGAGGAAAATATGATCAGGTTCCTCAATGGTCCTCCTTTTTCAAAAATTGTCTTAAGCCAACGAGCCATCCTTCTTTCGAAAGTCAGACTTTTGATCCCCTCACAGCCCTCAAAGATTATACTAGTCGGCTTAAATTACCGCGATCATGCTGCTGAATTGAATATGCCCATTCCTTCCGAACCTATCATTTTCCTTAAACCTCCGACTGCTGCTCTATCCCATAAGGGAAAAATAGTTTATCCGCCAGGCGTCAAGAGATTGGATTACGAAGCAGAGCTCGCATTCGTCATAAAGAAAAAAGCAAAAAACATACCCCAAAAAGACGTCAGCAAATATATTTTAGGATATACCTGCCTTAACGACGTCACAGCAAGAGACCTTCAGAAAAAAGACGTGCAGTGGACCCGCGCCAAATCCTTTGACAGCTTCTGTCCCGTTGGCCCATGGATTGAAACAGATCTAAATCCTGATAACCTTAAAATAACCTGTTGTTTAAACAGGGCATTGAAGCAGCGATCAAGCACATCAAATTTTATTTTCTCAGTTCCTTACCTTGTAAGTTTCATTTCTAAAGTCATGACACTTTGTCCCGGAGATATAATATCAACCGGCACGCCTCCTGGCGTAGGCCCTATGCAAAAGGGAGACAGAGTGGCTGTTGAGATAGAAGGGATCGGCTGCCTTGAAAATATAGTTGATTAAGGGAAACCTATAATATATATCTTACTGCAAACAAAAGACTTTTTTCTCTATACAAATAAAGCTTTATTTGGTATAATTACAAATCAATGTCCTCCTTGCCCCATGTGCTTGAAAAGGCGGTGTAAGGTTCATATAGATCAAATCCCGGCTTGTTCCGGGTAATGTTAAGGAGGTGTGTATGTTAGGAATTGAAGATCCTGGTGTGTGGTCTGCGTATCTGCTGTGTATCTTGAGCGTTGTTTTATGCGTTATTTACGGCGCGGTCAATTGGAACAAAGGGGATGAACCTGTGTATCCCGAAGATGTTAAATGGGTAAAAGATGAAGAAGAGGTAAAGGAAAAACTTTAACTGCTATGAGGAGGCAAGTATGGGAAATATTTTTCTTTTAACTATCATAGTGGTCATATACCTCTTCGCAATCGGGTACCTTGGCTACTATGGTTATCGCAAGACAAAGACAGCAGCCGATTATTTGGTTGCCGGTAGAAAGGCGCATCCTTTTGTAATGGCCCTTTCTTATGGAGCTACTTTTATAAGCACGTCCGCTATCGTAGGATTCGGCGGGGCTGCGGGCCTTTTCGGTATGGGCCTTTTATGGCTGACTTTCCTGAACATTTTTGTGGGGATCTTTATCGCGTTTATTGTTTTCGGCAAACGGACCAGAAAAATGGGCCACAATCTTGACGTGCATACGTTCCCCGAACTTTTAGGCAGAAGGTTTAAATCCCGGTTTATCCAGAGTTTCGGAGGGCTGGTCATCTTTTTGTTCATGCCTCTTTACGCTGCAGCTGTTTTGATCGGAGCTGCGCGTTTCATAGAGACTACCTTCCCGAATTTTCTGAATTTTAATGTAGCGATCCTGATCTACACTCTTATCATTTGCGCATATGTCCTGGCAGGCGGCATCAAGGGTGTCATGTACACCGATGCTCTTCAGGGCTGCATTATGTTCGTAGGCATGGCAATACTTATTGTTTTTACATACATGAAATTAGGAGGAGTCCAGGTAGCTCATCAGGTCCTTGGAAGCATCGCTGACAAGGTCCCTGCTGCACTTGCTGCAAAAGGCCATCTTGGATGGACGCATATGCCAAAGCTTGGTTCTCCGCTTTGGTGGAACCTGGTTTCTACGATTGTAATGGGAGTGGGTATCGGAGTCCTTGCCCAGCCTCAGTTGGTAGTTCGTTTTATGACTGTAAAGAGCAACAAGGAATTAAACCGCGCAGTAGGAGTGGGAGGCGTGTTTATACTTTGTATGACCGGAGTTGCATTTGTAGTCGGAGCATTGTCTAATGTCTATTTTGTGAATAATCCCCAGTTCGGCGCAATCTCGGTTGCAGTTGCAAAGGGAAATATTGACAAGATAATTCCCACATATATAAACAGCGCCTTACCGACGTGGTTTGTTTATGTTTTTATGTTGACGCTTCTTTCAGCTGCGATGTCAACATCTAGTTCGCAATTTCATTCATTGGGCACAGCAATCGGACGCGACTTTTTCGAAAGAGGGATTTTAAAGGGAAAACACGCGAAATACACTGTTGCTATCACAAGAGTAGGCATACTCGTAGGTGTTATTGTAACGGTTATACTCGGGACCAAGCTACCTGACAGCATCATTGCAATAGCCACTGCGATCTTCTTTGGATTGTGCGCAAGCACGTTCTTACCATCCTATATCGGAACTCTCTTCTGGAAGAGGATGACAAAGGCAGGCGCAATATCGAGTATGATAATCGGATTTTCCGGCACTGCTTTCTGGCTGCTATTCATCCACCAGAAAGAATCAGAAGCTCTGAAGCTCTGCCAGTTTATTTTTAATAAACCAACTCTTGCCCAGTATCCATGGACAGTGGTCGATCCGATTGTAGTGATATTGCCTGTTTCGCTCGCAGCGGCATTTCTGGTGAGTTTAGTCACGAAGAAACCGTCTAAGGACCATATTGAGAGTTGTTTTAAGCATATATAAACCCTGCTACGCTGGTGGCGTAAAATCTTCGCATATACTCGGGTCAAAGCTCCTGAGTAGAAGACAGCGGGGAACTCGAGGAGGTAAGTTGTGAAAAAGATGATGGGGATTTTATTGATTCTTGTTTTAGTCTTACCTGTTGTTTCGTTTGCACAAAGCCAGGCAGCCTCCGGATCGTCGGATTCTCTGGAATACAAATGGGGGGGTGCTCTGAGGTTAAGGAATGAATACTGGAAGAACTGGAAGGATATGAACAATGATGTTCTGGATAACCGTAATTTCTTCAGAGTAAAGACTTCTCTATGGGGCCAGGTTGATTACACTAAGGATTATACGGGATTTATAAAGTTGACCAACGAGTTCAAGCCCTATACCTATCTGGGCGGATCGGTATCAACGCTGCCCGATAAAAATCCCAATAAAAAAGGCTACCAATTCATGATCGATGAAGTGCTGGTCGACAACCTGTATTTCGATGTGAGAAATTTCCTGACGTTACCCGTAGATCTGCGCATCGGCCGTCAGGACTTTCTGGGTACTTACGGTGAAGGGTTTTTGATCATGGACGGGACTCCGCAGGACGGCTCGCGCACCTTCTTCTTTGATGCTGCAAAAGCAACCTGGCGAATTGACCCGAATAATACCCTTGATTTAATCCTTATCAATGACCCAAGGGATGATGACGTGCTCCCGGTAATTAACCGCGACGAATACAAGCTGATCTACGCTACCAGCCCAAAATATTATCTTCTGAACACGACAAGAGAAAAGGCATCTGTTTTATACTGGAAGAATAAAGCGGTTAAGGGTTTGAATTTAGAGGGTTATTACATCTACAAGACCGAGGATGACAAGGGGGGAGCAGGGCTCCAGGCAGAGGAAACCAGGCTTAATACCGTCGGTTCTTTTGCGAAGTATACCATGGCATCCTGCATTCTCAGGGGTCAGCTTGCCTACCAATTCGGTGAGTACGGAGATGAGGACAGGGAGGGATTAGGCGGCTATGCATGGATCGACCATGATTTTAAAGATACTCAATGGTCGCCGCAATTGAGCGTAGGTTATGTGTATCTCTCCGGCGATGACAGCTCAACCAGCAAGATGGAAGGCTGGGATCCGCTTTTTTCAAGATTCCCCCTGTGGTCAGAATTGTATTTACTCAGCTATGCCTCGGAAACAAGAATCGTCGGGTATTGGACCAATCTTTCCATGCCAGGAGTTTCGCTCAAGTTTAAGCCTACGGATAAAATGAAGCTGACTTTTGCCTATTATTATCTGATGGCTAATGAGAATCCTCCGACTTTTGCTTCAACCAAGGTCTTTTCCTTTGATAGCAAACAAAGGGGGCAGTTGCCGCAGGCAAGGATTGATTATAAGTTCGATAAGAAAGGCAATATCACCGGATATTTTCTTGCCGAGTATTTCAAGCCAGGAAAGTTCTATGTAAATAAGGATCCGGCGGTGTTTTTAAGAACAGAACTACAGATAAAATTCTAACCACTGACCTTTTTATCCCTGAGGAGGGTCAAGCCCTTCTCAGGGATAGATAAGTCCCACTCAAGCGGTGGACACCTAAAACATCTTCCCGATGTGACCCTTCCAAACAGGGACGGTTCTTAAATGAACCGAGAAGTGTCCCCTGTTAGATTTAAAGGGACACTTCTAACCGTAAATGAGAACCGTCCCCAAAACCATGAATATGTTTCTTTCAGGAGATGAGGCTTTAGCGCAGGGCGCTTATGAAGCAGGGCTTCGCGTTGCGTGCTCATATCCCGGAACGCCTGCCACTGAAATCCTCGAATACCTTGCGAAATTTTCAGAAATAGACAGCCAGTGGTCAGTAAATGAAAAAGTCGCTTTTGAAGTGGCTTTGGCAGCTTCTGTCTCGGGCTTGCGCTCTTTGTATTCTTCAAAGCACGTCGGTATTAATGTTGCGATGGATCCTTTGATGACCTCCGCGTATATCGGAGTCAATGCCGGATTTGTAGTTGTTTCAGCTGATGATCCCGGGATTCATTCTTCGCAGAACGAACAGGATAACCGCCTCATCGCAAAAATCGCTAAAATCCCTCTTATAGAACCTTCCGCCCCTTCTGAATGCCTGGAATTCGTCAAATCCGCTTTTGAAATAAGCGAAAAATTCGATACTCCTGTGATGATAAGGCTTACTACCCGCATTGCACACAGCAAAGAGAATGTTCCAGTCGGCGAAAGAAAAGAAATCCCGCCAAAAGAATTTAAGATAGATATTTCCAAGTATGTGATGGTGCCCAGAAACGCCTACCAGCGCCACATAATATTGGAAAAAAAGATTTTAAAATTAAAAGAATACTCGGAAAAAACCATCCTGAACAAAATCGAGATAAACAATAAAAAAATCGGCTTTATCGCAAGCGGCGTTTCTTATTTATACGCAAAAGAGATGTATCCCGATGCGTCCTTTTTAAAACTGGGTTTTAGTTTCCCTTTTCCGGATAAAAAGGCAAAGGAGTTTGCAAAAAAAGTCAGGCAGGTCTTTGTCATCGAAGAGCTTGAGCCTTTCCTTGAGGAGCAGCTTGCGCTTGCCGGAATAAAATTCAAGACAAAGCATCCGTCTTTCAGGATAGGAGAATTAAGGCCCGAACACATCCCTCAGATAGTTAAAGGAAAAGAAAAAGTTGAAGAAAAATATACTGCCAGAAAGCCCGTTATGTGCCCGGGCTGCCCTCATAGGCCTGTTTTCTGGGTCCTTAAAAAGCTTAAAGCGGTTGTAACCGGCGATATCGGCTGCTATACCCTCGGGGCTTTGCCTCCTTTAAGCGCCCTGCACAGCTGCCTGTGCATGGGAAGCGGCATCACATTTTTTGAAGGTCTGCGCAAAGGCCTGGGCAAAAACGTCGTCGGAGTAATCGGAGATTCCACATTTGTCCATTCAGGTATCACAGGCTTAATAAACCTTGCTTATAACAAGACAAAAGGCCTTGTAATTATTCTGGATAATTCAACAACAGCAATGACAGGAAACCAGCCGCATCCTGCAACAGGGATCACGATAAAAGGGGAGCAGACAAAAAAGCTTGTACTTGAGCAGCTTTGCGCATGCTGCGGAGCTGATAATGTGGATGTCATTGACCCGCACAATGTCAAAGAACTGGAGGCATTGATAAGGCAGAGGATTGAAGAGGACAGGCTTTCGGTTGTAATCGCAAGATTTCCATGCCGTCTTATTTACAAAACCAGGACAAGAGCGCCTGTTTACGATAATCAAAAATGCAAAAAATGTTATGTCTGCCTTTCCTTGAATTGCCCTGCCATAACAAAGACGGACGAAGGTTTTATATTTATAAACAAAGATTTTTGCACAGGCTGCAACCTTTGCTTGGAAGCCTGCAAATTCGGGGCTTTGACAAAAAACGAAGAAAATGGCTAAACTCAAAAAAAATCCCGATAAAACAATTAATATCCTTTTCTGCGGGACAGGCGGCCAGGGTGTTTTGACAGCAGCTGAGATCTGCGGATGGGCTGCGATTTTCGAAGGCTTCCACGTAAAAAAATCAGAAGTCCACGGCATGGCTCAGCGCGGCGGTTCTGTTGAATCCCACCTTCGTTTCGGGAAAAAGGTCTTTTCTCCTTTGATACCAGACGGGAAAGTAGACTTTCTCGTGCCGTTTCATAAACAGGAGGGCGGGCGCCTAAAAAAACTTCTTGATCCGGCAGGAGTTGATTTTATCGACGTTCTAGAAGATGCCCACAAACATGTCGCTGACAGAAAATACCTTAATATTTTCATGCTCGGAAGATTATCCTGCTTTTTGCCGCTAAGCCAGGAGAGCTGGCTTAAAGCTATAGAGCAGGTTTTTCATAATAAGAACCTGGCAGAGAACAAAACTGTTTTTATGAAAGGAAGAGGTGAGGACAGATGATCTGGAACGAACATATGGAGTGTATGAACCCGGATGATCTCAAAAATATCCAGTCCGAAAGGCTTAAGGCGATCGCAAATTATGTCTACAAGAACTGCCCTGCGTATAAAAAGAAGTTCGACTCCTTCGGCGTATCTTTGCCGTCGATCAAGTCGATAGACGATATAAAAAAGCTCCCCTTTACCGCAAAAGAGGACATGAGGGATAATTACCCCTTTGGCTTGTTTTCGGTCGGCCTAAAGGATATCGCTGAGATACATGTTTCAAGCGGCACTACGGGAAATCCTATTGTGGTCGGATATACAAAAGAAGACCTGGACCTCTGGGGCGAAGTAATGGCCCGCGTTTTATGCTGCGCAGGCGCAGAACCAGGCGATAAGATCCAGAATGCTTACGGATACGGCTTGTTTACCGGCGGCCTTGGTTTTCATTACGGAGCTTTGAAGATGGGATTGTCAATTATCCCCGCATCTTCGGGACAGACAAAACGCCAGCTGAAGATCATGACGGATTTCAAGCCGCGCATTTTATCCTGCACTCCGAGTTATTCCCTATATCTGGCCGAAGAGGCAAAGGCAATCGGGTTAAAGCCGAAGGAAGCAAGCTGGGAAATCGGCATTTTCGGGGCTGAGCCCTGGAGCGAGTCAATGAGAAAGGAAATAGAGGCGACCTGGAACATGATAGCGACGGATGTTTACGGCCTTTCAGAGATTATAGGACCCGGAGTCGCTCAGGAGTGCCGGCACAAAAACGGACTCCACCTTTTCTGGGATGTGTTTTATCCTGAAATAATAGATCCCAAAACAGGACACCCTGTAAAAGAAGGCAATAAAGGCGAACTTGTAATAACCACACTTACCAAAAAAGGCATTCCTTTGATCCGCTACCGCACCCGCGATATAGTAAGCATCAGATACGAAAGGTGTAAATGCGGAAGGACCTCTCCCAGGATAAGCAAGATAACAGGAAGAACGGATGACATGATAATCGTGCGCGGGATCAACGTATTCCCGTCGCAGATAGAACATGTGCTCCTTGGCATCGAAGGCACGCTTCCTCACTATCAGCTTGTAGTCGACAGAAAATCAGGCGAACTCGATGAGCTGGAGATTTTAGTAGAGGTGGACCAGAAGATATTTTCGGATGAGATAAAGAAGTTGAGGGAGTTTGAAGAAAAGATCAAGAAGGAAATAGAGTCTATCCTCGGGGTCTTCGTAAAAGTAAAGTTAGTCGAGCCCAGGACGATAGAAAGAAGCGAAGGAAAGGCAAAGAGGGTAGTTGATAAGAGGGTAATGTAAAAAGGAGAAAGCGATGAAACTGACGCAGATCTCAATATTTCTTGAAAACAGAAAAGGAAGGCTAAACGAAGTTTGTTCTCTTTTAGGAAAGAACAAGATAAATATAAGGGCGCTTACCGTCGCCGAGACAGAAGAATTCGGAGTCCTGAGGATCGTTGTTGATAAGCCGCAAAAAGCGACGCAGGTATTAAAGAAAAACGGTTTTACGGCAAACCTTACGGATATTGTTGCGGTCGAGGTCGGAGATAAACCCGGTGGGTTGGCTGCGATCTTAAAGATCCTTTCCCAGAACGATGTGAATGTTGAATACGTCTATGGCTTTGTGGAAAAGAAGACCGATAAGGCGCTTTTGGTCTTTCGTTTTGAAGAGCCTGATAAGGCAATAGCAATACTTAAGAAAAACAAGATTTCCGTAGTTGGAAAGAAAGACATAGGAGATATGTGATATGGATATCAATTTCTGGGACAAGAAAGTCGAGACGATAGACAGGCATGCGCTTAAAATATTGCAGTTAAAAAGGCTAAAAGAAACAGTCTCCTGCGCTTTGAAGACACAGTTTTACAAGGCAAGGCTTAAAAAGTGCGGAATAAATTCTGCAAATGACATTAAGACCTTAGAAGATTTGAAGAAGATCCCTTTTACTACAAAGGATGACCTGCGCGAATGTTATCCGAGAGGGCTTTTAGCGGTTGACATGGATGACGTAGTAAGGCTGCATACCTCAAGCGGCACAACTGGGACTCCTACCGTGATCTATCATACGAAAGCAGACATCAACCATTGGTCCGAGCTTATAGCCCGCTGTATAATCGCAACAGGCGCAAGCAAAAAGGATGTCTTTCAGAATATGATGAGCTACGGAATGTTTACCGGAGGTCTCGGCCTTCATTATGGAGCTGAAAAAGTTGGCATGACCGTGATCCCTATGGGAGGAGGAAACACAAAGCGCCAGATCCAGCTGATGAAGGATTTCGCAACGACTGTCGTCCATATAACTCCCAGCTATATGCTTCATATCCATTCAAAACTGGCTGAATGCGAGGTCACTCTCGAGGATTTAAAACTTAAGAAAGCTTATCTTGGCGCTGAGCCGTATTCGGAAAATACCCGTAAAAAGATCCAGGAATTATTCAAAATCGATGCTTATAATTCCTATGGTTTAAGCGAGATGAACGGCCCCGGCGTCGCTTTTGAATGCGTGCATAAATGCGGCATGCATGTCTGGGAAGACACATATCTTGTGGAAGTGGTAGACCCAAAAACAGGCGAGCTTTTGCCGGAAGAAAAAGAAGGCGAGCTCACTTTTACTAATCTTACCCGTCGGGCAACCCCGCTTCTAAGATACCGCTCGCGCGACATCGCTTTCATTCATAAGGGCGGCTGCAGCTGTAAGCGCACTCACCGCAGGCTTTCAAGGATAACCGGAAGGACAGATGACATGCTTATAATAAACGGTGTCAACGTCTATCCTTCTCAGATCGAAGAAGTGATAATGAAGATACCCGAGGTGGGCACGAATTATCAGATCTATCTTGAAAAGGAAGGAAGCCTCGATAAACTCGTAGTAAAAGTCGAGATCTATTCAAAGATGTTTAAAGGAGACCTTGCTGAAATCGACGCGCTTAAACTGAGGATCAGGGATGACCTCAGGGCAGCTATCATCATTCATCCAATAGTCGAGCTTCATGAGCCAGGCAGCCTTCCCGTATTCGAGGGAAAGGCAAAAAGGGTCGTAGACGCCCGCGTAAAATTATAATTCTTTTACATTCCGGGATTGTGCATGCGGTACAATCCCGGAATGTAATCAATGAGGAGGAAGAATGGCAAAGGAACTGAATGTTTTTATAGAAAACAGGCCGGGAAGGCTGCGTTCGGTTGCAGAAGTCCTTTCAGACGCTAAGATCAATGTAAGGACGATGACTTTGCAGGACAGAGGCGAATTCGGCCTGATGAAGCTTATAGTAGATAACCCAGGCAAGGCGCAGCTTGCTTTGGCTGATAAGGGCTTTGCATGCGCATTAAAGGATATACTGGCTATTGCGCTTAAAGACAAACCAGGCAGTTTCCTGAAACTGGCCGATGTCTTTTTAAAAAACAACGTCAATGTCCTGGATGCGTACGGATTCGTCATCGAATCTAATAAACAGGCTGTTTTCTGCGTTGAAGTAAAAGAGCCTGAAAAAATCAAGAAGGTACTGACAAAGGCGGGATTTGAAGTGCTCGAAGAAAAACTGCATGAATTCTAAATGATCATAGACAT
>Ga0315273_10002570_pt1 | contig 21513 bp, 15 predicted proteins | sample YL17G02_0_MG_FD_205753 | JGI IMG/M metagenome (GOLD analysis project Ga0315273, IMG submission 205753) | Sediment microbial communities from Yellowstone Lake, YNP, Wyoming, USA - YL17G02_0 | ecosystem: Environmental > Aquatic > Freshwater > Lake > Sediment | place: USA: Wyoming | collected... | reverse complement strand
GAACGGATTTATATCAACGGAGCTCAATACTTCGAGGGAGCGCCGAAAGAGGTTTGGAATTATCAGATCGGCGGATACCAGGTTTGCGAAAAATGGCTGAAGGATAGAAAGGGCCGGACGCTCGCTCTCGATGAAATACAGACCTATTGCAGGATCGTAACCGCCATACAAAAAACGATAGAGATACAAAAAGAGATAGATGAAATATATGAAGATGTTGAAAAAGATATAATCCAGGTGGTCTGAATCATTCGCGTATTGATCGTACTGGTTCAAGTACGGAGACTTGAACCTGCGCGAATTGAGAGGGATATAATAGACGGTCTTTGAAAAACAGTCCCGGCAGCGTGCAATGTCATTCCGGCCGCAGAGCCGGAATCTAACTAATATGATTCTTATTACTTGGATGCCGGATTAAATCCGGCATGACAAAGAAGGTGTGCCTGTGGGAGCCGGTAACACCGGCGATTTCAGGAAGCATGAGCCGGAGAAGATTGGTGTTAACAGTAATAAATACCTCAAATGAAGATGCCCCGCTGCCGCCCGTTGAAGCAGCTCCGGGCATGACGGCTTTTTTTGTGGGAGCGGGCCATGCAGGCTGTGTCGCAATTCAAATGAACTCATGTTTGATGTTCTCATGTATTCTTAAGTTATTGATACTAAAAGGAAGATTCCCCGTCGCAGCCCTTCGAAGTATCCCGTAGAATGACTTTTTTATAATTGCGACACAGCCTGTAAAGGGACACCTGCTCCCGCTGTGAAAGGTCATCCTGAGGCAAGCCTCGGAGGGATACAAGGGAAGGAACTAATACCCCTCAAATGAAGATGCCCGGCTGTCGCCCGTTGAAGCAGCTCCGGGCATGACGGCGTTTTTTTGTGGGAGCGGGCCACGCCCCGCGATAAAAAAAATGATTGTCATTCTCCGGGATTCTTCGAAGAGCTGCGACCGGAAATCCGAAGGATTCTGTAAAATGCGAAGCATTTCTGTAAATCTTCATTTTAGTGTTTTTAATTTCTGAAGCGGGCTGCAAGCCCGCTTCAGTGGCAAATCATAGAATTATAAGATAATAGATACAAGATCTGGGTCAGGGAGCGATTAGACCGACCTTGACCACCCCAATTAGTATTGCCGTCTAATAGCACTAATCTTGATTAAAATATAGGTTTTAGTTTTTTATAATGCAAGTCTTATACATTTTATTTATATGTCTTTTTTTATTTCTATCAGATCGTTATTTACATAAAATAGAAAACCGTAGCGTTGTGCGTCCAGTTCACCGGCTTGTTCTTCCGTGAATATCATGAAATCATCCACGAAATTTCTATTATCCTCTTTTATAATTGTTTTCACTACGCATCCGGTCCCATCCTTATATAGCTTAATGAACTTGAAACATACAACGCCATTTTCCTTGCTGCACCATACTTCCCATGGATTTTGGATCGTATCGACCATGCAAGGGAAATGGCTTAATTTTTCCAACCCTGATTCCAGGTTCTCTTTTAATATTTTATCCAGCTCATTCTCTGAGAATATTACCGTTCCTCCCGGGCTTATGATGTCTTTTGCTTTTTCATCATTATTTTTTCCCATGGAAATCTCCAGAGTATTTGGTAATGATAATATAAAAGAGGGACATATATTAATACTTTTTAATAATATGTCTTTTCGGGAGAGATAAAAATCGGGTCAGGGAGCGATTAGACCGACCCTGCCTTCCCAATTAGTATCGCCGTCTAATAGCACTAATCTTAATTGAAATATAGCGCCTGGAGGATAAAAAATCAAATGAGAATCCGAGGATATAATAAAGAAACTATTATCTTGCTGGTATAACTCCCCCCTGCGCCCCCCTCATTGATGGGGGCATCGTCGGAGCAGGCATTTTACCTTAAACCGGGAGGTTATTGACAGAAAAAATCATAATATATAAAAGATTATGACCTTTTTGAGATATAATTCCTGGAGCGGGCTTCAAGCCCGCTCCAGCGGCGTCATTCTACGGGATACTTCGAAGGGCTGCGACGGGGAATCTTCCTTTTAGTATCAACATGTTATGAACATTAAAAAATCTCATACAACAGCAAATTTGAATTATGACACAGCCTGACGCCCCGCGATATCTTTTCCATAATCTTGAGTGATACTACAAAGGGATACAAGGGAAGGAACTGTTTTTTCCCAGCTTATTTACATCCATCAACCTCTGACGTATCCCCGGTCATGACAAGCATTTATTTTCTGTGAAGGACGTGTCTCCCGTTCCGGGATGTTTTTAATGCTTATTCAGTAGTTTTCGTATCTGCCTGTCGATGAACATCCGGCGGCCCCTTCCGCACTCGTCAAGTTCTTTTTTCAAATCAGCCATGAAGAACGAATTGTATTTAATTGAAAACAACAGGTCGGCGGCATGCTTTATAAATTCATCATCGGAAGATATGTTCCAGTCTATCAGTTCGTCCGGTTTTCGAACCGGCCGCAGCATCAGGCCCAGTTCGGCCAGTTTCCGCGCCAACTCTCCATCCGAGCGGCAGATGACGGTTTTATACGGATACTCTCCATAACCCTCGGGAAATACGTCATCCAGCCCCAGCGTGAAAAACGAATACGAAGATACATCCCCGCCATTTAGCCTGCCGGCTGGCAAAGACTCGAATAGAACCCGTTTCTTGATAATCGTGATATCCCGTCCTCCCATCTCCGGAAGCAGAGAAGCAAGAGGGTTCGGGTGCTTTTTCCTGGTAATAAACCTGAATTTATCCAAAGCTGGAAAAAGAACGGAACGCTGTTCCGGCGTAAAATCCCCCCATCCCATGCCATGAACAAAAATAGTCCCTTCCCCTGCTTCCTTGTAATAACCCGCGATGAATTCCGCCGTTCCGGCATTCCCGCCTGCAAAAGCCTTGAAATGCTCCCACCAATGATTGACTATGAAATAATCCTCTCTCGCGGCGATTGATTCGAATTTCCCGCTCAGGCGGCCGCGGGCTAACCGCCCATCCGAGAGGGCATCGACAATGTATTCGAATTTGTCCCCTCCCAGCTGGAATCCGAAAAATATCCTGAAGACATCGTCAGCGAATATCCGGTTGTCGGCAATGGAATAATCCACCTGCTCGCGCAGAGGCTTCATCTCCCTGATAAAGAAATTATTGCCTGTCAGATATTTTTCCAACTCCCCGTCCTTCTTGAAAACGACAATTTTCGGCGCGGAGATTTCATGATGCAACGTCACGTCCGCATAGCAGTATTTTCCCTTTTCGTAAGGCTGCGTCTCATAGTGGACAATCCTGTAAAGGTCGCCGCGCAGCATCAGCATGGAATCATCATCGCCCAATTTCTTCAGGAGAGGCTCGAAAGCGATCGCCTTGCCGGCCGCCCGGATCTTCGTGCCCGCGTTCCAAATATCGATCTTTTCGCTGAAGTTCAGTTCTTTTTCATGCAACAAATAAGTGTATATTTTCCCGCCGGTTCCGGTTTTATAGAAATCTGCATATATCCTGGAATACGACGGAGACTCAGCCCGGACATATGAAAAATTCTGATACCACATAAAGAACGCCAGCAGCAATGCGGCTATAAAAACAGGATTCATCTTAATCGAACGGCTTCGGAGCCATTCATCCGATTTGCACACAATCATCCCGAGAACAATCATCAGAGCCGGATACAACGGATATAGATACCATTCGAGCTTGGAGCTGGAGATTTCGAGTGGGATTAGCGGAACGAGTATCCAGCAGAGCATAAACATGTTTTTATCTTCTAATGTAAGCGGCGAATTCTTTTCAACGCTTGCTGCGCCGGCGGTTTTTCCATGCGAATCCTTCGCCTTTTCAGACCTCGCGCGAACGAAAAACGTAATAAAAACGAATACTATCAAGGAGACCGCCGCCGGTAAAAGCCATAAACCCAAGCGCTCGGACAGCGTCTCGAAATATAAAAAAACGGTGGCGCTGCCCTGGTTATAGCCTTCCATTATCCTCCGATAAAGCTCGTCCTGAAAGAAAACGGAGATAAATGAAGGATTCTTAATATAGAACGGTATATACCATGCAAAAACGAATACAAAAAAAGCTGAAAACATTGCGAAAGTTTTTCTTGAAAATAAAATATGACGCCTGCCGGTTACAATCAGCCAGATTATGACCGGCAGCAAATGCAAAGCTGATGCTATATGCTTGAAATAAAAAGCGGCGGCCAGGGCGGCGCCGCAGTAAACCCAGCCGTACTTTTTATCGAAGCCGGTTAAAAACAGGTAGTAGAAGAGGAGAATCGCAAAAACAAATCCCGCGTCGTAGGCGTTATACCGCGCCCAGTGTTCCTTGACGATTGCAGGAATCGTCATGATTCCGAAAGCCGCTATAAAGCCAGCTTTTCTCCCATATAGCTTATTGCCTATAAAAAATATCATAAGTACGGCCAGCACTGCAAAAAACGAATCCCAGAAGCGAAGCGTGAAATAGTTGAAACCGAAAATCTTGACCAAAGGATACTGAAGCCATGTCTTCAAAGGCGGCTTAATCATATACAGGTCGTTGAGCTTTCCATCCGGAAAAACCGGATTCATCAGCTTGTACATATCTTCGAGATAATAGCCGTAAACGATTTCATCCCCTGCGAAGGATTTCCCCGAAAGATTGATAAAAAAAAGAATGGAAGATAAAAGAAGCAAAAACAGCAGCGCAATAAGATTCGATGAAGGACCGTTTTTATTCTCTTCCGGAGACAAAAACTTTTTATTCATATATCAACAACGAGACCTTATAAATTTTCCACTTATTATATCAAAGCTGATTATGATATCTAAACAGAGAATGAAAAATAAATACACAATCTTCCATGATAACAGATAATACGAATAAGTTCCGCTGCAGCCCTCTGAAACAGCTTTGAGCATGACAGCATCCTTATATTGATATCGCTGAAAGATAGTTTTTCTACTATAATAGACCGGCAGGTTGAATAATGTTGAAAGATGTCTTATTAAAAACAATTCAAAATACGAACATGCTCCGGGAGGGGGACGGGGTGGTCATCGCATTCTCCGGCGGGGGGGACAGCACGGCGCTCCTGCACGTGCTTGCTTCCATGCGCAACGAGCTGAAGATCAAGCTCTTCGCCTGTCATCTGAATCATAAACTAAGGGGCGCGGAGGCGGACGCGCGCTTCTGCCGGGGCTTCGCCGATAAGCTCGGCATTCCGATCTATATAAAAGAAATGGATATCGCCGGGATCATGGCGAAGAGGGGCTGGAACATCGAGGGGGTGAGGGCGGAGATGTCGCTCCTTGCCGCCTGTTTCAACCTCAGGCGAATGATGACAATAGGCGGGATAGCTCAATTGAAAAAAAATATACGGTCATGCACTACAGAACCGGTAGTTTAGACAAGGCATACCCTGACCTACAGAAAAAAAACCTGAATATGCCGTAAAACCTGACAAATACTGTTATAAATTATAACTTCCGGAATGTTTTTGAAAAACTTCGTCTGGAAATGGATAAAATTCTTCATCCAAAAACGATTACAACACAGCCTGACGTCCCGCGATGTTTATTGCGGGAGCCGGTCACATCCGGCGATAATGCCGATTGTTAAAAATGGAAGGTTTTAAGAATTGAAGAAACTATAATGAAGATATCCGGTCGCAGCCCTTTGGGGGTATCCCCGAATATCACAATCATTTTTATTTGAACTAATCTCCGGCTGCGGATATTATATTTGATAAGAATAATTATTGGATATGGAAGGAGAATTTTTCAATGTCCATAAAGATATCGAAAAAAACGGGCATCCTGGCTTCCGCAGTTTTAATTGTCTTGATCTATGCAGCCGCCGGAATTACCAGGATAGATGATGACAATGTCGGCTTCGTTTCCCCCCGGTTGTTTGGTTCCGGCTGGGCGTTGGAACCGGGAACAAGCTGGGTTCCGCCGCTCCTGTTCAATGTGAGCGAGATCGAAAAAAACGGCGCGGAGATCGCATCTGGGGGCGGTTTCACCGTGACGGATTCGAGAGGAAAGACGGTCGGCGTAGAATATAAATTCAAGTTCAATATCACGGACGCGGATAAAGCGCTGAAAACATTAGGCAGCGGAGATATGAAGATTTCCGTCGCCGAACGCCTCGAAGCGGAGCTCAAGAAACAATCCTCCGAGCTTTGCGTCGTGCCTGAGGATTATCAGTTTATGGCTGCCGCGGTTATGAACGAATTGCGCGGCAAGACCAACGAAAACGGCATCATGCCGGCAAGCCTCGACGTGAAACCGCAGAACGAATCATTTTCCACGGGTAATGAGATTTCTTCTTCAAACGCATCCGATATCATAACTCCTTATACATTGACAAACGATATCATTTCAAAAGGCGGAGCGGTGGTAGAATCCGAGTTGCTGAAGGGGATCGAAAAAGAGGTAGGCGCTTTCGACAAAACCCAGCCGCCGACATATTATAACAACCGCGGCTCGGTCTTCTACGGCGATGGGAAATACCGCGAGGCGGAGCTCGAATACAAGAAATTCGTCATCCTCCGCCCCGATTCCTTCATTCCTTTTGTGAACCTTTATCATGTTTTCAGGAAGCAGGACAGATGGGACGAGGCTTTCTTTTACATCGAAGAGGCGATGAAGCGCAAGCTCTCAGAGGGCGATAACTTCACGTATGTAATGGCTGTGGATTTCCTGAAGCAGAATGATATGGCAAAGGGCAGGCGTATGCTCGAACTGGGCGTCAAGTATTATCCCGGAAGTTATTATCTTAACCTCAACCTCGGGACCGTGCTCGTGAACGAAAAGCAGTACCCCGAGGCGGTTCAGCGTTATCTTGCGGCATTGAAGGCAAAACCGGATTCCATCCCGGCGATGAATAACCTCGCGATGCTGTATTACCTGATGGGAAATATGCGGCTTGCCACGTCATACTGGAAGCAGTCGCTGGACGCCAATCCCAACCAGCCCGAGCTGATCGCTTTCCTGAAAAAGGTTGACGAGCAGATTCAAAAGGCGCGGGAAAAACAAACAAAAGGCAAATGAGCCCGTTTAAAGGCTTTTTAACCGGTGTGATCCGAAGAAGGAAGAAGCAATTCCTCCTTCTGTTGCTTTGCGCCGCGCTGCCTCTCGCCGCCTTGCTGCCTCAGCCTGTTTTTGATTGGGCGGTATCTTTTCCGTTGCTCGGCGTGTACCTCGTGGCGGCATACCTCGCCGGGAAAGCCGCTCTTGCCGGGCTCGATCTCTTCTCCGATAACCATCCGATTCTCTGCCTGATGAGGACCTTATGCGGGTTCGGCATCTTTTCCCTCTATATAATGGCCCTCGGACTCCTCGGTCTTGCACGTCATCTCATCGAGGCATATTCGGCGCTCGCCGTGGTATTGTTCATTTATTATCAGATCAGAAAACGCGCGGTTGAAGAAGCAAGCGGAAAAACAAAGGCGGAGAAAAAAGCGTCTATGAAAACCGGCGAAGAGAGACTGGGAGGCAAATATGTCTTTGCCGGAAAGTCAGCGAGTTTTATCTTTTTTTTCATCGTCGTCATCTGCCTGGCAGCTCTGTTTCTCCTCGCCCCGGTCCCGGAGGGGTTTCACGATTCGCTGCTCTATCACCTTGCCCTGCCGCAGCAGGTATTTCTCACCGGAAGGCTTGCGCCGATGGAACACAATTTTACGACATTTCTGCCGCTGAACTCCGAGATGCTTTATGTTCCGTTGGCTGCGAACGATTATGCCGCGCGGTTGCTTCAATTCGCCTTTGCGTTAATGACGCTGGGGTTGGTCGTGTTTTCATTCCCCAGGCATTACAGGGCTCCAGCCGCGCTGATCGGCATAACGGCATTGGGTTTCTTCCAATTTGCGTTCACTTCCGTCACGACCCTCCCGGAAATCAATGTGGCGGCATATGCGCTCGCGGGATGGCTGCTCCTCGAAAAATATTTGGATGACCAAAAGAAGGGTTATCTTGTGACAGCGGGATTTATGTTCGGTATCGCCGGGGGAGTGAAGTACCAGGGACTCGTCCTTGCGGCGGTATCGGCGCTGGCATTATTCATCTTGATGCTCATTAAAAAACGTGGGTTCATCCGGTCCTTGCTGCCGTCGGGAATTGTGCTTTTTATCGCGTTGATCGTTTTCTCCCCGTGGATGATCAGAAGCGCCCTGCTTACGGGAAACCCGGTTTTTCCCGCCGCTTATCGGATTTTCGGGGCGAAAAATCTCTCATCGGAAGATACCGATGTCATAATGTCCATCTGGAGCAATATCGCCCCCGGGGCGCGGAGCGTTTCGGGTTTTTTCCTGACGCCGCTCAAGATGGCGATGGAGAAAGGCGGGACCGCGACACTCGCCCTGATGCTCCTCCCCGCGCCGTTTCTGCTGTTCAGAAAAAAGGAAAAAGCCCTCGGCCCGGTGATAATTCTGTTCGGATTTTATACCGCCTGGTTTTTATTGGCGCCCAATCCGAGGTATTTCGTCCCTGCTGTGCCGTTCATTCTGCTGTTAGGTGGCAGGGGCATTTCCTCGCTTATGCAATATAAGAAAATCCATTTCCTGTTTATTTTGGCGCTTTTCGTAGTGTTTTTAATCAATTTCATCCCCGGGCTTGCCGCCCTTTACGGAAATTTAAAACCGTTCGATTTCTATGCCAGCGGCTTCGACCGCCGGGCATATCATGCAAGACTGACGACCTCTCCCTGCGCTGCGTTTTCTTTTATGAACGAAAACTCGCATAAGAATGCGAAAGTGTTATTAATCGGGGAAAGCAGGGGATACAACCTGAAGCGGCCTTATAATGCCAGCTCGCCCTATGAGAGACAGCTCATCTCCGATTACCTCGCAAAAAATTCAACAGCGATAGGGTTGGCGGCTGATCTGAAGAAATCCGGTTACAGTTTTATAGTTATCAATTTCGCCGAATGGAAACGGACACGCGAATACCTTAAAATCCCCGCTATGAATTTCGCCCCGAAGGGAACGCCTGAAGGCAACCTGCTCCTGGAATTCTTCCGCTCCCTGCGGGTTCTCTATCAAGATAAGAATTGCGTAATTTACGCCCTGTAATCATTCTGTCCGATGATCTGATCGACTGGCTGTTGCCCAAATTAAAATGCGTCATATTCGGGGATACTTCGAAGGGCTGCAACCGAAAATGCGAAGCATTTCTGTAATATCTTCCTTTTAGTATCTTTTATTTATAATGATTTTCGTTTTCAATAATCCTCAAATATTGGTTTGGGCAACAACCCGTCTTATTTATCTACTTGCGCTTATTACCGACAAAATAATTTTTATGTTCATCCGTTTTCGTTTCGGCAATGATCGGCGTTTCACAGACGGTTTTCAGGTTTTTTGCAGCATCACGTCGGCGAAGACCTTGGTGTCGTTGATCATATTCGAAATACTGCAGGATTCCTCAGGTTGATGGGCGGTGTCCACTATCCTGCTCCAAACCGCGGCGTTATATCCGTAGCGGCGGAAGAAAGCTGCAACCGTTCCGCCGCCGATTCCCATTGGCTTGGCTTCCACGCCGTAAACGCGCTTGATGGCTATGGTCAGCATCCTGACGATTGGGGCTTTAACGGGTGTTGGAGGCGCCGCTTTGGAAATCTGCGGAAACTTCATCTGGATTTTTACGCCGAATTTTTTCTCGATCTTGTTCGCCTTATCCCTGATGAAAGCGATAACTTCATCAACGTCATACTCGGGGAGAATGCGGCAGTCGTAATAAATCGTATCGGCTCCCGGAATTGTGTTTATACTCCCGACATTGGCAAGCTTTTTCGTCGGTTCGAAGGTGCTCTCCGGCGGGTCATAAACAGGGTCTTTCCTCGAATATTCCTTGCGAAGATCGTCGAGCTCGACGATGAGTTCCGCCGATGCACGGTGCGCATTTATACCGAGCGCAGGGGTGGACGCGTGGCATTCCTTGCCCGTAGTTTCAATTTCTATCCAAACGATGGATTTCTCGGCGACTTCTATCATCGCCCCGCTCGCCTCGCCGGCATCCGGCACGACTATCAGGTCGTCCTTGCCGAAGAGGTCCGTGTTTTTCAGAACATAGTCAATGCCGTACTTGCTTCCAGTCTCTTCATCCGAGACGACGATCAGGCAGGCGTCACACTCGGGTTCGATGCCGAGATCCTTGAACGCTTTCATTGCGAACAAGCCGCTCACCAATCCCTGGTGGTTATCCTCCGTTCCGCGGCCGATCAGGGAATCTCCCTCGACGCGGAGCGTCCAGGGGTCCCCTTTCCAGCTTTTAAGGCTGCCGGGCGGAACCACATCGATGTGCGCCATCACCCAGAACCTGTGATCTGAAGATTTTCCTTTCAAGCGCACGATGAAATTCGCCCTCGTTTTTTCCGGCACACGCTCATCCGGGGCGTCGTATCTTTCAATTTCGTCGAACCCGTTTTTGCCAAGATATTCTATCAGGAACTGCGCCTTTTCCATCTCGCCTTTGCCCTCTTTGTAATCGGGGCTCATCGCAGGTATGGCTGTAAGCTGTCTTTGAATATCTATCATATCTTCCCGGTAAGATTCGATCTGTGTAAATATTTTATTGCGGATTTCTTCCATAAAAAGTCCCTTATGTTTGATAAATCACGTTTTTCATAATAGCCGTAAGTTATTGATAAGTCAAGATTAACCGGAAGATTGACGCCCGCTTTCGATTTGGTTTATGTATTCCATCGCCTTTTGTATGTTCATATGACTCGGATATTTCTGGTTGAGATATGTAAGAATTTTGTAGGAATTTTGTGTGTCGTTCATATTAAGAAGCAGCACTTCGGCGGCGGCGAACATGGCTTTCGGCGCGATCTGGTTTTCCGGATAGGCCACGGAAAATTCATAATATGCCCTTGCCGCTTCCGGGAACATACGGAGATTATGGAGCGTCCTCGCGATATTATACTGGGTTCTCATCGGGAAAACCGCCTTGGGATTGACCTTTTTAACCTCCCGATATACTTCAGCGGTCTCCTCGTACCGGTTATTTATTATCAGAAGATCCGTTATCCGAGCGGCTGTGTGGACGACCTCCTCCATATTGCCGATCTTCAAGTAGGTGAAATATAAAAGCTTCAGAACCTCCAGATTGCCCGGATTGGCGTTGAAAGCGGCGTTAAAGGATATCAGGGCATCGGCGTATTTGCTCTTCGCCGCCAATTCCCTGCCAATCTCGATGTTTTTATCAAGGGTCTCACGCTCTTCGCTTTCCTCTTTCTTCCAAACCTTTTCTTCACTTGATTTTGACGGCGGGAGAGAAAGAAATTTCCGTTCAATTCCGCTAAGCACAAGAAAAATGGCGAAAATTACGCCGAAGAGGAATCCCCCTATATGCGCCCATACGGCAACGCCAGTCATTCCCTTGTATGTTATGGCGTTGAAATACTGATCACCGAGCCAGATGGGGAGCACAAGCCACGCAGGAATCTGGAATTTTCCGACATACATAAAAAGAAGGTAAGCGATTTTAATCTTCGTTTTATAATGGCGGATTAAAAAAGCGCCCATAAGGCCTGCGATCGCTCCGGATGCTCCTATGGTCGGGGATATTGACGCCCTGTCGGCAAGATAGTGCGCCAGCGATGCCGCAACGCCGCTGAGGTGATAAAAGATAATGTAAGTCGGGATTCCCCACTTATCCTCTATCGCGCCTCCCATCACCCATAGAAACAGCATATTGCCTATCAGATGCAGCCATCCGCCGTGAAGGTAAATCGATGTGAACAGGCCGGAGATGTTGAACTTGGCGGGAACGAAACCATATTTTTGGAGGAAAGAGGATTCTGTGGCATCTTCATATGCCGCGAACAGCGCCTTCCAGCGTTTGAACTCCGTTGTGCTCTTCTCAACCACCCTTCCAGCCTTGATCTCCTCCCTGAAATCGTTCACATCCCGCTGCACGGCCTCCAGGTTCAGCATCTCCGTGTCGTTGATATATCGTTTGTACCGCGTGAAATCGTATATTTTCATCAGATCAATTTCATAGATTATCAGTTCCTGGGCTTTGCGCGCGAAGTGGTACTGGGATTTTTCGATGACCTTCGTCGTCGCCAAAAACACAAGGGAATTAATTATAATCAATCCCACTGTTATGACCGGGAATCGCCTGATGGCGCCTGTGTGCCCGATTGGAATGGGTATCGCCATATTTCAACTCCGACAAACCGGTAATTTTATCACAAAAACCGCTCCGCCTTCAGGAACATTTGAACTCAGGATATCGCCTCCGTGGCTGCGGATGATCCCGCGGCAGATCGCGAGACCCAGACCCGCCCCCCTCCGCCCGCCGATTGAAACAAAAGGTTCGAAGATCGTTTCTTCCTCTCCTTCAGGAAGCCCGGAGCCGTTATCTTTAACTTTGAGCGCAAGATATTCGCCGTCATTTTCTATTTTTATGCAAACCACAGTATTTCTGCCCCCGGCTTCAATTGAATTTGTCAGTAGATTATCCAAAACCCTTCTCACTTGATCAATATCCAGCATTATACAACCGGTGAAATCATTCTTACATAAGATTTCAATTCCCCTGTTTTCTACAGACTTCATAAAAGGGGATATAAGATCAGACATAAGACCTGTGGCATCCATCTTTCTCAACTTCAGATCGGGATTCCACCGCCCTTTTGCAATGGAGCTGGTCTCGTTTATCAAATTCGATATTTTATCGGATTGACGGATAAGGCTTGTTATCAGATCGCTTCGTTTATGATCGTCAATATCATCCCATTTCAACATATCGGCGTTTGCGTGGATGATAGTCAACGGCGCCTTTATATCATGGAAAATCGCGCGGATGACCCTGGCAAGAGTCTGCTTTCCGTCTTCCCCGTTTCTTCCATCTGCTCCGCCCTTTTCATCAACGGAATAAAACCCGATTTTTTCAAAACCATCACGCAGCAGGTCAATGCTCAGCGGTTTTTTAAATATATAAGACAAACCAGCTTCATTAACAGCTCTCACCGGGTCAATTCCATCCTCTTCATCAACGAAGAGTATTCCCGCGGTCCTCGGATGTTTTTTACGAACAGTAGATAAAAAATCGAGACCTGACGTCTCCGCCAGCTTCATATCGGCCGCGGCGATATCTATATCATCGGAAAAGGCTTGGAGCGCTTCGGCAACGAATTGAAAGCTAATGGTATGACATTTAAATTTCAGAGCCATAAACTCAGAAAAAACCCGGACTGAAGGCTGATCAGCCGAAACGACCATCGTCTTGAGCGCATTTTTCATATTTAAACGCCCCACGGATAAGAACAGATCCCGGCGATTCCACCGCAGGAATTCACCGCTGTAATTTATTTATACCTTCTAAATGAATTCAAGTCCAGTTTAATGGGGAAAGAGCAAGAGAAAAATTAATCCATGATAATTGAAAAATTCAGTTTTTACCGATTATTTGGAACTGTCGCAAGGCAAATATTAAGAGACTTTGAAAAATGGAGTTTAATATCCATCGCTCTGCCAAGCCTGATCGTTGAGATTAGAAAAATCAGTATTTGGGAAGTGAAAAGAAGATGGTAATATGCTCTGCGGGAACGGCCTCGATCCACATTTTGCCGTCGAATTTCTCGATAATCTGCTTTGCAAGGCTAAGGCTTATTTTCCCTTTGCCGGTCGGATTATCCGTGTCGAAGATGGCATTTACATCGATTGCCTGAGAGTCCACCGGCGCGCCCTTTGCGAAGAAAATGAAACCGGATTTTTCATCCTTGCAGCCAATATTGATCACTGGACGAGTGCTTTTCTCCACGAACTTGATTGATTCCGAAATGATGTTGTTGAATATCTGAGTGAGCTCGGATTGTGGGAATCGGACGACCGGAAGATTTCCGGGAATATCGAGCGTTATTTTTTTGACGTCTATTTCCTGCTGGCGCATATAGATGATGCTCATAAGCAAATCGTTTACATTGATGTCTTCAAGTTTATCGTCGGAGGGAGGAGTGACCGCTTTCATTTTTTTCAATTTCAGAGTGTTGTCAATTATCTTCTCAAGCTCTTCGATGGATGCCTTCATAAGCCTGAATGAGCCGGTCTTGTCCGCTTCGATGGAATCCTGCAGCTTCCTTTCCGATACCAGCATCTGTTTCTTGATGTCCATTATCTGAGGTTCCACTTCAGCCGCGAGGGTCACTAAAAAGCCCTCGGTGATCGAGCCGTGAGCTGATGCAGGTTGTGGCTGCGCTCCGGCAGGTTGGACGGCGGCGACGGATGTTCCGTTCATAAGACTTACTATCGCGGAACAGGACATGATCTTGTTATCCTCGCCGCTGATCGGTGAAACGGTGATCAGCGTCCGGAATGAAACGCCCGCCTTCGTGAGCATATAGAGTATCTGGTTCTTTACGATTCTGCCCGCGAAACCCAGTTTCAAGTAATCCTCGAAGGTTTTCTTGTAGGAAGATTCCAGGATATAGTCCATATTCTTGCCGATGATCTCGGCATCATCATAACCGAAAATTTCCTTAGCCGCCCCATTCCAGGAGAGAATCCTGCCGATCGGGCTGATATTTATTATCGCATCGTTCGAATTCTTGATAATATTTTGAAGTAGCGACGTCGCCTGGTTCATTTCCTTATAAAGCATCGCATTCACGACGGCGATGGAAGCGTAGGATGCAAGCATGATAATAAAACGCAGGTCTTCCTTCTTGTATGTTTCTTCGTCCTTATAATAGACGTTCAGAACGCCGAGAAGTGTGTTTTTAAACTTCAGCGATACCGTTATGAATGACGTGTAGTTGTCGTATCTGTTGAGGGCGCCGGCAAGCGATTTGTTCTCCGCACTGGTGATAACGGCCATTTTACCCTTGCTGATAATATTCTCGAGAAATTTTATAAGCTTGTCCCCGAGAACGCTGATGATCGGGTCTTCCTTCAAGCCATGAAGCTGACGGGGCTCTATATATTTTTTCTCTTTATCGTACAGATTTATAGATGCGTATTTCACTCCAAGCCTGTCTATGACGCTTCTTATAATCATTTCGAGCAAATGGTCGAAATTGAGTTCCGATATCAGCGCCTTTGCGATGTCTCCGAGCAGCTGCAGCTCCTGTACCTTCGCTTCGAGCATCGCCTCGGACCCAGCGAGCTTGTTGGTGAGCTCGGTTATCTTCATATTAGCCTGGACAGCGGTTTCGACGAGTTGTTCGTTGCTCAGGAATTCCTGCTCGCCGGGCGCTTCATGTCCATCTATCGAGGGAGCCTGACCGAGTTGGAATGTCGTAACCTGACGTTGCTGCTGAGCAAGAAGCGCGGGGTCCTGCGGAGGCGGAGGTGTATATGACTCTGATGGGACAGCCGGATAGGACTGCGTTGTTTGGAATGTTATCTCTCCGACTACAGGATGCATCTCCTTGACGACTGAGGGCGAAGGCTGTTCCGCCTCTCCGCCCTCGACAAATGCCTGAGTGGATTCCATCGCATCGGCCGGAAACTCGTCGCCGATATGAACCGCTCCGCTGGAAGCAACCTCCACCTCCGGTATGCCAGCCCTGAGAGCTGCCTCGGCGGCATCTCCCACGGGTTCGGTCGCGGCCATGTCAGGAGCATACCCGGCATCCGGCCGAGTGGCAGGCACGGATTCCGCCGGCGGAGCGGCGGCAGCTGCCGCCTGTCCTTCCCTGTATTTGTCAATAATGTTTTTAAGGGTGCTTGTGACCGTCTTAGCGACTTCGTTCAGCTCCCGGTCGGTCCGGATCATTCTGTATTTCGTCATGATGGATTCGAGCATCATTTGCGTGATTTCGATGAACGTTTCAAATACTCCTTCGCCCGTTGGAGCGGTCGCTGGGAAAGCCTTTATTTCCTTGCTTTTGTTAACGGTCTGGTTCATCTCATCCATTGACATTACTCCCGGCAGGTCTCTCTTGTTGTACTGAAGGACCCATGGGATCTGTTCGAGAAGAAGGCCGTTTGCTCTTAAGTTGCTTTTCATATTGGTTATGCTGAAAAGGTTCGCCTCCGCCTCTGATTTCTGCGAATCCGCCACGAAAACGATCGCATCACAGCCGGCGAGAACTACTTTTCGCGTGGAGTTGTACTGAACCTGGCCGGGAACCGTGTAAATCTGGATCTTGATATTGAAATCGTTAATCTGCCCCAGGGTGATCGGCAGAAGGTCGAAGAAAAGTGTTCTGTCGTTTTTAGTGTTTAATGAAAAAAATTGAGTAGGATTGCTGAAGTTCATACACTCGTGGATTACCTGGATATTGGTTGTCTTGCCCGATAGCGCCGGACCGTAATAAACTATCTTGGCGGTGATTTCCCTGTCCCGATAGTTAATTTGAACCACCGGTTCCTCCTATTTTTACAGCAAGTAAAAAGTTCTTCAACAACTGGAGGCGGCGGCCGGAATCGAACCGGCGAATAAAGGTTTTGCAGACCTCTGCCTTACCACTTGGCTACGCCGCCGTTAATACCTTTATATTATAAAACCCTTTTCCATTCAAGTAAAATAGAGGGACATAGCCCTTTTGATATAACGATACATAATTTTGAACAGATATTCCGCTTTAATGCCTTCCAGCGTATCCAAACGTAGCCCGAACCATTCTGAAAGAATTACTTCGCATCATTTTTCCGCGCGTTATATTTTTTTAATATCTCAAGGATTTTTTCTATAGGCAGGGATTCGACGGTTCTGCCCTGAAAGCCAGTTATAGTCTCTGCAGAGAAGAGGGAGTTAAGGACCGCTTCTTCCGTCGCTTCTACCGTGGCAAGGAAGAGAGGCGACATCAAATCGTTCGCCACAAGCGGCGGAACGGGTGTGGTTCCTTTCACGCCATGGGGTATTTTATAAGCCGTGGAAAAGGCGATCGCGTAATCCCCGCTGCCGTTGCTCATAAACGATCCTGTCCGCGCAATGCCCAGCATCGTCCTTTTTGCCAGCCGCTCGAGATTACGCGGACAGAGCGGCGCGTCTGTCGCAACCACGATCATGCACGAACCGTCGCCATCTACCGTCGTTTCCGGTCTCTTTGCATACTCACTTAACGGGAAAACACCGAGTTCCCGTCCAACCGGCGCGCCGTTGACGGTTAAAATTCCGCCGAAATTTGTTTGGACAAGCACACCCACCGTCCAGCCGCCGAGCTCGGAAGGGAGTTTTCTGGACGCCGTCCCGATACCGCCTTTGAACCCGAAACAGATCGTCCCTGTGCCGGCGCCGATGCTCCCCTCCTCCACCATACCGTTTTTCGCGAATCTGATCGCTTCGATTACGTCCGTTTCAGTCACAGCTATCGCCCGGATGTCGTTCAGAAACCCATCGTTCGTCTCGCCTGCAACAGCATTGACTGACATAACATCTTCGTTGCCGGGCAGGGAGAGCGTATATGAAACGACGGCCCGCACTGCGGTCCCGACGCTCAGCGTATTCGTGAGTATTATAGGCGTCTCGATGTTGCCGAGTTCCATCACCTGTGTGGAACCTGCGAGCTTGCCGAAACCGTTACCGGTATAGATTGCCGCGGGGGCTTTTTCCTGGAAGATATTCTTCCCATGGGGTAAGACAGCTGTCACACCGGTTCGGATATTATCTCCCCTTATGATAGTCCTGTGTCCCACCGTTACCCCGGCCACATCTGTTATCGCATTCGAAGCACCGGGCTGAAAGATACCGACCTCGATGCCAAGTTCCCGTGCCCTGGGCCGTCGCGCGCCAACCGCTGAAGAAAGCAGGAATACTGCAAGGAAAATAATACCGGATTTCAAAATCGGACTTCTTTTCGCCATCATCACCCTTCCTCCGTTAAAAACCGAAGCTACCAGATCAAGAAACGTCAGTTAAGAACCATTAATATTGTGATGTTTTTTATCATAATACAATTCAGCAAAAAACAAAAAAACCGCTTCTCCGCTGGCATCTTATTATATAATAAAACTTCGGCAGCCGGATGCAGATTGAAGAGAATCAGAAACTCCTGTGACACAAAAGTGCGTGAACCCCTTTATCCGTTTTTAAATTTGAATTGGCCTGTCCGCTGTGCTAATATTTATGTATCAATTAATCGTTCATTTAGAATCTTGTGAGGGATTATAATGAATTTAAAAGCAATCCAAACTGCAATTAAAGAAGCCGGTTTCGATGGCTGGCTGTTTTACGATTTTTCAAACCGCGATATTATCAGCTACAGGATTCTCGGCCTTGATGAAAAGAAACATACCGCGCGCAGATGGTATTATTATATTCCCGCCGGAGGGGAGCCTATGAAGCTCGTCAGCGGCGTGGAGCCGACGAAGCTCGATTCACTTCCCGGCGAAAAGAACCAGTATCAGAGCTGGGAGAGCCGCCACGAAGCGCTGAAGAAGATCCTCGCCGGGTCCAAAAAAGTGGCGATGCAATATTCGCCGATGAACAATATCCCCTACGTTTCGGTTGTGGACGCGGGGACGGTGGAACTCATCCGCAGTATGAATGTTGACGTCGTCTCGTCCGCGGACCTCATCCAAAAATTCGAGGGACTTGTGGATGAAAAAGGATACGACTCGCACTTCGAGGCAGGCCGAATCATCCATCGCATAAAAGATGAAGCCTTCGATGAGATCGGAAAATACCTGCGCGATGGAAAAAAGATAACCGAATATGACATTCAGCAGTTTATAGACGAAAAATTCGACGAGGCGGGCCTCACCTGCGACGGCGCGCTGCCCATCATCGGAGTGAACGAGCACGCCGCCGATCCGCACTTCGACCCCACTCCTGAGGTTGCCGTTCCGATCAAAAAGGGCGACATCGTCCTGATAGACCTTTGGGCGCGTTTCGATAGCGAGCGCTCCATCTATTACGACATCACCTGGATGGGTTTCGCCGGCAAGGAAATCCCCGCTAAATATCAGAAAATATGGCGGGTTGTAAGAGACGCCCGCGATGCCTGCATAGAGTTCGAGACAAAAAAGATAACGAAGGGCGATCCTTGCCACGGCTGGGAGTTGGATAAAATCTGCCGTGAAAAGATAGCGGAAAAAGGATATGGCAAGTACTTCGTTCACAGGACGGGACATTCCATCGGCCACGAAGTGCACGGGAACGCGGCAAACCTCGACAATTTTGAAACAAAGGACGAACGGCTGATCGTTCCCGGCGTCCTGCATTCCGTCGAACCCGGCATCTATATCCCGGAGGAAAAGATCGGCGTGCGCACAGAGGTGGATGTTTTCGTGACGCCGGGCAATGAGGTGAAGGTCACGGGGCCAAGCCAGACGGATATCATCAAGATAGACTGTTAACACGCAAGCAACTGTCAGGACAGAAAGGTATTTCATTCGAACGCCGCTGAAGCGCGGCGAATGTTCAGGAGGAAACTTAATGAAGTTCTTTATAGATACGGCAAACCTGGAAGAGATCAGACAAGCCGCCGAAATGGGACTGATAGACGGAGTGACGACGAACCCATCCCTCATTGCAAAAGAAGGGGTAAAGGATTTCGATGCGCACCTGAAAAAAATATGCGAGCTGGTGGACGGGGATATCAGCGCGGAAGTGCTGGCGACGGATTATGACGGAATGATGAAGGAAGCCCGGCATCTTGCTGGAATCCATAAGAATATAGTTGTAAAGCTCCCGGTCATCGAGGAGGGCTTGAAGGCCGCAAGGTCCTGTTCCAAAGAAGGCATAAAAACCAACCTGACCCTTGTCTTCAACCCAATCCAGGCGCTGCTTGCCGCGAAAGCCGGCGCGACTTATGTAAGCCCTTTTATTGGAAGGCTTGACGATATCGCGCAAGACGGGATGGACATAATCGAACAGATCCGGATCATATTCGACAACTACGGATTCGAAACGATGATCCTCACCGCCTCCATCCGCAACCCGGTGCATGTCCTGAGAGCGGCGTTTATAGGATCGGACGTAGCCACGATACCCTACAAAGTTCTGCTCCAGCTTATCAAGCATCCGCTCACGGACATCGGGTTGGATCGCTTTCTGAAGGACTACGAGGGTTTAAAAAACAAATAACATACTGCTTTCCACGATGAGAAGATCGTCTTTTATACTGCTCATCGCATTCCTTCTGATCGCTTCCACGATCCTGGAAGCATACATACTTGTGTTAAACAACGGCCGCAAAATATATTCAGCGAAACCCTTCGAAGTGAAAGAGGACGGTGTCTATTTCACCCTGCCGAACGATATGCTGATCTTCATCAGGAAAGACGATATAAACTTCAATGCCACCAAAGAGATCAACAAGCCAAAGACAAAACCGGCAGCGAACGTCAAGGTAGAAGAAAAAAAACCGGCTGAAACACTAAAAGCGGACGTTATTGAGCCGAAACCGGTTCAGTCCGAAGCGATACCAACCGTGACAAAAACGCAAACCATCGAGAAGCCTGATCCTGCGGTTCAGCAACCCGTAAAACCAATCGAAACCACAATCAAAGACGGCAACAAAAAACAGCCTTCGCAGAGCCAGCCCAAACCGGCAGCTAAGATAACAGATTTCGGGATACCGGTGGAATCCATTGATAAATCTTCCATTACATTGGATCAGCTCATAGAAATCTCCAGGAAAGTGGAATGGGTCTATGAGGGAAAATGCCAGTTATGCGGTGGAACCGGGAAGTCTTCTCTCTCGACCGGTTCGGTCGAATTGGTCTGCACCTACTGCAACGGCACCGGCAAGGGCGGGAAATGGAACGATGACAATCTTAAAATTGGAGACGACTGTCCCTGGTGTGTGCTCGGATATGACGAGCTGTCCAAAGGCCCATGTAAGAACTGTTTGGGAACAGGCAGATACCTGGGGCTCGACCGGCTCCGATTTTTCGAATTTCCTGAAAACAAAAATGAGGGGATGTCCGGGAGAGTGAAAGACGCAGCTAATGATTCAACCAAAAGGGGTCGAAGATGATGAATTACGGTATATATCTCGGTGGCCGGTGGCTTGAGACCGCCGAAACGATCCAGGTCGTAAATCCATTCAACGGAGAGACGGTCGGCGAAACCGCGTCCGCAGCGAAGGCCGAAATGGATATGGCAGCTGAACGCGCGCAGGAAGCATTCGAGATTATGAAACGGATGTCTGCAGGGGAGCGTTCGACGATCCTCCGCGTTATCGCCGATGGTGTGAAGGAAAGAGCCGGCGAGTTCGCCCAGGTCATCGCGCTTGAGGCCGGAAAAGCCATAAGCGCAGCAAAAACCGAGGTCTTACGCGCTATTACCACCATCGAATTAGCCTCCGAAGAAGCAAGAAGGATCGGCGGCGAGGTTATTCCGATGGATATGCTGCCGGTTACGAGGTTCAAGTTCGGCATAAGCAGAAGATTCCCGGTCGGGGTCGTGCTCGGCATCACTCCCTTCAACTTTCCGCTGAATCTGCCCTGCCATAAGATCGCTCCAGCGCTCGCCATGGGAAACAGCATCATCATCAAGCCTGCGTCAGCCACCCCTTTGAGCATGATGCTGCTCGCGGAGGTTGTGGAACAGACCGACCTTCCGAAAGGGGCATTCATAGTCCTGCCCTGCAGCGGCGCCGATTCGGAACATCTGATATCGAGTCCTTGCG
>Ga0315273_10002568_pt1 | contig 21521 bp, 15 predicted proteins | sample YL17G02_0_MG_FD_205753 | JGI IMG/M metagenome (GOLD analysis project Ga0315273, IMG submission 205753) | Sediment microbial communities from Yellowstone Lake, YNP, Wyoming, USA - YL17G02_0 | ecosystem: Environmental > Aquatic > Freshwater > Lake > Sediment | place: USA: Wyoming | collected... | reverse complement strand
CCGTAGAGACAGCGCACGTGTAGCTCTGAAGGCACGACCTCCAGGTAGCTGAGCCCCCGGGGAAGCACCGGCATCGCGCCACAGTAGATCGCCTCGACGATACTTATCCCGAAAAACTCGTGGATGGCCGTGCTCAACACAACGCTCGCATCCCACAGCAGCCCGGCATATTCCGCCTCACTTTCGGCGAATCCGTAGTGCACCAGACGGCTCCCCAGCCTCTGCCGGGCGCTTTCGAACTCCGCCGGGGTCACCCGGAAGTTCTCGCCTGCGAGCGCCACGCGGAAGAGCACCCCCTCGTCGCAGAGCGCGTAAAGCGCCCTCAGCATGGCGCCCGGATCCTTATCGTACTCCCAGCGCTGGTTCCACAGTATCAAGGGAGGGGTCGAGCCAGGTCGGTCGGAACTGGCTCGAGGATTCGGGAGCGCTGGCGCATAGCGATCCAGGCGCTGGAGGTCGCAGCCTACAGGGAGCACCATCGACCTGGCCTTGGCCTGCTCGACCGTCTCGATGTGGGAATAGTCCGGAAAATGCTTCAGCAGCCTTGGCAGCTCTTCGAACCACGAGCGCATGTGGAAGGCGGAGTTGAAGCAGACGCGATCGGCGGCCAGCATGGATAGATGCTGGATCATGCCGTACGTCAGGTCGCGGCGGGCGCCGGGCGGAGGCGGGTAGGTGAGCTGGTTTTCGTGCATGTAGAGCACGGCCGGGACATCGCCTAGCTCGCGCCGCGTCAGCGCCAGGAGTGCGGGCAGGTTGGTCATGCTTGTTGCCAGCAGCAGATCAGGGCGCTCTCCGCGGGCAAGCCAGTTCCGCGCCTGGGCGGCCAGCTCGAGGGCTGAGCCCTGCATGCGCCATTTCCAGAAGTGTCCCTCGAGCGCCAGGATGCGTATTTGATGCCGGCTCTGTCCAGCGTAGCCCTCGGCCCACGCCCGGTGCGATCCCGCGTGGTAGGGGCTGATCAGCCAGATCGACAGTGGGCGCGTCATGGGATGGCGCGGGCGACCGCCTGGAGCGCCCATAAGGCGGCCATGCCCACGCCGATGGTCAGCAGGGTGTTCTTGGTGCGCCAGGCGACGACGGCGGCAATAAAGCCCGCCAACAGCCGCATATTTCCCAGCGACACATTCAGCGCGCCCTGGGGGCGCAGCAACTCAGGAAAGATAATGGCGGAGAGAACGGCCGGTGGGACGAATCGGAGGGCGCGCTGCAGAGAATCGGGGACTGCCACCCGCCCCCAGGCGAGAATGAGCGACAAACGAATAGCGTACGTCACGACGCCCATCGCGACGATCGTGAGCCAGAGCGTCGTCTCCGGCAAGTCAGGCCTCCTCGGGCGCGGCCTGCGCGCCCCTCCGCTCGGCCAACACGCCCGCGGCGATGCCTACGACGGCCGCCACCAGAAGGCCCGTCTTGTAAGGCCAATTGGCGCCGACCACCGCAACTGTGCCGGCCGAAAGCGCTGCGAGGATTGACGGCCGGTCGGTGAGGGCGGGAATCAGAAGAGCCATGAAAGTCAGGGCCAACGTGAAGTCAAGCGACCATGTGGGCGGCATGCGAGAGCCCAGAAAAATGCCCGCCGCAGTGCTGACTTGCCACGTGCTCCACAGCGCCAACCCGGCGCCCAGCAAGTACCAGTGCTTGGATTTCAGGGGGGTTGGCTCTCGATAGTGCATGATCGCCACGGCGTATGCCTCATCGGTCAGCAGGTACGCCAGGATCCACTTCCAGCGCCGGCCAAGCTGTTGGACATAGGGTGCGACCGAGGCGCTGTAGAGCATGTGACGGAGGTTCACCACAAGCACTGTCAGCACGATCACGACGCCTGGGGTGCCGGTGGCGATGAGCTGCGCGGCGACGAACTGCGCTGAGCCGGCGAAGACAATACTTGACATCGCCTGCGCAGCGCCGGGCGGCAGTCCGGCGGCGATCGCGAGCGCGCCATATATCATGCCGAACGGGGCGACGCCCAACAATATCGGCGCTACGGAGCTAACGCCCGCCAGGAACTCGGAGCGGGCTTCCGCTAACATGCTGTCGTTTCCGTCGCTCTTTTCTCGCATGGGGGCATCAAACGACCCCTTTCCGCCATGATGCGATCCACGGCAGACAGGGGCCGGCCTGCTTCGAGACCAGTGCAACCCGGAGCCCGGGGGCTCCCGCATATCGCCATTCACTGCCTGGGCGAATGCCTGTGAGAGTCTAGCAGCGGACCTGTGGCTTGTCAAATGACATGTCAGTTGTCGGGCTCAAGAGAGGACGTTGCAGCGGATAAAGGGCTGCGTTGAGCTCGACCTACTGTCTAAAGGCACATTCAGAATCGTCACCGGTTGACCGGACGGCCGCCTCGTCACGGTAGAGCTTCGGGCGCAACGGCACATTCAGATGGCCCATTCACTTGCGCCGGCGCGGTGCGGCAGCAGTGCCGGCCTCCACCGGGCCACCCCTGCGCCTTATCAATCAGCCGCCGGCGAACAAATAGCCCAAACTACATCCAAATGGGGCTGTCGCTGCCGGCAGAATGGGCGTAGACTGGTATCGAATAGTGGCTTCATGGGCGATCTGGAGACGGCCGTCTGACGCTAGAGCCGGGGCCGGATTGCCGTTCGAGCCGGTCACATCAACTACCCCACCACAAAAAGGAGAATCTGGGATGGCAAAGCAACAACTGGTACTCGCTTTCTTTGACAACGAAGCCGCTGCTGATGGAGCGGTGAACGCCATCAAGCAGTGGGACAAGGCCAGCAAGGAGATCAAGCTCGGCGCAATCGGCGTCCTGGTCAAGGACGACAAGGGTAAGATCAAGACCCACAAACTGGGCGCACGCAAGACCGGCACGGGCGCAGTCCTCTTCGGCCTGGCCGCAGTCCTGACCGGGGGTGCGACGTTGCTGGCCGGCGCCGTCTTCGGCGGCATCCTGGGCTCGTTCTTCCGCAAGGGGCTGGGGATTTCCAAGGACGATCTGGCCCGAATCGACGGCGAGCTGAATGGCGGCAAGGCGGCCGTGTGCGTCCTGGCCGCTCCTGACGAAGCGGCAGCCGTATCGGCCAAACTGGCGGAGTTGGGTGGCAAGCCGGAATCACACGAGCTGTCGGAAGAAGTAGTTCAAGAAGCCGCGACAGCCGCCGCGGAGATGCCTGAAGAGGCTGCTGAAGCGCCTGCTGCAGCGCCTGCTGAAGCGCCTGCTGAAGCGCCTGCCGAAGAAGAAGGCGAAAAACCGGCCGCCGCCTGATCTGCTATCGCGTCTGGCACGCACACAGCGCGAACCGCCATGCGGCCAGCTCCATGAAGGCGTCGGCGGATGATCCCGGGGCGTCGCGGGTTCATCCGCCGGCCGCCACAGGAATCTAAACGCTACCATACGGCGAACAACCTATCCCGGTTGACATCGTTGTTGGCATACCATCGCCCTCGCTTGTCTCCCTACCGCCCTCGCGCCTCCGGCTGCCTCCATTCAGGAATTTGTCTGGCAGCGGGTTGGACAGCGCGGCCGAAATGGTGTAACGTATGCCCCGCCCTGCCCGGCGGGCTGCTGGGACCGGGTCCTTGAGCAAAACATCCAACGCATCTCATCCTCAACAGGGGAGGTCTGTCATGAAGTATCGTCGTTTCGGCCGCACAGGCTGGCAGCTAAGCGACATCGGCTATGGCATGTGGGGAATGGGCACGTGGACCGGTTCGGACGACGAGGAGTCGCTTCAGTCCCTCCAGCGGTCGATCGACCTGGGATGCAACTTCTTCGATACGGCCTGGATCTACGGCAAGGGCCATAGTGAAGGCCTGCTGGGCCAGATCGTGCGGCGCAACCCCGGCAAGAGGCTCTACACGGCAACCAAGATCCCACCCAAGAACATGATCTGGCCCAGCAGGCACGAGTTCACTCTGGATGACTGCTTCCCGCCTGACCACATCGAGGCGTTCGTCCACAAGAGCCTGGCCAATGCCGGCCTGGAGCGGTACGACCTGTTACAGTTCCACGTCTGGGAGGATAGCTGGGTGGACGACGACCGCTGGGCGGCAAAGCTGTTCGATCTGCGCCGGCAGGGTTTGTTCGAGGCCGTCGGGATCAGCATCAACCGCTGGGAGCCCGCCAACGGAGTGCGGACGGTGAAGAGCGGGATCATCGATGCTGTGCAGGTGATCTACAACATTTTCGACCAGAACCCGGAAGACGACCTGTTCCCTGCCTGCGAGCAGCACGACGTGGCTGTGATCGCCAGGGTGCCGTTCGACGAAGGCACGCTGACCGGTACGCTGACGAAGACGAGCAAGTGGCCTGAGGGCGACTGGCGCAACGGCTATTTCCTTCCGGAAAACCTGATCCCCAGCGTCGAGCGGGCAGATGCTCTGAAGCCCCTGGCACCTGCCGGGATGACGATGGCCGAGATGGCGCTGCGGTTCATCCTCAACAATCCCACGGTCAGCACGATCATCCCGGGGATGCGCAAGCTTGGCCACGTCAACACGAACATTGCGTGCAGCGACGCAGGACCGCTGCCGGAAGCGCTGCACGCCAAGCTACGCCCGCACCGCTGGGACCGCCAACCGACGTGGTGGTCTCAGTAGACCGCTGCCTGCCGGCAGGTAGTGCCCGTGGCGGTGCCTACACCTGGAGGAGAGCCGTCAACCCGAGCAGGTAGCTCGTAGCGCCGAAGCCTGCCACCTGGCCGACGCACACGGGGGCCACAACCGAGGTATGCCGGAACTGCTCGCGCGCGTAGATGTTGCTCAGGTGAACTTCGACGGCGGGAAGTCCGACGGCGGCGATGGCATCCCGCAGGGCGTATGAGGTGTGGGTGAACGCACCCGGGTTGATCAAAATGCCATCTGCCCACTCGCGAGCTTCGTGGATGGCGTCGATCAACACGCCCTCGTGGTTTGATTGCAGCACTCTCAGGGTGGCGCTGCCGGCGGCGGCTGCGGTCTCCAACCGGGCGTTGATCTCGGCCAGAGTTACCGTGCCGTAGACGCCAGGTTCGCGCGTCCCTAAAAGGTTCAGGTTCGGGCCGTGGAGGACGAGGATGTTCTTCATGGACTCACTTCCCCTCTCATGCCGCCCGGATCGTCTCCAGGGCTGCGAGAATCGCCGAGTCCGCCAATGTGACCTGTCCGACGCCTTTGAGCAGGACGAATCGCAAGGATCGGCCGGCCCGCTTTTTGTCAGTGGCCATCCTGGCGTAGACCCCGGCCGGCTCAAATCCATGGCGCACCGCCAGCCCTAGCCGCGCGGTTGCGCCTCGCACGCGCACCGGCAGCCCAGGCTCGCAGAATCCAAGGGCAGCGCTCATCTCGGCGGCCGCCACGGTGCCCAGCGCTACCGCTTCGCCATGGCGCATCGTGAAGCCGGACTCCAGCTCCAGGGCATGCCCGAACGTGTGCCCCAGGTTGAGCCAGGCGCGCTCGCCGGCCTCGAAGGGATCGCGCTCGACCACTTGGATCTTGACGCGGACTGCATCGGCGATCACCCCTGTCAGCGAGCGCGGCCCGTCGCCTGCCAGCTGCTCAAAAAGCACGGGATCGCCTATCAGTGCCCCCTTGAGCACCTCGGCCAGTCCCGAGCGGAATTCCGCCGGGGGCAGGGTGCCCAGGAGGCCAGGGTCGGCGAGCACCAGGTGGGGCTGCTTGAAGGCCCCCACCAGATTCTTTCCCAGCGGCAGGTCCACTGCGACTTTGCCGCCAACGCTGGCGTCGACCATGGCGAGCAGGCTGGTCGGGATCTGGACGAACGGCACGCCGCGCAGCCAGGTAGCGGCTGCGAAGCCGGCGAGGTCGCCGATCACGCCGCCGCCGAGCGCCAGCACAGGCTCCCCGCGTGCCAGCCTGGCGGCTGCGAACTGCCCGTACAGCTGGGCGGCGCTCTCCAGTGTCTTGAACTCCTCGCCGTCCGGGATCTCGGTGACCAGAGGTTCGAAGCCCGCCACCTCCAACGACCGGACCAGGCGCCCGGCGTAGAGCCTGCCTAACGTCGGGTTGGTGACGACTGCGCATCGGCCTGGCGCCAATCCGGCCAGCAAGAGCCGCCGTCCCGCTTCGTCCAACAACCCTTCGGCAACGAGGACATCGTAGCCGCGGCCATCGGGCGGGCATGCGACGGGCATCCGGTGGCCGCCGGTGGGTAGGGCAGCCGCGATCGCCATCACTCGCTCGGCGGCAGACGCGATCGAAAGCTGGCTGGTGTTCAGGTGATAGGGGAGCGCGTCGTAGACCCCGGCGCGCTGGGCCAGAAGGGCGGCGATGCGCCCTACGCGGTCGGGCCCGGCCAGGAGGGGCCGGCCATCTTGCCCGGCGAGCCGCGTCACAATCGTGGCCGGATCGGCTTCCAGGCAGATCACGTGGCCGCCGGCGCCCAACGCCTCGGCGTTGGATGGGTCCAGCAAGGCGCCGCCCCCCGTGGCGATCACCGTCCCGGTGGGCTCACGGAATTCCTGGCAGACGGCCGCCTCCAACGCTCGAAAGGCCGGTTCTCCATCCTGGGCAAAGATCTCGGAGATGGACTTGCCGGCCCGGGCTGCGATCAGGTCATCCAGGTCGAGGAAGCGCGCGCCGGTTCGGATGGCTACTAGGCGGCCGATCGAGGTCTTGCCGGTTCCCATGAAGCCGGTCAGAATGATATTGAGTGTCGGCATGCGCGGCGAGACCTCACTCATTCCCGCGATCTTCGTAACTGAACTGCCAGTGCACACTGTCCATCGGCAAGTCCTCCAGCCGGGCCCTCCGCAGGTTGTCGAAGCGCGGCAGCTGTTCAGCGAGCGAATCGCCGCCGAGCTTTCTGATCAACTCGCCGGCCAGAACCCAGGCCACCATGGCCTCGCCGATCACGACGGCACGCGGGACGGCGCAGAAATCCGAGCGCTCGTAGTGGGTGGTCTCGGCCCGGCCGCTGGCCAGGTCGACGGATGCGATCGGGTTCAGGGTCGTGCTGATCGGCTTCATCGCCGCGCGGAGCACGATCGGCTCGCCGGTGGTGATGCCGCCCTCGAGGCCGCCTGAGCGGTTGGTCGACCGGTGGAGCGCGCCGGTCTCGTCCACCGTGATTTCGTCGTGTACTTGGGTGCCTCGCTTGCGCGAGTTAGCGAACGCCGGGCCGATCTCGACCCCTTTGATGGCCTGAATGGAGCCCAGCGCCGCCATCAGGCGGCCGCCGAGCCGGCGGTCGAAATGCACGTGGCTCCCCAGCCCAGGCGGCACGCCGAGGGCGAAGATCTCGATGACCCCGCCCAGGGTGTCCTTCGCCTGCATGACCTCCCGAATGTGCTGGTGCATCGCCTGCGCTGCGGCAGGGTCGGGGCAGCGGACGTCGTTGGCCTCGGCGAGGGCGGCGCGTTCCAGATACGAGGCCCCCTCCGCCACGTCCGCGCTGACCTCCCCGATTGCGGTCACGTATCCACCGACAACAATGTCGAATCGCCCAAGGTATGCCTTGCAGACCGCACCGCAAGCCACACGGGCGGCCGTCTCCCGTGCACTTGCCCGTTCGAGCGCCGGCCGCAAGTCGCGGTAGCCATACTTGATCGCGCCCGCCAGGTCGGCATGGCCTGGCCGAGGCACCGTCATCGGGGGGATTTTGCGGCCGGACCAGGACCGGTAGTCCAGGTTGTCGATCTCCATGGCGACCGGTGCGCCGGTCGTCTGGCCGGCGAGCACGCCAGCGGTAAGGCGCACCGAATCCTGTTCGATCCGCATCCGCCCGCCTGAGCCGTACGCCTGCTGGCGTCGGGCCAGCTCATGGTCGATGGCCGCCGCGTCGATGGGCACGCCTGCGACCATCCCCTCGAGGATTGCGGTCCACTTGGGGCCGTGGCTGTCGCCGGCAGTCAGAAAGCGCAGTAGCGACATCGGATCTCCATGTGCTTGCTCATGTGCCTATCTCCGGTACCTATTGCGGGCGAGCTGCCACCGCAGCGGCCATCACATCGACCGGCGCCCGCTCCCCCGTCCACAGCTCGAATGCCCTGGCCCCCTGGTGGACCAGCATCCCCAGGCCGCTTATGGCATGGGCGCCGCACGCTTCGGCAAAGGCCAAGAGCGGGGTCCTCCCGGTGTAGACGAGGTCGTAGACGACCTGGCCCGCCCGGAAGCCAACCGAGGAGTCCCAGGGGAGCGGATCGACGTCCGGGTGGAGACCCAGGCTCGTCGCGTTGACGATCAGATCGGCCTCGCGCGCCGGCGCGCCCGGAAACACGACCACATCAATCCGCGCGGCTGGCAGGGCCTTTTGGATCGACCGGCGCAGATCTTCTGCCCGGGACTGCGTGCGGTTGGTTACCATGACGGCGGCGCCTGCCTCGGCAAGCGCGTAGGCGATGGCATGCGCTGCGCCGCCCGCTCCCACCAGGATGCAGCGGCATGCCGGCAGCCTGAGACCGGTGTCCTGCGCGAGCAGGTCGTCCGCAAACCCGGCGCCGTCCGTGTTGTCGCCGAGCAGTGAGCCGTCGGGACGCACGACGATGGTATTCACGGCCCCAACCGCGGCGGCGATCGGAGTGACCTCGTCCATGTAGGGCAGCACCACCTGCTTGTGCGGGACAGTCACGTTGGCGCCGGCGAACCCCAGGGCGGACAGACCCCGGACTGCGCGCCCGACATCACCGGGACGGACGGGCAGCGGAACGTATGCCCAGTCCAGTCCGAGCGCGACGAACGCCGCGTTGTGCATGCGCGGGCTGAGGCTGTGGGCTACCGGCCACCCGATGACGCCGGTAAGCCGGGTCGCGCCTGTGAGTGCGGGTTCGCGCGGGCCGGCTTGATGAGTGCTCACGGTTTGTGACGCTCCTTCCGAGGTCGCACTACGTTGCGGCGCCATCTTCGCGCCAGTGGATATCAGCGCCGAGCGCCTGCATCACTTCGACAAATCCAGGGAACGAATCGCCGATCGCCTCGGCGCCCCGGACGACCGTTTGCCCCCTGGCCGCGAGGCCTGCTACGGCAAGGGCCATGGCCAGCCGGTGGTCGCGATGGCACTCCACGACCGCCCCTATGAGCCGAACGGGTCCTTCGATCACCATCCCATCCGGCCGCTCCTCGATGCGCGCCCCCATTTTGCGCAGCTCGGCCGCGACGGTAGCGATGCGGTCCGACTCCTTCACCCGCAGCTCGGCGGCCTCGCGCACCGTCGTCGTTCCCTTGGCCTGGGTGGCAGCCACGGCGAAGATCGGGAATTCGTCGATGGCCCGCACGATCAGATCGCCGGCGGCGTCGGTCGCACGAAGCACGCTGCCATGCACCACAAGGTTTCCACTGGGCTCTCCCACCCACGCCGAGGCGGCTGCCGCCCCCGGACCGCCGATTTCAATGGTGTACTCGGCGTCCATGTCGGCCAGCAGATCGAGCAAGCCTGTGCGGGTCGGGTTGAGGCCGGCCCCACGCAGAACAACTTCGGAGGCGGGCAGGATCGACGCCGCAACCAATGGAAAAGCCGCCGAGGAGAAGTCGCCCGGTATCTCCAGGATGCCCGCGCCCGCTAGCGAATCTTGCCTGCCGGACGCTTTCAGCGATTGCCCGCCTTCAATGCGCACGGCGCCCTGAGATGCGACGACGCGGACGCCGAAGTAGCGCAGCATTCTCTCCGTGTGATCGCGTGTTGGGCCCGGCTCGCGGACGCAGGTCTCTCCCTGGGCGAACAGGCCCGCCAACAGGATCGCCGACTTGACCTGCGCGCTGGCGACCGGCATCTCATAGTCGATGCCCAGCAGCCCTCCGCCCCGGATGGTCAACGGCGCCAACTTCCCGCCGTTGCGGCCCAGTATCGTGGCGCCCATGAGGCGGAGCGGGTCGGCCACGCGGCCCATCGGCCGCCGGCGCAGCGGTTCGGTTCCGGTGAGGACACTGGTGAATGGCTGCCCGGCGAGGAGCCCGGCCAGCAAGCGCATCGTCGTGCCCGAACCGGCGCAGTCCAGGACATCCTGCGGCTCGCGCAGGCCCCCGCCGCCGCCCTGGATTTCGAGGGCCGGCGCGCCGCCGGCTTCCTCGTGTTCTTCAATCTGAGCGCCCAGGGCGCGCATGGCGCGGAGAGTAGCCCGGCACACCTCAGCCGGCACCCAACCCCGGACGTAGGTCGCCCCATCGGCCAGCGCCGCAAGGATGATGGCGCGGTGGGTGATCGACTTGTCGCCGGGGATCGTCACGCTGCCGCGCAGTGGGCCGGACGGATTTACGACCAGGTCGGGCATCGCTTCTCCTATTGGGGCAGGAAACGCAGGGATGAGCGCCGTTCCTGCGCGGCTGCCAGCTGAGCGCGCAATGCAGCCTCATCACCCTTGTCAAGTGCCGACCGCAGGGTCTCCAGGTGCGTCGAGAAGTCGTCGAGCCGCGCGAGGATCGCCGAGCGGTTCGTCAACAGGATGTCCGTCATCATGTCGACGTCGCTGCCGGCAACCCGCGTCGTGTCCCGAAAGCCGGATGCCGCGAGCGACCATGTCGTGGCATCGCCGCTGTCGTCCACCGCCCGGACGAGGGCTACGGCGATCGCATAAGGCAGGTGGCTGATCGCCGCCACGGCCCGGTCGTGGACCTCCGGATCGAGCACCACCGGCCGCGCGCCGATCGCGCGCGCGAGTGCCTTCGACCTCTCCAGAGCCGCCTGGGAGGTTCGAGCCAACGGGCAGAGCACAAAAGGGCGGTCATCGAACAGGGTCGACTCGGCGGCAGCAAAGCCCGCGGTCTCCTTGCCGCACATGGGATGCCCGCCCACAGGCTGCAATGGCGCCGGCAAGCCGTCGAGGGCGGCGCAGATCCTGGACTTCGTGCTCCCAAGGTCCATCACGAGCGCCCCCGCGTCGGCGCAGCGGCCCACCTCGGGGAGCGTGCCGATGATGGTACGGACCGGGGAGCCCAGGACGATGATCCCCGCCCCCTTGACCCCTTCGGCCAGGTCCGTCGTCCACGCGTCGATGGCGCCGGCACTCCGAGCGGCGGCGAGCGGCTGCTTGTTCCGGCCTACGCCGACGATGCGAGTGGGCAGTCCCGCGGCCTGCCAGGCGGTCGCGTCGGCCTGGCGCCGGGCCCTCCGCAGCGCCAGCGCCAACGACCCGCCCATCAGGCCCAGTCCCACGATGCAGAGCGTCGTGCCGCTCTCGGACGACACTTTCGAAGGTTTCCTTCCATCCGATGGAAACCCACCGGACACAGTCATTATAGCGTTCTCCCCACCACAGGCGCCAGCCTGCGCAAGTCGCACACGAGCTCGGCGAAGCGCTCGGGCTTGAGAGACTGCGCCCCGTCGGACATCGCGTTTTCGGGATGCGGATGCACCTCGATGATCAGGCCATCCGCGCCGGCGGCGATGCAAGCGCGAGCGGTCGGGGCCACGAGGTCCCACTTCCCGGTGCCGTGTGAAGGGTCGGCGAACACGGGCAGGTGCGTCCATTGCTTGAGCAGGGGCACCGCGTTGATGTCAAGGGTGTTCCGGGTGGCGGGCTCGAACGTGCGGATGCCGCGCTCGCAAACCATGACGTTCCGGTTGCCCCCGGCGAGGACGTACTCGGCCGACATCAACAGCTCCTGCATCGTGCTCGACATGCCGCGCTTGACGAAGACGGGAATCTGAGTCCGGCCCACGGCGAGGAGAAGCGGGTAGTTCTGCATGTTGCGGGCGCCGATCTGGAAGATGTCCGTATACTTGCCGACCGTAGCCACCGCCTCCGGCGCCATCACCTCAGTAATGATCGGAAGGCCGGTCTCCTCGCGCGCCTCGGCCAACATCTCCAGGCCGTCCTCGCCGAGTCCCTGGAACGAGTATGGCGAGCTGCGCGGCTTGAAAGCCCCGCCGCGCAGGATCCCGGCGCCGGCCTCCTTGACCGCCCATGCGGTCTCGATCAGCTGGCTGCGGCTTTCCACGGCGCAGGGTCCCGCCATAATGGCCAGCTTAGTCCCCCCGATCGGCACGCCGCGCACTTCGAAGGTGGTGTCCTCGGGGTGGAAGTCGCGGCTGGCCAGCTTGAAGGGCTGCAGGATGCGCACAACCTTCTCGACGCCGGACAGTAGCTCGAAATTGTGGTTTTCGAGGGGCCGGTCGTCACCTACCACACCGATGATGGTGCGCTCGGTTCCCTGCGAGAGATGGACGCGGTAGCCGTATGCCTCGATCTGGTTCACGACGAAGCTGATCTCACGGTTGCTGGCGTGGCTCTTCATTACGATGATCATGTGATACCTCCTGACTACGCCTGGGCGGCTTCCACGGCGGCCGGGTAGCTCCCAAGGAGCTTGACGAATGCAGCGCGAGCGAGCAGCGCGATCAAGGCCCGGTTGACCCCGCTATCTTGCCAGTGCCCGTCCAGATCCACGTAAAATACGTAGTGCCACGGCCGGTTCCGGCGTGGGCGGCTTTCGATCTTGGTGAGGTTGATGCCGCGGCTGGCAAACTCGCCCAGGGCACCGTAGAGCGCGCCCGGCGTGTTGGTGGTCGCGAACACGATGGAAGTCTTGTTGCGTCCTCCGGGGGGCAGCTCCTGGCGGCCGAGCAGGAAGAAGCGGGTGGCGTTGTCCGCCGAGTCTTCGATGCCCCGGTCGAGTATTTCCAGGTCATACGTCTCGCCGGCCAGGGCGCTCGCGATGACGGCGGTCCCCTCCTCAGGATGGGCCGAGAGCTCGGCAGCAGCCCCAGCGGTGTCGTATGCCGGGACCGGCTCCCAGCCGCGGATCTTCAAGTAGCGCTCGCACTGGCTGAGGGCCTGCGGATGCGAGCGGACGCGACGGATATCGGCGGGCGTGGTACCCGGGGCCGCCATCAGGCAATGCCGCACCCGGAGCTTGACCTCGCCGATGGCTTTCAGGTCGTGATCCAGCAGGAGGTCGTATGCCTGGTTGATTGAGCCGGCCTGGGAATTCTCCACAGGGAGCAAGGCATTGTCGGCGCGACCGTCCTCGACCGCAGCGAAGATTTCGTCGAAGCTCTGGCAGGGAAGCGTGCGCGCCAGCGGGCCGAACTGCTCGAAGACGGCCTCTTGCGAATAGGCGCCTGGCTCCCCCTGGAACGCGACGACGGCCTGCGAGCCGCGCGCACCGAGGGCCTGCAAGGGTCGTGGCGCAGCCGCCGCCGCAACCGATACGGCCTCCCCGTTTGTCCGCTCGGCCGGGAACGGGGACGAGCCGATGATGCCACTTTCGGGCGCCCGATCGGGGCGCAGCTGGGCTGCATTCCGAAGATACCCATGTTGGACCGCCTCGGATGGCAAGTCCGTGTTCCAGTGGATCAAGACGCGAATGCAGCGTGTGAGCGCCCCCGGCACCGCGATGTCCACCGAGTCGAGCAGGGCGACGTCATTCCAGCCTATCTGGCGTGCAGCCCTGGCCGGGAAGACCGCGTCGAGGTCCGGCGTGACGGTGAAGATGATGCTGGCAATGTCGGACTGTCGCAGCTCGTTGGCTGCGATCAACCACCGGAGAAGCTCCTCGGTGGCGTCGAGGATGGCGGGCTCACTGTTGTCTGCGGCAGTAGTGGCGCCACGGATGCCCTGACACGGCATGTTAAGTCCCTCCTTCTGATGACCGGATGATGAACAAAAAGAAGAGCGTGGGCCTGGTGCCCCACGCTCCTGCTCTCTCGGTGATTGCCGGTCAGGCTTCGGCTACCTGGTTCCGGACTGGCGCGGGGCATCGCTTCCGTTGGCACGGAAAGTAATAAAAGCAAAACGAGCCGCGAGCCGAGCCGTTCAGGCGAACCAAGTCACATCCTCCCGAAAACTCAAACCGAATCTAACTGGGGCGATCATACCATCCGCTGCCAGGCTTGTCAAGCGGCAATTTTGCTTGCGCTACCCCACTTTGTGACAACGGCTAAATGAAAGAATCGGCGGCTTCGGATATATTGCCGGTCCCCAGCTGGTTCGAAAGCAGGCTGCCGAAAGCCCCGATGCGCAGCCAGGCCATGTCGCGCTGGCTGATGCATCCTAGAGAAAATCAAGAAGGGCCCCGAAGGGCCCTTCTTCCGTGCTAAGTTGGGCTACAGCCCACTACCCGCGCCTCACTTACTTGAAGAGCGACATGACCTGGTTGGTTATGCCCGTCCAGGTGTCGAGGGGCTTGTCGCCCGCCGGGGTGAGATAGCCACCGTTCCTGAAGTGCTGGTTGAGGACGGCGAGTGCGCCGGCCTTGTCTGCGTTAATCAGGTCTGCGCGGTGACAACTACCACAGATCCTCGTCGCCGGACCGGTCACATAGGAAGGCACCGGTAGGGTGCCGACCTTCCGGTCCCAGGTGTCGTTCTTGGCGGAGGCCGAGAGGATCCCCGGCAGCGACTGGTCCTGAGTCGGCACATTGTACATGCCTTTGTAGTGGCAGGACTCGCAGTTGCCGATCTCATGGGTGGGGAACGGCATGATGATGTGCTCTTCGTACTTCGCGGCCTGGACCGGGTCCTTGAAGTTGATCGTGCCAACGTCGAAGGCCTGGCTCGAGTGGACCGCATGCACGTAGGAGTCGAGCGACCGCGACTGCATCTCCAGGTGCGACCCGCCACTCTTCACGATGTGGCACATGCGGCACACGCTGGTATCGCCGCCGTAGCTCGGCTCGTGGAAGGTGGTGGCCAGCGCCGCGTGGCAGCTATCGCACTTTTCGGCCGCCACGATGGGGGCGAAGGCCTTGTCGGCGAACTTATTGGCGCCAAGGTCAAACGTCCGGGAGGTTGCATTGACGGCGACCACTGCCTTATCCGCGTTGACCGTTGCCGGTAGGACGCCGATCTGCGTGCGCGTCACCGTACCGTCCTTCAGCAGATCGGCCCAGGGGGTCAGGTCTGCCTCAACTTCCCAGCTGCCGCCCTTAGCCGATACGGTCTTGATGCGCGGATGCTCTGCACCTACCTCAGCCTCGAGGTTCCGGGCGTCCTTGCTGTCGATCTTGCCGTCCTTGTTGTCGTCAAACGATCGCTCGTGCGGGCCGACGACGAAGTCCTTCGTTTCCCAACCGTACAGGCCCACCATCACGGTCGGCGATATGTCCTTCGTGACGTCGATATCCTTGAAGTCTGGCTTCGCCGCCGCGCTGAACTTGATGTTCAGCTTGTTGTCTTTGAGCGTAGCGCTCTGGATGGTCACGGAGACGGCATCGGAGTACTTGACACCGGCGGCGTTGTAGATCGTCTTATCATAGCCGCTGTGGATCTTCTTGAAGCTTGAGGCCGCCTTGCCTTCGCCATGGCAGGTGGTGCAGTCGGTCGTGTTCAGATCCATCTTGCCGTGGATCGCTGCGGGCAGGATGGTCTTCAGCGCGAGCTTGGTCGTATCCCACGCCGGGGTATCGCCTTCCTTAGCCACAGCCGCTTTCGCGCCCGTCACCGGGTGGCAGCTCTTGCAGGTCGACACGTTGAAATTGGCGTCCGTCAGGACCTTGTCCAGCTTGCCGTCGTGGCATGTGACGCAGTTCGCCATGGACTGGGGGTACGGGAATTCCATGGCGTGCGACATGTGCACGTCGTTCATGAGCCTCGTGTTGTAGGCGTACTGCTTTTCCTGGTCAGGCGTCAGGGGCGTGCCGGCGCCGGCAGCGTACTTCGCCGCCAGCTCGGGATTGTCGACCGCGAGCGGCCATTCGAAATGTCCGCCGGTGCCGTTGTCGAGATGGCAGACCTTGCAGGTGTAGAAGTCAGTGGCTTTGTCGCCACCTACCTCGCCGTAGATGTAGGCGTGCTTGAGGTAAGGCGTCGTGTGGCACTTCTCGCAGCCTGCGACGTTGGCGGAAGAAGCGTAATCGACGCCGGTTCCGGTCTTGAGCATCGCTGCGAACGGGTACTTGTTCTGGGCGAGGCGCGAGTTCGGAATGGTGCGGACCGTGTCATCCCGGCCGTAGATCACGATGAGACCGTCGGTCTGGCTCACGTCCGTGTAGTCGACGAAGGCCTTGTCCCCGGCGGGCTTCTCGACGAGCGTGCTTGTCACCGTCCCCTTGCCGTCGGAGGTGAGCTTCCCCAACAGAGACAGCCGATCCGCGGCGGGGTCGAACTGGAACTTGCCGTCCTTGTAGGGGGCGAAATAGATGGCCAGGGAATCGGCTTGCTTCGGATCGAAGGGCTGCCCATTCTTGGTCATCTGGAAGGTGATCGTGGTGGTGTCGGGGGATGGCGTGAACGAGTACTTCACATCGCTCACCTGGATGACCGCGTCCTGATACAACTGATCATAGGCCGCCTGGTGTTGGGCGCCAGAGTTCTTATGACAGATCGAACAGGTTTCAAGGGTCACAGATGATGCATCGGCGGTGACCCCGGCCTGAGCGGGTGGAGCTGCGGCAGCGGAGCCGAAGGTTCGGGCAGGCGTTGCAGACGCCACTAGGGCCACTACAGCGACGAGTGCAAGCAGAACGGCGACGACGACTCTTCTCATGCGTGTCTCCCTTTCCTCCCCCAGGGGATGGTGGATTAAAGAATACAGCCGGCGACAACTGAATGGGGACTGTGGGTAGAATATCACATTGTGACTAAAGAGTCAAATGGGCGAGTTCTGGTCTTCGGCCCTAAGTCCGGACCTTGACCCTGCTCTGGCTACGCCGGCACAACCGTTACTGTCGCAAACACTGGTGGCCCGTGCCTTGCCAGAATGTGAGGTACCGTAAGGCAGTTTTGGCGCTTTACCGCGCCGGCGGGGTCTTGATCCCCACCCCAAGCGCCTTCGCCACCGCTCCCGAGCGGCTGTCTACGTCCAGCTTCTCGAAGATCGACTTGAGATAGCGCTTGACCGTATTCGTCGAGATCACCAGCGCGTTGGCGATGCCCTTGTTCGTCAGGCCCTGGACCAGGAGCGCGAGGACATCCCGTTCGCGCGGAGTCAGCCGGGCGACCTCCCCATCGGGCGCCTGGCTCGAGGCAAGTGCCTCTGCCACCACCCCGCGGAATGCCGCGCGGTCGAACGCCTGCTTCTCAAAGTAGGCGAAGATGCCGTATTGGGCGTAAGCCGTTTCGATGTCGCTGGGAGTGGCCAGGCCGCTCACGATGATCGCCGGGACCAGCGCCGCCTGGGCATGGCGAAGCACCTGGTAGCCGTCGCGATTCGCAGATGGGGCCGTCGAGTTGGCCAGCGAGAGATCCACCACCGCGAGGGCGTACTTTTCGCGCCGGACGTATCCCAATGCCTCCCCATAGCTGGCACAAGGGCGAACCCGATTCCGCAGCGGCGCGTCGGTCAGAAGCTCGAGGAGGATGCCCCGCCAGCCGGGGTCGTCTTCGACGAGGAGGACCGCGAGCTCGGGCAAAGTGGCTGGGAACAGGAGACCAGCGTTTGCTGCACCGGGTTCAGCGCCGGTTCCTACTGGCCGGGCGCCCGGGGCAAGCGCCAGGATCCTGTGCAGCAGCTCACGGAACTCCGCACGCCGGAATGTCTCCTTGCGCAGGCAGGTGAATGCGCCGTACTCGGTCAGGGCCTTGACGGCAACCTCGACTGTTGCGTATCCGGTCAGGAGCACGGGGGTACAGCCGGGGTCTTGCCGGCGGATCGCCTGGAGGACGGCCAGCCCTTCCTCGTTCTGGCGCGTCCCTTCGTCCAGGGAGAGATCGACAATTGCCACCCGGTGGGGCGCAGCCTGCAGGACCACCGCCGCGCTGACGGAATCCGTGGCGAGGTCGACGTCCAGCCCAACGTCGGACAGGATCTCGGCGAGGATCTCCTGCCACGCCCGGCTGTCCTCGACGATCAGGGCGCGAAGTCTGGCGTTTGCCATGGTGTTTGCTCGGCGCTGGGAAGCCGGAGCCGGAACGTCGCGCCGCCGTGGCCGTCGCTCTCCACACTGATCGACCCGCCCAGGCGCGTCACGAGGGTCTTGACCCACCAGAGGCCAAAACCCAGCTTGCCGGCGACCGGCGTCTGCCGGCCCGAAAAACCCGCCTCGAATATGTGCCCGTGCAGCTCGGGCGGAATCCCCGGGCCGCTGTCTGCGACGGCTACCTCTACCCACGCGTCGTGCGAAGTACCGCGGATGGCAATCGTCCCCTGCCCGCCCATGGCGTCGGCCGCGTTCTGCAGGAGGTTGATGGCCACGAGTGTGAGGCTCTCGCGGCCGGCCACGACCGGAGGCAGGCGATCGACTGCATGCACTTCGACTCGGACTCCGGGCGGGAGATTGGCGGCGGCGATCGCGTCGGAGATGCAGGCTCCGACGTCGACCGGCGACAGCTCGATCGGGCGCAGCAGCGACAACCTCTCGCGCACGGCTTCCATCGCGTCGAGGGCGCTGCGCTTGATCTCCGCCAGGTTGGCGGCAAGGTAGGGGTTCGCGCGCAGAGCCGGACCGCACTTGTCCTGGATACCCTCCACGCGGACCGGGATCGTGCCGACCTTGTTGTTCAGATGGTGCAGGAGATTGGCTGCGATGTCGCCCATCGCGGCGAACGTCTCGGCGATCGCGCGGCCATCCTGTGCCGACTTCAGCGCCTCCTGCCGTGTGGCGTTTTGCAGCGCCAGCGCCGCGTAGTGCGCCAGGATCGTGAGCACCTTCTTGTCCCAATCCGATGCGGCAAAGTGGCCCGGATCGCTCTCCGTGCCGTAAACGCTGAACGCCCCTAGCGGGTCGCTCTCGATGGACACCAGGAGCGGCACGATCAGCGCGCGCGTCCAACCCTGCTGTCGTGCCAGCTCAGGCCATCCGAAGCGCGGGTCGGTGCGGACATCCTCGCTGGTGACGTAGTCGCGCGTGAGGATTGCCTCCCCGTTCAGACTGCCCCGCAGGGGCAGGTGATCGCCGCGCCTGTGGCCCGCGCTGGCCGCCTGCAGGACCAGTTCCTCACCGGCAAGAATCCAGATCGCGCTTGCGCTTGTGTTCAGCAGGTCGCAGGCGAGCCCTACCAGGCGAACGAGCACTTGTTGTGCCGGCTGGGAGAGGAGCAGGCCGGCCACCTCCTGGAGGGCGTCCAGCAGCCGCACCTCCTGGATGGCGATGACCGCCTGTGTTGCCAGGGATTGGAGCAGGTGGCTGTCCTGCTCGGAGAAGGCGCCGACCGCGGGACTCTCCAGGTTAAGAACCCCCTCGAGCCGCCCGCCGGCGCCGATCAACGGCACGGCCAACTCAGAGCGCATTTCGAGGGAGTGGTCCAGCGGGTAGTAGATCCTGGACCAGGGCTTCAACCGCACATCCGAGATATTCAGCGGCTGGCGGGACTTGGCGACCCACCCCATGATGCTTGTCGCATTGATCGGCAGCGCTTCCACGGCCGGGAGCCCAAGCTGCTCGCCGGCGTTGGCCCGCGTAACAAGGTTCTGGGCGCCGCCGTCGACCAGGCGGAAGATGCCGTACCGTGCACCGGTGACCTCAAGGGCCATCGCGAGAATGACCTCCAGTGTCTCCTCGAGCCTCGGGCGCGACGTAATGAGCAGGCCCGCGTGGCGAAGCCGTCTCAGCTCGTCTTCTTTGCGGGCCAGGTCGCGCCGCGAAGCGCTGTATTGGCCGGCGTGGTAGAGCGCCATGGCGGCGAAGTTGGCCAGGCTCCCGAGGAGTGCGAGCTCGAGAGCGCTGAACCGGCGATCTTCCCGCAGTACTACGCAGAGGGCACCGAGAGGCTCGTCCGCAGGGGCAAGCGCGAGGCATGCGGCCGGCCACGGCAGCGAGTTGAGCCGTCCCGGTTCGCCGCCTTGCGGAGGCTCTTCGTACGAAAGCATAGGGCGCAGGCGTACCACCGCCTGCATCCCCAGATCGAGCAGCCTCGATTCGCGGTCGTCAGCCGGTGCGGGCTCACGCCATTCGCCGGCCCGGACAGAGGAACCGGCGTCGAGCGCATGCGCGCGGGCGTCGAACGGATAGAGTAGCGCCGAGGCGCCTGGGATCATCTGGATCGCGCCCTCGACGATGAGCCGCGACATGGCGGCCACGCCCGTCAAATCCCGCCTGGTACTGCGGCTTATGCCGGCCGCGATCGCATTCAGCCGGCCGAGAGCCTCCGCTACCTGTTCGCTGGATAGTTCGCCCATTCCCACCTGGTGACGTCGAACCGGAATGAATCGAGGGCACGGCAAGCGCAGCCAGGATCGCCGCCCACATGCTGTGCAACCCTTCCATCTTGGCGGCGCAAATCGAGGCGCCTACCTGCCTCATCCCCGCCTCTGGGATTATAGCATGGACTGGCAAAGCAGGGCGTGAAGCTCGCGCTCCACGCCCTGCTTTCGCTGGACGGCACGCTGCCGGGCAACCGCCGGAAGCGGTGACTAAGCTTGCATCAGGCGTCGTAATACAGTGTGAACTCGTGCGGGTGCGGGCGCATCCGGATCGGATCCACCTCGTTCTCTCGCTTGTAGGCCACGTAGGTTTCGAGCATGTCCATAGTGAACACATCGCCCCTGAGCAGGAACTCATGATCGGCTTCGAGCGCCTCGAGGACCTCGGCCAGCGAGCCCGGCACCTGCTTAATCAGCTTGGCCTGCTCGGGCGGCAATCCGTAGAGGTCCTTGTCCATCGGCTCCCCAGGGTCAATCCGGTTCTGCACGCCGTCGAGCCCGGCCATCAGAAGGGCCGCGAAGCAAAGATAGGGGTTGCAGGATGGGTCCGGAGCGCGGAACTCGATTCGCTTGGCCTTCGGGCTCTTGGAGTAGACCGGAATGCGGCAGACGGCCGAGCGATTGCGCTGCGAGTAAGCCAGGTTGACAGGCGCCTCAAACCCGGGAACCAGCCGCCGGTAGGAGTTGGTGGTCGGGGCCGCCAAGGCAAGCAGCGCAGGGGCGTGCTTTAGCAGGCCGCCGATGTAATACTTGGCGCAGTCCGATAGCTGCGCGTAGCCGCTCTCGTCGAAGAAGAGGTTGGTGCTCCCCTTCCACAGGCTCTGGTGGACGTGCATGCCGCTGCCGTTGTCGCCAAACAGGGGCTTGGGCATAAAGGTCGCGGTCAGCCCGTTCTGGCGCGCCACGTTTTTAACCAGGTATTTGTATATCATGACGCTGTCGGCCATGCGCACCAGGGTGCCGAAGCGCATATCGATCTCCGACTGCCCTGCGGTGGCCACTTCATGGTGATGGACCTCGATCGGCACGCCCACGCCCTCCAGGGCCAGCACGATACGGCTTCGCACGTCCTGCTGCGTATCGGCAGGCGGCGTAGGGAAATAACCGCGCTTGGGCTGGATCTGACCGCCGAAATTCGGGCCACTGTCCTTGCCGCTGTTCCACCAGCCTTCGACGCTGTCAAGGTAGTAGAAGGCCGAATTGGTGCCGCCGCCATACCGCACGTCGTTGAACATGAAGAACTCGGCTTCCGGGCCCCAGAAGCTGGTTTCGGCGATACCGGTCTGCTTGAGGTACGTCTCGGCGCGGCGCGCGATGAAGCGCGGGTCCCGCGAGTAAGGCTCCCTTGTCAGAGGGTCGTAGACGTCGCAGATCAACACGAGCGTCGGCACTGAGAAGATGGGATCGATGAACGCCGTCGTGGGGTCGAGCATCAACAGCATGTCGGACTCGTGGATTTCCTTGAAGCCGCGGATCGACGAGCCGTCGAAGCCGATACCATCCTCGAATAATTCCTCATTCAACTGGCGGGCCGGAATGGTAAAGTGCTGCCATACGCCCGGCAAGTCGGTGAACCTGAGATCCACCATCTGCACCTTGGGCACG
>Ga0315273_10002567_pt1 | contig 21522 bp, 22 predicted proteins | sample YL17G02_0_MG_FD_205753 | JGI IMG/M metagenome (GOLD analysis project Ga0315273, IMG submission 205753) | Sediment microbial communities from Yellowstone Lake, YNP, Wyoming, USA - YL17G02_0 | ecosystem: Environmental > Aquatic > Freshwater > Lake > Sediment | place: USA: Wyoming | collected... | reverse complement strand
GTTAAATCATTGTTATTTGAGTCATCGAATAAATCTGTCTGGTCAATTAACACCGAATCTTTGTACAAATAAATACTTTCGTTAGAATTATCTAGCCATTGATTTGCGAAAGTATAGACAAAATATCCATTAAAACTTCCATTTAAACTTATATTATCTCCATCATTATTAATAATCCTATAACCCTCAAGCGAGATTTCTCCATCATTGTAGAATTCAACCCATTCATTTTTTAATATCCTTTCATCTCCCGCAGGATTCATTTCAACTTCATTTATCCTTATTGCATAAACATTCGAGATTAATAAAATACAAAGTAAAAAACTAATAGCCGTAACTTTCATATTCTACAATACCCCCGTTAGAATCAAAAAGATACAAACTGTCTCGGTCGTTGTTCCAGATGTTGGTTCCACTTTGCCAGAATATATCTGTTAAGTTGTTTATCCCTTTGCCCGAATGGAGAATTATTTTTTCAAATTTGACATTATTAAAAGTATAAGTTTTCCTACTTTCATCCTTGAGAATCCAACCAGCAATATCTAATTCAGGGCAATTATTAATTATCAAGACTTCCTCTCCGATTTTGTCAATTTCGGAATCAAGGCATCCAAAATAAGAAGATTTCTTCCAAATTCCAAGAGAATTTTTTATTGCAGACTCCTCAGCTTTCGAGAATTCTCCAAGTTCTGATTCGTCTACTAGAAACTTTGATGCAAACCCTTGTTCAACAAGTTTTAAATTGAGGTATTCTGGAGCATAAATTCTTGCAAGATCTCTTTGGTACTTGTCTGTTCCGGTTATTTCTATTTCTACTGTTTTATTTTCAAAGTCTTTTAGAAATTCTGTTGAAAGGTTATGCCCAAATGCTCCTTTTTCGGGGGAGTTTATATTAAGAAGGCGAATTGTTCTCCCATCGAGTAGATCTAGAGTATCCCCGTCGATTATTCTAGAGATTACTACCTTTTCTCTTTTTTGTTCCCTTATAGAAAAAGTTGTTAATGATAAAAAGTTTATTAGCACTAGAAATAAAATGAGCGATGCGAGAATAAAGGCATATTTTTTATTCATATATTATCCTATTGATTTATATTAATAAACATATCAGGGATCAAAAAGTCCTTGGATTTTAGTTAGGACTTTTGGATGCTCAAGAACCAAATGTTCTTGACATAACGTATTTAAGCCACGATTATTTCTAAAAATTGGAGAATGAAATGAAAAAAGAAAAAGTTGACAATAAAGGAAGAGAATACGATTTTGTGATAATAGGGGCAGGTGTAACTGGGATGGCTGCTGCAATGTATTCTGCGCGGCTCGGATTAAAGACGCTTTGTCTCGGCAAAAGTTCAAGCAATGAATTGCCAATAGGGGGAATAATCACAACTACTGATTCCATCGAAAATTACCCTGGCTTTATTCATTTAACCGGAGAAGAACTTGCTAATAAAATAAGGGATCATGCACTCTCTTATCCCCTCGCAGAGATAAAAAATGAGGGCGTTGAAAGTGTAAGAAAAAAAGAAGATTTGTTTTTGATAAAGACAAGTGAGCAGGAGTATGAAGGGAAAACAATTTTATTCGCGACTGGAACAAGATGGAAAAGACTAGAATGCAAAGGAAGCAAGGAATTTGAAAATAAGGGAATAGCCTATTGTGCTTTATGTGACGCGCCACTATATAAAAATAAAGTTGTTGGTTTAATCGGAGGTTCTGATAGTGCTGCGAAGGATGCGCTTGTTTTGTCAAAGCATGCAAAAAAAGTTTACATAATTTATAGAAGAGAGCAAATACGCCCAGAACCTGCAAACATAAAAAAAATAAAAGAAGCTAAAAATATTGAGATAATAAATAAAGCAAATGTTCTAGAAGTAAAAGGAGACAAGATGGTGAGGTCAGTTGTTTTAGACAGGGAGTATAATGGAAGCAATGAGCTTGCATTGGATGGGATTTTTGTTGCTATAGGGCACATAGCAATTTCTGAGCTTGCCGCAAATCTTGGAGTAAAACTTAACGAAAAAGAGGAAATTGTTATAGACCATAAAACTTCAGAGACTAATGTTGGGGGGATTTATGCTGCAGGCGATGTTGCTGACAAACCATTTAAGCAGGCAATAACGGGAGTCGCGGAAGGTTGCACCGCGGCTTATTCAGCATTCGGATATCTAAAAAAGAGTAAGAAAAACTAAAAACGAGTTAAGTTTTTAAACGGGATGTCCTTATTAAGGAAATGAGTAAAAAAGGATTATCCCCAATTATTGCAACTGTTCTTTTGGTTGCTTTGGTATTGGTTCTTGCATCAATAATTTACCTTTGGGCCAGGGCGTTTATACCCGAGACCATAGAGAAAGATGGTTCGACGATAGAAAATTCTTGTCCGGATGTTGCATTTGGAGCATCTTATTCAATTAGTACTAAAAAACTAACAATTCAGAATAATGGAAACATTCCGATCTATGGGATTAGGTATGGTGTTGAGAAAGTAGGCACTTTAGCGTACGAAGATTTATACAATACCCCAATTGTTACTGGAGGGTCTGTGAGTTATATTCCGGATGAAGAAGCCAGTCAAGGCGAGAACATAAGAGTAATCCCAATACTTCTTGGAAAGTCAAGCAATGGTGCGCTAAAGGGATTTGCTTGTGAAGAAAGTGTGAAAGTAATTGCGGTTTAATAATATGAATCAAAATAAAAAGGGGGTTTCTGATGTTGTAACTACAGTTTTAATTATAATGTTGACAATCGCTGCAATCGGAGTAATTGCAGGCTTTGTTGTGCCTTTTGTGAAAGAAAGTTTGCAAAAAAGCACGGAATGCAAGGATTATCAAGGATTTTACACATTTGATGAGAGTTTTAAACTAAATTGTAATATTAACAACATCTATACATTCTCAATAAAGACTATCGGTATTGGGGCTGGGGAAAGTAATTTTTCTATTGGAAAAGGAGAGAATACTACAAATTATACTGTTTCGGCTAATAAAGTCTTAGCGGAGAATGTTGCGGGAATTAAATTAATATTGACAAAATCTGATGGAACAACTAAGAGCGCAGAGATAAATTCAACTTCTGATAGTATTGTAATGTACGGAGGAGAAACTTTTGCGCTCCCTGAACCTGGAGAGATTAGAAGTTATAATTATTCATCAGCTGATGAATTCAAAAGTGCAGAAGTCTATCCCATTCTGAAGAATGGAAGGATTTGCGCAGATGTTAAAGAATCGATAGAAATAAAACCTTGTGGGTGATTATATAAAAATGAAAAAGAGCGGGCAAGTTTGGATTGAAACAGTGCTTTATACACTAATAGGCCTCGCTCTCATTGGACTTGCTCTAGGATTTATTATGCCCCAGATAAATGCAGCAAAAGACAAGGCCACAGTGGAGCAGGCGATAAATTCATTATCTGAATTTGATGCCAGAGTTAATGAGGTTATAGAAACAGGAACAGGAAATATCAGGCAAATAGAGTTCTATATGAAGAAGGGAGATCTGGAGATAAATTCTAGTTCTTATGCCTCAACTAATATCAGTGAAATAAAGATGACTCTGAGCGAGCTATCAAAACCTTATTCTGAGCCCGGAGTTGAAATAAATGTTGGTAGAATTAAAGTTAATTCTTCGGGGGGCCAAAAAACAAGCAGTGTTTCTTTGAGAGTGCCATATCGTTATATCAATATTACATATGGAGGCTCAAATGTTAATAAAAAGTTTTTTTCAGCGTCTACCCCCTATAAGTTTTCCATAGAGAATAAAGGAAATGGAAAGATAGATATCACAGAAGTTTCTAATACTAATACATAGGTTTAAATAAAATATTTAGTTATTCAGATTAATTAGAGGTGAAAATGGTTGTAAATATAAATCTTAATCCTAAGATACCCTCCTTGCCCAAAGTAGAAGACAAAAGCAAGATTGATGTAAGATACGCACTAATCTCGCCGTATGCATTTGCGCATATCTATTGGGACAAAAGAATAAATGAGGTAGTTTATGAGCTAGAAGAGCCAATTTTGAGCGATGAAGAGAAGAAAATATTGACAAGAATCGAGGGGGCTATGCTTGAGATTATCAATGTTAACGTTGCGGTGGAAAAAACCATGGAGGCAATAACAAATTATATAGACATGACCGCAAAACTCTTGATTAGCGAGCTCAATCTGACTGTCTCTCAAGAAGCTTACGATAAGATATTCTACTACTTATTCAGAGATTTTGTAGGGTTAAATGAGATAGATCCCTTGATGAGAGATTATTTCATAGAAGATGTTGAGTGCAATGGAATCGAAACACCCGTTTATGTCGTTCATAGACTCTACAGAAATCTTAGAACCAATCTTAGTTTTAATGATATAGATAAATTAGCAAGTTTTGTAGAGAAACTGGCTCAAAGGTCTGGGAGATATATTTCTTATGCGCAGCCATTACTTGATGGAACCCTCCCAGACGGAAGCAGAGTCAATGCAACTTACACAAAAGATGTTACATCGAAAGGCCCGACATTTACACTAAGAAAATTCACAAAGGTTCCTTGGACTCCGACACAGCTAATCTCTTCAAATACTGTAAGTGCTGAAATGCTTGCCTATTTCTGGTTGTTGTTGCAGTATAAGTCTAGCATATTGATTGCCGGAGGGACAGCATCTGGAAAAACAACATTCCTAAATGCAATAGCTTTTTTTATTCCCCCAGAAGCGAGAGTTGTGAGTATAGAAGATACCAGAGAAATAAATTTGCCCAGGGAAAACTGGCTTCCTGCGGTTGCAAGACCTGCTGCAGGAATAGGAAAAGTTGGGGAGATAGACCTTTTTGATCTTCTTAAGAGTTCATTCAGGCAAAACCCAGATTATTTGATTGTCGGAGAAGTTAGGGGCAAGGAAGCATTTGTACTCTTCCAAGGAATGGCTTCGGGACACGCATCTCTAAGCACAATGCATGCAGATTCCGTTGACACGCTGATTAGAAGACTGCAAACACCCCCGATAGAACTCTCTCCCACACTAGTAAATACCTTAGATTGTGTTGTGATAGCGACTCATGCTATAGTAAATCAAAGGGAGACAAGAAAGATAAGAGAGGTTTCTGAGATAGTTAATGTAAACAGAGACGGAGTAGCTTTGATAAATACCCCTTTGACTTGGGACCCAAAAACAGATGCATTTTATTTCAAAAAACAAAGCAAGGTTTTTGAAAAGATATCTATGAAATTTGGCATGCCTATTGAAAAACTACAGAGAGAGTTTACGATTAGAGCAAAACTGCTTTACGAGCTTAGTAGAAGGAAAATATGGGGTTTTGAAGAGGTCCAAAAAGTGATTAATGATTATTATAAAAATCCCTTAAGCGTTTTAAGCAAATATAATATCGAAGATTAAGAAAGGTATTTAAAGAATTTTAGATTTTTTAATTGATGAAGAAAGAGGACATAGAAAGCGCGGCAAGAATATTATCAGAAATTAAGGATTCTTTGGATGAACTCGAATCTGCCTTAAAATCTAATGATGCAGGCAAGGTAACTGCTGCGAAAGTCAAAATAATGAATCTGAGGTATAAGCTAAAGGAAATGATATGATAGACCTGCTTAAAAAAACAGTTGACCAAGAGATAGAGATATTGAGAGAGATTGCTATTTTTTCAAAAAGAGGAGAAAGTGCAAGTCCTTCTGAGAAAGTTTTGATCTCAGAGATTCTGGACTCCCTAAGAGAAAGGATGGAGAAAAATAATAATGACTTCTTGGAGATTTTGGACAAGGTTGAAATTTCACAACCTGAAAAAGAAAAAAAGGTAAAAAAAATTTTCAAAGCAGAAGAGACCAAAATAAAACCTGGAAAATTAATGCCTGAACTTCAAGAAAGAGAAAAATATTTGAAAGAACTTGAGATAACTGAAAATGTACTAAAAAACCTAAGAAATAAGAAAATTGTTGAAAAGGTTGATGAAGAGGGATTCAAAAAAGCAAGGGGATACATGAGATACTCGAATAAACTGTTTTTGGAGAGTTCTAATAGTTTAATAAAGAAGGGGTACTTTGCATCTTTGCCTACCGAACTTAGAAAAGCAAACTTGGACATGCTATTTGAAGGCTATATATCCATGATGTTGTTTTCAGTGTTTCTTTCATTTTTCTTTGGGCTGATTTTGGCGGCAGTTTTATTTCTCTCGGGGATAGTGGGAATTTTAACTGCGGTGCTGCTGCCATTGATAATTCCGATTGTCGTTTTTATCGTGCTTTACTATTACCCGAGTGCCGAAAGAAGAGCCATATCCAGCAGGATTAATGGAGAACTTCCTTTTGCGGTGCTACACATGAATTCAATCTCTGGTTCTGGAATCCCCCCTGCAGAAATATTTAAGATAATTGCGATGAGCAAAGAGTATCCTTATCTCAGAAGAGAGCTAAGAAAAGTCTTGAATCAAATAAACATTTATGGTTACGATTTAGTTAGCGCACTTAACAATGTTTCAAAAAACACATCTAGCCAACATCTTGCAGAACTATTTGCTGGAATTTCTACAACTATCAGCTCGGGAGGAAGCCTCTCAAGCTTCTTTGAAAAAAGAGCGGAGAGTTTGCTGAATAATTACAGGCTAGAAAAGGAAAAAGCAATCAAGATTGCAGAAACATCAATGGATATTTACATAAGCATCGTAATAGCTGCACCTATGATATTGATGCTTATGCTTGTTATGATTTCTGTGTCCGGAATTCAGATAGGATTCACACCGTATCAATTGACATTTTTAACAATAGGAGGAGTTGCTTTGATAAATATTGCTTTCTTAGGATATTTACAAACGAAGCGAGCGTTGTATTAGTATGAAGATAGACAAAACTTGGATGATGGGTATAATTGCTGCAATTTTGATAATTGGAATAGACTTTATTTTCTTCTCGAAAGACAAGATATTTATGTTTCTCATAGGGATTGCCCTTCTAATCGCCCTGGCCCCTTTTGTATTTAGTTTAATGAGGGAGAGCAGGAAAGAAGAAGAAATAAACGACATGTTTCTTGAATTCTCCAGAAATCTTGCGGAAAGCGTAGTAACTGGAACACCAATCAGCAAAAGCATAATTAATATGTCTAAGAAAAATTACGGAGCGTTAAATCCACATGTTCAAAAGATGGCTAATCAGATTAGTTTGGGGATTCCAGTGAGCGCCGCGATGCAGACATTTTCTGATGATATTGATAATAATGTAATAAGAAGGGCCGTTGAGTTGATAAGAGAAGCTGAAAAGGCTGGTGGAGAAATAGACTACATACTCGATTCTGTGGCCCGCTCAATGGCCGAAACTGAAAAATTAAAGAAAGAACGAAGGGCAGCAATATCAAACTTAGTTATTCAGGGGTATATTATCTTCTTCATATTTATAGGGATTATGCTGGTAATGGAATTCAAAATCCTTCCTCTAACTTATGGGAGCGGGATGTCGTTTGGAGGAGCTGAATTGAGCGCAGTAGGCGCCGGCGTATCTTCTGCCGCGAAACTGGCCCCCGAAGAGATATCGAGATTATTTTTGTATCTGCTTATAACTCAGGGTTTCTTTGCAGGGTTTGTGATAGGAAAACTTAGCGAGGGCTCCTTGAGAGCAGGGGTAAAACACTCATTTATACTTACAATAGCCGCATGGCTAATTTCTACAGGAGTAAGAGCATTATTGGCCTAGACTATATAGAATATTTCGTTATCTGATTTTACAATTTCAAATTTGTATAATAGAGAATCAAGAAGTCTTTCAAACCAATGTCTTCTCTGATTTTTCATCGGCTTTCCAGATAAGGTTCTTGTTGAGAAGCTGACAATTAAATGATTAGATGATATTTTTTCGATTACATTTTTTGCAGTTCTGTAATCGCTTTTTCCTAAGATATCAAAAACTTTCAAAACTAGTGTTAGATCTGTCTTCGGCAAAGTGCAATCTTCAATTTTATTCAAGTCGCACACAAAAACTTCTCCATTAATTTTATAATTTTTAAAAAATGTTCTTACTGCATCCAAATCTTCGGAGTTTATATCTGAGGCATAATATTTTACTCCAGGCTCTGCGAGAGCTAAAGGATTTATTCCGCATCCTAAATCTAAAATGGATTTTATTTTCAACTTTCTTATTATTTCCTTCAATTGCGGGTAGAAGTAAACTCTTTCTTTTGTTGAAGAGTGAGTGTGTAATACTGCTTGAATGTCCCCCTTTTCCAAAAGAGGATATCTGCTTTTAGTGCTCACTTGAAATCTCCCAACTTTCTCTCTAAGCCTTGCTCGGATATCTTTGACTACTAGTTTTATTTGGGAATCTGTTAATTTTTCAAGGAGAATTTTATTTTTTTCCAGATAATTGGTTAGATGCTCTAAAACTATTGAGTTTTCTATCCCTGAAAGCTCCTTTTTCTGCTTTATCTTTTGAACAATTAGCGTTAGTTCTGTCATAAAAAAGATATGCCTTGACTCGTTTATTAGTTTATCTGAAAATTCAAAACCTTTAAATAGTTGGATATATTAGTCACTTGATAGTGGTTAAGATGGAACAAATAAATTCAAAGGGAATTATAAGAAATACTTTAGACTATTTGGTAAAAGATTATAGAAATACGCTTAAAGATGTTTTTATTGTAGGGCTTGCTGGTTTGCTTGCATTTACAAGCATTGGATGCCCAAAGAAAGGAGGCAATGATGATGTTGTCACAGGAAGCAGCGGCGGACAAACCGCAACAACACTAGAATTTCTTGAATCTCCTGATGGAGTAGACAAAAATTATACTAATCCGACAGACCCCCGAAAATTTGGGGTAGTTTATACTGGTGAAAACGACCCTTCATATATCAGAGTAAAAATTACTAACACCGGAGATAATTCAAGCACAGAAACTTCAATGATTCGAGACACAAGCGTAATAACGGGAACATGGAAAGATAGCAATCCTAAAAATGGAGAAGCATACTATGCAAATGTTATCTTGCCTATAACTGGAACTTATATGTTCAGCTTTGAAGTGCCTGGGTTGAGCAAGGGGTATAGTTGGATAACAAGTTTGAATCCGACAGACTATACAGCTTGGCAAAATGAAAGTAGTTTTGATGGCATTGCTCTGACAAGTAATCCAATACCTCCTGCAGTCGGCGAATCAAATGAATTAATAGATTGGATTTTAACTGCTAATAGCTCAGACGTATATGCTAAGCTATTCATTGATATGTTATATAATTCAGATGAACAACTTCCAAACGGACAAATAAGGTATGCAGGACAAAAAGGAACAAGAGCGGACTATGAACCAGAAATAAAGAACACTCTTGGCGTATACAAAAATGGAGACCCTGCCGATGAGGAGTTGCCAAATAATGCTAACGGCTTCGAATCAGATGCTGCTAATCCCTCGCTTACAATTCGTCTAGACGGCGGTAAAACACATTCATGGGCATTTAATAGCCAAAGAGCAAATACTAATAGGAAAGTATGGAACGTGATTGTGCCTAGAACATTGTACAAGAACAGTCAATGAAGACATAACCTATAAAAATGATAGAATGCATAAAGGGTTATGCGTAAAAAAGGAGTAGGAAGTCTTGAGTTCGTATTGGCATTTGTGTTATTTGTAGGCTTTACGGTTGCTGTGCTGTATTTTTTTAATCCAATTAGTACTCTAAAGAACATGGACTATTCTAGAGATTATACCTTTGGCAAAATAATCGAAAACACGAGCGTACAATTGGACTCTTATTCAATAGTAGTGAACAATAGTTTCACTGATCAAAAAATAAAGTTCACTCTTTCAGGGATAAGCCCCATCAAAAAAACATATACTACAGATTATAATGGAACTTTTCTGAATTCATCAAGAACAGGCAATGATATTTTTTGCGTTAGCATGAAGACGCAGAAATTTTTTGAAATGTATTTAAGTGAAGATATTCCCCTTCCTGCAACTGGAACAGCCATATGCAACGGTACTCAAGCGGAGTGCGATGCAGGCGATACATTGAAATGCAAATGCCTTAGCGGACATTCATGGTGTTGCCCTGCATGCTTGAATGGAGTTTACGCTCCTGGCTGGACTACGAACACTGGATGTGGCATAGATGTATGCCAAGGAATATCATCGCCCTCCGAAACCCCAAGGGATTACCAAATCGCTTCCTCGCTAACTGACAAGGTAATCTCTGAGACAAGAGTTATAGGACTAGCGCACGAGTATGATGATTATAATAAACTTAAAGAACAATTAAACATCCCTCCAGATGTGGACTTTTCATTCTCTCTTGTATTCCCTGATAAAACGACCGCTTCGAATTCTGCAGTAGATATTACAAGAGAAGTATATTCTGAAACGAGGAGAGTGGAGGTTCTTAGAACAACTGGACGTCCTCAATTTGGGGAGTTAACTGTGAGTGTATGGTAAACACAAAGGGGATAATAAGAATATTAGAGGCGAGTGCAGCCATTTTGATAATTTTTATAGTAGTTTTGACTCTTAGCATGACAAGAAAAGCAAGTACTGAGAGAGATTTATCTGAGAGTATAACCCCTTTGCTTGAGGAAATAGCCAAAAATAATACACTAAGAGCTGAGATTATTGAAGGTTCTTCAACAATCGACCAAACAATTGAAGCATTTTTAAGAGAGAGAATAAACGAATCGAATATTGGATATAATTTTACTATTTGTAATATTAGTCAAGTCTGCAGTTTAACCAGATTGCCCGATGAGATAGTAGGGAATGTTTATGCGGGTTCTAGAATAATAAGCTCAAGCCTTGAATCGGCAACACCGAAGAGAATAAGCATATTTTTATGGTTTAAAAAATGAGAAGGGTATTGAGAAGTTTTATAAACTTCTTTGTTATTTAAAGCATATGAAGAGGGAAGCAGTATTTATTGCAGGATTATTTCTGTTTTTTAGTTTGGTGAGTTTTGCAAGTGCTTTGGGGTGCTCAGGGACTCTTAATCAGAGTATAATGAAGATACCCCAGACAGACAATGCACATGGCGCGCTCTGGAATCAAAGCGGTATAAACATATGTTATAGTGATCTTTTTTCACCAAGTTATACGGGTCAAAACCTCCATGATGGATGCACTGACCCAGATGACGGACTTTTACTAAAGTTATATTCTAAAAACAATTCGCATGCATCATATCCTACTTTTGCTTTAGATTCATACAATATAAGTGTATGTTATAAAGGACTTGAGGATTGTAGAATTGGGTCTTGTGATCCAGATGATAATAAATGCAGGACAATTGTTTACATATCCAATAAGACAAATGCGCACATCTCTTCTTGGAGTTTTATACCTGCTAGCGACAGAGGTTACTTGCCTATCTCGTGTGATTGTGTTGGAAATTGCAACAAGAAAGATTTTATTGTGGGGTCAACGATGTGTTATGAATTTTCTGAAAATGAAGAGAATTGTGAAATTGACGGGACAGACCTGGCCGCAAAAACAGATCCAAGATGCGTAGGGGGAGCATTATGTGAATGTGTTTGGAATGTGAGTGCTGCAACAGACTGTTCCTTTCAGTTGACAATGCCTGGTGAAGAAGTTGGCTGCGATTACATATGTACATATTCTGAAAGCGAAGCGACAGAATGTTCTGGCAGTTCCAAAGTAATTAGAACTCTTGCTACTACGACAAAGACGACTAGCTGCATAAATGGCCTGCTTCCTGAAGGATTTGTATGCCAGAGCGGCTCTGCGACTATAGCATGTGGAGATCTTGAGGAAGCAAGTCTTCCATTTTTTGGAGCTTGGCAGTTTATAATCAGCTTGGTTTCAATTGCATTTATTTATGCTTTAATTGGAAGAAAGAGATTAATTTAGTTAGTTTTTTAAAGAACAAGCTGTTATTTGGTTAATGAATAAAGGGGAGAGATTTATTGTTATTTTCGCTGCGTTAATTGTATTATCTGCAGGATTGTCTATCGCAGATTTTACTCCTAAAGGAAACACTATTGCAACCCAATATTCCGCGGGAGATACCATAAGAGGAACTATTAACATTAGTTTTACCAGTGAGAGTGCCGACTCTCTTTTTGAAAGCAATTTTGAGGGGAATATAACTTTAATCGATTTGCTTAAAGCAAATAATCTAGTTGAGGGAACAGATTATAACTGCAGTTACCCAAAATGTTTTGATAGTTATACCCTTCATGAAAGGATAACCGGGAATATTGGGCTAACGAGCGACCTCCCCCTATTTGTTGGATTTAAAATTACTGGAGAAGATGTAAGTATTTCTTCATTAAAATTCTCTATTACAAGCAGTGCAAACAAATCTTGCCAAAGACAAATTTTGATAGATGTGCTCAATAAAGACGAGGCGTTTATCCAGCCAACTAAAAATTCTGGAGAACCTTGTGAACTTGAGTCTTATGGCTGCTTTAATCCAAGTGCAAGCTCAATCAAACCAGTAAGCATCACAAACAGTCCGCTCTGTGAAAAAATAAATTTAACTTCTGCGCCAGGATATCGTATAGGTGCCTATATCGAGAACGGAACCAAGCCTTCCACATTAGAGATGAGCTTAGAAACCCTCCCTGGCAGAGAGATTCGTGAAGAGTGCACACTAAACCTAACACAAGCAGAGGGCATAGTATGGTGTAATGTGAATCATTCTAGTACTTATGAAGGAGAATATCTTGTTTGCGTCTATTCTGATAGAAACCAAGGAGATTCAGGATATCCTCAGATAAGATCTGAAAATAACCTTCCTATATGCGGTGAAGGAGAGAGGGACTTTGAAATATTCGCGCAGCCGCTAAAGTTTGCGCCAGTGGAAACAATTAACGTAAACAATAGCGTCTTTTCCAAGCAGAACTTTGGACAAGATCTTGTTGATTATGCGAATGAGTATTTGGAAGAGAACTACGGTGGAAATTGCTCAGAAGAATGTTTTATTCCTTTCAAGATTACAGGAATTCCTCAAACTTTAACATTTGGAGATATTGGAGTAGTCTACTCTGACGCGGAGGGATATGACTTCCCAGAAGATAGGTTATATGAGCTTCAGTTGAAAAAGGCAAGCATAACAACCCCAAAATATGTGAATCTTGAAATGAGTCACGCTGGATTTAAGATACCTGTTGGTTCTACTGCGAACAGACTTAGTATTTCTTTGGATGGGAAAACAATAACGGGAATAAAAAACCTTCCTATCACCATTTTGCCAAGTTTTGCATTTGATATCTACCCAAAAAATGTTTCTTTTGGTGCGCTTACAACCTTTCAAGCACTAACTCCTGTAAACATTACCTCTTCTGTCTGGAAGTTCGGGGATGGGACAACTAGAGCTACAACCGGAAAAACCATCTCGCATAGGTATACCACTTATAATTCCCAAGGCTACACATTAGAAGTTGACTTGGTGAGAAAAGATGGTGTGCTAGCAAGAAGTTCTTTCCATGTTTCAATCGGAAACCTTAGAGAATCTGCAAATAGACTTTTGAGTGAGTATGACGCGGGGATTGCAAATCTTAGTAGCAAGATAAATTCATTTTCTTCTATTTCCCCTTTTATTTCAAGTAATCTAAGGGCAAGATTTAACATAACAAGTATGCAAAACTCGCTTAATGCGACTAGAAAAATGCTTGGTAATGCCAGCGATATTGATGTAATAACTTCTATATTGGACATTAATCTTCCGGCATCTTTAGAGGTTTCGGAAGAAGGGAATAACATACCTTTAGAGTTTGGATTTGGAAATATGAATGTAGGTTATATCAGACAGATATCCGGAGCAAGTGCGAGCTCAGATGAAGATTTGAAGAAAGCAATAGCTTCTTGGTTCGATAAAAACTATGATTCAAATATTAATTATGAAACAATATCGAGAACAAACGATGATGGTGGAAAAACTCCAGTTTTGACAGATTTTAGAGTAAGCATAAACAAAAAAACCGGGGCCGATGAGAGTGCAAATAATGCTTACTTGATAATCAATTACCCCAAAGAGAGCATATCCTTCGCAGGAAACTATTCAGAAAAGACTGTTGGTTCTGGAACGTATGTTCCAATAACTGGTTCAACAACCATTGAATTCATTGTTAACGGCGGTCTAGGAGTTTCAACACTTGGGATGTATATCTCCCCCACCCTAGATAAACTTAGTAGTTATGGAGTTGTAGAAATTATAGAAAAAGAAGGATTCAATTGGGGCAAGTTTATTCTTTGGGTACTAATCTTGTTGGTATTTGCATCGGCAATTTATGCAGTACTGCAACAATGGTACAAAAAAAGATACGAGAGCTACCTATTCAAGAATCCTGCAGATTTGTATAATTTGATAAATTTTATACATAATTCTAGAAAAGCAGGGATATCTGATGGGGAAACTGGAGAAAAATTGAGAAAAGCAAAATGGAAAGGCGAACAAATCGCCTATGCATTTAGAAAGATTGATGGAAAGAGAACTGGAATGCCCGAACTGCCATTTTTCAGGTTCTTTGAAAAGAGAAAAATAGCTAAAGAAATAGAAAAAAGAAAACAACCCTTACCGGAACAACCTGCACAAAGCAAGCAAAATATTTATTAAACCAGGAGTTTCTCATTTAGTAATTAAGAACTGACAAAAATGTTAAAAATACTAAAAAGTTTTGCGAGAAGAATTCTGCAAAGAATTTTTAAGAAAAGAGAAAACATAAAGATTGGTTTCTATGGGCCGCCAAATGCGGGAAAAACTAGCGTCGCAAACAGGATATGCAAAGACTGGACTGGAGAAGAGATTGGAATTGTCAGCAAAATACCTCACGAGACGAGACATGTGCAATTCAAGGAGAAAGTTAATATCGACCACAAGGGGAAAACGCTTGCATTTAAGATAGTAGACACACCGGGACTAGCAACAAAAATAGACTATGAAGATTTTATGAAATTTGGGGTAAAGAAAGGGCAAGCAAAGAAGAGGGCAAAAGAGGCAACCCAAGGAATAATAGAGTCTATACAATGGCTTGAAGATATGGATGCAGTGATTGTAGTGCTAGACGCTGCGGAAAATCCTTATTCTCAAGTAAATATTACGATAATAGGAAACCTTGTTGCCAGAAAAATTCCAACACTAGTTGTTGCAAATAAAATAGACTTGAAAAAAGCAAGTATTAAGAAAGTTGAGGCCGCATTTCCAGATTATGATGTAGTTGGTATTTCTGCCAAAGAAGGAACTGGATTTGATGATTTTTATGAAGCCCTATTCAGGCTCTCAAAACGAGTATGAAACACAAAAAAATAAGAGGGTTGAGCTTGCAGGTAATTCCTTTTGCAGAGTTGAGAGAGCTGTCTATCTCTGAGAGAGTAAAAAAAATACTAGGGCTTGTTTTAAATGATAAGATAGTTATTGTACATGGGAGATTGAGGGCTGAAGAAGAGGCAAGGCTGATAGAAGATACAATGGCCATGGTTGATCATGTTAAAAGTTTTAAAGGGATAGAATTGGCGGTCATAGAACCGGATATGAGAAGGGAGAATATAATTGTTAGAATGAAGCACAATATAGCAAAGAGTCTTGTCGGAGACAGCAGCGCTTTAACTGTCGTGGGCCCTGCTTCGATAATCAAGGAAATAAAAAGAGACCCCAAGAAAATAGAGCTTTTCTTAAAATAACTAACAACATTTATTAATCCTTGGGGGTATTTTTAATTATGTCATATAAATGCGTGCATTGCTCTGCAGTTTATGCCGATGATGCAAGAGAAGCTTTGAATAGTTGTTCTAAGTGCAAGAGTAAATTTTTCTTTTATATAAGAGAACAAAAATTAAAGGAGATAGAATCGAAAAAAGATTCGGAAATGGAGCTAAGCTCTAAGGAGAAGAAACAAATAGAGAAAGATGTGAGAGAATTAGTGGGAATGGAAAATGAAGAGGACCCTGTTTTTCTTGATTTTGAGAGCATAAAAATCGTAAAGCCCGGAAAGTACCTTTTGGATGTCCAAAAGTTGTTTGCACAAGACAAGCCAAGAGTATACAAATTGGCTGATGGAAAATACATAATTGATTTGAACATGAAAGTAACTGGCAAAAAATAGAGTTTAAAGACCAATATCTTTAACCCATTCTGTGCTAAAAATGCACAGAAGTTTTAAAAATAGTTTATTCCTTAATAATCTATGAGCATGAAAAGAGTTCTTGAGGAAACTGCACTGAATCTGTTAATTGAAAAAGCAGATATGAATACCCTCAAGGGAGAAGCAAACAAGATAATTTCTCTGTTGAGGGAAGAGTTAAGAAAAGAAAGAATAACTGCAGAAGTATTTGCCGGGGGAAGCTTTGCCAAGGAAACTCTCGTAAAAGAAGAGTTCTTTGATGTAGACATTTTTGTAAGATTTGATTGGAAATATGAAAATATCTCGCCGCTTCTTGATAAGGTTCTTAGCAAGATAAAGAGAAAAAACAAGCTAAAGATAGAAAAACTGCATGGAAGCAGGGATTATTTTAGAATTGTCAAAGGAAAAATCGTATTTGAGATTGTTCCTGTTGTGAAAATAAAAAAACCAAAAGAAGCAAGAAATGTTACAGATCTAAGCTATTTCCATGTGAATTACGTAAAGAAAAAAATAAAAAAACTTAGAAAAGAGATAGTTTTGGCAAAACAATTCTGCAAGAGCCAAAAAATATATGGGGCAGAGAGCTATGTGAATGGATTTTCAGGATATGCCTTGGAATGTTTAATAATTTATTACAAATCTTTTGAAAAAATGCTAAAAGAGCTCGCAAAGGCAAAGCTTGGCGAGAGAGTAATAATAGATCCTGCAAACCATTACAAGAAAAAAGGAGATGTACTCTTCGAGATGAATGAGAGCAAACTTGGAAGCCCAATAATTCTTGTTGATCCAACCTGGAAGGAAAGAAATGCTTTAGCTGCTCTAAACAGAGAAACTTTTGAGAAATTCCAAGATTCTGCAAGAAAGTTTCTAAAGCATCCGAACAAAAGCTTCTTTGAAATAAAGAAGTTTGATGTAGAACATTTCAAAAGTAAAGCCAACAAAGAGAGAGCGGAATTTGTGAAGATAGAATTAGAAACAAACAAGCAGCCAGGGGATATTGCGGGGACAAAACTAAAGAAATTTTCAAATTATTTGATAAGAGAAATAGCAAGGTTCTTTGAAATAAAAGATAAAGAGTTTGATTATAATGGAGAAAACAAAGCGGCCTTATATCTAATCGCGAAGTCAAAAGGGGAGATAATAAAGATTGGACCTCCAAAGACATTTGAAAAAAATGTGCAGGAATTCAAAAAGCAAAACAAGAATGTCTTTGAAAAGAATGGAATCTTGCACGCAAAAGTAAAAGTAAATTTCTCAGCCAAGAAATTTATCTCAGATTTTGCAAAGAATTATCATAAAACTATCATGTCTATGGATATTACTGGATTGAAGATTGTTTAATCCTATTGAGCTTTGCTCAATTTTATAGAATTTTCTATAACTAATGCCAAGGATTCTGTGAAGAATGGAGAATCAAGCCAGACAGCTATTTCCTCTTCTGCAGTTTCAGGGGTTACCATAAATAATACTTCTTTCTTGTCAGAGATGAAAACTCTTGCATTTGAATCAATACTTTTTGCCTTCAAGTTAAACTTGGCATTTATCTTTTTGATTTTGTCTGAGTCGCCTGAAAGGGCAATCTTTATCCTAACATTATTTTTGTTCAACTTTTCTAGAGCTGAAGAAATGACTCGTCCTTTATCCTCAAAGTCTGAAGCTGAAGTGCAAATTAATGCTTCTTTCTTTGAATTTTCAAGCAATTCTCTTATTCTTGAAAGGACATTAGACCTTCCCCTCATAGAACCAGATATCTCGCTTGATTTAATAGGAGACATTCCAGAATTATGCAATTGCTCTAATTCGGTATATTCTGCAGTCTCTTTCAAAGAAGATAATGATTTCACTTTTTCTTGAGCTTCATTCATCGCCTTTGATTTTATCTTCTCTATAACTTCTGTTGGTTTAACTGAAATGTATTTTACAGGCTTACCAATCTTGGTTATGGCAAATCCTCTCTTTTCTAGAGATTCTAAAACGTCATAAGTTCTGCTTCTAGGAACCCCAGAAAGCTCAGCAACTTCTCCTGCTGAAGCAATACCTTTTGAAAGCAAAGCTAGCCAAACTTTAGTTTCATAAATATTAAGATTGAAGTATTCCTTAATCCTTTTAACAAGTTCAGGTTTTATTATCATGCAGAGACAACATTCAGGCTATATTTAAACCTTTCGATTGTTCCCATTTAGCAGTTACAACAAAACCGCCTAGAAGACTAGGTATGCAATGACAAGCCCAAGAAGGCATCCTGCCGATATGAAGGGCATGGCAGGATAAAACTTGCCTTTTTCTGATGTATAGAATAGATACAACAGCCCAAGTACTGCTCCGATTGTCACAAACAAGGCACTTAGAATGCCCATTGCCCTGAGAACTACTCCTGCAAGGATTATAGGAAATACTACATCTCCTCCACCAAGAATAGCAACATTTACCTTTATCTTCTTGCCTTTTAGCTTGCTTCTTGGCGTGGAATTCAAAATATCCATTTCCTTTTTGTTCAGATAAGGGACAAAAAACCCAGCAAATATTTTTAGATTTTTAATCTGGTATTTTGCCATCTTTTGCATGAAGCCTGCGTGCCAGACAGCATAAATGTCATATATTGAAATAAAAACAAGAAGCAAAATTGTTGTCCAAATGTTAAGTAGCGGAATAAAAATGACTGCAATTCCCGGATAAATCATTAATTCGGTTGCATTATGAACTAGGATGTCTCTTTTGAAAACTTTGAGAAATGCGAGTGGGAGTGCAATTAGAATAGAGATTAGAGAAGATAAAGAAATATTAAATAATAATAGATTGACAGATATGGCAGAAAGAGAGGATTTTATGAATAGTGCATTTGTTGTTATACCTATTGCGATACAAATAACAAAAAAGAACCAGAGTCTCAAAAGCAACTCGGTCCTGAATTTCATAAGCAGAAACATAAGCAAAACTGCAAAAGTTATCGCAAAAATAATTGAGACCAGGCTAGTTGTAGGATTTACATCTGTTGGAGGGTTCATCCCAAAAGGAATGTTGTCATTACTTGCTGCGTAGACATTAGCAACTGCAAGCCCGATTAACTGAGTCGTAAGAAACATAAGAAGCAACAACACAACTATTTTCAGCGAGTGTTTCATTTTATTTTAACCTTATTGTCTCAAGATTTTTAGGAACGTTTGTTTCTATATTTTGCGCTCGATATAATGAAGATGCCAAATCCAGACATTTAGAAGCCTCTCCATGATTAATTATAATTTTTTTAGGCCTTGGATTCATTCGACTTACATATTGCATAAGTTCATTCCTTCCAGAGTGTGCTGAGAGTCCTGAGAGAGTCTCAACTTGCATCTTTACGTTTATTTTCTCGGCTCCAAATTCTTGGCCCAAGTAAATTTCTTTCATACCCTCTTGAACTTGCCTTCCTAGAGAGCCAGCAGCTTGATAACACTCAAAGATAATAAGGTTATTTGGGCTATCCGCGAGATTCTTGAAATATTCCAAGGATGCTCCGCCTACAAGCATACCTGATGTTGCGATAATGATACAAGGTCCTCCCTCAAGAATTTTTTGTCTTTCTGCAGGGCTTCCAACTCTCTGAATAACCTCAGAAACAAACGGATTATTATCTTGAAAAACTTGATTTCTTACTGACGAGCTTAGAAAGTCAGGATATGCAGTATGAATTGCATTTATATCCCAGATCATTCCATCTAAATAAACTGGAATTTTTGGAAGTTTTCCGGTTCGCACTGCTTCTTCTACTCTTAGAACTGTTTCCTGAGCGTGACCCAATCCAAGCTCGGGAAGAAGAATTTTTCCTTTTCGCCCTATAACTTGCTTTGCCAACTCAATAAATTTCTCTTCTGCTTCGTGCAGAGGAGGAAGAATATCATTCTTTGAACCATAAGTGGATTCTATTATTAACGTTTCAACGCGAGGGAAGTAATTTACTGCAGGGTCAAGAAGTCTTGTTTTTAGATATTTCATGTCTCCAGTATAAACTAGGTTATGCAATCCGTTTCCGATGTTGATGTGAACTTCTGAAGAACCCAAGACATGCCCTGCATTATAAAGAGTTATTCTGAAATCTTTTGTTATGTCAGTTACTTCTCCAAAATTCAAACAAATAGAGTGTCTAACCATCTCTTTTATGTCATCAGATTTGAAAAGTGGAGCTGCTGCTTTCTTGTATGCCACATCGACAAAATCCAAGGCAAGAAGAGCCGCAACATCCCTTGTTGGGGCAGTTAGATAAAGTGGGCCGCGATAGCCCATTTTATAGAGATACGGCACCAACCCCGAGTGATCAAGATGGGCATGAGAGAGTATAACTGCGTCTATTGAGTTTAAATCTCCTATTTCTGGAACATTAAGATATGGAAATTTTTCAGGACCATCTGCAATTGCAGGGTTTATACCACAGTCTAAAAGCACTTTTGAATTTGGAGTTTGCAATAAGAAGCACGATCGACCGACTTGACGACCGCCACCAAGACAGGTTACTCTAACCCACATGTCCATTTTTTCAGATGTCCATTCTTGGTAAATTTTTTTACCTATATCATTGAGAAATTTTCTTCTATAATTGTTATTAGCATAAAGAACAGAGCGTATTTTCTCGGTAATCTTGCTGGGTATTGCAGGGCTTCTCTGAACTGACGGGGACCACATTGTCGATTTCTTTATATCGTTGAGAAGTGAACCTTGTTTGCCAATTACCAGACCGGGTTTTTTGGCTTCAACAACTACAGAACTTCTCTGAATATCAAAAATTATTGCAGTTATTTCTGCTTCTTCTGGAACTATCGCCCTTATTGTCTTTTCTGTTTCGTCTTCCGAAGCAAGTATTGATTTATCTGCTCTAAGCTCAACTCTTTTTTTTATTCTGTCTACTACTTCTTTTATTTTTGGTTCACCTGTCTTAAAAAATTCTTTGCTCTCGGTGTAAAGAACGATGTTTGCACCTTCAAAGACCGCATCACTAATTACCTTAGGCAATTCTTCAATAATGCTTTTCAAAATATCTGTCATTTGGTTAAATTAATTACTTATATTCCGCAACGATTTCCTCAGAAACTGCATGCTTAATTCCGTCTTTGGTTATTGTAAAGACGTCTATACCATTTCCTGAACCAGAATCTCTTTGAGTAGAGGACTTTAATGATTCTTTTGCAAGTTCGATTCCTTCTTTGATAGTCAGATCTTTCTTGTATTGCCTTTCGAGCAATCCCAAAATGTAAGGCATTCCTGAAGAGAAATTCGCATCATACTCTTTAACCTGGTAAACTCCCCCAGCAGGTTCAATAGTATATAATTCGACCTTACCATCTTCATCTAACCCCGCAATAAGAGTTCCAACAATATTCATCAACATTGTCGGTGTTCTGATATTTCTGTATGTCATCATTGAAAGTAGATGTGCTGCCTCTTTTACTGAAGGTCTTACCTTTGTGGCCAACTCTTTTAGTCTAAGCTCCGCAGCAAGGACCTTATCAGTTATTTGT
>Ga0315273_10002566_pt1 | contig 21531 bp, 14 predicted proteins | sample YL17G02_0_MG_FD_205753 | JGI IMG/M metagenome (GOLD analysis project Ga0315273, IMG submission 205753) | Sediment microbial communities from Yellowstone Lake, YNP, Wyoming, USA - YL17G02_0 | ecosystem: Environmental > Aquatic > Freshwater > Lake > Sediment | place: USA: Wyoming | collected... | reverse complement strand
CGGCACCGGAGGGTGTCGGTCGAGCCCGGAACTCGGACACAGGACTGATTATGGCTGCCGGCAACAGCCGCATGCGCAGCCGGTCGCGGCGTAGCGAACCAAGGCACGAGCACGCGGTAGCGGTGGCGGTCGAGGGCCACAGTATAGTGTCCACTGGCGGCGCCAGCACCCCATTTGTTGGAGCGGGCCGGTGATGCCCTGCTGCCGTGTGGCGAGGCATCACCGCCCGGGGAAGTGTGATCAGGATGGTGCGCATGGCCACCGCCACCAGCGCTCGGCACAGGGCGTGGTCCCACGCCAGGAGGTACCGAATCCAGTAGGGCCGGCCAGCGAAGCGCCGCCTCGAACCGCCCGGCACGACGGCGGTTCGCCACGCTTCGCTGGCCATTTGTTGGCTGGCCCCGCCAAACGCGGGGCGACGACATCTTCGTAGGGCGGGCCTTGAGGCCCACCGTCGAGGTGCGGCGTGCGGGGTGCACCCTCCCTCTGCAACTATATCTGTCAATGATATAGTCTCATCACAACCGATGGATTCGTGCATTCGCGATGACATCCCATGACCAGGCGACACTTCGACCCGGAACCGTTCCTGCCCCTCACGCCCGCCGTCTTCCACGTGCTGGTCGCGCTCGCCGACGGCGAGAAGCACGGCTACGCGATCCTCAAGGACGTGGCGCGTCGCACCGACGGCAAGGTCCGCCTCGGGGCCGGCACCCTGTACTCGGTGATCCGCCGCCTCCTGGACGATGACCTCATCGCCGAGTCCGACCAGCGGCCCGATCCCGCCCTCGACGACGAGCGCCGGCGCTACTACACGCTGCTCGACACCGGCCGGGCCGTGGTCCTGGCCGAACTGGGACGCATGGAGGAGGCGATCGCGCTGGCGCGCACCAGGCACCTGGTCGCGCAGCGTCCGTAGACATCTTCCAGGGCCGGAGTCGCGACGATTGAGGCACGTTCCGCGCACCGCCATGGAAGCTGTCGTTGGTCTTTTCGGGGCTTGACACCCGAACCGACGGTGGGCCGTGGAAGATGTCGTAGCCCCGCGCTTCGCGGGGCCAGTCAGAATAAGGCCGGCGAAGCGGGCTGAACCGCCGTCTGTGGCTGGGCGGTTTGAGGTAGCGCTGCGCTGGACGGCCGGCGCGCCGACCGGCGCGTCTGAATGTCGGGATGGCCGCACAGTCCAAGGAGACCGGTATGCGCAGAGTCGTCTTTCCTGCTCTTGGCACAGTGGTCGCGATCGCCCTGCTGGCGGGCGGCCTCGCCGCCCGAGGCGCCGATCGGCCCGTCGTCAGCGGCGAGGTGGGCGCCCGGCTGGATGACTACCTCAGCCGGCTCGAGCGCTTCGGCTACTCGGGCGGAGCGCTGGCCGTCCGCGGCAAGGACGTCCTGCTGCTGAAGTCCTACGGCCTGGCCGACCGGGCCGCGCAGGTGCCGCTCACAACCGACAGCGTCTACAGCCTGGGGTCCATCACCAAGCAGTTCACCGCCGCCGCGATTCTCAGGCTGGAGATGCAGGGCAAGGTCGCTGTCACCGATCCCATCGGCAAGTACTTCGACGGCGTGCCGGCCGACAAGTCCGCGATCACGCTGCACCACCTGCTGACGCACTCCTCGGGCCTGGAGTCCGATTTCAGCCCGACCGACTTCGACCGGGTCGGTCGCGAGGAGTACGTGCGCCGCGCGATGCAATCGACGCTGCTGTTCGCGCCGGGCCGTGGCTACGAGTACGCGAACGCCGGCTACAGCCTGCTCGCCGCCATCGTCGAGAAGGTGTCGGGCCAGTCGTACGAGGCGTACCTGCAGGCGAACATCCTGAAGCCCGCCGGCATGCTCGAGACCGGCTACAAGGCGCCGGGCTGGGCGAAATCGCGCGTCGCGCACGGCTACCGGGACGGCGAGGACTGGGGCACGATCCTGCAGCGCATCGAGCCGCCGGACGCGCCGTACTGGACGCTGCGCGGCAACGGCGCGCTGCACACGACGCTCGGGGACATGCTGGCCTGGCATCGCGCGCTGGACACCGACGCGGTCCTCTCGAAGGCCGCGCGCCAGAAGTACTTCACGCCCTACGTCGCCGAAGGGCCGGCGGGGTTGTCGCACTACGCGTACGGGTGGGCGGTCAGCAAGACGGCGCGGGGGACCACCGTCGTCCAGCACAACGGCGGCAACGGGATCTACGTGGCCGAGTTCCTGCGCTTTCCGGACGAGGACGCGATGGCGTTCCTCACCTCGACGGATGCGGGCATGAAGGCGACGCCAGTCGTCGCCTGCCTGGAGCGCATCCTCTTCGGCGGCCAGGTGACCCCGCCGCCGCCCGTGACGAGCGTCGCGCCCGACCGGCTGGCGAGCCTGGCCGGTCGCTGGAAACTGCCGAAGGGCGGTACGGTGACGGTGGAGCGGGACGGGACGGGGCTGGGGGTCCGCGTCACGGATCCCGAGGCGTTTGCGGCGATGTTCCCCACGCCGCAGGGGCAGGAGGAGCGCTACGCGCAGTTGACCGCCCGCACCGCCGAGGTCACCGCCCGCGCCTTCCGCGGCGACCTCGCCGGCCTGCAGCAGGCGATGGGTGGCGACGCGTCACTCCAGCGGCTGCAGGAGCAGGAAGCCGCGCTGAGGCGCGACCGCGAGTCGCGCCTCGGCCGCTTCGTCACGTCGGCCGTCCTCGGCACCGTCCCGCGTGAGGAGGACACGGTGCAGACGCTGGTCCGCCTCGACTTCGAGAAAGGGTCGGTCTTCAACATCTACATCTGGGGCCCGCGCCGCCTGCTGGGCGTCAGGGCCACGCCGCAGTTGCCCGCCCGCAGGTACTTGCCCATCTCGGATCGCGAGTTCGCCGCCTACTCCCTCGATCTCGGCGGCACCGAGCAGCGCATCGCCTTCGAACCGCGGGGCGCCGACACGGTGATGGTGTTGACGACGGCGGGCGGACGCGTCGAGGCGCGCAAGGACAAGTAGAGCGTGGAGCGCATGATGGAACCGTCTTCGCACGACACGCGTCACGCCCGGCGCGGCACGCACCTGGCCATGCTCCAGCAGGACGGCGCCTACGCGCTCCGGATGATGCGGAAGGAGAAGGCGTTCGCCGCGGCCTCGATCCTCGTGCTCGCGCTCGGCATCGGCGGCAACACGGCGATCTTCAGCCTCGTGCACGCGGTGCTGCTGAAACCGCTGCCCTTCCCGGAGGCCGAGCGCATCGTCGGCGCGCGCGTGTCCGACAGCTTCTTCCGCGTGATGGGGGGGCGGGCGCGACCCGGCACGCTCCTACCAGACGCTGGAGATGGCGCTGTACCCGCGGATGTTCTTGTCCCTGGTCACAAGCGTGGCTGCATGCACGATAGCGGTCGCCACGATCAGGCGGTCCGCCGGGTCGCCATGAAACGAGCCGAGCTGGGTGGCCTTGACGGCGATCGCCGGCGTGAGGGGCACGAGCTCAACGCGAGGCAGCGCCAGCGCCTGCTCGAGCCACTCCAATGGTGCCCGGTCGAGGGTGATACGGCCCCGGGCCACGGCAGCCGCCACTTCGAAACAGCCGACCGCCGGCACCCCGATCCGGTCGGCGGTCTCGATGGCCGCCCGGCTTCGACGGCCGAGCCGCGCCGGGTTGCTGGCCCACCAGATCCAGGCGTGCGTGTCGAGGACGATCACCGGTCGGCCTCCCACGCGTCGAGGATCGGGGCCACGATGTCACCGCGGACGGTGACGCTGCCACGCAGCGATGCGGGCTCGGCCCGGCGTGCCGGCACCACGCGCGCCACCGGCTTGCCGCGCTTGGTCACAACGAGCGGTTCGCCGGTCTCCGCGACACGGTCGAGCAGGGCAAGGCAGCGCGCCTTGAAGACGCTGGCCGCGATAGATCGTTCATGGTTAGACATGACCTGATCATGTGACCATGATGGTCAGATGTCAATACCAGATCCCGTCGCTGCCTGCGCGCTTGTCGGCCCCAAGTCGCACGGCCCTATCTGGCCTTCTTCAACGACGGCAGAAAGCTCTCGATGGCCCAGGTTTCCCACTTGCTCTTCATGACGTTGTAAGCAACCCGCCGACCGTCAGGGTGGACGCTGATCTGCGACATGGGGCTCAGGGTCAAGCCGGTACCCTGCGGTTCTCCGCCTTCCGTGGGGATGGTCCAGATCTCGACTGTCTTGCGGTCCTCCTGGTCGGTTCGTACGAACAACAGGCGACGTCCGGCAGGCGTCCAGGCCATCGAACCGAAAGCCTTCGGATACTGCAGCCTGAGCAGGTCCCGGGCTTCGCCGCCCGGGACCGCCATGATCTTCAGGGTCGCCGACGGCTTTCCCGGTCCCGCGGCCGTGTTGATGTCGAGGGCGGAGAAGGCCACCCAGCGGCCATCGCGCGAGACGGCGATGAAAGGACCCACTGGGCCCGAGTAGATCTCCTGGTACTGGCCGGTTTCCAGATTGCGAACGAAGAGCGACTCCCACTTCTCCCTGTTCCGCGCGGTGACAATCGACTGCCCATCGCAGCACCAGTCGCCCGTGTTGGCGCGCATGCTCGCAACCACATCGCCCTGGAGGTTGATCACGTACGTTCCGAGCCCAATCTTGGGGTCGGCGGCCATGCCAACGAGCATGGACCGGCCGTCAGAGGACCAGCGGAGACTGTAGCCCAGCGCAGTCAGCCTGGATGACACCTCCCGCTCCTCGCCGGTCTTCACGGAACGGATGGCGATGACAGGCCTGGGGCTCACGGACGGATGGAGTCGAGGATACCAGCCCGTGGTGAAAGTCCCGGCGTTGCACCGAGGGCGCTGATGCGCTCGGCCGGCAAGGCGCGCCGACCGAGAATATCGGGAATATTTGAGGAAGGCGCAACGCAGCCGGCCGAGATGCGGCGGCGGCCGAATGCAGCCGCGACTTTCACCACAGGCTGATAGGCCAGGTATTGTCCGTCCGGCGACCAGTCGGGCTCGGACCCTCCCACGAAGCGCCGGATCGGCGCCGTCGGCGGCACAAGGACCTTGCCTTGCACAAGGTCGAGTGTGGCGATGAACACCTCCTCATCAGAGGTTGCCAGGCGATAATGGAACGACCCGTTCCTCGTGAACCCCAGCTGTCTCACTTGCCGCATTTGCCCAATCGCTGCCATGTCCTTCTTGACCAGCACGGGCGGGCCCTGGGGCCGACCGGCATCGATCGGCAGCAGCCAGGCGTCCCAAGTTCCTGCGCGATCGCTGGAAAAGAGGAGGGACTTCCCATCCGGCGCCCACCCGAACACGGCGTCGTGGGCCGGGTGGTCGGCCAGAGGGATTGGTCGCCCCCCGTCGGTCGGCAGCAGGAAGAGGTCGTGCTCTCGCGTCCCCTGCTTCGGCGGTATCCTGGATGGTGGCGTACCTGCCATCAGGGGAAACCGCATTTGCCATGAACTCCCCGACCAGTCGAACCGTCATCGATGACCCGTTCGTCGCGCCCGCAGTTCCCGCCAGTGCGGCGAGCCGCGCGCGGGCCTCCGCGACGACCTCGGTCCGATCGCCGTACTCCCGCACCAGCTGTTCGTATGCCTTGCGCGCCTCGGCGTTCCCCAGCTTCTCGTTGCACTGCCCGAGGTGCAGGAGCGCCCGTGCGGCCACCGCGCGGTTCCCGCCGGGGTTCGCCAGGATGTCCTTGTACAGCTTGATGGCGCCAGCCAGGTCGCCATCCACCGTCTCTCTTTGAGTCGGGGGGGTGGACCTTCGGCCCCTCGCCGTTCGGCAAGCTCACGGCGCCCTGAGCTTGTCGAAGAACGAACCTTCGGACCTTCGGACCATCTCTCCACCCCCCTTGCGGGGTATCATCCCAGAACTACAGGAGGCTCACGATGCCGGAACGCGCCCATCTTCGCGTGGTCCTGCTCTCGCTCGCGGTCATCTTCGCGATGCTCGTGGCCGTCCAGGCGCAACGGGCCGCCAGCGACGCCGCCCAGTCGCCCGCGCCGCCCGCCAGGGTGCGCGTCTGGCAGGACACCCTCACGCTGCCCACCTACGAGGAGGGCCTGCCCGATCCGAACCCGCCGTTCGACCTGTTCACCACGAGCCGGTTCAACTACCCGTACACGCTACGGCAGAACCTGACCGATCGGCGCGGTCCTCGCGCCTGGCGCGCGCTGAACCTCGAGAACGAGTACTTGAAGTGCATCGTGCTGCCGGATCTTGGCGGCCATCTCTACACGTGCAAGGACAAGGTGAACGGGGCCGACCTGTTCTACGCGAACCCGTCGATCAAGTTCGCGCGCATCAGTTACCGCGGCGCGTGGACGGCCCTGGGCATCGAGTTCAACTTCCCGGTCTCGCACAACTGGATGACCGCGTCGCCGGTGGACTTCGCCACGACGACGGCCCCGGACGGGAGCGCGTCGGTCTGGATCGGCAACGTCGACCGCACGTACGGCATGCAGTGGCGGGTGGAACTCACCCTGCGGCCCGGGCGCGCCGTACTCGAGCAGCACACGACGCTCTACAACCGCAGCGACACGCGGCATCGTTTCTACTGGTGGACGAATGCGGGCGTCGAGGTGAAGGACACCTCCCGCATCCTCTACCCGATGCGCTTCACGGCGTCGCACGGATTCGCGGACGTCGATACGTGGCCCGTGAACTCGGCGGGCGTCGATCTCGGCCTGGTCGGCAATCACACGTTCGGCCCGGTCTCGCGCTTCGCGCACGGCAGCCGCGAGCCGTACATGGCCGTCTATCACCCGCACACCGAGTCCGGCATCGTCCACTATTCGTCGCCGACGGACCTGCCCGCCAAGAAGATCTGGTCCTGGAGCAGCGACGCCGACGGCCTCGACTGGCGACGCGCGCTGTCGGACAACAACAGCGCGTACGTGGAGATCCAGGCGGGCCTGTTCAGAAACCAGGAGACGTACGCGTTCCTCGAACCGCAGGAGTCGATTCACTTCAGTGAGTACTGGCTGCCGATCCGGAAGATCGGCGGCGTCTCGCGTGCGAACACGGAAGCGGTGTTGCACCTGTCGCGCACGCCGGCGACGGGCGGCGAGCCGAGGCTGCGCGTGGCGTTCAACGTGGCGCGCAGTTTTCCGAACGCGGCGGTGGAGGTTCGGTGCGGCGGGCAGCCGATCGCGAAGGAGACGGTGTCGCTCACGCCCGCGCTGACGTTCGTGCGGGAGTACAGCGCGCGTACCCCACCTGCCCCACTCGCCCCAGCTCCCCTGCCTGCCCCACCCTGCAGCGTCGTCCTGCGCGACGCGTCCGGCCGTACCGTCCTCGAGCACACCGAGGACGTCTACGACTACGCGCCCGCGTCCGAGATGACGCTGGGGGCGCAGCCGGCCTTCACCTATCCGGCGCCGGGGAACCGCAGTGAGGGCGACCTGCTCGCCATCGGCACCCAGGCCGAACTCGACGGCCGCCTGCTCGTCGCGCTCGAGACCTACAAGGACGCGCTGCAGCGGTTCCCGGACAGTCTCGATCTGAACCGGGCTGCCGGGCGGCTGGCCGTCGGCCTCAAACAGTACGACCTTGCCACCACGTGCCTGTCGAAAGTCCTGGCCCGCCTGACGCCGGACCGCGAGTCCGCGTACTACCTCGCGCTGGCCTTCGTCGCCCGCGGTGACGACCGCCGCGCGCGGACCCTGCTCGAGGCGGCGCAGGCGTACGGAGCCTTCCGCGCGCCGGCGCTGCTGGCGCTCGCCGCCCTCACCTCGCGACAGGGTCATCGCGTGCAGGCGCTCGATCTCCTCCAGCGCGTGGCTGGCGAGCAGCCAGACGCGGTGCGTGCCGGCGCCATCGAGGTTGCGCTGCTGCGCACGCTGAAGCGGCCGGCGGCAGCCCGCGAGCGTCTCGCCGCCTGGCTGCGCCGCGATCCGACGGCCGCGGCCCTGCGCTACGAGGCCGTGCGCCTCGGCGCCATCGATCCTGCCCTGTGGCGACACCTGGCCGGCGACCCTGAGCGCATTCTCGAGATTGCGGTGGAGTACATCCGATTCGGCCTGTTCGACGCTGCGCTCGATCTTCTCGCGCGGCCGTATCCGTCGGACGGTGTGGTCAGCGAGCCCGGCATGCCGCGACCGGACGCCTACCCGCTCATCGCCTACTACCGCGCCCATTGCCGCAAGGCGCTCGAGCAGGACCCGTCGGCCGATCTCGCCGCGGCGGCGGCCATGCCGACGCGCTACGTCTTCCCCAATCGCCCGGATACGCTCGCCGTGCTCCAGGGCGCCATCGCCGAACGACCGGGCGACGGGACGGCGCACTTTCTCCTCGGATCACTGTACCTGTCGGGCGGCATGAGGACGGAAGCGCTCGCCGAGTGGGAGAAGGCGCGGACGATCAACCCGAACATTTCGGTCCTGCACCGCAACATGGGAGCGACGCTTCTGCAGATGGCGACGACGCCCGGGAATACGGCGGGGGCCGACTCGCGCCAGTTGCTCGACCGCGCGGTGACGGTGCTGAAGGACGGGACGAAGTACGATCGCGACAACGTCGGCCTGTACGTGGCGCTCGAGCAGGCGATGACACTCGCCAACCGGCCGGCCGGCGAGCGCGCGGACGCGACGCTCGCGTTCCCGGACCAGAAGGCGCTGCCGCCGGGGCTCGTCTTCCGGCTCGCCACGGCGCTGGCCGAAGCCGGCCGCTTCGACGAGGCCGAGCGGCAGTTTCGCGGCCGGTTCTTCGTTCGCGAGGAAGGCGGCGCCAACCCGCGCCAGGTCTACCTGGACGTGCGCACGCGGCACGCCGTGGCGCTGGCGGACGCGGGAACGTGCGCGGAGGCGCTCCAAATCGTGGACCATCTCACCGACATGGTGGCCGATCTCTACTTCACGAAGGACGGCCTCGAACCGTTCCTGAAACGCGATCCGATCGCCGGCCGCATCGGAAGGGTCCGCGCGGCTTGCGGAAAGTGACGGTGTCTCGCAGGGCTGAAGCCCTGCGCCGCGGAAGCGGGAGCGCGCCGCCTGCCTTCGCGGCGCAGGGCTTCAGCCCTGCGCGACCAGCAGGCAGAAGGGCGGACCGCCAGGCCCTCAGCGCCAGAACAGGCAGGAGGGCGGGTCTTCAGACCCGCCATTGGAGATCGCAACATGATGCGCTCGACCGTGGTTGGTTGTCTTGGCACATGCGCGGCGCTGCTGTGCGCGCTCGGCCTGGTCGTCGCGGCACAGGGCGCCCCACCGGTCGCGGCACGGGACGCGGGCGGTCCATCCATCGCAGCACAGGGCTTCAGCCCTGTGAAGAGTGATGCAGGGGTCCGCTACTCCGTCGGTTCCTGGGAGCCCGAAAGGCTCGGCACCTACCGTGCGGTCGTGCGCGTCGCCCAGCCGGCCGACGCCGTCACCGTGCACATCCCCTGGCGCCGTCGCGACCTGAAGCCCGAGACGAAGAACCTGATCGTCACCGATGCGAAGGGGACGCGCGTCACCAACGTCGCGCCGCTCGCCATCTCGCGCGCGTCCGGCGACATCGCCTTCGCCGCACCCGCCGCGGGCGACTACTACGTCTACTACCTGCCGAACACCGGCGCCGGCAAGGCCAACTACCCGAAGGTGGCCTACCCGGCGTTCGAGAACACGGCGGCGGCGGACTGGCTCTCGCGCAACCATCTCGCCGCGGCGGACCTTGCCTCGAAGGCGTGGCAGCAACTGCCGCGCGCCGACGTCGTCGAGCTGCAGAGCAACGGCGAGTTCGACGCCTTCTGGCCGATGGAGGTCGTCGCCACCGAGCAGGAGACCTCGGCGCTCCTCGCCGCGCATCCCGCGCCCTTCCTCCTCTTTCCCGAGGACCGGCAGTACTCGATTCGCATGACCGACGATCTGCCGCTGCGATGGATCGAGGCGAGGCCCGGCCGCCCGTTCCGCGGCGAGGCGATGCGCGGCGAGTTCTACGTGTTCCAGGTGGGCGTGTTCGCCGCGCGGCAGGCCATCGAGATTGCCGGCGTGACGCTGACCGACGCCAACCCACCGGCGAAGGGCGGCATCGTGCCGTCGTTCCGCTGCTTCAACCTGGCCGGCACCGACGCCGCCGGCGCGCGCTTCACCCGTCGCGTGGCGGTGGAACGCGGCAAGGTGCAGGCGCTGTGGTGCGGCGTCCAGGTGCCAGACTCCGCGACGCCCGGTGAGTATCGCGGCCGCGTGACCGTCACCGCGACCGGCCTGCCGCCGCAGTCCTTCGATCTCACGATCGCGGTTTCGCCGACCGTCATCCCGGCGGCCGGCGACGACGAGCCGGCGCGGCTCTCGCGGCTTCGCTGGCTCGACTCCACGCTCGCCATGGACGACGAGGTGGTGCGTCCCTACACGCCGGTGCAGGTCACCGGCCGCACTCTGGGGATCCTGGGCCGCAAGGTGACGCTCGGCGACTCCGGGTTCCCCGATCGGATCGAGAGCTACTTCGCGCCCGAGATGACGAAGCTCTCGGCCTCGCCCAAGCAGGTGCTGGCCGCGCCGCTGGCGCTGAAGGTGGACGGCGAGGCCGGGCCGCTCGCGTGGAAATGGGCGGGGCCACCGCAGTTCGTCACGCGTGCGCCCGGGACCGTGGCCTGGGAAACCCGGGCCAGCGCCGGCGCGCTGCGCATGACGTCGCGCGGGCAGATCGAGTTCGACGGCACGGTGGACTACGTCGTCACGCTGACGGCCGACCGCGCCCAGGCGGTGGGCGACGTGCGCCTCGAGATCCCCATCGCGCGCGACGTGGCGACGTACATGATGGGCATGGGCCTCAAGGGCGGCCTGCGCCCGGCCACCTTCGACTGGACGTGGAACGTCGAGCGCAACCAGGACTCGGCCTGGATCGGCGACGTCAACGCCGGCCTCCAGTTCAGCATGCGCGACGAGCGGTACGTGCGGCCGCTCAACACCAACTTCTACCAGTTGAAGCATCTCGTGATGCCGCGCTCCTGGGAGAACGGCGGCAAGGGCGGCTGCCGGTTCCGCGAGACGGCCACCGCGTTCCTCGTCGAGTGCGCGAGCGGCGGCCGGACGATCCAGCCGGGCGAGGTGCTGCACTACGACTTCCGCCTGCTCCTCACGCCGTTCCACACGCTCAACACGAAATCGCAGTGGTCCACCCGGTTCTTCCACGCCTACAAGGGGCTGGACGAGGTGGCCACCACCGGCGCCAACACGCTCAACATCCACCACGCCAACGAGATCAACCCGTACATCAACTACCCGTTCCTGCGCGTGCCGCAGATGAAGGCCTACATCGACGCTGCCCACACGCGCGGCTACAAGGTGAAGATCTACTACACGGTGCGCGAGCTGACCAACCGCGCGCCCGAGATCTTCGCGCTGCGCAGCCTCGGCGAGGAGGTGCTCATCGGCGGCCCCGGCGGCGGGCCCTCGTGGCTCCAGGAGCACGTCGGCGGCCACTACATCGCCGGCTGGTACGTGCCCACCCTCAAGGACGCGGCCATCGTCACGAGCGGCGTCTCGCGGTGGCACAACTTCTACATCGAAGGCCTGGCGTGGCTCGTGAAGAACGTCGGCATCGACGGGCTCTACATCGACGACGTGGCGTTCGACCGCACGACGATGAAACGCGTGCGGAAGGTGCTGGACCGGGGACGGCCCACGCCGCTCATCGACCTGCACTCGGCCAACCAGTTCAACATCCGCGACGGGTTCACCAACAGCGCCAACCTGTACCTGGAACACTTCCCATTCCTCGATCGGCTCTGGTTCGGAGAGTACTTCGATTACAACTCGGCGCCGGATTTCTGGATGGTCGAGACCTCGGGCATCCCGTTCGGCCTGATGGGCGAGATGCTGGAAGGCGGCGGCAACCCGTGGCGCGGGATGATCTACGGCATGACCAACCGCCTGCCGTGGACGACCAACAGCGACCCGCGGCCGCTGTGGAAGTTCTGGGACGATTTCGGCATGGACGACACCGAGATGCTCGGCTACTGGGTGCCGAGCGCGCCGGTGAGGACGAGCCGTCCCGAGGTGCTGGCAACGACGTACATGAAGCCCGGAAAGGCGCTGGTGTCGGTGGCGAGCTGGGCGAAGGATCCGGTCGAGGTGGCGCTGCAGATCGACTGGAAGCGCCTGGGCCTCGATCCGGCGACGGTGACGATCACCGCGCCGGCCATCGAGAAGTTCCAGGACGCGCGCACATTCAAGGTGGGCGACCCGATCCCGGTCGAACCGAGCAAGGGATGGCTGCTGGTCTTGCAGTAGGGCGTGGCTTCCCGCCTCCGCGCGGCCGGGACACAGTGCCGCGCTACGGCGCCCTTCGGCAAGCTCAGGGCGCGGTGAGCCTGTCGAACCGCGAGGCCTCGCCGAAGTGCAACGAAGGCGGGCAGCCCCGCGGTTGCAGGTGGGCCTTCAGGTCCGCCGTCCCGGGTGGGCGAGCCGATTCCTGTCGAGCCGGGCAAGGGATGGCTGCTCGTCTCGCCTCGGCCGTCATCTGGCATACGGTGACTCTGACGAGCGACCCGAGTGGAAGCCGGGCCTGACGGGAGAGTGCCGTGAGGGGTCAGGCGGTCCGGTTGCCAGCCGCATTGCTGTTCCGCGCTGGCCCGGTCGTCCAGAATCCGGCAATCGACTTGCCGGTTCACCTCCTCGCAGGCGCGCGGCCCGGGTCGATGCGGGCTGACAGGGGCGGCGACCGGCGCGCAGATCGCTGCCGAACCGTGGTGCCGGGACTGGCGGGCGCTTCCTGCGTGCCGGCCGGTCGACTCTGAGAACGATCTGACCTGCGGCCCGCGCCGGCTATACTGCGGGGATGAGTTCGTCCACCCTCACCGTCGCCCTGGTGAGCGACGTCTTCTTCTCGGCCGACGGCCTCGAGCGCCTCGATCGCACGCTGGCGGAGGCGAAATCACGCGGGGCCGACCTGGCACTTCTGCCCGAACTGCCGTTCAACCCGTGGTCGCCCGCCGAGCAACTCTGCGTCGACGAGGACGCGGAACCGCCCGGGGGCCTGCGGCATCGCGCGCAGGCCGATGCCGCAAGGCGCGCCGGCCTTGCGCTGGTCGGCGGCGTGATCGTTCGCGATCCAGCCACGGGCCGGCGCTACAACGAAGCACTCGTGTTCAACGGCGCAGGCCGCCTGCTCGGCTCCTACCGCAAGCTCCACTTGCCCGACGAGGACGGGTTCTGGGAAACGCGCCACTACGAGCACGGTGACGAGCCGCCGGCGGTCATCCAGGGCCTGGCGATGCCCGTTGGGATCCAGATCTGCTCGGACAGTCATCGCCCGGAGGGCTCGCATCTGCTGGCGGCGCTGGGCGCCGAGGCGATCATGGTGCCGCGCGCGACCGAGCCGGCGACGTTCGATCGCTGGCGCGGCGTGCTCTGGGCGAATGCGCGGACGACGGCGGCGTATGTGCTGTCGGTAGATCGTGCGGAGCCCGGTCTGCGGATCCCGCTGGGCGGGCCATCAATCGCGATCGCGCCGGATGGCCGGGTGCTGCTGGAGACGACTGACCGGCTGGCGTTGGTCACGCTCGATCGCGCGGTTGCCGCCGATGCGCGACGCGCGTACCCGGGCTATCTGCCCGTGCGGGCGGACGTGTACGCGAGAGGATGGGCGGGAGTGACGGTCAAGGGGAACTAGTCCAGAGGTGGTTTCAAGATCCCGAGCGGGTGGCCGCAAACGGGCGTCCACGGCGCGCGCAGGGCTGTCAGCCGTGATCAGGTCTTTCGGCCCGGACCGGCGGGATCCCCGGCGTGGCACCCGCGCCGGGGTGCCTTAACGTGGGCTGTTCGCGGACAGGACCCGAACAGCACTTCCAGAGTCCAGGCGCCTGCGCGTTGCCGCGCCTGCTGCCTGTCTGTGCTCTTGCGCGGGGAGGGCAAGTTTGTCAGGATTACGTGCGTCGCGGCGAAACACCGTTCCTGACCATGGAGCACCCGTGAAGAACTCGACTCACCCGCTCGTCGCCGTCGTTTGGGATGACGCGAAGGCCACCGCAATCGTGGAGTACGACCTGAACGAGGTGCGGACGCAGTTCCACAAGGCGGCGCGCTACACGACGTACGGCCTCCTGCTGGTGGACGACGAGAAGGGCGTCACGCTGGCGAGCGAAGAAGGCGACGACCAGAATCTGCGGGGCCTCACCTTCATTCCTCGCCCGATGATCGTCGAGGTGGTGGACCTGGCCCGGCGGCGGGTCCGGAAGGCGCGTCCGACACGGCGCGCGGCGGTGCCGCCAGCCACGCCCGGGACGCCGACGCCTCCGGCACCCGAGGGTGAATCGGACTGACGACAAGCTGCACGCGGGTCTGCCCGCCTTCGTTCCCGGATCGGCAGGGAACTTCGGCGAGGCCACGCCGTAGCGCGGCGGCGGACGCCGCGCAGAGGCGGGAAGACTTGCGCTCCTGCCTGCGGCAGCCAACCTGCCCCCAGCTCCCCTACCTGCCCTGCCCGGTCCACCCGCACGCGCGCAGCACCTCTCTCAAGCGCGCCATTGCGTCGCGCACTTGATCGTCGGACCCGTACGGCGCCGGCCCAAAGTATGGGGTGGGAATCGTCGTCGACGGTCACGACCGCGGCCGCCGGCGCACGCCGGCGCGGAGGGCAGCCGCGTGACCAGCTCGTGTGTGCTCTGACCGAGCCCGACCCCTTCGACCGCTAGCGCGCCGTGCGCGCCGCCACCGCGCGGACTACGGCGAGCTACGTGTTGTCGGTGAGCCGCCTGGAACCAGGCCTCGATCGCGATCGCGCCGGACGGACGGGTGTTGGTGGAGACGACCGAACCGCTGGCCATGGTCACGCTGGACCGCGCCGTGGCCGCGGATGCGCGACGCGCGTACCCCGGCTACCTCCACGTGCGTGCGGACATCTATGCGCGCGGCTGGCAGGAGGTGCAACGCCGGGCGGGGCGCTGGCCGCCAGCGCCGTTCCACCATCACGTCGGCCAGGCGGCCTTCATGGCTTGTTCCGCCGGCGCCTGCTTCCGCGCTACACTGCCGTCGCCCCCATACGCCGCGCATGCCGGGAGGCGCTGATGCCCACCGTCACACAGACCCGCCGCGCTGCCCCTCCGTGGTTCCGCAAGTTCCAGCACCTGATCGCCCGGGGGCAGATTGCGGCCGCGCTGAGGCTGCTCGAACACGTCATTGAATGCGACCTGCCGTTGTTCGATCTCGAAGGCGAGGTCACGGCGGAGAAGCGCCTTGCCTGGCTCTGTCGCGTTGACCTGTTGCGCGAGGCCGGCCGCGTGACGGAAGCCCTGGCCTGGGTGTGCCTCGAGTGCGAACTGCATCCGGAGAACGTGGCCGCGCAGGCACAGAAACAGCAACTCAAGCGACTCCTCAGGCTCGGTCCGTCATCCAGCAGGCACACTGAGCCGACGCCGACGCGGCAGAAGGAAGTGCTCTGGCCAGGCGTCGCAGGTATGCGAGAGGTGCGTGCGCTGCTCGAGCGCGACGTGATTCTGCCGCTGCGGGAACCAGAGTTGTATCGGCGATACCGCCTCACGCTGCCCAACGGCATTCTGTTGTACGGCCCGCCCGGCTGCGGCAAGACATTCCTCGCGAGGAAGCTGGCCGAGATTCTCAAGTTCACCTTCATAGACGTCTCGCCAGGCGATCTCGCCTCTGTGTACGTCCACGGCGGCCAGGAGAAGATTCGGGAGATGTTCGTCAAGGCAAGACAGCAGGCACCCACGATCCTGTTCCTGGACGAGATCGACGCGCTGGTTGCGCGGCGCGACTCGGTCGGACACCACTACGCCAGCGAGGTGAACGAGTTCCTTGCGCAACTCGACGACTGCGCCAGGCATGGGCTTCTCGTGGTGGGAGCAACCAATCTGATGGAGCGCCTCGATCCGGCCGTGGTGCGGCCCGGGCGGTTCGACAAGCACATCTACGTGGGGCCCCCGGACCTGGAAGCGCGAACAAGCCTTCTGCGCCTCTATCTGGCTGACCGCCCACAGGCCAGCATCGACATTGTTCGAGTGGCAAAGCTCTGCGAGGGCTTCACACCTGCGGACATCAAGCTGCTCGTTGACGATGCAGCGAGGTTAGCCGTGCAGGGCAGGCGACCGATCACCGAAGACGACCTGGCTGGGCTCATCAGCCTGGTGAAGCCGCCGCCGCCGAGCTCAGGTGGCAGCAGAATAGGATTTTGAATGTAAGCGCTAGTATTACGTCACATGATACACATGCTTGACATTGGCCACGCGACAGTCGATCATTAGCTCATGCGCGGTGGCAGGGCCATTATCACAGATGACATCCCACACGATTTCAGCAGCCGTATCAGGTCGCTGAGGGGGAGGCTCGGCTTCACGCAGTCCCAGCTTGGAGAACTCCTCGGCGTCTCCCTGGTATCGGTCAACCGGTGGGAGAACGGGCAGTCCCGCCCGGCCAGGCTGGCCTGGCGCCAGATCCAGTTGTTCGAAGCGGAAGGTCCAGCTCCGAGCGGCCCCGCGCATTCGGACGTCCCGGTGGCACTCGATTTCCGTGCGGAGCCCGAGGCCGTCCGCCTGGTCGCTGAGGCCGAGCGGTTGGGTTACGGACACCTTTTCAATCCGGCCTTCGCCACCGAGACAGCCCTCATCGACCCGCTGCCGCATCAGCGCATCGCGGTCTATGAACACATGCTCCCGCAGCCGCGGCTCCGGTTTCTGCTGGCAGACGATGCAGGCGCCGGGAAGACGATCATGGCCGGCCTCTACATCCGGGAGATGTTGGCCAGGCGCCTCATCCGTCGCGTCCTGATCGTCCCGCCGGCCGGCCTGGTCGGCAACTGGCAGGCGGAACTGGGAAAGCTGTTCAGCCTCGACGTCCCGATCGTTTCCGGCCCCGATTGCCGGACGTCCAATCCGTTCTGCGGTCCGGAGAGCGATCGGCTGATCGTCAGCGTCGACACCCTGTCCCGCCCCGGGGCCTTCACCCGCCTGCGGGATGCCGCGGTCCTGCCGTACGACCTCGTCGTCTTCGACGAGGCGCACAAGCTCTCTGCGGACCGCGAGCCGGATGGCACTGTCAGGAAGACGGAGCGGTACAAGCTCGCAGAAGCGCTTGCGGGGATCCGCACGGACGAAGAGCGGTGGGTGCTGCCATGGGCGTGCCCCCATGTGCTCCTGCTGACGGCGACGCCCCACATGGGCAAGGCCTACCCGTACTACGCGCTCTGGCACCTGCTGGAACCAGACGCGCTCTGCACACACGACGCGTTCCTGGCCTTTCCCTCCGAGGCGCGGCAGCGGCGTTTTCTACGCCGAACCAAGGAAGAGATGGTGACGCTGGATGGCCGGCGGATCTACCCGACGCGCATCAGCGACACCCTCAGCTATGAGCTGCTCCAGGGCCCGTGCGGCGAGCAGGCGCTCTACGACGAAACGACCGCCTACATCGAGCACTACTACAACCGTGCGCGCATCCTGAACCGGTCGGCCGCGCGCCTGGCGATGAGCGTGTTCCAGCGGCGGCTGGCGAGCTCCACGTTCGCGCTCCTGCGGTCCTTCGAGCGGCGCCTTCAGAAGCTCGATGACCTGGTAGACGGCATCAGATTGGGCCGGATCACGCCGGAAGACCTGCAGCGCTTTCAGCAGGCGCACGTGCCCGATCCCTTTGAAGACAAGACCGCAGACGAGGAACAGCCCGACGCCGAGCAGGAGGAAAACGAGGGTGCCGAGGACGAGGCGCTCGGCAGCATCGTCGCCACCTCGCTGGCGGAGCTCGAGGCGGAGCGGGTGCGCGTGCGCGAACTCCTGCGGCTTTCACAACAGGTTGAAGAGTCCGGTGAAAATTCCAAGTTCGAGAAGCTCCGCGAGGTGCTGGCTGACCCGCGCTACCGTGAAGAGAAGATGCTCATCTTCACCGAGCATCGGGACACGCTGAAGTTCCTGGTACGACGCCTGGAGGGCGTCGGCTACGCCGGGCAGGTGGCCCAGATCCACGGGGCCATGGGGTACCAGGAGCGCGAGCAGCAGATAGAAGTGTTCCGGAAGACTGCCGACGAGGGCGGCGCGCGATATCTCGTGGCGACGGATGCCGCCGGCGAAGGCATCAACCTTCAGTTCTGCTGGCTGATGGTCAACTACGACATCCCCTGGAACCCGGCACGTCTCGAGCAGCGCATGGGCCGCGTGCACCGATACAAGCAGCGACACGATCCGGTCGTGATCGTCAACCTCGTCGCCGGCAAGACCCGCGAAGGCCGCGTGTTGAAGACGCTGCTCGACAAGCTCGACGCAATCCGGCGCGACCTTGGCTCGGACAAGGTGTTCGATGTCGTCGGCCGGTTGTTCGAAGGTGTCAGCCTTCGCGAGTATATGGAGCAGGCAGTCAGTGAGGCGGGAGCCGACGCCGCATGCGCTCGCATCCAGGGAACGCTCACCAAGGAACAGGTGGCGGCGCTGGCCGAGAAAGAACGCCGTCTGTTCGGCGACGGCGGCGACGTGAAGGCCACGCTGCCGGCGCAGCGCGCGACGCTCGAAGTCGAAGCGCTTCGAAGGCTGTTGCCTGGATACGTAAGGAGGTTCGTCGAGAAAGCTGCGCCGGCGCTGGGCCTGGCAATCGACGGCGACCTCGATGGTCTCTTCTCCCTGCGTCCATTGAATGCGTCCGCTCTCGACTTCCTCTGGCCGGTACTCGAACGCTACCCCTTATCCCGGCAGGAGAGGCTGACGGTACGCCGGCCGCACGACCACGAGGAGGCGATCTTCCTGCGGCCGGGTGAACCGCTCTTCGATCACCTCAGGGGATGGGTTGGAACGAAGCTCGGCGCCGATGCCGCCCGCGGCGCGGTATTCGTCGATCCGTACGCCGACCGCCCCTACCTCTTTCACCTGGCAGCGCTTGCAATCACACGAGAGCCCGACCCGGCCTGCTCGTCACTCCGGCGACAGGAGATCCTGGAATGCCGGATCGTGGGGCTGAAGCAGTGGGAGACCGGCGATGTGGAAGAGGCGCCAATCGAAGCGCTCCTGCTCCTGCGCGGAGCCGACGGAACGGGGCTGCCAGCATCATCGCCGCCCCTCGTCGGGCGGGCACAGGACCTGTGCCAGCGAGCCGCGATGTTCGTCGTCGAGCGTATCGCGGCGCCTTCCAGCGTCACGTGGCGCCAGCGGATGGAGGCGGCTCTTCCCGAGCGACTCGAGTTCGTGACGCGCGGCTTCGACTACCAGGGTGCCGAGCTGGCCGCGGCGCGTGTGCAGCTTACGGACCGGGCGCGCAGCGGCGACAGCCGCGCGGCGGTCGAGCTTGCCCGCGTGAAGGCGCGCCAGCGAGCTTTGGCGGCGCGCCGCGCCGAGGCCGTCTGGGCCCTTCGGCGCGAGCCGGAACTCGTCGCACCGGGTGAGGTGCGGTTCATCGCGCATGCCCTCGTGATGCCATCGACGGTACCTGAAGACCGCCAGCGCTACGATGCCGAGGTGGAAGCCACGGCCATGCGAGTGGCGCGGGCACACGAGGAGGCGCGAGGCGCGATAGTGAGGGATGTCTCAACACCTGACCTCGCGAGGACCGCAGGCCTGGGCGAGCATCCCGGCTTCGACCTCCTTTCGAAGCATCCTGCCGGGGAGGAGCGCGCCATCGAGGTGAAGGGGCGGGCGGGCTTCGGCGACGTGGAGCTCACCGAGAACGAGTGGGCGAAGGCGTGCAACACGCGGGGCCGGTACTGGCTGTTCGTCGCCTACAACTGCGGCACGCCGCAACCGCGTCTTGCGCGTGTGCAAGACCCGTTCGCGCGGCTGATAGCCACGCCGCGCGGCAGCGTCCTCATCGACGAGCGCCAGGTGCTGGCGGCGGCGGAGCAGACGTGATGGTTCTGGAGGACGGCAAGGATCGTGACGAGGTTCTCATCATGGCTGAGACTACGAGTCCGCTGAACCGCAACCCGCTCTTCGGGCGCCTGCCCCTGGAGCTGTCCGACAACCTTCGCTCCCTGAACCCCTGGTGGACAGGGGAACCGGGGCTGCCGGTTCCGACCTTTCAGCGCTGGCCGTTTCGAAAGCTCGTCCGGATGCTGGCGGCGGGCATGACGCCGGCCACGGTGCTGCGCGGGCCGCGGCGGGTGGGCAAAACGGTCCTCCTGCGCCAGGTCATCGGGCACCTGCTGGCGGACGGAACCGAGCCGCGCCGGATCCTGTACGTTCCGTTCGACGAACTGCCGACGCTCAGCGGCATCCACGAGCCGGTGCTCGCCATCGCCCGGTGGTACGAGCGCGAGATTCTGGCGCGGAACTTCAATCGCGCCGCGCAGGAGAACGGACAGGCTTTTCTGTTCCTGGACGAAGTCCAGAACCTCGAGGCCTGGGCGCCACAGATTAAGAACCTGGTCGACAACCACGCGGTGCGCGTCCTCGTGACCGGGAGTTCCTCACTGCGCATCGAGGCGGGACGCGACAGCCTCGCGGGGCGCGTGACGACGCTCGACCTGGGTCCGTTGCTGCTGCGGGAGATCGCTGGGTTGCGCTTCGGCGCCGAGGTGGAGTCCTACTGGGGCGACAACGGCTTCGAGGGGGTGGCGACCCTGGACTTCTGGCGCAGCGGAGTGGACACGGCGCTCGCCCAGGGAGACCTCCGCGCCAGGGCGTTCGAGGCCTTCTCCGACCGCGGGGCCTATCCGGTGGCTCAGGAACGAGCCGACGCGCCGTGGCCGGAGATCGCCAGCTACTTGAACGAGACCGTGATCAAGCGCGCCATCCAGCACGATCTGCGGATGGGCGCGAGGGGACTGAAGCGCGACGAGAAGTTGCTCGAGGAGGTGTTTCGTCTCTGCTGCCGCTACGCAGGTCAGACCGCCGGATCGGCTGCGTTCGTGCCCGAGATCCAGCAGGCCCTGTCGGCAAACATCGGCTGGAACCGGGTGTTGAACTATCTCCGATTCCTCGACGGCACGCTGCTGATGCGCCTGGTGCAGCCGCTCGAGTTGCGGTTGAAGAAGAGGAAGGCACCGGCCAAGATCTGCCTGTGCGACCACGCGCTCCGTGCAAGCTGGCTGCAGGAGGTCGTCCCGCTCACGCCTGACCATCTGGCTGCCAGCCCGCACCTGTCCGACCTCGCCGGGCACATCGCCGAGAGCACGCTCGGCTACTCGTTGATGTCGATGCCGAACCTGGACGTCGCGCACTTCCCGGTCCGCGCTGCGGAACCGGAGGTGGACTTCATCCTCACGCTCGGCACCAGGCGGATCCCAGTCGAGGTCAAGTACCGGCGCCGGATCGACGCGCTGGAGGACACCCGGGGCTTGCGCGCGTTCATCGAGAAGAGCGTGTACAACGCGCCCTTCGGAATCCTGGTCACGCTGGACGACAAGGTCGTGATCCCGGATCCCAGGATCGTCGCCATCTCGCTCTCGGCGTTTCTCTGGCTGCTCTAGAACCGACCCCTGTTGTGGTGTGACATGAACAGCGACCGGCGGCTGATTGAAGCCGCGTTTCCGCTCAAGCAGGCTTCGCTCGATTCTGTACACGAGAAGAACGTCCGCCACGGGCACATCTCCACCCTCCACATCTGGCCGGCGCGCCGGCCGCTGGCGGCGTGCCGGGCTGCGCTGATCGCCACACTCCTGCCGGATCCCGGCACGCCCGAGGCCCGCAAGCGCCTCGTCGAGCGCATTGGCGGCACCATCGTCAAGAGGATCGAGCGGAAGAAGATCGGCGGCAAGAC
>Ga0315273_10002565_pt1 | contig 21531 bp, 18 predicted proteins | sample YL17G02_0_MG_FD_205753 | JGI IMG/M metagenome (GOLD analysis project Ga0315273, IMG submission 205753) | Sediment microbial communities from Yellowstone Lake, YNP, Wyoming, USA - YL17G02_0 | ecosystem: Environmental > Aquatic > Freshwater > Lake > Sediment | place: USA: Wyoming | collected... | reverse complement strand
GACCAGTCGGCCCGGACCACGCAATCGCGTCCCCGGCGCTTGGCCTGGTAGAGCGCGCCGTCGGCGCTCCCGATCACCGATTCGAGGCTGGCGCCGTGGGCGGGGTAGCTCGCCACGCCAATGCTCAGGGTGATCTGCTCGCCCTGGAAGGCCTCGCGTCGTACCGTCTCGCAGATCCGCTCCGCCACCTCGGCGGCCTGCTCCATCCCCGTCTCCGGCAACAGGGCGACGAACTCCTCGCCACCGTAGCGCGCGGCACAGTCCACTTCCCTCAGCGACCTCCTGAGGATCTCGGCCACTCGCACCAGAGCGTCGTCTCCCGCCTGGTGGCCAAAGGCATCGTTGTAGCTCTTGAAGTGGTCCACGTCCATCATCAGGAGGGTGAATTCGTGGCCGCCTCGGGCGGCCCGCTTCAGCTCGTTCTCCAGGACCGTCATCAGCTGGCGGCGGTTGAACAGCCCGGTGAGCGGGTCCGTCAGGGAGAGGTGCTCCAGCTGCACGTTCTTCTCGCGCAGCCGTTCGGTGACGGCGTCGACCTCCAGCATGCTGCTCCTGAGCTTGGCCACCATGTCGTTGAAGACCGTGGTGAGATAGCCGAGCTCGCCGCCGGTCACCACCGGGAGTTCGACCTCGAAGTCGCCCCCAGCGACCCGCGCGGCGCCCTCGGAGAGCCGGTCCAGTGGCCGCACCAGCATCAGGCCCAAGAGATAGGCCAGCAGCCCTACGACCGCGAAGAGACCCGTCAGCACCATGACCATGAAGTTGCGGAACCGATTGACCAGTCCGAATCCCTCCGCCTGGGTCAGCTCCGCGAGCACGCCCCAGCTCGATCCTCCGACCGCGCGGAGGGTCCCGATCACCGCCACGCCCTCGGGATTCTTGTACTCCACCACATCGCGCGACTCGGTGTTGAGCCAGCGGACCGCGGAGCCGTCGAGTCGGCCGCTGAGCGGCATCCCACCGTCCGATTTCGAGCTGAGGATGCGGTCGCCGCTGTAGCTGACCAGGTAGGCCGTTGCCGCATGTCCGCGGGCCAGTCGCTGCAGGGTCGCTGCCGCGGTCCGCAGATCGAGCCGCCCGACGAAGGCGCCGATGGCTTGACTGCCGGCCGGCTGGATCGGCACCGCGATCATGACGGTCATCGTGCGGCTGGTGGTGTCCCACGACGGCGTGCTGAGAATCGGCTCGCCGGCCTTGAGCTTGGCCTCCCAACCCTGGGGCAGGGCCGCCCGGGCCATCAACTGGGCGGGGCTGCTGGCCACCGGGTGGCCGCTGAGATCGAAGACCACCAGTTCGTGGTAGTCCGCGGTGCGTTCCCGCACCGAGTTGAGATAGTTGGTCAGCCGGCCGGTGCCCGCCCGGGTCGTCGATCCGCCGCCCGCCGCCCGCCGCACCAGGTTCTCGGTCACTTCGTACGAGTTGGAAAAGATCCGCAGATCGTACAGCCGTTCCTTGAGCCCCAGCCCCAGCTCATTGGCAGCCTGGGAACTCACGCCGACCAGCTCCGTCGCGATGGTCTGGGTGAGAGCACGCTTTCCCTGGGAGTATGCCAGCCAGACGGTGGTGACCGAGGGGATCAGGGTGGCGAGCACGGAGAACGCCAGGATCTTGTTGCGGACCCTGTCGAGCTTGAGCGCCCGCAGATTCTTGGACGCGATGCGTTCCCAGGAACTCACCCGGTGCCTCCGTGCATGGCTGGCGGTAGCTCCGGTCACCGGGGGATGTCGATTGATCCCGGGCGGAGGCCTTTCTATTCGCGGCCCTTCAGAGGGAAGACCCATGCCACCTTGATCGGAGGGGGGGATTCCGGCCATGGGGACTCAGGCTGGTACCGATAGCCGCCCATCGCCATCGTCGTAAGTCCTTTCATGACAATGCGATGGGCCGACTCTGCCAGCCCACTGGAGAGTGCCCCAGCCCGCCCGGACCCAACGGATCGCTCCGGGAACGCCCGTTGTCCCCCGTGCATCCTGCGGCGAGGTCGGGCGACCAGATGTGCGAACCCCCGCCATCCGGAAGGACGGCGGGGGTTCGATGGGGATACTGGGTGCTGCGGGAAGCCGGACTCAGACGCCGATCGGTTCGACTTTTCTGGGGGCCTGCTTCGCGAGGGGCTTCCCCTCGAGCCGGGCCAAGGCCTCACCGAAGGCGTCCTTGTGGGCCATCTCATCGCGGCGGACTTCGAGGAAGCGCTCGGCGGCGGCCTTCTCGCCCGCCTTCTCCGCCTGAAGGGCGAATTCCTTGTACATGTCCTTCACTTCGTAGCGCTCGCCCTTGATGGCGTCCTTCAGGTTCTCGATGTCGGTGCCGACGATCTTCGCAAGCTCCGCTTCCTCGGTGAAGTGTTCGAGGAACTCGACCTTGGCGGTGGTTTCGAAGAGCTCCGCGATTTCGGGATGACCGTTCTCGCGCGCCCGCTTCGCGAACAGCATGTACTTGGCATAGGCGAACGCCTCGCCGTGCATCGCGGTCAGCAGGTTCTCCTTGGTCTTGGTGTTCATGGCATCCTCCTCTCACCAGCAAGCCATCGGTGGCTGGGACCATCCCAACCGGAGGAAAGATGGCATCCGGGTCGCCAAGCGATGCTGAACGTCCGGTGAATCGCTCCTCATGCGCTGAGTTCATGAAGGAAAGGCGCTAGTGCCCCACGGCCTGGCCGTCCTTGCGCGGGTCGGATCCTGCCACCCAACCGCGCCCCCTACGGATGATCGCCTGGGCGCCTCCGGCGGACCCCGGGGCGAGGTCGACGATCTGGTGGCCCAGCGCCGCGAGCGCGCCGCGAACCGAATCGGGAATGGGCGACTCGAGCGCGACGCGGAGTCCATCGAGGTGCCTGAAGCGGGGCGCATCGATGGCCTGCTGCACGTCCATCCCGAAGACCAGCAGATTGAGCAGGAACTGCACGTGGCCCTGCGGCTGCATCGAGCCGCCCATCACGCCGAAGCTCATCCACGGCGCCTCGCCGGCCGGCGTGGTTTGCGTGACGAAGCCCGGAATGAGCGTATGGAACGGCCGCTTGCCTGGCGCCACCGTGTTAGGCATCCCCGGCTCCAGCGTGAACCCCGCTCCCCGGTCCTGCAGCGCGAAACCCGTCCCCGGCACCACCACCCCGGAGCCGAAGGCCTCGAACAGGCTGTTGATGAACGACACCATGTTGCCTTGGCCGTCCGCGACAGTCAGATAGATGGTCTCGCTGGCCGTCATCGTGGGGCCCGGCTCCTGGTGCAGGGCGGCACGGCCGGCATCGAGGTGCTGGCGCCGTTCCGCGATGAACCGGTCGGAGAGGAGCTGCGCCACCGGGACGGTCATCGCCGCGGGATCACCGATGTACTCCGCCAGGTCGGCGAAGGCCAGCTTCTTGGCCTCGATCAGCCGATGCAGGTACGGGGCTGAGTTCTGCCCCAGTGCGGCCAGGTCCTCGGTATCCAGCAGGCGGAGCATCTCGAGTACCGCGATGCCCTGGTTGTTGGCGGCAGTTCCCATACCCGGTAGCCGCGGAAGGACACTGAGATCGGCTCCACCCATTCGGCCCGCTGGCGCTTCAGATCATCGATCGTCAGAAAGCCGCCTAACGCCCGCACCCGCTCGACGATGCGCCGGCCCAGCCCTCCGCCATATAGCTCGTTCGGTCCGTGCTCGGCGATGGCCCGGAGCGATCGGGCCAGGTCCGGGTTTCGGAACCACTCCCCGGCTTGTGGCGCCCGGGTCCCCTCCACCAGGAAGGTGGCCGTCGCCCCCGGATCCTGCTGCAGGCGTTCGATCTCTTCGGCCCACTGCCCCGCGATGATTGGGGAAACCGGAAAGCCCTCTTCCGCCAGGCGGATCGCGGGCCGCAGTGCGTCGGCGAGCGAGATCGTGCCGTAGCGCTGCAACAGCGCCACCCACCCGCTCAGGGCGCCGGGCACCGTGATCGGCTCGGCGCCGTCCGCGGGTACGCTGGTGCGTCCCCGCCGGAGCAGCGCCTCGCGCGTCATCTCCGAGCCGGCACGCCCGCTGCCGTTGAGCCCGACCAGCCGCTGCTCCTTCGCCGACCAGAGGATGGCGAACATGTCGCCACCGATCCCGGTCATGTGCGGCTCGACCAGGCTCAGCACCGCCGCGGCCGTGACCGCGGCGTCAATGGCATTGCCACCGCGCTCGAGCACGGCCAGCCCAGCCGCGCTCGCCAGCGGTTGGCTGGTGGCGATCACGCCATGCGGCGCGTACACCGGTGAGCGACCCGCGAGGGTCGTGGGGCGGGGGGTCTGGGCCGGCAGCGGCTGGGGCATCGAGAGCAGGGCCGCGATGACGCTGGGGAGAAGCTGTCGCATCGCCCCATGATACCGGCGGGGCGATCGGGCAGCCAGATCAGCGCGGTGGACTGGCGCTCCGACAGGAGAGCGTCGTCTGCCAGGGATCGGCGGCGCGCCAGCCGCGCTCCCCGCGCAGGACGGGGTAACCCGCCTGCTCCAGGCTCCGTGCCGCCTCTTCCACCTGGTCGCTGCCGGGCAGGACCAGCTCCCAATCCAGCAGCCGCGCTTCGCCGTCCCCCGGCGGCCGGGCCGTCGGGCCTGCCCAGGTATTGAGTCCCAGGTGATGGTGATAGCCGCCCGCGGAGAGAAACAGCGCGCCCGGGTAGGTCCAGACCATCTTGTCGAGACCGAGCGCGGCGTGGTAGAACGTCGCGGCCTGATCGAGGTTGCCGACGTGCAGATGAATATGACCGATGATGGTGCCCGCGGGCATGCCACTCCAGGCGACACCACCGGCAGCCCGCGCGAGGTCGGCGCCGTTCAGCGGAGCGGTGTCCATGACGAGTTCCTCGCCATGGGCTTCCCAGGCCTCGCGCGGCCGATCGCAATAGACCTCGATCCCGAGCCCGTCGGGATCGTGGAGGTACAGCGCCTCGCTCACCAGATGATCCGACGCCCCGACCCGGACGCCGAGCGCCGTCAGGTGGACGAAGCACCGCCCGAGCGCCGCGCGATCCGGCAGCAGGATGGCGAAGTGGTAAAGGCCAAGTCGCCCGGGGGACGGGACCGCGCCGGCGCGCTCATGGAGTTCCACCAGCGGCGTCGGATCGTCGTGGGCGGCCAGGGTCGCGGTGGCGCCCGAACGCTCGATCACCCGGAACCCCAGCACCCCCTCATAGAAGGAAAGGGACCGGGACAGGTCGGCAACCTGCAGTCGGACGCGGCCCACTCTGGTGGGATCCGGCAGTCGGTACCCCGGAGGCTGAATGCCGAACCGGCGGGAAGTGGTCATCGTGATTGCTCCGCAAAAGCCATCGACTCACCACGCGTGATAGTAGCCACCTCGCTCGGTCACCTCCACCGGCACGCCGAACAGCCCTTCCAGCCGCTCCGGGCAAAGCAGCTCTGCTTTCGGACCGTCGCCAACGATGCGTCCGGAACGGAGCAGGATGACCCGTTCAACCTCGGGGATGATATCGGCGAGATGATGCGTGACCAGCACCAGCCCCGTCCCGGCCCGGGCGAGGCCCCGGAGGATACGGCGGAGTTCCCCCTGCGCAAAGAGATCGAGATTCGCACTCGGCTCGTCGAGGAGCAGCGTCTCGGGATCGTGCACCAGCGCCCGGGCGATCTGCACCCGCCGCAGCTCGCCTGAGGAGAGCTCCCGGATGGGCCGGTCGCCGAGGGTGAGCGCCTCGAGACGCTCGAGTGTCTTCGTGACGCGCTCCTCCATCGCCGGCGTGACCGTCTGCCGCCCCCACCACAACCCGTCGCTGCTGAAGAAGCCGGAGAGCACCGCCTCGCGCCCGGTGACGTCCTCCGGGGCACGCGCCAGCAGATCGGGCGTGACGATGCCCAGATGGCGACGGAGGTCGAAGATGTCCCAGCTCTCGCGCCCCAGGATCCGGAGCCGGGTCCCCGCATCCTGCCGCGGGTAGCATTCACGCGTGATGGTCTTGATGAGGGTCGACTTTCCCGAGCCGTTCGGGCCCAGGATAGCGACGTGCTCGGCTACCCCGATCTCGAGGTCGAGCGCGTGCAGGACCGGCACCTCTCCCCGCGGGACGGTGACTCCCCTGAACTCGAGCAGTGGCGGCATGGCCGCATCTTACCCGGGGCCGGGGAGCCGTGCCATCCACATTGCCCGCAAGATCCGGATAGCCGCCCGTTGGCCCGGACGCTATCCTCCCCCGCATGTCGAACCCCCCGGGAATTGATCCAGACGCCGCCTGGCGGGCGGTGAGCGGGCACGATCGGACGCAGGATGGCCGCTTCGTGTACGGGGTCACCAGCACCCGGATCTTCTGCCGGGCCTCCTGCCCCTCGCGCCGTCCCCGCCGCGATCGGGTGCGCTTCTTCGCCACGCCGGCCGAAGCCGAGGCACAGGGATTCCGCGCCTGTAAACGGTGCCGTCCGACCGAGATCAGTTCCACGACGGCGGCGGAGCAGGCGGTCCGGCGCGCGCTCGCCCATCTTGACGAGCACGGCCAGGAGCGGATCTCGCTCACCCACCTCGCGAAGGTGGCGGGGCTGAGCCCGTTCCACCTGCAACGGACCTTCAAGCGCATGGTGGGCCTCTCGCCGCGCGAGTATCTCGCTGCCCGCCGCGCGGATCGGCTGCGGAGCGGGCTCCGGGGAACCGGGACGGTGAGCCGCGCAGTGTATGAAGCCGGGTTCGGCTCCTCGAGCCGGGTCTACGAAGGCGCACCCCGGCTGCTCGGCATGACGCCGGGAGCCTATAGAAAGGGAGGAGAAGGAATGGACATCCGCTATACGATCGTCGATTCGCCCCATGGCCGGCTGCTGGTCGGCGCGACCGACCGGGGCGTCTGCTCCGTGATCCTCGGTGACCGCGACGCGACGCTCGCGCGGGACCTGGCGACGCAGTTCCCGAACGCGACGCGCACGCGCGTGGACGCGGGCGACGCATGGCTGGCTCGGCTGGTGCGGCATGTGGCCGAGCAGGTGAAGCGACCGGGAGCGGCCGAGTCGATCCCGCTCGACCTCCACGGCACCGCCTTTCAGTACCGGGTGTGGGAGGCGTTGGTGGCGATCCCGCCGGGCGAGACCCGCACCTACAGCCAGCTGGCGCGCCAGGTGGGGAAGCCCCGGGCGGTGCGTGCCGTCGCCAGTGCCTGCGCGGCCAACCGGGTCGCGGTCGTGGTGCCCTGCCATCGGGTGATCCGGTCCGACGGGTCGCTCGGTGGGTATCGCTGGGGGCTGCCCCGGAAGGAAGCGTTGCTCCGGCAGGAGCGCGCCCGGGTAGGGTAATCCCGCCCGTCTCAGCTTGCGCCGGACTCGTTGCCATCGTCGTTTCGCCGCGCCGCCCGTTGGGACTCTCTCGCGCCCGAGTCGCGCCAAGGCGCTCCCGTGGGGCGCTCGGTCGCCGAGTCGGCTTGCTGAGCGGGCGGCGGGCTGCGATCATCCCTCCCATGCGCGTCACGCTCGAACGCCAGAACGATGCCGTTCACTTCATCGCGAGGACCGAGGGGGGCGGGGTCGTGCCCATCGACGGGGCCCCCGCCGCCGGCGGCCAGGGTCTCGGCGCCCGGCCGATGGAACTGGTGCTCACCGGGCTCGGTGCCTGCAGCGGGATCGACGTGGTCGGCATCCTGAAGAAACAACGGGAGCCGCTGACCGGGATGACGGTCACCGTCGAGGGCGAGCGGGAGCAGGGGAAGGAGCCCTCGCTATTCACCCGGATCCACGTGCACTTCGCGATCCGCGGGCCGGCGGACGACGCCAAGGTGGCGCGCGCGGTGGAACTCTCGATGGCCAAGTATTGCTCCGTCGCCCGGATCCTCGAGAAGTCCGCCACGATCACCTGGAGTCACGCCCTGGAGGGCGCGCCGGCATGAGCGGCCCGGAGCGCCACTTCGAGACCGACGCCATCCGGACCCAGATCCCCACTACCGGGGAGCGGGAGCACGCCGCGCCGCTGTTTCTCACTTCGAGCTTCGTCTTCGACAATGCGGAGCAGGCCCGGGCGCTCTTCGCCGACGAGATCCCCGGCAACATCTACAGCCGATACTCCAACCCCAACACCGACGAGTTCGTCCGCAAACTCTGCCTGCTGGAGGGGGCGGAGGACGGCATCGCGACCGCGTCGGGGATGGCCGCGGTGTTCGTGAGTCTGGCGGCGCTGCTCTCCTCCGGTGATCACCTGCTGGCCGCCCGCTCGCTGTTCGGCTCCACCCACCAGATCCTCGGCAAGATCCTGCCGCGGTGGGGAATCAGCCACACCTATGCCGACCTCGGGCAGCCCGAGCGCTGGCCGGGACTGCTCCAGCCCAATACCCGGGCCATCTTTGTGGAGACGCCATCCAATCCCGGGCTCGACCTCGTGGACCTGGAGTGGCTGGGCGGGCTGGCGAAGCAGCGGAACGTCACCCTGATCGTCGATAACTGCTTCACCACGCCCTATCTGCAGCAGCCGATCCGTCACGGGGCAGACCTGGTCATTCACTCGGCGACCAAGTTCATCGATGGCCAGGGGCGCACCCTGGGCGGGGCGGTCGTCGGGCGCAGCAAGCTCATCGCCGAGGCGCGGTTCTTTGCCCGGCACACCGGGCCGGCGCTCTCGCCGTTCAACGCCTGGGTGCTGTCCAAAAGCCTGGAGACGCTCGCCGTGCGGATGGACCGGCACTGCGCCAACGCCCTCAAGGTGGCCGAGCACTTCGAGGGCCACTCGGAGCTCGAGTCGGTACGCTACCCGTTTTTGCGCTCGCACCCGCAGCATGCGCTGGCCCGCCGGCAGATGTCGCAGGGCGGGGGCATCGTGGCGCTGGTGCTGATAGGGGGGCTGGAGCGCGCCCGGCGCTTCCTCGACAGCGTGAGCCTGGTGTCGCACAGCCCGAACCTCGGCGACACCCGCACCATCGTCACTCACCCGACTTCCACTACCCATTCCAAGCTCACGGAAGAGGAGCGGCTGGCGGTGGGCATCGTGCCGGGACTGATCCGGGTCTCGGTCGGGCTCGAGCATGTGGATGATGTCATCGGCGACCTGGAACAGGCCCTCCGCGCCTCCCGCTGAGGCCCCTTGCCGGGGCGACGTTCCGCGGGTTCCTTAGGGGGGCCATTTCAGGAATCTCGCCTCGGCTTCCCCGCGTGGTCCCTCCGGGCGACGTTCTCCTGATCGACTCAACTTCCCGGACTGCCGGGGAACGAAGCGCCCGTCGGGACCACCGCGGGGTCGCCGGGGCGACCGAGCTCACGCAGCTTTCTCACGGGTCCACCGTAGGCCTTAAGGGAAACCCTCATGCACGCCAGAATTCTGCAATTCGTCGGAGGGCTCACCCTCCTCGCCACCGGCTCGGCTGTCGCCCAGGTCCCTGCCGTCGAGACCCAGATCGCTGGAGCGGTAAGCGCCGCTCCGGCGGCGTTCCGCGACGGCGCCACGGTGATCGGCTATAGCAACTATCACCGGCTGGCGACTCTCCGGAAGGGGACCAACCAGATGGTGTGCCTCGCCAGCGACCCCTCGGAGACGCCCTGGCACGTGGCCTGTTACCACAAGGACCTCGAGCCGTTCATGGCCCTGGGCCGGCAGTTGGCGACGGCGGGGAAGTCACGGGGTGAGGTGGATAGCCTCCGCTTCGCGGCGATCCAGGCCGGCACGATCAAGCTGCCTGACGGCCCGCGGATGCTGTACAATCTTTACGCGCCCGCCGACAGCGTAGACTCGGCGACCGGCCTGGCCCGCGGCGCCGCCGGGCTGCAGGTGGTGTACATCCCCTACGCCACGCCGGAGAGCACCGGGCTTTCCGCCAGTCCCGGCGGCGGTCTTCCCTGGCTGATGTATCCGGGCAAGCCATGGGCGCACATCATGATCATGAAGTGATGCCCTCTTCTCCCGTATTCACTCTTTCGGAGGCAGTATGCGGCAGCGGCATCTGATGTTCCTGGTCGGCGGCGCAATCTTGATTGGCGGAGCGCTTGCCGCCTGCGGGAGCGACAGCGGGGGACCGAGTGGCGTGGCTTGCACCGGCAACACCCCGGATCTCGCGGGGACCTGGACACTCGACTCGATTCAGTTCCTTCCGGATCCCACGGTTCTCCACGACCCGGAAGCAACAGGCTCGTTCCTCTTCACCGGTGATTCAGTCTACGTCGCACTAACGGTTCCGAGCCCGACGGATCCTCCCCCAGCGACCTTCGATCTCACCGGCGCCGGCAAGTGCACACTCACGGCCACCAAGCTCAACATCAACGGCACCGGGCTGATCGGTCAGGCGAGCGGGACCTATACATTCGTCGACGTGGCGGGCGCCCTGCCTGATACCCTGCACGCGAGCCTGCTCTCCACCGGCCAGACCATTCGGGTCGTGGTAACCCGCTGATCCCGAGGTTCCGGTACCGATGCGCCGCCTGCCATTCGTACCTCTCGCACTCCTGACGATCCTGGGCCTCCTCCTCGCCGTCGCCCCCCGGGCGGCGGCCCAGGGGGAGGCCGGTTTCGTCAACGGGGTCGTCACCGACTCGGCCGAAGGCAAGCCGGTCGAGGCCGCCCTGGTCTTCGTGAAGGGGACGCTGCTCCGGGCGACCACCAACGCACGGGGGGAATTCCGGCTCTTTCCGGTCCCCAGCGGCACCCAGGTCGTGACGGTGCAGGCGGTGGGGTTTCGGGCGGCGAGCGCCACGGTGCAGGTGGTCTCGGGGGCGACCGTTGAGACCTCGTTAGTGCTTGCCCAGCTGACGATCGAGCTTCCCGGTATGGTGGTCACCGCCAGCCGGGGGGAGGAGGAGCGGAGCGAGTCGCCGGCCAGCATCGCCGTGCTGAGCAGCAAGGAGGTGGTGAGCCGGAACGTCACCACCATCGACGAGGCGCTGCCGTTCGTGCCGGGCGTCACCCTCAACAACGAGGACATCGCCATCCGCGGCTCCACCGGCGTCGCCAACGGCGTCGGGAGCCGGGTGCTGATCCTGCTCGACGGCCATCCGGTGCTGACCGGCGACGGCGGCGAGGTGGACTTCGAGTCCATCCCCCTCCTCGACCTCGATCGGGTCGAGGTGGTCAAGGGGGCCTATTCGGCGCTCTACGGCAGCAACGCCCTCGGCGGCGTCGTAAACCTGATAACCACCCCGATCAGCGAGACCCCCGCGACGCTGTTCCGCGCTCACTTCGGTGTGTATCGGGTCCCGTCGCAGTACCAGTTCACTCAGCAGACGCTGACGGCGCAGGGGCTCACGCTGCAGCACTCGCGCCAGATCGGCGACGTCGGGGTGCGGTTCTTCGCCGGCCGCGAGGCCACCGATGGCTTCACCGACAACAATGCGAACGACCGGTGGCTGCTCCGGGCAAAGGTGGCGTCCGCGCCGGGGGCGGCGCATCCGTGGGACGCCTACGCGATCTACGCGCACGAAGTCGACTACATCTTCTTCCAGTGGCGGGCCGCCGACCGGCCCTTCGAGGTCGATACCGCCACCTTCGGCAACAACGAACGGGCCAACAAGGTGCTAACCGGTGCGACGATCACGCCCGTCGTGGGGACTCATCTGCTGGTGCGGGTGAGCCCGTACCTGAACTACAACACACTGAAGAACGATTTCCAGGAGAACGACAACTACCACGACGCCTTCAAGGTCGGAGGGACGGCCCAGCTGATCGCCGCACCCGCCGAGGGCCGGTCGCTCACCCTCGGTGTGGATGGCGCGCATACGATCGTCACGTCCAATTTTCTCGGGGACCACGACATTAACGACGCGGCCGGGTTCGCCCAGTATGATCTCCGGGTTGCCCAGCCGCTCAAGGTGGTGGCGGGGGCCCGGCTGGACTACCACAACTCCACCGGCGGCGCCGCGGAGACGTCGTTCAGCCCCAAGCTCGGGCTGGCGCTCCGGGCGGATGAGGAGCTGCATTTTCGGGCCTCCATCGGCCACGGCTACCGCGCGCCGAGTGCCATCGAGCAGTTCGTCAACACCAGCCAGTTCGGGTTTCTCGTCGTGCCGAACCCGGCCCTCATGGGGGAGCGAGCCTGGTCCGGGGAGGTTGGAGTGACCGCCACCCGAGGGCGCTTCTGGATCGATGCCTCTGTGTTTCACAGCGAGTATCAGGATCTCATCGCCCCGGCGCCCGTCCCGGGGCAATTCGGGGTGTATCAGTTCCAGAATGTGGACCGCGCCAGGATCCGTGGTATCGATGCCGGTCTCCGCGTCCGCCTGCACCGGAATCTGCTCGACCTCCAGGGCACTTACCTTTTGCTGGACAGCGAGGACCTCGAACTCCACCAGGCGCTGCCCTACCGCTCGAAGCACAACCTCACGGGGACCGTGGACGCGCTGGGGGGCCTGGTCGGTGTGGACGTGCGCTACCGGAGCCGACCGGAGGAGGTCCTCCAGTATCCCTTCGATCCGCGGACGGACGTCACGGTCGTGGACCTTCGCCTGGCCTATCAGTTCCTCGGGGCGGGCGTGCAGCTGAAGATCTCAAACATGCTCCAGACCCAGTACACCAACGTGCAGGAGCGCGTCCCCGGGGCACCCCGGAACATCAGCATGACGGTGTATCGGGGGTTCTAAGAGGGGAGACGGGAGAACGGGAGACAGGAGACGGGAGACGGGGGACGGGGGACAGGGTCCCGTCTCCTGTCTCCCGTCTTCCGCTTGACCTTGTCTCCGCGCTCCCCTACGCTGCTCCATGCGTCCCATCGAAGAAGCCTGTTTCTGGCTCGCCCGTCTGCCAAGACGTGACGTCACTCCCCTCGAGTCCAGGTCGGAGACCGACATCGCCATCATCGGTGCCGGACTGACCGGGCTGTGGACCGCGCTGTTCCTGAAGGAGCTGGATCCGGCGCGAGAGATCGCCGTGGTAGAGCAGGGGGTCGCCGCCTATGGCGCCAGCGGTCGCAACGCGGGGATGCTGTCCGAAACCGTGGACCACAGCCATGCGCTGGCCATCCAGCATTTCGGCCTCGAGACGGCGCGCCGCCTCGCGGCGCTCGGGGAGAGCAACGTCGCCGAACTCACCGCGTTCATCCGGGAGCGGGACATCGATTGCGATTGGGAGCCCACCGGCCGGCTGATGGTCGCCCTCACGGATGCCCAGGTCGCCGAAGGTGAGAAGAACGTGGCCATCGCGCGGAGCCTCGGCATCGAGACCTTCCGCGCGCTCAGCGGTTCCGAGGTGCAGGCCGAGGTGCATTCCCCGCTGTATCGCGGCGGGGTGGAGGTGCGGGGCGGAGGAATCATGGACCCGGCCCGATTCACCGATGGACTCCGGCGTGAGGCGGAACGGCTCGGCGTCCGCATGTATGAGCGCACGACCGTGCAGTCGGTCGCCGAGTCCGGCGCCGGAATCGAGATTCGAGCCAACGGCACGGTGCTCCGGGCGCGGCGGGTGGTCTTCGCCACCAGCGCGTATACTCACCAGCTGCTGCCGGCGGTCCGCCACCGGTTCATCCCGCTCTATGACTACATCCTGGTGAGCGAGCCGCTCACCCCTGCCCAGTGGGATCTCATCGGCTGGAAGAACCGCCAGGGCATCACCGACGGCCGCACCTTCTTCAACTACTATCGTCCGACCGGCGACGGCCGCATCCTCTGGGGCACCAGTGAAGCCACGTACTACCGTGGCGACCGCGTGGACCCCGCCTGCGATCACTCTCCGCATCACTATGACACGCTGAAGGCCAGCTGGCGCCGGCATTTCCCCGATCTCGCCTCACTCGACTGGCCGTACGCCTGGGGTGGGGCAATTTGCTCCACGACTCGGCTCACACCGTTCTTCGGGCGGGCCCTCCGGGGGAAGGCCTGCTATGGCCTCGGCTACACCGGCCATGGCCTCGGCAGCACCCGGATCGCCGGCCGGATCCTCGCGCACCTGGTCCTCGACCGCCCCAGTGAGCTGCTCCATCTGCCACTGGTCACCCGCCGACCCTTTCCCTATCCGCCGGAACCGCTGCGTGGCTGGGCGGTGAATGCGGTGACGCGGGCGCTCAGGAAGGTGGACGAGGGCGAGTCGCCGAACCTGTTGCTCCGCCTGCTCGATAGATGTGGGCTCGGGTTTTCGAGTTAGGGATCGGGTCCAGGGGAGGCTTGGAGAACGGTAGAACGGTAGAACGGTAGAACGGTAGAACGGGGCAACGGGGGAACGGGGCGACGGGGGAACGGGGCGACGGGGCAATGGGAGAACGGGGGAGAAGGCGAACCTCGTCACTCCTCATCCCGAACCCGCGAAGCGGGTGAGGGATCTGCTCAAACGTGCTGGTGGCGTGGGTCGGGCTCCCCGGGACGGAACAGCAGATCCCTCGCTTCGCTCGGGATGAAGTGGCGTGGCTGCCTGACTTCCGCCTCCCGTCTCCTTGTTCCCGTCTTCCGTCTTCCGTCTCCCGTCTTACTTCTCCACCTTTCCAATCGCCGCGTCCAGCACCTCCAGAGCGAAGTCGGTATCGGCCTGAGTGACACACATCGGTGGCTTGATGCGGAGCACATTGCCATCGAGGCCGCCCTTGCCGAGCAGCACCCCCATCTCGCGGGCCAACTCCATTACCTCGAGGGTCTCATCCTTGGCGGGGACCTTGGTTTCCCGGTCGCGCACCAGCTCCACGCCGAGCATCAGGCCCATGCCACGCACGTCGCCGATGAGGCGGTGGCGCCGCATGAGATCCTCGAGGCCCTGCTTGAACCTGCCGCCGACCACGCGGGCATTCTCCTGCAGCCGGTCCGCCTCGATCGCATCGAGCACCGCGAGCCCGGCGGCCATGCTCACCGGATTGCCGCCGAAGGTGTTGAGGCTGATCCGCTGAGTCAGTTTCTCGGCGATTTCCCGCCGGGTCGTCACCGCGGCGAGCGGCGTGCCGTTGCCGATACCCTTGGCCATGGTGACGATATCCGGCACGACGCCGGAGTTCTGGAAGCCCCAGAAATGCTCGCCGGTCCGCCCGAACCCGGTCTGTACCTCGTCGGCGATGCACACCCCGCCATGGGCCCGGACCACGGCGTACGCCTCCTTGAGGTAGTTGGGGGCACCGGAGGTGACACCACCCACTCCCTGAATCGGCTCTGCGATGAACGCCGCGATCTTCCCCGGGGTCGAGAACCGGATCAGCTCGTGGATGTCCCGCACGCTCTTGGTGGCGATTTCCTGCGGCGTGCCGCTGAACGGGCTCCGGTAGGGATCCGGACAGATCGCATGGTGCACACCGCTGTTGAGCTGCTGGGGGTGCTTCCAGGTGTGGTGACTCGTCGCAGCCATCGTCGAGGAGGATCCGCCGTGATAGGCATTCCGCACTGCGATCACATCGTTGTGGCCGGTGGCGGCCCGGGCGAGCAGGATCGCCAGGTCGTTCGCCTCGCTGCCACTGTTGGTGAAATAGGTGACGTCGAGCCCGGGGGGCATCTTCGACGCCAGCCGCTGCGCCAGGCGCGCGAAATTCGGATTCAGGTAGATCGTTGTCGTGTGCGTCAGCGTGGCGAGCTGCTCCTGCAATGCCCGGGTGACCCGGGGATGGCAATGGCCGACCGACACGGTGACAATCCCGGCGAACAGGTCGAGGTAGCGCCGCCCGGTCTCATCGAAGAGGTACTGCATGTGGCCCTCGACGATCATCAGCGGCTCGCGGTAGAGCGTGAAGATCGCCGGGTTGGTGTACTGCCGGCGGAGATCGATCACCTCCTGCTTCGACGGGCCGGCGTAGGGCCGCGGCCGGTGATCGCAGGGGGGCATGGTGGGAGTCGCAGGGGCGGTGGCGGCTGTTGTCATCGCGTTGTTCCTTCGGGTTGCAGAAGGCTATCAGCTAGCAGCTATCGGCTGTCGGCTATGGGGGCCGGTGTCTCCTCATCCCGAGCGGAGCGAGGGATCTACTCAAGAATCAGCCGGGAGCCCATCGCGTCCCACCAGCACCCTCCAGTAGATCCCTCGGTCGCTGCGCTCCCTCGGGATGAGGTGGACTGATAGCCGATAACTGACAGCTGACAGCTGATAGCTGACAGCTACTTACTCATCCAACTGGTGCCCGCTTCCCGATTCCACTTGGTCGTGATCTTCTTGGTCTTGGTCCAGAACTCGATGCTGCTCCGGCCGGTGATGTCGCCGGCGCCGAAGCGGGACTCATTCCAGCCGCCGAAGCCGAAGGGCTCGCGGGGCACCGGCACGCCCACGTTGATGCCGACCATCCCGGAACTGGTCCGGTCCATGGCGGCGCGGGCGACGCCGCCCGATTCGGTAAAGATGGAGGCGGCATTGCCGTAGGGCGAAGCGTTCTCGACGGCAATCGCTTCGTCCAGGGTTGCGGTCCGGACGATCGCGAGCACCGGTCCGAAGACCTCTTCCTGAGCGATCTTCATCTCGGGCCGGACCTGGTCGATCACGGTGGGCCCGACGTACCAGCCGCCCGCCTTGCCCTCCACGGTGGCGCCGCGCCCGTCCACCAGCACCTTGGCCCCGGCCTGCTCCGCCTCGGTGATGTAACGCTCGATCCGTTCCTTCGCCACCCGGGTGATCACCGGCCCCACGTCCTTGCCCGCCCGCAGCGCACGCGCCTCCTCCGCCAGCCGGTTTACGATGTGGTCGGTCGCCGAGACCGCCAGCATGACGGAGGCGGCCATGCAGCGCTGCCCGGTGCACCCCGCCATGGCCGCGAGCACGCCCCCCGCCGCCATCGCCGGGTCCGCGTCCGGCATGACGATGACGTGGTTCTTCGCGCCGCCCAGGCAGAGCGCCCGCTTGAGGTTTCCGGTGGAGCGGCGGTATACCTGCTTGGCCACTGCCGTCGAGCCGACAAACGTGATCGCCTCGATTCCGGGGTGATCGCACAGCGCCTCGGCGACTTCACGATCGCCATGGACGATGTTGAACACCCCGTCCGGAAGGCCGGCCTCCTTCAGCAGTTCCGCGATTCGCGCCGCCGAGAGGGGTACCAGCTCCGACGGCTTCATGATGAAGGTGTTGCCCAGCGCGATCGCGTTGGGAATCGTCCAGTGCGGCACCATCGACGGGAAGTTGAACGGGTTGATCGCGGCCACCACGCCCAGCGGGTAGCGCTCTACCCGGCACTCGACACCCCGGCTCACTTCCAGGACCTCACCAGCACTGAGCTGCGGCATCGAGCAGGCAAACTCCGTCAGCTCGATCGCCTTGAGGATCTCGGCCTCCGCCTCGGGGCGCACCTTGCCGTGCTCTTCGGTAATCAGTTCGCCGAGCCCGGGGAGATGTTTTTCCAGCAGGGTCTTGTAGCGGAAGAAGACCTGTACCCGTTCCTTGACCGGCGTCTGGGACCAGCCGACGAAGGCCTGCTTCGCGGCGGCCACGGCACGGTCCACCAGCGCCTTGTCCCCCAGCGGGACCCGGCTGATGGTCGAGCCATCGGCAGGATTGTGAACGTCGAGGAAGCGGGGGCCACCGGCTTCGAACCGGCCGCCGACATAGTGCCGAACGTCGGGGTACTTCACGAAGTCACCTTCCGGGGGTCTTGATCGGGATGTGGGGCGCCGGGTGAGGATGGCCGCCCCCTTCCAGCTTGTCAATCGTTGTGTTTCGTTTGATGCGGTGCCGATAATCTTGATCTGATGCCGACTGGCTTGGGGCTTGCCCCTCCGCCGGCGGTGAGGTGGCGCGTGCCGCCCGCTCAAAACTCCTAACTGCAGGTTCAGCTTATGGATAGCTGTTTGGGCCCGACCGGGGCGATGGACCGTCTCTGGCATCGCGCATCGCGTTTCTCCCTGCTTGTGGTAGTCGGCGGGACCATTCTGGCGGCGTGTTCCAATAGCAGTTCGGGGCCGACTCCGGGTCTCGCTGCCAAGCTCAAGATGGTCACCCAGCCACCGGCCAGCGTCGCGGCCCGGGCGGTGCTCAACCCTGCGCCCGTGGTCCAGATCGTGGACGGCAACAGTGACCCGGCCGATACCGCCGGTATCGTGGTGACGGCCACCCTCTCCTCCGGCGGCGGCACGCTCACCGGCACGACGACGGCGACCAGCAACGCCTCGGGGGTCGCCACCTTCAACAATCTCCAGATCCAGGGCCTCGTCGGCAGCCGGGTTCTCCGGTTCACTGCCGGGACGCTGACCGCGGTTTCGTCCACCAGCTTCCAGCTCATTGCCGGCCCCGCCGCGATCCTCGTGGCGAACAGCGCCACCACCCAGAACGGCGTCGTCTCGCAGGCGGTGACCACCAAGCCCTCGGTCAAGGTCACTGACCTCGACGGCAACGGGGTGGCGGGGACCAGTGTCACCTTCGCGATCACCGCCGGTGGCGGATCGTTGACCAGCGGGACCCCGACCAGCAGCGCCAGCGGTGTCGCGACCGTGGGCAGCTGGACCCTCGGCTCCTCGGTAGGGGTCAACTCCATGACGGCCACTTCCGGCACCCTGACCGGTAGCCCGGTCCTGTTCACCGCCAACGCCGGCAACGTGGTCTCCCAGTTCAGCATCCAACTGCAGTACGTCCTCCCGCCAACGGCTGCGCAGCAGAATGCGTTCAACAACGCGGCGGCGCGGTGGTCTGAGGTAATCACCGGAGACGTCGGCGCGGTGAATGTGACTCCGCCCGCGGACATGAGCGTGTGCGGCGCGCCGGCCGGCACGACCGTGTCGGGGATCGTCAACGATCTCCGGATCGTGGTGCAGCTGGACTCGATCGACGGCGTCGGCAACGTCCTCGGGGCCGCGACGCCCTGCCACGTGCGGTCCCTGGGTCGCCAGCTTCCGGTCACCGGCTTCATGGTGTTCGACACCTTCGACCTCGCGAGCCTCCAGGCCGGCGGGGACTTGGGCGACGTCATCCTCCACGAGATGGGGCACGTGCTGGGCTTCGGCACCTACTGGGAAGCGCCAGCCCCGAACAGTCTCATTGTCACCAGTGGTGCCGTCGGCTCCACCCTAGGCTTCAACGGCCCCAACGCCGTTGCGGCATATACCGGGAGCAACGGCGGCAGCGGTACGGCGGTTCCGGTGGAAGATGGCTTCGGCCCGGGGACGGCACGCGCCCACTGGAAGGAATCGATCTTCAAGAGCGAAATCATGACCGGCATCATCAGCGGGACGGTCCGCCCGCTCAGCCTGACGACGGTCCGGTCGATGGCGGACCTCGGCTACGTGGTGAATGGGGCGGCGGCCGACGCCTTTAACATCAGTACCCAGCCCACGCTGCGCGCCGGCCAGGCCGTGGGGCCGAGCTTCGAGCTCAAGAACGACATCATCCGGGTGCCGCGGCGCTATATCGACGAGCGCACCGGCCAGGTGGTGCCGGGCCGGACCCAGTAGACGCAGTTCCCTCACGACAGCGGGCGGGTCGTCACGTAACAACGGTGACGTTCCGCCCGCTGTCGCTTTTTGCTCCCGCCGAGCCGCCGGATTCCCATCGCTCACCGCACTCCCGTGCGCCGGGTCACGGCCCGGAACGCCGCCTCGCCGCAACTTTCCCTTCAGTTCTCGTCCCATTTCGCTACTCATCGGTTGGTCGGGAGTCCTCATGCGCTGTTCAGGCCGCGCGGTGCTGGTCACGTCCCTGCTGCTCCTCTTCGCGGCCCCCCAACTGCTTGGGCAGCGGGTGGCGGAGCGCCACGGCTTCTGGTTCGGTGGTGGTGTGGGGATGGGCTCGGCACGGCTCTCGTGCACGATCTGCCGGGGCGGGCGGAACGGCGGCATGTCGGGGTACCTGCGGCTCGGGGCCACCGTCACTCCGCAGATTCTCCTCGGTGCTGAGACCACGGTCTGGTACCACAGCGAGGCCGCGGTCGACTACCTGCTCGGCTCAGTCCAGGCGGTGCTGTACCTCTATCCGGCCAGGAAGAGCGGCTTGTACATCAAGACGGGATTCGGCCTGGCGCAGTATTCCGCCAAGGACGATCAAGACCAGATGTCCACCCAGGCGCTCGCCGGTCAGTTCGGGGTGGGCTACGAGATTGCCGTCAACGGCGGCCTGTCAATCGTGCCCTACGCCAACTTCCTGGGCTCGAGCGGGGCCGACCTCAAGTTCAACAATACCGTCTCCAGCCTCTCCGCCAACACCAGTCTGATCCAGGTCGGGGTCGGCCTCACGCTGCACTAGCGCGCGCCGTCCGGGCTCACCCGTTTCGTCATTCCAGAGGTCTGCATGCAGAGCATTCGCCGCACCATTCGTCGTGCTGTCTCCGTTCTCCTGCTGCCGCCGACGGCCGTCCTCACCGCCTGTGGCGACAACGGCTATACCGGCATCGGGCCGGTGCAGGAGACCGGCCAGGCGGTCCAATTCGGGATCTGGACCCCCGGCAGCAACGATACCTGCACCAAGGAAATCCACGACCGCTACTCGGTGGTCGCGCTGGACGGCAATCGCTACAACACCTGGCATCCGCCGGTGGACCCGGAGACCGGGTGCAGCTTCGGACACGAGCACGGTCGCGACCCGCGGGGTTCGCGCCTGTACAGCAAGGTCGGGCCGATCCCCTTCGGCATGGCCAATGAGGCGCTGGAGACCTGGGATCCGCAGAACGTGCGGCACGAGGACCACTTCGGCCACAAGATCGACTGGGAGAACAACATCGAGTTCGTGCGCCAGGACGGCCTGACGGGCGCGCTGTTCAGCGTCAAGTGCGACGTGCTGGCCAAGCTGCACCAGGGCACCCACTCCAAGGACGCCTTCACCAACAACCTGCACGAGGTCGTCTATCATCTCTCCTGCACCGACGGCACGGAGATGCACGTCACGATGATGTCGGCCATCGGTACGCCGGGCGGGTTCACCCGCACCTGCGATGGCACCCGCGTGGAGGTGGGCGCGCCGGTTCCGGCCAACTCGCCCAACGGCGGGGGACAGCGGGTGATCCCGGACCGGACCTGCGTCGACCAGTTCATGCGGGTCGGCCCGGGACAGCGTGCGGACTACAATCAGGCGTTGCACGAGAGCTGGCAGACCTCGAACACGGTGCGGACCGACGACGGGCACACCATCGCCCACTTCAATCCGTACTTCCAGGTGTTCTTCCCGAGTCGTTTCTACGATCCGGCTGCCGCGAACATCACGGGCCGGCCGATCGCCGAGTGCGACGTGCTCGACCCGGCGCGCAACCACAACAACGATCTGTGCGACCAGTCCACGAGCAACGGCACGCTCACCGGCCTCAGCTTCGACGATCCGCGCTCCGAATTCAACGGGGTGCGCCGTTTCATCGACATCAACGACAACAACATCGACAACAAGGACGGCCCGGAGCAGTGGTACACCGACCCGTTCGGGCGACATGCCAGCCAGCACCCCTTCCCGGGGTCGTTGCGGCAGTGGGTCGCGAAGTTGAAGAACGACTACGGCTTCAACGTCAACGGGCCGGCGATCGGCTTCGACCGCGACTACGGCGCCCCGTCGGTGCATGCACCGAATTGAGGCGGACGGGCGGACGGGCGGATAGGCGGATAAGGCGGATAGGGCGGATGAGGCGGATAGGGCGGATGAGGCGGATGAGGTGGATGAGGTGGATGAGGCGGATAGGGCGGATAGGGCGGATAGGGCGGATAGGGCGGATAGGGCGGATGGGGTGGATGGGGTGGGGCGAACATACGGAGAGCCAGCGAGGATCGAAGCGATCTCCCGCTGGCTCTCTTGCTTGTTGGTCGCGCCCCAGCTCTGGCCCTCCGGAATCGGCTGATCCGCCTTATCCGCCTT
>Ga0315273_10002564_pt1 | contig 21535 bp, 12 predicted proteins | sample YL17G02_0_MG_FD_205753 | JGI IMG/M metagenome (GOLD analysis project Ga0315273, IMG submission 205753) | Sediment microbial communities from Yellowstone Lake, YNP, Wyoming, USA - YL17G02_0 | ecosystem: Environmental > Aquatic > Freshwater > Lake > Sediment | place: USA: Wyoming | collected... | reverse complement strand
CGAGGCGGTAAAACGCCTCGAAAAGCCATTATTCGTTTATTCGTTTCAATAACCGGCAAAAGGACTTTTGTTGGTGACTCCTTTCCATCAGGCTAATGACGCAGGAGCTAAAACGTGCTGTGGAGACCCGGATACGAGCTGTAAATGAATTCATGATTTGAGTCGATTGAACCGCCAAGTATATTACAATAGTGCAAATCATTCAGGTATAATAATGGCTTATTGCGCGAAGGATTGTCATTTGTGAGGATATATGGGAAATCCGAGTCAATACTGTTTCAAGAGGCCGTGCGAATCATCGGCTAACCCTTCAAAGTATGACTTCTTCATTCACGACACCTTGCCGGTTTAATCCGGCGCACAAAGGACGCCAACATGTATAAACAACAAGTGACTCTTGTTTTGATGGTAATATCTATCTCGCTGGTCGCGTCTGCTTTTGGCAGTGTTCGTTCCGTCGCAGCCACGGAGTTGCGGTTCACATCCGCAATCCAAGCTAGTCCCGATGTTAAGCTGAATGAACAACTCGAGCAGTTCGAACACTTTCTCGCAGAAATGCAGCGCGAACTCGCCATCCCCGGGATGTCGGCGGCCATTGTCAAAAATCACCGTGTGATCTGGGCGCAGGGATTTGGGTATGCGGATGTAGAGGCTGGACGCTCGGCAACTCCGGATACACCTTACGAAATCGCCTCGCTTACCAAGCCCCTAAGCTGCTCAGTCCTGCTGCAACTGGTGGAACAGGGCCGGGTAAATGTGGATGATCCGGTTTCGAAGTACGGAATCCATATCAAAAGTCCAGGGGTGATCCAGGTGAAACACCTGCTCGGACATACTTCGCAAGGTGATCCGGGAAGCATCTTTCGGTACAGCGGCAACCGGTATGGATATTTGCAGAAGGTGATCGAGCGCGCTTCCGGTCAACCCTTGCCATCAGTGTTTATGAAGACCATCTTGAATCCGTTGGGGATGAGCGACAGCGTTCCGATCGAAATGACCGATCAACCCGCCTACGCCCATATCAGAAATAGACTTTCGAAACCATACGGTATGGATCGCACGTACCTAAAACCGTTCTCTGCTGCGGCAGGGTTGGTCAGCACAGTGTTGGACTTGGCAAAATTCGATATCGCCCTGGATCAGAATCAAGTGATCAGTCCGGAAACCAAAGCGTTGGCCTTTAGCGCACAGACATTATCTTCGGGTGATTCACCCGTCTACGGGCTGGGCTGGTTCGTCCAGGAATTCCAGGGCACGAAAATGGTCTACCACTTCGGATATGATTCCTTTTCTCACCTGTATCTCAAGTTCGTCGATCAGGGCTATACGCTGATAATTTTCACTAACTCAACGACCTTTGGGGATTTCTTATCGGCACGAGACTGGAATGTGATGCGCTGCCCAGCGGCGTTGGCGTTTTACAAGCTGTTTGTCCGTGATATGGAACTCTGTGATATGATCGGTTGGGATGCCAATGAAGATGTGATCGGTGCCCAACTGCGAGCCGCTCGAGAAGCAGGTTACAGTGACATCGCCAGGCAGGAGATTCTCAATCGTTATCTGACAAACCGGATTCTCAAAAGGACAGCACCGGCTCAAAAGGCGCTCGATACGTACACCCATTTTTATGTCACAACCAAACCACCACATTTGTCAACTGAAACCCCCTTTGCCAAAATCGATCGGGTCGGCAATAATGCTTATTCCATCATGGAATTCACCCTGGGGCAGGATACCAGCGTCGACATCTATGCCGTGGGGGAATACTTCATTGGGAAAATGGTGGATTATGGCGGTCTCGAGGACTTGTCATCCGGGAAACTGATCTGGTCGATGACGCACGATCGAACGTTACCCGCCGGAGGCGGTGCGATGAACCGTCAAGCGACAGACCAGATCGATCTTCGGGCAGGAACTTATCGCCTGCATTACCGCACCGATTGGGGCCATTCATTCGACAACTGGGATGGTCTGCCTCCCGACAACCTGTTCTGGGGTATTGCTCTGTATTCTGTTGGGCAGGATGCAATTGTGGCTAGCAGAACCATCATCCCCACACCGAAGGATGAGTTGCTGGCCCCGCTGATGACACCCGTAATCTCCGACCTGGAGTACGGTATTCTTTGGATATGCGTAGGGATATTGCTCAGTGTGCTGGTAACCGTGCCTGTGGTACTTTGGCGGAAGAAAAACGCGACCGGAACGACAAAAAACACCCGGCGTTGGACGCTACTCGCCGGCTGCGTGGCGTGGATCAACAGTCTTTTATGTCCACTTCAAATCTTTGTATTGATGATGATTGTCGATCTGGAAGATGTTGTCGAGTACCCGATTGTCCTCATTTCCAGATCGGATATCGATGAGCGAGCATTCGTGGTAACTTCTTATGTATGCATTGCGCTGACGATATTACAGGTAATTTGTGCAGTTCTGGCTTGGAAGGGAAAGCAACGGTCGCTGGCGGAACGACTTTATTATTCTCTTGCAACCACGGCAGCATCAGGTTATCTCTTGCTGTTGAGTACCTGGGGCTTGATCCCATCGTTGTATTAATGGCCATCTCCTCAAAACAGCAGCCAGATCCAAGGCAAAGGACGGCCGCGGCAGGAAACCTTTCCTCCACCACCCAGAGCGTTATTGGGAGGGTGACTTCGGCGATTTTGCGGTGTTCGCAGAATTGTGGCTTATCGGCGACGTGAGCGGCGATCTGGACAACGACGAGGATACTGACTTTGCCGACCTGCAAACGCTTACGGACTACTGGTTGTCCTAGTGCCCCTACGGCTGGACGCTGAAGTGACACGCGGCTGTCGCAGTTTTCTGGATCGCTCCTGCCAGCAATGTCATGAAGCCCGCACTGAAGCGCGTCAAAAATGTGCGCCTGGTATTCGCTTGGCTTGCCTATTTTCGTGAGTCGACGGCTACAACGGCACTACAACCGGGAAGCCCGTTATCTGCCAATTTCGAAAAAACTCTGATTTCATAAGTGCTGTATTAGTAGACGGTTATGCGAGGGCTGGCAGAGGTGCAACGGATTCAATGACCGGTGCCTGCCTCCATCGCCTGCGTTCCTCAAGGCCGGATTTTTTTTGATTCCTACCTGCTATTTGAGGTATAATTGAGGTGTCGGTAATGCTCAGGGTGCCAGCCATGGACAGCACATTGGGCAACCGGCCATTGACGGTGGGCTGGGGTTATTTCCTCTCCCTCCTCTCTCCCTCCGCGCCTCAGCCCAGCCGTCCCTTATCGGGCGGTGGCTACAGGAGTATGGACCGCATAGTCCTCTTGAGTCCCCTTTTTCTTATGAAAATGAGTCTTCGTGCGATAAGTATTATGGGTACCGCTTGCGTGCGCAAATCTGCTCCGCCAAATGGCCCTGTCAGGTCCAGCGCCAGCGGTGCCCCTTTTCCTGGGTGTTAACCGATCTTGCAGTTGACCTGAACTTCCTGCTCGGAACCAGCACCGTTGATGTCTATATCGACAACGTGACATTGAAGGACGCATGGCCCTGTGATCGCATCATCCAGACGGGACTGCTGAGTCAGGGGGTCGGTGTGTAGCCCAGCCCGCCCCATACGGCTCTTTGGACCCTGTGAAGATCGGGATTTCCGGGCTGGCTGGGATTTGCGCCGACTTTCATCATCCCGTAGTCGATGGTGCGCTTGTCCTGCCATTTCCAGTATTCGCTGTGGCCGTCGCCAAAGGAGAAGGTCGTGCCGTTGCCGTGTCTGACGGGCGGCGGGTCCTTGTGGCGATTGTCTCCGGCGAGAATACCGGGCGTGGTGACTGTCGAGCCCCACCAGGCTTCCCTGTCGTAGGGGACACTCCAGCTTGCGAATGTTACCCAGCCTTCGTCGAGAAAGACAGCCCTGTCGCCGGGGTGGATGAGCTGTATTCTTCTTTTGATCTGGGGGCTGCCTGGGCTGGGCCAGCCGTTCATAGAATCGACGATGGCGTAGGTTCGCATCTCGCCGCGCAGGCCAGTGGGGCACTTGTACATCTTTTCAGTCTTAACGTATGAAAACAGGGCGCCAGCCTTGATTGCGCCGACCTGGTTTTCTTCGGTGGTCTCGTCGGAATAGCCGGCCCAGTGGACCCAGCCGTCCTCGTCATGTGGGATGGGGCTTTGGCCGGGAGCCCCTGTGTTGCCGTTGACGATTCTGTCATCGTTGTCGTCGGCGTAGAGGACCCAAGCAAGACCGAGCTGTTTGACGTTGCTCAGGCAGACAGCGCGTTTCCCCTGTTCTCTAACGCGGTTCAGGGCGGGTATTAGGATCGCCATCAGGATGGCAATAATGGCGATTACGACTAACAGCTCGATCAGAGTGAAGCCAGTTCTGACCTTCATCGTTGACACTCGATTCTCTTCCAGAAAACGCTGCTCATATTCACCATGCGTTCCGGCCCGGGCGGGCCAAAGTGCCATATTCATCTCTCCACCGTGCGTCATGAGCAAAAATAAGACAAATGTAGCCTCGGATTGGGAGGCGATTTCGGCTCTGGTTACCATTCTACTGTAGTATCGCTTCTTCTTCAAGGGTAATCTGCGAAGGGCGAACAAAAGTGCAGCGACTGTTGGTGCGTCTGGATCGTGACCCTTCTGAGCAGATGCCAACTCTCACTTTTCTGCCTCTTTCATATGGATGTGCAGAGCCCCAAATTGTTGAATTGGGAACAGATGTGAAGAAAATGGACTAAAAGGCTCATTTTCTATGCGTGAGTACGTCTGGAAAGGAAGCCAGATCGTCAAATGTGAAGAATTCGGCAAGATGCGAGTGTCCTGACCAAATGTTGGGTATTGGATGAGGCAAAAAGCATTAGCAAGACCGATAGGTCTGCATGTCCGCTGTTGCCTGACGAAGAGGGAATGGAGTTCCTGCCGATGCCGGCAAATGCCGAATTGAGCTTGGCTATCGATGGAGATGGGAAGAGAGTCGGGTTCTTCCACTCACATCGGTGATTTCTTTTCTTTTTTCACCGCAGCCGTTTCTTCTGGCTGCAGTTTTCATCATGAGTCAGCGTGAGCTCTGCTTGTCCTTATATAACATAATCAATTCGTCATCCAAACCGTGACGCAAAAGCCGTAGACGAGGGGATGCAGCAACCAGAGTCTCTGCGGACATCGGTGTGATATTGAAGGGGAAAATACTTGTGCTGCTGAATATGTCCCCAGGTGATCCCGAACTACTTGAACGAGCCCATAGTGACGCCTCAACAAGCCATGCGACCAAGTCGATATCGTTCAGGTTCACAACTGTCCCGTGACTGTATAGACCTTTCTTGCCGACTTCTTTAAGCACGTGCCAATCGATGAATGCTCTCAACACGTATCGTACCCTTCGAGAGACTGTCGTTCTTTCTCCATACCGTTCGCTCAAGCGACGCTGGACTTGGGCTGCAGTAATATCACCCTGCAATTGCAGAAGGCGCCCTGTTTGCGAGGCAACCGCTCCCCAAAAGGGATAACATGCCATGATCATTCCCCAATGGAGAACGAGATGTTGAGGTTCAGACATCTCGCGAAGAAGATTGATACCGGAATCGCGTAATGCCCGAAGCTCTTGTGGTACCCGCACCCAGGTTCTCAGGAGGACCGTGATCGTCTTCCCTACCGAACTGCGTCTCTCTTTGAGCGATAGCGGAAAACTAGCAGTCAACATTTCTTCCAGCGTGCTTTTGATGGCGTCTGGGCCAGCACCTGCGAGTACTAACTGGGCTGTTTTTTCCAGCCATTGCAGGCGGATAAGGCGATCTATCCCCACTTGCTGTATACGAGCATTGAGCTTCATTCATCCCTCCTTTCGATCTGGACAAGAGGGACGATGAGCTCTTCGACAGAAATACCGCCGTGACTGACGATACGTTCTCCCTCACGGACAAATGCTAAACGGCCTGGAGCTATAAGAGCCAAGCAGGTATCCGGAAGACCTATCGGTTCCCATACGACCGCAGCCGGAAAACGTTCTTTTACTCTGTCCCGAAGCATTATGTCAGAGTAGATGCGAACCCGCTCACCGCGCACGTCGGCGACCACGCCTTCAGCAGGACGTCCATAACCTACTGCCTCGATATTACCGTGATCGGAGGTGAGGAAAACACGGAAACCACGGTCCAGAAGCAGATTGAGGATCGTGGCCATATATGGCTGCTGCGCCCACTGGCGCACTTGGTTGTGCATGCCAGCAATGCCTAGTTGCATCCCGTGCATGATACTGTCGACCTTGTCTATGACCAGTCCAGCAACTCTCACTTGAGGATGGGAAAGTTTTTCTTCAACAACATCTTGGCCGCCGTTACCCAACCTCTTCGTGTAAACGACCTCGTTCTTTGTAAGTCCCTGGTCGACCCAGAACTGCGCCCAGAGGATCGACTCTTTGTCCGTGGTCCGGATGCTGTCCGGGAAGAAAATGGGGGGTTTGCCAGCAAAGGCGGCCTGGCGCGAGATCGATGTGACTGATGGAATCCAAGCGAATATGGCGTTCTCGCGGAAACAGAATTCGGGTTGTCTTGAGGCGAGCACCTCGCGAACAACACACCATTGGTCATACGAAAGCCCATCCACAAGAAGCAAGGCAATCTTGGAGTTGCGGTCCTCTTTCACTTGACGAGCCAGAAATCGCGGGAGGTGGTGCAGCATGACGGGCGGTACAGGCGGCAGATTGATAAGCCCAGCATACCGCCTCGCCAACCATGCGGTGAACGCAGCATCGACTTGATTTCGGAGACCTTCGATGTTGTGGGACGTCTTCCCTTGGCTCGTGTTTTCCTGCTCATGAACCAACACGATCACTTCTGCCCAACGGCGGGCAAAATGGAACCACTCTCCATGTCGAGCATTCTCTTCCGGAATGCGGGACTGGAGACTCTCGATCAGTCTGGCCAGGCGACGCGATCTATCCTCGCCTGGGTCAGCTTTAACGCCTACGCTGAGCCAGGTGGTGGAGAGTTTATCCGCATGCTGATGGGGCACAGGTTGGAGCAATCCCTCAAGGAAGAGATTGTCGATGTAAACCCGGATGTCATGGTGGTCAAAGGGTAGATCAACGGGACCAGGGATTGTCCAATTGCACAGTTTCTCATCCACCCGAGCTCCTGAATCTCCTGTAGACGCAATACGGTCGAGAAACGCCGGCCAACGTTCTTGGAGAAATGCGAAGAAAACCTCCCTGTCCGGAATGATGATTTCAAGTGGCCAATCATTAAAGATCTCGTTCCGCCGCAACAATTGAATAAAACGTTCATCAAAAATACGCGGCATATGCTGTCTGCGGTAATGCCGTCGGAGAAGCACGTGGAGCAGATCGGAAGTTTGCTTGATGAGCTCGGGCGCTATTTCGAAAACGTGCCGAAGGACGAATTCCTTCGTGGCATTGTCTCCGAGTGCACCCGGAGCGTGCCTCTCCTGAGCATCATACAAGGCATCAAGATCGCTTCGGTCGATGGCAGCCACCACCGGATAACTAAGATCGGGAAAAAGGTCGCCAAGGTTGAAGGAGAGCCTTCGGCCCGCTCGAAGCAGATCGTACGGCAAAGAAGCAAGGTCGGAAGCCTGAGATCGTAATACCACCACTAAGTCTGTCTGTTCGCCGTGATCCCAACGGGAACGGAACTTGGATTCATAAGCATAGCGAAAGGCGACTTGATCTTCAAAGGGGATCAACTCGAAGCCCCGCTCTCGAATGCCCTCAAGAATCCCTTCCTCAAGCAGAAGACCATCAGGGTCTGCCACGATGGTGAGTCGTGCTACTTTTGGGGTGAACTCCTTGAGGATTTGATCACGCCAGCTACTCATAGGTGCCGCCCTCCACGCGAATCAAAGCAAGAGGTTCCATTTGAGGGTAGGCGTGGGTTCTACGCTCGAGTTGTTCGTGCAAGCCGCGCTCTTCCTCGGCAAGGAGATTCATGCGGTAGTTGCGGACCTGCGGGAGGCCAATTCGCTCAATGGACTTGCGCCGCGCTGCGAAGGCGTATTCAGCCTTTTCTCGCTCGCGATTGATGCGGAACCGGCTTTCTTGCACAAGTTCCTCATAGACGGGTTTCCCGTGTATCTCGGCTTCTTTTTGCAGTCGTGCCAGAGTGCCTTGAGAAGGAGCGACGCCAAGTATGGAATGGATTACTATGTTTGCTACCAAGAGCTGATCCCAGATGTGTCGTGCCGTTGGCGTGTAAACCTTGCCGTTGTCAGCCAAGAATAAAGGCATGATACGGCGACGATTCCAATCCGAAGTGACAGCGGTGATCTGCCAAAGAGACCAAAACCCCTTGACTTCATCCGTAATTCCGGGGACTTCTACACACGGAATCGGTTGACCCGGACCGAAGCGTGGAAGGCGCATCGCCAATCCTCGTACCTTCGGATCTTCCAGCGTCAGGTGGTGGGCGGGTGGAATCTCTTCGACATCTTTGCCCATAAAGACCACACTGGAGTACATTTCACCATCTGGCCACGTAAGTTTCCACATTCGGCCTTCTTTTTCGACTCTGCCGCCATACGCTTTCAAATAGTTTATAGTCATGCACTCTACCCAGTGCGGCAGTGGGTGCGACATCAGTCGCTGGGCTTCTTTTGGGTCGGGTGGCACTGCGACACTGAGTAAGCTGGCTCCCTGCTGAGCGTCCTCGGCCACACGTCGAACCCGATTGACGACGGACGCCACTGTATTGTCCACCGAGTCAGGATTCAGGATGGCTTCAACGTACAGTTCATCAAAAATCTCACCAGCCTGTGCGGAATCGAGAACATCGCTCGTCTTATCGATCCCAAACTCTTCAAAGATAACGGCAAGCTTTTTCTCGAGGACTTCACGAACTCGGTACTCCACCGAGTTCTCAAAAACAAAATTGATCGCTCGCACGGCGTGTTTTTGCCCAATACGGTCAACCCGGCCAATTCGCTGCTCCAGGCGCATCGGATTCCATGGGATGTCGTAGTTGACGACCACATGACAGAACTGAAGATTTAGGCCTTCCCCACCCGCGTCGGTGGAAATGAGCACGTGTGCCTCTTTAGAGAATGTCTCCTGTGCACGCTTACGTTCGTCCATGTCCATCGTTCCGTTCAAACATACGATGGAGAAGCCACGATCTGCCAGAAACGTGGCCAACATTTCCTGCGTAGGAAGGAACTCGGTGAACACCAGCACCTTCAACTCTGGGTCTCCTTCTTCCGCCTGAAGACGATATATCCAGTCAAGTAGAGCCTCTGCCTTCGCATCCGGCGCCGTCTGTTCACATCGCCTTGCAGCATTCAGCAGCAGTTCCACCTCGGCCCGTTCGTCTTTAAGAGCTGTGAGCCGGGTACGTAAAAGCGTTTCTATCTGCTCCTGGCCGTCGAGATCGACCCATTCATCTGGGTCCATGGGAAACAGCGTCAACTGCTCCTGGGGTGCCTGAAGCACGTCAAGCCGTCGCTCAAGAGTTGTCCTTATTGCCCGCGTGCTGGAGACGACCAGTCGCTGCATCAAAATCATCAGAAATCCAATGTAGCTTTTCTTCTCATGCAGCGCCTGGTTATAACCGAGGCGTACGTATTCTGTGACCGCCTCGTAAAGCGACCGCTGGGCCTGATGTCGTTCTTCCCAGCGAACAGGTGTCAACGCGGTACGTCGTGGTTTAAACAACGGCTTACCTTCCGCATCGATGGCTCGCCCCTTCTCGGTGCGAATTACATACGGCTGAACCCGTTCTCGTGTAACACTGTCGATGTCCGGAAACTCGTCATAGTCTATGAGGGAGATCAAGCGGTGAAAGGAGTCGGTTTTCCCCTGATGCGGCGTTGCGGAAAGGAGCAGCAGGTATGGAGCCGCTTCGGCCAAGCCCTGACCTAGGCGATAACGCGACACTTGCTGCGTGCTGCCGGCAAGCCGATGGGCTTCATCCACAATTACCAAATCCCAATCCGCAGAGATCAGGCCTTCAAACCGCTCGTGGTTATAATCATCGACCTGTTGCTTGGACCATCCTCGCCGGCCGTCGATGGGCTTGACAGAATCCATCGGGCAAACTACCTGGGGCCAAGCACGCCAAACATTATCACCTTGAGCGATGTGTCGGTAAGCCGAAAACTCGCTGGGAATCAGCAATCGAAATTCCTCGCTGAAGTGCGTCATCATCTCTGCGACCCATTGTGTTACTAATCCTTTCGGCGCGATGACTAGGGTTCGGCTTACCAGTCCACGTAGTTTCAGTTCCCGCAGAATCAAGCCTGCTTCTATTGTCTTACCAAGACCGACTTCGTCGGCCAGTAAATACCGGACTCGGTTTCCCGATGTTGCCCGTGACAGCGCACGAATTTGGTGGGGTAGCGGAATGACCGAGGACTCAATTGGGGCGAGTAGTACGTCTTCGCGAGTTAGCGCATCGGCTACTCGTGCCGCTGCCGCAATGTAGCGCAACCCCTCAACAGTACCAGTAGCCGCTTCAGAAAGGGGCTTGAGCTTGGAAGCCGGAATGCACACTACGGAGTCCCGCCCGGGCAACCACACCCGGCAGGTCGTCTCACCCCAAAGCGTCTGAGATTCAATGACCTGACAGAGTTGCCTGTGGTCCGGGCTGTAGTACCATTCGCCGCCAGTCAAATGTCGTATCTCCTTTTCCATTGTCCAACGGGCTTCGACTGAATTTCCCTAAGAAAACCACTTATTGCATACATGCCACGCCCCTGGCGTTCAACCAAGTCTTTCCTTCTCATCCGGTCATCGAAGACCTCCAGCGTTTTACGCCATGTGTCTTGCTGCGTGGTGGTTATTTCGCCCAGATACAGCACCGTTCGCTGAACCGTCGTGCCGTCGGCAACTCTGCGGTTCTCGACGACGCTGAAGTATTCGTGCCACTTGCCGTTCTTTTTGCGTTTATAGCTTCTCACAAACATGCCGATAGTTTGGCGTCAGAAAAATTGGCTCGCAACAGGATAGGTCTTCACCATGTGGGGTTTGAGACCATATGGGGCATTATTGAAGCGTTATACGGGAAAAATATTTTTGAAATCGCGATTTGGCCACCCAACTGCGAAAGTTGGGCTAGCTCTGCGGCGGCAAGCGGATCATATTCGCCCACGTTGTTGCGCCCGTCTGTGAGAAGCAGAATCACTTTGCTCTTTATCTTGAAACCCATCTGTTCGGCAGCGTCCGAATCGACCATGCGTGATTGGGCAAGCTGGGCGTTTCTCCGAAAAAGCTCTTCTTCGGCTTTCTTGAGTCTTGCCGCCGCCAGGGCTATTGCATCGCCTATCGCGGTGCCGTCCTCGCTCTCGATTTGAACGATCTCGCGGTAAAACGCCTCGAAAAGCCATTACTCGTTCAATGTACTTTGCTTGTATTGCTCGGGCCGTACTTGCCTCGATTCGAAAAATGGGGAAGAGGGAAACTAAGGCCCGGCTTGAACAATTATGTAAGGGCCGTCATAAGAAGTCGTAAATCCGGAGGGGCAGGCTTACACTGAGCCAAGGGAATAGGGGTGTTATGGCTGAGGAGTAGGTTGGTTTTTGGATCTGGGGTTTTGAAAGGTTCTGGGACATTTACATCATAATCATTCCAGCCCGGTGAACACCAGTCTCTGTCCTGGCCGCGTGGCACGCTCGACAATCTGACCCGACCACGGGTTCAACACCCGTAGGGTTCCGCCAACGGTCGAGGTGATTTCCAGCTTCGTCACTTTACCGTCTTTCTGTTCTGCTGAAACCAAGAACCCGCCCTGTGCGCGCAGGTTGGTGAATTTCGCATCCTGCTCCTTCGGGTAGCAGGGAAAAACCCGGATAATACCTCCAACGCTCTGCATCAGGAATTCGGTAACAACAGCGGCCACGCCAATGCTTTCCGGCATGAACGTGCCGTGTTGATGTCCCTGCCAGACAAACAGGCCGTTGGGCAATTCCCGGCTTTTAAACCATGCTTTTGTGTCTGGGACCGCCTCCGGCATGGACAGTCGGGCCTTGGCAATATTGAACATGACATGGGAATTATTGCCGTTGAATTTGGTGTCCTTGATGGTGTGACGGAACAGTTCCTTGACTGGTTCAGGAGAAAACCAGGTAACCTGTTCCGCAGGAAATACCGGTGACGCAGGCACGGTAATATTATGCTCGCCTACCTGTTTGTAATTACAGCCGGTCCAATCCACCACAACCGGTTTGCCATTCGCATCCATCGCCACCGGATAATCTGCAAGCAGAGCTTTCATGGCGAGACACTCGACGGCCAGATCCCTGTCCTTGCCAAGCTCCCTGGACGCCTTATCAAAAGCATCAAAGGTGTAATGCACATAGGCGATATCGAAAGGACAGTTATCGATACCCATGGCGCCATGCTCAGGACTGTACGACGGTCCGAGCAGGATCTTCCCTGCGGCATCCTTCCTGCACTGTTTCATGAACGAAAGATAAAACCGCGCCGCTTCGCGGAGTGTCGGGTAGATCTTCGCCTCAAGATAGGCGCGATCCGGATCACACAGATGCTTGTGCCACAGATTCTGCGCTGTCATCCCGACCATGCCAATGGTCATTCCCCATGGACTCATGACGAGCGATCGCTTGTTTACACTTTTACAGACGGCCGGATCGGGTTCATGCAGAAAATGGCTGATCGAGTAATACACTCCTTCACAATCAAAGACCTCTTTGGCCTGCCATTGTGCCCGGGGCAGCAACCCGTGGACATACGAGATCCAGGGGTCCGCGAGTTCGGGATGATTGATGGAAATCACTGACCAAAAGGGCTGCCATGAATTGTAATTGAAATGGAAATCCGCATGCCATGGGGTGGCGTCTGTTGCCAGCGGGGGCATCAACCCTACAGGGAACCTGCCGCCAGGCTGGGAAACGGTCCTCGCGAAATACAGCATCCGGTACCACCAGTGTTGCAGGTCGCGGTCACCCAGTTCCACACCGCTGCGTGCCCAGAAATCGCGCCAGGCCTTCTCATGCCCGGCAATAAGCTGTTCCTGTGACCGTTCAACTTCAGCCACAGTTCTCTTCGCCAGCGCAATAGCGGCACCCCGCACATCTCCCGTGGTGATATCAAATGACGTAACCAGAGAGACCACCTTGTTGTTGACTGTACCCGCCACCACCAGGCAGTATTCCATCCCCGTGTAATCCATGTCGCCCGGCAGTGTTACATGCAGCCACTCAACGCCGTCGGTCTTTCCTGTTTGCCCACCACGGCTGGGCTCGATGCTTACCGCCTCCTTGGTGGTTATGAGGAGAACGTTCCTGTCGGCCAACACACGGACATCGGTTTTGTCGCCGTTGCCCGAAGTGATGGTGGCAACCGCATGCTGCAGATCCAATGCCCTTTGGGCCACGGGCGACGTCCCAATGCGGAGCGCCGCCGCGCACAGTGGCTGCGGAAATGGATTCTCATAACTTGGAGGAGCACCCGTCGAACCCGTCACCGACCTGGTTCGGATATTCACCTTGGGCAAAGGGCCATCCTTTGATGTGTCCACCCGCGCATCCCAGATATCGTTCTTGGTAATCCGAAGCTGAATACCGCCTTCTTTTCCCCATACAATACCGTAAAGATCACCATTGCCAATGATGAGGCTTTCACTTTGCCCATCCGTCATTTCTGAGACCGCAACCCTGGCATCCTGCAAGGCTTCAGGGTAAGGAATCACAGGCTCGTCGGCAAAATCCGCACCGTGTGCTAGTGCGGTCCATAGTGGCCATGCGGCAAGAATCGCCAGGCTGGTCACTGCGGCTTGATAATGTCGTGTCATTTGGGATTTCCTTCCATATCACCCTGAGTATTCTTACCCAGCTACACCGCTGAGCCTTATTTCCAATAGAATATCAAACCTGTAATGAAAAAACGAGATTTATTGGATCAGCGGGGTTACGCATTGATTTCTGGAAGGAGCTGTTGGGGACCCCAAGCGAGGAGAGAAACTCGAAAAAGGCATAGGTACAACGGGGAGTTGTACTGTTACAATAGGGGGATACCGGGGATGGCTCGGGCGATGTGCGTCTTCGCATCGGGCCGGCCGGAACAATGAACAGCGGGCGCTTTCACGGGGCGATCGATAACATGGTTGTGAGAGACATGAAATGAAAGCAAACAAAGCGACAGCATGGATTCTGGGACTGCTTATGTTGATGCAGACGGTTGTGTCTGCTGCCGAAGTCGCCCAGTGGAATGTGTTTGAAGCATCCTACGAGAGCGCGAAGGTGTACTCGAACGCGTTCACGGAGGTGGAGGTGAACGTGGTGTTTAGCCATGGCGACCAAAAGTGGGTTGTTCCGGCATTCTGGGCAGGCGACACGAAGTGGATTGTCAGGTTCGCTCCTCCGGCGCAGGGGAAGTACACCTACCGCGTCGAATGCACCGATAAGGCGAATACCGGCCTCAATGGAAAGGAGAATACTCTTTCGGTCGAGGCGTACAAGGGCGACAACCCGCTGATGAAGCATGGCTTTGTGAAGGCAAACCCGGGCAAGCATTACTTCGAACACGCCGATGGTACACCGTTCCTCTGGTTGGCCGATACCTGGTGGAAATGCCTGTGCAAGCGCATGACCTGGGAAGGCTTCCAGGAATTGACTGCCGACAGGAAGGCGAGAGGATTTTCCGTGGTACAGATTGTCTGCGGACCTTATCCCGATGAAAACTTCTTCGCGCCAAGCCTGGAGAACGAAGGCGGACAGCCTTACCTGGTGAAGGATATGAGCGTGGTCAATCCGAAATATTTTGATTATGCGGACAGGAGGTTCAAGCATCTGGTGGACTCCAGTATTGTTCCGGCGATTGTCGGAGCCTGGGGGCGGGGCGACTGCAACAGCATGGATGCTTTCGGGCCTGTCAGTATCAAGCGGCACTGGCGTTATTTGATTGCGCGATATGGCGCCTATCCTGTGGTCTGGATCCTTGCCGGCGAGATCGCGGATGAGACTAAGTGGGGAGAGGGTCCGTGGGCTGAAGTTGCAAAATATGTCAGAGAGATTGACCCTTACAAGCATCCGCTGACATGTCACACCGGACAGGGCCGGCGTGGTGCGGAAGGGGATGTGTGTCTGATTGACTATGATATGGTTGGCGGAAACCATGATGAAAGACAGGCCGTCGCGGACGGAACGCTCAAGCTTCTTACCTCTGCCTGCGCGAAGAAGCCTGCCATGCCTGTGCTGTGCGGCGAAACGTGTTACGAGGGACATATGCAGCAGGGGTTCGGTGATGTTCAGCGGCATATTTTCTGGAGGAACATGCTGAGCGGTGCGGGGGGCCATACCTATGGCGCAGCGGGAATCTGGCACGCAGGCGTGGAAGGTGATCACGGGAATTGGGGAGCGTGGGACCGTCAACCCTACGACTGGACAACCTGGAAGGAAGGCGTGAATTATCCTGCCTCCAGGCAGTTGGGAATGGGAAAACAACTGCTGGAGAAGTATCCGTGGCAGAAGTTTGAGCCGCATCCGGAATGGGCGCCGGGCTGCTTTGCCGCCGGCATTCCGGGCGAGGTGCGGTTTGTCTATCTGCCGCGTCGCGATATTTATAATTGGGACGGGCCGGAAGTGAAAGATCTCGAGCCAGATGTAGATTGGCATGTCTACTACTTCGATCCGGCGGCGGGCCGGAAGTTCGACCAGGGCGTGATCAAGGCCACGGCGAAGGCCGGCGACAAGGATGCAAAGCCGGTTAGCTTCAAGAAAAACGTTCCCTCGCCGCAGGATTGGGTATTGGTGTTGGAGAAAGCCGGTGCGCGGAATGCGAGTGGTGAGAAGACGAGTTCCTCGCATGCAGAAAAGGAGACCACGACAGAGGGTCTGAAAGCCAAAGCCGCGCGGGGCGACATCGCTGCCCAACTGTCCGTGGCTTTCCGTTACCGTGATGGCAAGGGCGTGAAACGGGATTACTCCGAGGCGATGCGCTGGGGGCATCCGGCCGCCGATCAGGGCGATGCGGCGGCGATGGACTTCGTCGGCTGGATGTTTTTCGAAGGACTCGGCGTCAAGCACAATCCGACGATCGCTGCCGGTTACTTCAAAGCCGCCGCTGGAGAATCCGCCACCGCCGCATGGAATTGGGGGCAATGCTGCTTCGGTGCGCAGGGTGTGGACCAGGACATTCCCAAGGCGCTGGAGGTCTGGAAGCAGGCGGCGGCCATGGGCCACGGACGCGCGGCCTCCACGGCGGCGATGGTCTATCTGGCCGGTGAAGGAATCGCTCCCGACATGGCGGAGGCGAGAAAACTTGCGGAGCGCGCGGCGGAGTTGAACGATCCCTCCGGCCTCGTTGTGCTGGGCGAGATCGAATACCAGGCCGGCGAGATCGAACCGGCTCGCGCCCACTGGGCGAAGGTCTCGCAGATGAAACCCGTCGGTCCCACCGGGCGTCCTGAACAACCCTCGGACAACATGGCCGCCCAGCAGGGCGCCGATTTGCTGAAGCTGATCGACTACCGCCGCCGCAAGCCCGAGCCGGGCAAGTTCGCACTCGTGCCCGTGCCGCACATCCATCAAGGCTGGAACAACTGCGGCGCCACGAGCTGCGCGATGCTCGCCCGTTCGCAGGGCAAGACACTCGGTGGCTGGGACTACAAACGGCTCTGCCCTTCGCCCCTCGGCACGGGCACGGACTGGGGCGACCTGCTGAATGCGTCGGAGAAGATCGGCCTGCGCTGGAAGCTCGTCACATTCACGCCCGACGACGCAGGATTCGACAAAGCCACGACCTTCGTGCGTTCCGAACTGGATGCCGGGCGTCCGGTGGTCATTGATTTCAAGTTCACCGGCCCAGATTACCCTAACGGCGAGGCCGGCCACACATTGGCTATCGCCGGATACCTCGACGAGGAGAACCTCTACATCCTCTGCAATCCCGCCATCGCCACGCCTGGGCTGCAGTTCATTACCGCGGCAGACCTCAAGCACTTTTGGCGCTCCGACCACTACGGCGGGTTGTCGAACAATGTACTCTCCCGCCCGGCCATCGTCATCGACACGCCGCAATGATCAAACAACTCACAGGAACAATTATGACTATCAAATCCACCACACCCGGGAATGCCATTTCGCGGCGTCGCTTCATGTTAGGTGCCTCCCTGGCGGCGGCAACTCTTGGCGTTAACCCACTGGCGGGCATGGCTGCGTTGACGCAGGAAAACCCTGCCCGGGCAGACGCTTCGGGGAAATTGTGCCTGTGGTCTGACCGACCGGCGAAAGCATGGATGACGGAAGCCCTGCCGATCGGCAATGGACCCATGGGCGCCATGCTCTTTGGTGGTACCGAAGTCGAGCGGATCCAGTTCAATGAGATCAGTCTTTGGGTCGGAACCCGCATGGCCGTCGAGGGCCTCGATGACGAGGGCCAGGACCTGGGGGCCTATCAGGCGTTCGGCGACATCTTCATCCATCTCGGCCATGACTTCTCCAAGGTGACCCATTACCGGCAGGAGCTCGACATTGAGCGCGCCGTTCATCAGGTGACCTACGAATACAACGGCGTGCGCTATCAACGCACCGCCTTCGCCAGCCACCCCGACGGAGCCATTGTAATCCACCTGACGGCGAACAAGCCTGCCGCTTACACCGGCCGCGTTCAGCTTGCGGACATGCACCAGGCCCGGATTGCCGCCGCAGGCAAGAAGCTCAACTCGGTAGGCAAACTGAAGAACGGTTTTGAATATGAAGCCCAGTTGCTCGTGCTGAATAAAAACGGCGCCATCGCAGTTGAGAATGACGACGCCTGCGCCAAAAACCCATGGAACGTTACTGTGCCCGGCACCAGCCTGGCCTTCGAGCAATGCGACAGCGTGACCCTGATCCTCGGGGCAGACACGAACTTCCTTCAGGATCACACCAAGCAGTGGCTGGGCGCGCATCCCCACGCCGCCGTCACGAAGCGGGTGGATTCCGCCGCCAGGCAGAGCGTGGCGAAGCTGCTGGCGCGGCATGTGAAAGATTATCAATCCCTCTTCCGCCGATTTTCCCTCGATGTGGGAACCACCGCGCCGGACCTGCTGGCCAAGACCACGCTGGCGCGGCTGGAAGCCTATGCAAAAAGCACGACGGCCGATCCGAATCTCGAAGCCTTGTTCTGCCAGTTTGGCCGCTATCTGCTGATCAGTTGCTCGCGCCCGGGATCTTTGCCCGCCAATCTCCAGGGAGTCTGGAACGACAGCAACGAACCCGCCTGGGCCGGCGACTACCACTCGAACATCAACGTCGAGATGAACTACTGGCCGGCCGAGCCGACCAACCTCGCGGAATGCCACCGGCCGTTCATCAACTACGTTACAAGTATCCGCGAGGTCAGCGCGAAGAACACGCGGCGAAACTACGGCAAGGTCCGGGGCTGGACCGTCCAAACGATGAACAACGCCTGCGGCGTTTCGTATTGGAAATGGAACCCGCCCGGCAGCGCGTGGTATGCGCAGCATCTGTGGGAGCATTTCGCCTTCGGCCGCGACAAGGCCTATCTCCGCAAGACCGCTTATCCCGTGCTCAAGGAAGTCTGCCAGTTCTGGGACGACCACTTGAAACGGCGGCCGGACGGCACGCTCGTCACACCCGACGGCTGGTCACCCGAGCACGGCCCCGCCGAAGAAGGCGTGACCTACGATCAGGAGATCATTTACGACCTGTTCACCAACACGATCGAGGCCGCCGATGTGCTGGGCGATGACAAGGAATTCCGCGATCACATCGCCGGCCTGCGGGACAAGCTCCTCAAGCCGAAGGCCGGGCGTTGGGGGCAATTGCAGGAGTGGGAAGCCGACCGGGACGATCCTAGGGATGATCATCGCCATGTCTCCCATCTGTTCGCCTTGTATCCCGGCCGCCAGATCACCCGGGCCGCAACACCCGGGTTAGCCGAGGCCGCCCGGGTTTCCTTGCAAGCCCGCGGCGATAAAAGCACCGGCTGGAGTCGTGCCTGGAAAATCAACTTCTGGGCCAGGCTTTGGGACGGCGACCACGCCTACACCATGCTGCGAAACCTGTTGAACGTGAGCAGTGAAACGAACGTCAGGTACGGCGAGAGCGGCGGCGGCGTCTATCCGAACCTGTTCGACGCCTGTCCACCGTTCCAGATTGATGGAAATTTGGGCGCGACGGCCGGCTACTGCGAGATGCTGGTGCAAAGCCACACGGGCCGGATCCATCTGCTGCCCGCGCTGCCCAAGGCCTGGCCGAGCGGAAAGGTCACCGGCCTATGCGCGCGGGGCGGCTTCGAGGTGGAGATGAGCTGGGAGGACGGCCGCTTGACCCGGGCCGTGATCCATTCCAAGTCCGGCCTCCCCTGTAAGGTCCTTTGCGGTAACCAGAGCTGGGAATTCAACACCACGCCCGGGAAGTCCTATCCCCTCACGCTCGCACAAAAGGTTGACCCGCGCAGCGTCAGGTAAATGGGACGCATGGGAAACATTCTATCAAATCAACCATTAAACAAAAATTGGAAAACAGAAACATGATGAAAGCGAAAAAGCGGGTTGGATTTACCATCATGGCTGCGGCCTTGCTGCTGGGCCTTCCGGGCATAGCGGCCGCCGCGCCGCCGGATCTCACCCAGGATGGGAAACCGGACAATAATCACCGCTGGACGCTTGGTGCCACCGGCGCGCGGGGCTGGGTGTGGAGCAGGTATTTGGCGAGAGGAAGTGAGAACACTGACGCACGCCAGATCCTGATCACCGAGGTTGCCAAGGGTTCACCCGCCGATAGCGTGCTGAGCATCGAGGAATTTACCGGAAAGAAAGGACAACCATGAACATAATGAATACTAAAACAACAAGTGCAGTAGTTGGCGCAGTGGTCGCCATGTCATTGGTGGCGAATGCGGTGATGGCCCAGCAGGCTGAGGCAGGCAAGCCGCGGCAGGAGTTCAAGGGGCCGGTGAAAGTTTTCATTCTTGCCGGGCAGTCGAACATGGAAGGGCATGCCGGTGTGCAAACGCTCGACCGGCTGGGTGAGCACCCGACTCATGGATATCTTTTGAAGAAGATCAAGAACGACGACGGCTCATTTGTGGTGCGCGATGATGTGTTTGTCTCATACAAGAAAGAAGCCGAACACATCAAACGCCCGCTGTCGGTGGGCATGGGTGCATGGGGGGCCGATTGGTTCGGGCCAGAACTGATGTTCGGCATCGAGATGGGCGATCACTTCAAAGAGCCGGTTCTGCTGATCAAAACCTGCTGGGGCGGGCACAGTCTGTACGGGAATTTCCGGCCGCCCAGCGCCGGCAAGCCGGCCTATGAGTCGGGTTACAAACCGGAGGAGATAGGTGCGTCTTATCACAAAATGGTGAAAGAGGTGCGTGCGTGCCTGGCCAATCTTGACACCGATTTCCCGCAGCTCAAGGGGCTCAAAACCGAACTCTGCGGGTTCGTCTGGTTCCAGGGCTGGAACGACATGTGTCAGCCCGGCGATACGATCAGGCAGCAGGTGTATGATGAATATTGTCCGAATTTCGTTCATCTGGTTCAGGATTTGCGTGCCGAGTTCAAGGTTCCCAATTTGTCGGCAGTCCTGGGGGAACTGGGCGTCGGCGGCGAAAAAGCCGACAAGAATATGATGGATTTCAGGGCCGGACAGGCGAAGATCGCGACGTGCCCGGAATTGAAAGGCACGGTGGGTTATGTGCGTACCGCGCCATTCTGGTATCCCGAGCTGGATGAATTGCCCGGGAAAATGGATGTTGAGGAAAACCGGGTGAGGAAGGCGGTTGCGGTTAAGCTTAAGGAGCAGCAGAAAGACCAGCCAGAAGGCGCGGATCCCAAGAAGATGGAACAGCTCGTCAAAGAAGCTGGCGACAAGGCCCTGGAAAAGGATGCGGCGTATCAGAAAGCCAAAAAGGAATCTGACAGGCACGTTTGCAACTGGTACTGCCATTATCAGGGAAGCGCCAGGGTTTACTGCATGGTTGGATACAGCCTGGCCGAGGCGATGAAGCCGTTGTTGACGACCAAACGGTAAAACGTTCAACACACTAACAGATCAAGAAATCAACAGTAGGCCACACATGAACCCATCAAGAACATGCCGGAGAATGAAACTCATTCCTCCTGGCTCCTTGCTCGCGGCTGCGGCTACGGCATGGTTGGCTGTGGCGGCGGTCTGGCCCGCCAGGGCGGATGCTGTGCCAGGCGAAGAAGTGAAAACACGGAGTTACACTCTTGCTGAAAAGAACATTCAGCACGCCAAAGAGAACTTGCCAAGACAAATATATACGGACAACCCGGAATTAACCAAGTTGGTGCATGCTTTATATAGCGATTGCCTGTTTGATAAATTGTGGGAACCGGCCCTTCCTGGTCTGCCTTACAGATTTTTCTCGATTTCAGGAGCAGGCGACGCGTCATACGGCAAGTGCCAATTGCTGTGGGATACCATGTTTGTTCTGAATGCATGGGCTCCGTTGGATGACAATGAACTGGTGTGTGATGTCTTTCGCAATTATTGGAATGTGATCGACAATAATCCGGAAGCGCCAAAAGGATCATACCGTTACGGCATGGTGCCCTGTGTGACCAATCCGGATCTGCCGCAGAATGGTTACTCCCAAATCCCGATTCTAGCCTGGGGCTGCCTGATGGTCTTTAA
>Ga0315273_10002562_pt1 | contig 21544 bp, 17 predicted proteins | sample YL17G02_0_MG_FD_205753 | JGI IMG/M metagenome (GOLD analysis project Ga0315273, IMG submission 205753) | Sediment microbial communities from Yellowstone Lake, YNP, Wyoming, USA - YL17G02_0 | ecosystem: Environmental > Aquatic > Freshwater > Lake > Sediment | place: USA: Wyoming | collected... | reverse complement strand
TCTTCTCCTGAGGACGAAAGACTGGCGTGGTCGTGAGGGATTGGTGGGTACAGTCCTATTGGGGTTGGTTGTTGGTGTCGCTGTTTTGACGCGAGGCCAGGGCCTTATGCTGCCGCTGTTTGCCTTCCTGTTCTGGTCGATGTTTTGGAAGTGGCAGTATGCCATGACGCGGACATCCATACTTCTTGTGGCGGCTGCTGTTGTTATTCTCCCCTGGTCCGTGCGCAATGTAAGCACTTTCCATGCGCCGATACTCGTCTCCGCAAACGACGGCTTCAATTTGCGCATAGGGCATAGCCCTTACGCTACGGGGCGCTTTGTTGCTCCAGACGATCTCTGGGCGCTGGAGCCGGGGATTAGCTACATAGAGCGGGAAGCTCTGTTCAGCCGCGAAGGTAGAGAGATGGCAATCGAGTATGCGGTTGGTCATCCTCTCCGAGAGGTCGAACTCTCAGCCAAGAAGCTCTACTACCTCATCATTCCCGACTCAGACGCTCTCGATTGGGCAAACTATGCGCCGACCGCCGTTGCGCCTGCTGGTGTGCGGAACATTCTGACGTGGGTTTCCGATGGCTACTACTGGGCGATGCTGCTTCTGTCCATCGTCGGGCTGGTGAGCTTCCGGCGCCTCAAGCTGGTGCGATGGATGACCATAGTTGTGGTGACCTGGGTCGCGTTCCATGTCATATTCTTTGGAGAACCACGGTTTCACATCCCCTTGCTTACGCTGATGGTACTGCTGGCGGCAATGGGCGCCGGTGAACTCCGAAGGATATGGGTTGGTGGCGAGGCGGAGAGGATCCCCGCGACAGCGAGATCCGCAAGGAAGAGGCGTCGTTAGGGAAACGCTGGTTCGCGTCGGTTAACCGCTATTCAGAACCTCTAGTGAGGGATAGATTCCCGCATCTTCGCCGGTATCTGGCCATACTCGCTCTCGAACTTCTCCAGATACTTGCTGCGCCCCTGCAGGAAGTCCTGCATCTGCATCTCCAAGATATGCTTGTCGGGGTAGAGCGGAGCGGCCCGCAGGAGGTCGAGGTTGGCCCGATCGGAGCGCACAGGATAGTGAATTCCCAGGTGGTCAGGCTCGGCGCTGAAGATCATGAGATTACGGAGCACGTCGTTGTAAGCGGAGAGTGACTGGCGAAGGTGAACGTCCGTCTCATCCTGGCCGACAGTCCCTGTGTTCGCGAGGTAGCACCTAATATTGTTGCGCTTGACGACATCGTAGAAGATCATCGCATGTTCCATGCGGTCTCCTGCTACGAAGGGGTCGAGGAAGAACTCACGGTGGAACTGGCCCGCCTTCTCCGGGTCTCCCCCCGAACTCTCGACCGTCTCCCCGTAGATGAGCTGCATCGTCATCTGTTCCGGCGTAAGCTTCGATATCACGTTGGCAAGCGGGTTCCTCGTAAGGATGATCAGGTTGTCAACCTTCTCTGCCCGCAGGCCGGCGCTCGCGTTCTCCAGATTCGCCCGCGTTACCACTGCTCTTCCATTCGCCGTCAGAGACAGGTCCGAGAAATTGGGGATGTAGGGATACTTGCTGATAGCCACGTTCTCTAGGAAGGCGTCTCTCGACTCCGCCGCCCGCAGGATCTCCGGCTGTCCTGAGTCCAGGCTCTCTGTCTTTACGTAGAGGCCGCCCATCTCGAACGCTGCATAGCTGCCGTCGAGGCCGAACGCGCCACCGTCGTCGCCGATCATCTCCGACGACTCCTTGGGCATTCGCGCCAGCCGCCGGCACAGGCTTGTTGTCTTCCCCGTTGCCGTAGCGCCCCCAATAGCGGTGACGATGTCGATTGACTCCGGCCGTTCCGTCTGGAAGTCGTAGACCCACAGGCGGTCTCGGCGGGCGCCCGCGTGGAGGAATATCCCCGTCTTGTCAATCGTCTTCACCCGCCAGTCCTCGAATTGGAAGACCCCCTTCTTTCCCTCCCCCATATAGGCGGTATTGCGGCAGATTTTGACCTGATCGCCTCTCTTCTCACCCATCCAGAGGCGGACCTGGATGTCCTTGTCGACGAGACGCTTCGTCTTGTTTGACTCGAAGGCCTCGTCGGTGAAGTAGACTATCGTGTAGGTCGGGTCCTGGACCACCAGCGGTGGCCCGCCGAACAGGAGTTTCAGGGCATAGGCGAGTACGGCATGCTCCAGGGGTATGAGGATGCGAGTGGACACCCCGTCCTGCCCGTCGCCGACCATTACGTCGAGTGATAGCAGTTTCTCCGCGCTGAGAGCCTGCACCGCCTGTGCGGCAAGCGCCTCCTCCTCCGCGCCGAAGGGCTGGTCGACGCTGTTCTTCGTGTGGACCGCTGAGCGTGACATCGGCTCTGAGTTGGCTGCCACCGACTCCAGTTGCGTCTCAATCACGCCGTCCTGCGCCATGGCCAGCGCCTTCGCCTGTCCCAGGTCGAAATTCTCGATCAGCCTGCCGTCCCTCTTGGCCTCGTGGTATATCTTCTGCGCCGCCTCTTTGAAATAGTTCTTAGTCATCCAGATGCCTCAGCGAATCAAAACTGAACGTGAGTGGGGGACGTGGTCATTCCGGCCTTCTGCGGTTGGCCACTGCCCGCGTTCCCGGGCAAGATAACTGTATCGGTTTCAGGCGGCAAAGATCAAGGTCTGAACCTAACTTGCGGGCGCACTCGGTCATCTTCCGGAGACGCCCGCAAGGGAGTGCGGCGGACCGGGAGGGCGGCTACTGCACGCTGATCGAGGCCGTCCCGCAGGTCGTCGCCACGCCGATGACGGGGTTGCAACTCCCCATTTCCCCCTCTGGACCACCGAGGACCACGTTGAGAAGCGAGAGCGAGGATGTGCCCTGTCTGATGGGAATGAATATCACGCTTGCGACAACGCCTGTGCCGGTGAACGGGTATGGCCCCGTCATCGTAAGACAGTCGATCTGGGCTGCGCCTTGGTCCAAGCCGGTCGCGGGATTGGTGTCCCCCCGGGGGTAGGTGAAGCCAAATCCAGAGCAGTCCCAATTGGGCCCCAGGGCAGCCTGGTTAGCGTCCGGATTGCTGTCCAGGTTGGGTCCCGGCTGGGCCGCGACCTCGGGTGCATAGAGTATGGTGTCATCGTACAGCAGTGTTATTGAGTAGGCTGTCAGCGGTGCCGGCGGGTCCACCAATACGAGGTCGACGGGGAACGGTGCCGACGCTGGCACGGCGCGCGAGGTCTGGATGCCGGGCGCGAGCGGGTCCACGTCTATCGCCAACTGACCGGCTTGGGGCGGCGGTGGCTCCTCACCCGTGCGCGTCAGGGCGAATCCCTGGATCTCCCAGATCACCGACTGGTTGTCATCATAGGCTACGTTCCGCTGTACCGTGACCGTGTCATAGCCGGGGGCAGATATGGTGTACGTTGTGCTGCCCGCAGCGGGAATAGTCTGTCCTTTAGCTGCGTCGAAGGCGTAGAGTCCTCCGGTGCCGGCGGTGGTTGTGCCTGTACCTCCTTTACTGTCCTGGAAGGTCACTTCGGCGCCCACGATAGGTTCTCCGGTCCTGGAGTCGGTTACCGTCCCCCAGGCGCAACCCGCGAGCCCTATACCCAGAGCAATCAACGCCAACGTAGTGAGACAAAAGAGCCTGCGATGTCTTGTTCTCATAATCATCACCTCTCAGAAAGTGTCGGCCATACGCTACCCGAACTATAGCTCTTCTCGATTATAGCGCGTTCTGCCAAGACAAGGCTGCGAGTCGCAAAGATAGACTGCAGAAGTCTCGATCCGTCCATGTTCGGCGAGGCGGTGGTAAAGGCCGGCGGTCAGGGGCAGGCAGCATTCCGCCGCACAAGGGAGGAGTTGCGCGCCACCAGCCATGCGTCGAGAATGTTATTTGCCCCGTCTCTGTTGACATCCAAGGCGGGGTTGGGTAGTTCCACGCCGAAGGCCGCCTTGGCTATCCACCCCACGTCAAGGATGTTGGCATTCCTGTCGCCGTTGACGTCCATCATCTCGATCCAATCCTCACACCAATCGGCGTCCGTGTCCTTGCTGGCGCACGATGTCCCCCATCCCTTGACCTCCATGCCGTCGGGTATGGTGTCACCGTCGGAATCAGGGGTGCTGTCGCTGCAGCCCAGCGCCGCCTCGATATTGGCGGGCAGGCCATCTCGGTCGGCGTCACCCGCAGGGACAGCGGGCGGCTTGCTGGCCGGGTTCTTTGGATCGCTCCCCAGCGCACACTCCAGGCCGTCAATCACCTCATCCGCATCCGTGTCCCAACTCGGTCCGTTGTCGGCCGAGTCCGTTCCCATGGGCGGAGCGACGTTTTCGTCCTGGTCGTCGTCGTAGGAGACATCGCCCCGTGCGTTGGTGGGCCCGCTGCCGCAGCCTATGGCCTCAAAGATGTCCGGCCACTGATCGTTGTCGTCGTCGATGTCACAGACATCACCCAAGTTGTCATCATTGGGAACCGTGTAGTCGTCCCCTGGTATCAGTGGGCCGTTGTCGATAGGCAGGGCATCGCTGTTCTCCTGATCCGGGTTATATCCAGTAGGGCAGTTATCCTCGCTGTTCAGTACACCGTCGCCGTCAACGTCGTCGGCTGGGGATACCACCAGAACCTGCACCATGTCCGTGTCTTCCCGAGCTCCGGGGTCAAGGGTTGGCCCCCCACCGGGAAAGCTCTTCGTAATGGCTGCTGTGATTGTGACCACACCGGCAGTTGTTGCGCCGCAGAGCGCGTTTCGGGTTCCTATCCCGCTGACGCCCTCATCGGATGTCACTCCAAGCATGGTTGCTGCGTCTGCCTTGCCCGCGTCATCGCTCTGCCAGCTCACCATGGCTCCGGTGACGGGTGTTCCGTCTGAATCGAAGACTTGGGCCGTCAATACAGTCTTTTTGGGATCAGCAAGCGCAGACGACCACTCCGCGTCTGTCTCTGGATACTGGCAGTCGGCGACTCCCATCTGGATGCTCGGCTCGGCGGCGCTGAGATCGATCTCCCGCGGCTCGCCAACAACGGTATAGCCGAGGCTGATCTCGGAGCTACCCTGGCGGACCCTGAACGTGGCCGGGCCGCGGTCGACGGCCTCGTTTTCGGGCGTCACCGGGTTGGGGTCCCGGCCGGGGAAGAGCATGACGGCAACGATGCCATCGCCGCGGTCGCCGTCGTCGTCGCAGTCCTCCTCCTTGAAATCATATCCCGGCATGGATATCGGGCCGCAGAAGAGACTGGAACCACCGGAGATCGGGAAGCTGCCCTCATCGGCGTAGAATCCGATCGGGTCGTCGTTGGTGACGAAGGTGATGACCCAAAGCTTGCCGTCGACCTCGTGCATCTGGCCCATCTCCTTGTCGATGCTCGCGAAGTCCTCCGGCTGCGGGTCATCGGGGTCGCCGCCCAGTATTCTTATCAGGTCTCCCATCGTGCCCTCATCCATGAGGCCGACGTTGCAGGCGCTCAGGGCTGCCTGAGCGTCATTAGCATCCACGTAACCGTCGTTGTTCCAGTCGTCGCCGAGGGTCAGAAGAAGACAGAGCGTGCTGTTGATGTGAATAGCCTCGTGACCGAGGGCTGGTGTGGTGTTTGGGTCGAGGGTAGGCGTGGGTGTTGGCGTCCAGGCCCTGGGTGTCGGTGTTGACGTTGGACAGATCCCGTTTGGACAAGGCGTATTCGTCGCCGCTGGCGTTATGGTCGGTGTGTTGGTGGGCGGTGGTGTGCCCTCTTTTGCGTCGGTGCCGCCAACGCATGTCATCTCAAGTGTATCCGGCATGTAGGGGTTACACGTGCCAAAAACGTTGCCCTCGGTGTCTCCGATCCCAGCGTTGTTGAGGGTGAGATTATCGGCGCCTCCCGCGACGGCATGGAAATTGATGACGGCCAGCGTGCCCGAGGTCTCGTTATCTCCCATTGTCCAGGGGCCGGTCAATGACCAGCAGCCGATATAGGCCTCGCCATTGCCTGCGCCTGTGAGCGGGTCTCTATCACCCCGAGGTGGGCTGAAGCCAAAGCCGGAGCAGTCCCAGCCGCCGCCCAGCGATGTTCCCCAAGTGGTGGAGCCGGCATTGGCATCCGGGTTGCTGTCCAAACAAGTGCCTGTGCAAGTCACATCCGACGCCTGGTTCAGCGTGTCATCGTAGCGAACGCTGACCTCGAACGAACCGAGCGCGGCTGATATGCCACTCAGGCATATGCCGACCCCGTAGTTCGGGTCGCCGACAGCGTGGACAACGCTGTCATCTATGTCCGCGCAGGGCCCGCCGTCAGTAATGTCCATGTCCAGTGCCATGTAGAGACCCGCCTGGGCTGCCACCTCCTCCGGCGAACTGTTCAACTTCACTCCAGCGACGATCAGCGCAACTGCCACCAATCCCAGCGCAGCTAGCAGAACCCAACGCAAGCTCTTCATCGTGGTTTCCTCCCTCGGGGAGCCGGCCTCTTGAAAACTCAGAGGCGCTGTCCTAGGTCTTGCCAAGAGACGTTAAGATTCCTCTGCCCGACGTTGTCATTGGCCAGAAGCCTGAGGACTGCCACCAACAATGCTGATTATACCCGCGCAACCAAATCTGTCAAGAGGGAAGCTTATCGGTACCAGTTCCGGTGCTTCCCCCGTTCATCGAAAAGTACGCTAATCTCTGCCGTCTCCCAGCGTTGACCCTGTGGCAGAGTGCCCGCGCGACCGATAATTCTCAAGGGTGCTCTTCTCTGCCTTCATCTGAAAATGGCGGAGAGAGTACGGTTTCTGTTGCCCGTGTGCCACAGAGGCATTCGTCCAACAGACGGGGCAGTGCGTACATGGGAGAAGATCCGAGACTAGTCGTCCCTCGCGACGGGCAGGCCTTTAGTCAGGCATACAGCTCCTATTTCCGCGCCACCAGGTGGAGCCGCCTCGCCCTTGTGGTTTTCTGCGTCGTGGTGGTTGGATTCCTTCTCTGGGCGTTGCCCTGGTTTCATCTCGGTATGTCCGCGAGTGACTACTCCCCCCAGGTCATCACCGCCCTGATACTCCTGGGAATGTGCCCGGCTGTGACTGCCATCGCCATTCTACTTCGAGACGTTGCTAGGCAGCGGCGGCAGGCATTGATCGCCTGGCTTTCGATCTACGATAGCACTACCGGTCTTCGTAGCGAGGACTACTTCCTGGAGCGTCTCGATCTCCAGTGCCACATGGGACGGGAGATGGCCGAATACCGCGCCGGTGTGGTGCTGATAAGCGTCGACGAGCTCCAGCGCGATGGTCAGGAGATACCTCCCGATGACAGGATATTCCACCTCATCGGCGCCGCCGTCGCCAGCCAGATGCGCCCCAGTGACCTCGTGGCCGCGATTGGGGACCGGGAGATCGGTGTATTGGTGTCGACCGCCGCTCCGGCCTCCCTTCAAATCGTCACCGAACGGCTCCGGCGTTCCCTCCACCACAAGCTGGAAGACATAGCTCGGGAATACGAATCCCGCCTTGTCGTCCAAATGGGCTCCGCTTCCCTAGACGAGACTTGCTCCGACTCCGACGCGCTGCTCGCGGCAGCCCGCGACTCCCTCAAGGTGATCCACCTCGACGGGAAGCACATCTCCGCCGCCTAGGCGGACCGCCCGGCGCTCCTGCTGATTATCAAGCTTCCTGCCCATTGCCACCTCGCTCCCTGCATTGCTCCTGCTTCCCTCCGAGAGACCCTATTGGCCAGAAGCCCTACAATAGGATCTAACTGACACATCTGACGCAAGTAGGCAGGAGATCATCCAGATGAGGAAGAAGACCAACAGTGTGTTGCGCAGTTGGCGCTTGCCGTTGCAGGCTTTTGCGGTCGCGTTGGTAATCGTACTCGTGAGAGTGGTGTTGGATAAAGCCGGTCTAGAACGCATTTCGGTGAGCCCTCTGGTCGCGACCATTATCACTGCTACCGTGTTCATTCTCGGCTTTCTTCTCAGCGGCGTTCTCTCCGACTACAAAGAAAGCGAGAAACTACCGGGAGAACTCGCCGTGAGCATGGGAGTGATAGCCGACGAATGCCTCGTTCTCTGGCGTCATAAACAAGCGGTTCCCGCTAGAGATTGCCTCCTTCACATGGTCGACCTCGTCGCTTCGTTTAAGCGCTGGTTCTACAAGACCGAGCGCACACAAGTCCTATCAGGGAAAATCTCCGCTCTTGGTGACCACTTCTTCCTTCTTGAACCCTTCACCCAGGCCAACTTCATCGTCCGCTTGAAGCAGGAGCAGACAGCGATCACCAGGATGTTGACACGGATGCACACTATCCGCGAGACGTCTTTTGCCGCATCTGGCTATACAATGGCGGTGATCGCGACCGTCTTGGTGCTGCTTGGTCTGCTTTCCATCAAGATCCACCCCTGGTATGAGTCGGTGTTCCTTGTCGGCGTTATCGCCTTGTTTCTCGCTTACCTGATCCTCCTCATCCGCGATCTGGATGACCCGTTCGACTATGAGGAAGACGGGACCGCCAGAGGGGAGGAGGTCTCAATCAAACCTCTATACGATCTGGAGAAGAGGCTCACGGCGCAACTCGAGGCGCTGGATGCCACCTCCCTGGTAAGCGAGCAGACTGCCCCCATGTGAGGCGAGGTCATCTTCACGCGGCACTAGAGCCCCAGAAAACCCAGCGAATAGGCCCCTATGAAGGCCAAGATCAGACCGCGCGTGATCTTCCCCGCCATCACCGATGTCATGAACCGCCAGAACCTCATCCGCACCGAGCCCGCGGTGAGCCCGGCTATCTCGAAGGCGGGGTTCGGTATTGCCGACAGTACGAAAAGCGTCAGCATCCCGTAGTGCGCCATCAACCACCCGATCCACCGGATCACCCTCTCGACCGCTCGCCGGAACCACGGTGGCCCTCCCACGCGGCGCCCCTCCGCCATCTCCCGGCCCACTGCCCCTGCGGCATAGGCAGTGATCTCTCCCAGCGCCATTCCCGTTCCTCCTAGCACGCCCGCCAGTATCGGGTTGAGATTATCTCCGCCACTAATGATCAGTGCTTGCCCGGCTGCCGTCAGTCCGGGTACCGGGATGAACACCGTGGCCGTGCTTGCCAGGTTAGCCAGAAAAATGCCCGCATATCCCAGCCCCTTGAATCGCTCCTCGCCCAGGTCGACCCAGATCGGCAGCAGGAGCAAGAGCACCGACGGCACCATGATGACCACCATCACGATGAGCGCTGCGACGATCTGAGCGCGCCGGCTGTCCCGTAGCCGCCTCTCCAGCGCGTCATAGTAGGAGAGGAGGCGTCCGGGCTTCCCAGAGGCCTCCTGCTCGTTTTCGCTGCTGCTCTGCTCGCTCATGGGCATCTCCGACCGTGCTGACGGAATGCCAGAATACCATCCCCCGGCCTTCCAATCGAGGTCGCGCCCCTGATAGATTGACAGAGTCCTGAATGGGAAGTAGCATCCTGAGCCGGAGTGCTCTGGTGCGCGGGGCATCGCGAGAGGCGCGAAATGACGGGTCGGAAGGCTTGCGAGGCGATGGGGCCATCAGAGGCAATAGTGCGGGGAGCTGCCGAGGCGGATCTCCCCCGCATCGTCGAGTTGCTCAAGCAGCTTGCTCTCGATGGCAGGCCTCGCGAAGCCGCCGGATCAACCCTACCGGAGACGTATCGCAAGGCGTTCCGAGCGGTTGCCGCCGATCCCCGCCAGCGCTTGCTTGTGATTGAGACGCGGGGTCGCGTGGTAGGCACCGCCACGCTGATCATCATCCCCAACCTCTCGTATCAGGGGCGGCCCTACGGGATCGTCGAGAACATAGTGGTGGATGCTGCTGAACGGGGACGCGGCTACGGCGAGATCTTGCTCCGCTACGCAATCGATGAAGCGCGACAAGCAGGCTGCTACAAGCTCTCGCTGACCAGTAACAAACGCCGCTGCGACGCCCATCGCTTCTATGAACGCGTCGGCTTAAAGGCGACGCATGAGGGCTATCGGCTGGACCTTTAAGTGGGCTGATAACTCTTTCCCAGCTCGGCGATCGTGACCTTTCGCCCCAACTCGCTCCGGAGGGCACCCGCCAGACCCTCCATGCTCTCAGGCTCTCCGTGCACCAGGAGCACCTCTGCGTCGCCGGTGCCACGGAGCCAGTCCACCAGCCCGTTCTTGTCGGCGTGGGCGCTCAGGCCGTTGATCGTGTAGATGCGAGCCCGCACGGCGATCTCCTCGCCGAAGATATGAACTTTCTTCGCCCCGTCGACGATCGACCGACCCAGTGTCCCCCGCGCCTGATAGCCGACAAAGATGACGGCGCAGTCCTCTCGCCATAGGTTGTGCCGGAAATGGTGCAGAACGCGTCCGCCGTTCGCCATGCCGCTGCCCGCAATGATGATGCTGCCCGATGGCCAGCGGTTTATCGCCTTGGAATCGTCGGTGCTGATCGTGTATTCCACTCCCGGAAACTCGAACGGGTCCTCGCCGGCGTCGAGGCGGGCGACCATCTTCGGGTTGAGCTGATTCCTGTGACTGTCGTAGATGTCGGTTATACGGATGGCGAGGGGGCTGTCGAGGAAGACGCGCTTGGCCGGCATATCGCCTGCTTCCCACATCTCGCGCAGGTCATAGAGCACGTCCTGCGCTCGCTCCAGAGCAAACGATGGTATGACTACGTTACCGCCGCGTCCGACCGCCTCCTTTACGGCGTTTGCCAGTTCCAGTTGAGATTCCCCCACTGGCCGGTGAGGACGGTCGCCATAGGTGGACTCGCAGACTACGAGGTCGCAGGGATTGGGATTCGTCGGATCCGGCATCACGTCCCGCCCCTTATACCCCAGGTCGCCGCTGAAAGTCGCCCGCGTGTGACTACCGTTCCTCTGCTCATCGAACTCCACGAACGCCGACCCCAAGACATGCCCCGCGTTGCGGAAGGTGACTGACGCGCCCTTACCGAGAGAGAGCGTGGAGTCGTAGCTGGCGGGGGCAGCGAATCTATCGACCGCCACCAGCGCATCCGACAGCCCGTAGAGCGGCGGCGCCGCCTCGGTGCCCCTGCGCAGCGCCTTTCGTAGCCTGCGCGTGTACTCCTCCTGCATTACATGGGCCGCGTCCATAAGGATGAGACGGCCGATCTCGCGGGTCGCTGCTGTGGCGAGCACCTCGCTGCGGAACCCTGCCTTGATCAAGAGCGGCAACCGGCCGATGTGATCCAGGTGGCTATGGGTAAGGATGATGGCGTCGATGCTGGCTGCTTCGAAGGGGAAAGGCTCTCCACTCCGCTCGTACGCTTCGTCGTTGCCCTGGAACTGGCCGCAGTCGATGAGAATACGCTTCTCGCCTATCTCCAGCAGATGGCAGGAGCCGGTCACCTCGCCGGCTGCTCCGTAAGCAGTTATCCGCATGAATGGTGTCCTTTCTGCGTCTCTAGCAAGCGGGCCGGCCGTGCGGCCTGCTCGGGGATTGTCACTTCGCTCTCTGGAGTTGCCGCCATCTCTCCACCCGTTCGACGATCTCCTCAGGGTCGTCCAGGATGGTGAGAGAACTGAGGTCCTCAGGGTCTATGTAGCCTTTGTGAACGGTCTGGCTGGAGAGCCAGGCGACTAGCCCTTCCCAATAGTCTCTGCCTACGAGAAAGACCGGGAAGGGTCGGATCTTCTCCGTGCGGATCAGCGTCAGCGTCTCAAACAGCTCGTCCAGCGTTCCGAAACCGCCCGGCAACAGGACAAATGCCGTCGCGTATTTCACCAGCATCACCTTGCGCACGAAGAAGTGGTGGAAGTGCAGGCTGAGAGTGTGATACTGATTGGATGGCTGCTCCTCTGGCAGCTCTATTGTCAGGCCGACCGAAACGCCTCCGGCCTCGAATGCCCCCTTGTTTGCTGCCGCCATCACCCCTGGCCCGCCGCCGGTGATCACGGCATATCCGGCTTTCGCGAATCTGTGGCCCAGTTCCTCGCCGAGTTGGAACAGCGGGTCATCTTCTTTGATGCGAGCCGACCCGTACACTGTGACGGCCGGTATCAGTCCGGCGAGCGCGTCGAATCCTTCGATGAACTCACCCATGATCCGGAACATCCGCCAGGCTTCTTCTTTCTGTAGCTCATTGATGATAAAGGTCTCTTGCTTCTTCATACTCTCCTCCGGGCGCCCCTCGCCGGGCAGTGACTGCAGCCAAGGCAGCAGAGAGGCCGACGGCGCGCCAGGGCGCAAGAATGCCGCCTGCCGTTCCTAAGGCTCCTCATAGGCGCTAAGGCTGATTTTCTCCCGCACCTCCGGATTTGCCACGTACTTTGGCCAATGACCGCTGAGCACCGCCGCCGCTGCTCTTCCGACCTCCACCCCCAGCTTTGACACCGCCGCCGGCGAGAAGAAGGCCATGTGCGGCGTCATGATAACGTTTTCCATAGTGCGCAGTGGGCTTTCCGCTGGCAACGGCTCTGTCTCGAACACGTCCAGTCCCGCTCCTCCGATCGTCCCTTTCTGGAGCGCCTCGATTAGTGCTGCCTCATCCACCTCTGGGCCGCGTGCCGTGTTGATGAGAAACGCAGTTGGCTTCATCATCGCCAGTTCCCGCGCCCCTATCATGTGCCGCGTCTCCGGCGTGAGAGGCGCGTGGAGCGAGACGTAGTCCGATGTCTTCAGCAACTCTTCCAGCGAAACCTTCGCCGCCCCGCGTTCCCTGATGACGGCATCGTCGAGATAGGGGTCATACGCTATGATATTCATCTCCAGAGGACGCGCCTTGCGGGCCAGCGCGCCGCCGATCCGTCCGATCCCTATTAGTCCCAGTGTCTCTCGCTTCACCTCGTGTGGTAGCGCCGGCGTAAACCAACCCCCGCTGTGGATGCCGGCATCGAGCCGCCGCAACTGTCGTCCGCAGGCTAGGAGCAACGCTAGGGCGTGAGTCGAGACCTCCTCCGTGCAAAAGTCCGGCACGTGGGCGACGACGATCCCTTGCTCTGTTGCTGCTGCCAGATCAATGTTGTCGACGCCTACACCGTAACGCACGACAACCTTGCACTTGTCGAGCCCTTCCAGGACTTCGCGATCTATCGCTGTCCCTGCCACCAGGATCGCATCCGCATCTTGTACGTTCTCGATGAGCTTTTCCTTGGTGTCTGATCGCCCCCGGATGATCTCCACGCACAGCGGACGGAGTTGTTCATTCTCATTGTTCAGCGACTGCTCCGGCCCGGCGTCTACGTTGACAACCTTGAAGATTGGGCTCATCGTATTCTTCCCTCGTCGAAGACTTCTTCAGGGGCAGTAGTTGAGGCCTCTTCCCTCTCGGCAATCTGAGGGAAGTATACAACACTCGCCAGATATGAGTTCAGGCGTGGTTTCTCGTCTCGCATTGACACACTTCTCCCCCTGCTCAACAATTGGATCGAGGGTGTTATCCAGCGACTCCGTCTTGTGTGTGATAGAGAGTGACAAGGGAGGAGATAACCAGTGCCTGACGAGCATGAGACTGTCCGATCTTCTATTGGTGACGTAACCGTCGACTCCAGCGGCGCCACTATCGGCGTCGTTAGAATGGACGCTGCCCGCTCATACGCCGATTTGCCTCCCCTTCTTCAGAGGGTCATCAACGACGGCAGCGACGAAGCATGGCAGGCGATAAAGGCGAAGATCGACTACACATACGAAAATCTGGAACATGCTCTGAAGCCGCTCCAAGAGGAGGCTGGCCTCGATGAGCTCATCAGGGCAGAGCTGGCAGAAGGCAAGAAACTGCTCCTCAAACCCAACCTTGTCAACGCCATGTGCATCAACCCCGACGATCATGGGGAGGGGCTGGGCTACACCACCTGCACGACTTGGCCGTTCGTCGCGGCTGTGATGCGCTGGTTCCACGACAGGCTCGCCGTCTCCTACCACCAGATGGCCATCGGCGAAGCCGCGTCCTGCATGCCTGCCTGTGCCGGTCGCTTCACAAGGTTGCGGGGCAAGCCGGTGACCCGAGAGGCAGTCATCGAGGGGCGGGCAGGCGAGTTCTACGGCGGTTGGGGATTCTACTTCGTCCGCAAATACCTTGCCGAGACGCATGACTCCGGGCAGGCGGATGACCCCATGAAGGGCTATGACGACAGTGTCTCCGGTGACTACCTTCCGCCTGGCCAAGCTATGGATAGGTTGCCGGTGTATGATCTGAACCGGATTCAGGACATTCCCAACAGCGGCCGCCGAGTCCCTGTACCCAACTCGGCTAATTTCGAGGCGATCACACTGCATAAGGCGGTCGTTGGCGGTGATCCTTCTGAACCTGCGGACCTGCGAGACTACCCGGGCTGCGTGCTTCTGAACCTGCCCAAACTGAAGGTCCACAACATCGCTCTCTTCACGAACGCTATCAAGAACCTTGGCATCGGTCTGTATCCCATGGAAGCGGCCTTCGATTCTGACCCGAAGAGCGCTCGCTGGATGTACAGCTCGCCCCAACTGTCTGAGCCGGGGATGAAGAGTCGCATTCCCCATGTAGTGTGGACTGCGGATGTCGACGACCTCTCCGGTCTCCCTAAGTCGGTTCGGCGGACGGCCGGCATCAACGGCACGATGGTCGACATAATAAAAGCAGTCGCTAATCAGAATGTCCTAGTGATGAGCGTAGTCGATGCCATTGAGATGATAAACATCGACCATACCATGAACACCATGGCTCTCCGCGTTCCCGAAGGCTACGTCTTTGCATCCCTCGATGTCGTTGCCTTGGACCTGCTCTGCGCGCGCTACATGTTCAAGATGGTACCTCTGTCTGAGGGACGTCGCCTTGTGGAGGAGAAAAGGGCCTCCTCCGAGTTCTTGCAGCGGGTGCCCCTCCCGACGGTCGAAGGGTCCAACATCGTTACCGAAGAGGGCGTCGACTCTCCCTTGGCGAGGCATGCCCTGTTCGAATATGCGGAGCGCCGAGGCATCGGCGGCCAGCAGTATCACGTTATCGGCAGGGATGTCTGGGAGGGTGGCCGTCTCGCGTCCCTGCAGGGCCATATGGGCAAGGTGGCGGACGGCAACTTCTCGGAGCTGATCACATCTACCCTCTACTTTGACCACTCAAAGCTTCTCTGGGATTTGCAGGCGACGGTGATGGCCTACGCCGCGGCGAATGATGCCCTCACCGGGTCGAACTACCGCCAGGAATTCCTCGACGCATTCGATGAGAACGGCGACGGGGTAATCGACTATGATGAGACGGGCAAGAAGGGAGTAGTCGATTCCCAGGTCTATGCCAGCGGCTACATGGTTCATCTAATGGGTACTGACCCGTATGGCGCCCTTCGCGGCTCCTTCATAGGGCGCGCCAACGGTCTTAAATGGGCAAACCCCGATCTGAACGGTGACGGGCACGACTTCGTAAAGGAGTACATGGATAGCTCCGTCGCTCTGGTTGGCCTTACCCTCTCCCAGATGGAGATGGAGGGCGCTGATCCTTTCTTCCCGACGATGACATGGGGGAAGGGGAAGTGGCCGAGTCTCCAGGCTGCCCGTTTCATCGCCACCGGCAGCATGATATACGGCTTGGGCTACCCCCTGACTACGACAATCGCATCGCTCTACGGTCTTGTCTTCCAGTACGCCGACAAGGCGTTCGGCGGTGGCAAGTACACCGGTCCGGCTGAACTAATGGTCGACCCGACATCCCCGGCCTTGAGCGATTACCTCCAGACGGTGGCCGCCGGTGGAGACCCGTTGCCCTTCGTGTTCTATGTGCCCGCTGGCTTTGGCCAGCTCCTCGGCAAGCCGATGCCGAACGTCGAGGAGACTCAAGATCCGAACAAGGTACTGACGGCTGCATTTAACGACGGCGCCGAGGTCTGGTAGCCAGCCTGCAGAATGGCGATGACTCAGAGCCGCATATGCCCTGAGCCATCTCATTCCCGCCGCTCCGTGAATGTTACAAGCTGTTAATTGTCATCCTGGCGTATCGACAACCCGGGTAGACGAATCCTCAATGCAATTGCCTCATCCACTCATGAGCATATTGCTCGGGCTCTTCGCTTCCTATCAGCTCTAGTATCCTCTCCGCAACGAATTCAGGCGAATCGGGAGGAGGGAGATCACTGTCGCCTTCTCCAACGGGCTCGAGGTCACTCCCGGGGCCCTGCATCATGTTCCTGTCGAGATCAGTGAGGGTAATGTATGGATACACAACACCCACGCTGATGTTGTCCTCTCGCAGTTCCTCACGCGCAGTCAGAGTGAGGGCATTCAGCGCTCGCTTGGTTGAAGAGTAGGCACTCATATAGGGGAGATACATGAGTGAGGTTCCGGAGCTGATATTCACGATCATACCGCCGCCCTGTCTTCTCATGATCGGTATGACAGACTGCATGGCAATCAATGGCCCAACTACGTTCAGTTCAAAGAGCCGGCGGTACTTGGCAACGTCAACATGCTCAAGCGGACAATCATAGCCCTGCCCGGCGTTGTTGATGAGAATGTCTATTCGCCCGTAATGGTCAAAGACGGTCTCTATCATCCCCCTCACGGAGTCTTCTTTCGTCATGTCAGCCTTAATTGCCAGCGAGTACGGCAACTCTCTTGAGAGCTTCGCAAGTCTGCCCTGTGAGCGCGCAACGAGCGCTACCTTTGCCCCCTGTTGAGCTAGCAATCGTGCCGTAGCAAGCCCAATGCCTGAGGATGCGCCGGTGACAATGATGACTCTGTCTCTAATATCCATTCTCCTTCCTCAGTTGGGGGTTTGCCAGAGGGACGAAGAGGCGACTGCCTGATAAAGGGAGAATCGACGACTGTGGACTAGTGGCTCTCCGAGCAGTCCTTCCTTCGTTGTGGTCAGCCACACGTCGCGGCAGGTTGCTAGTGCTTCCTACGTACAATCGCCCTTCCGCGTTTTGTAGGACGCATACGTGGAACAAGGGGGTCTTCAGTTATTGAGAAGAAAGGTTTGGCTCCCCGAGCAGGACTCGAACCTGCAACCTAGCGGTTAACAGCCGCCCGCTCTACCGATTGAGCTATCGGGGAGCATTGCTACCGATATAAGGCCGGACCCTTTCCCGTGATTCTGGCTGCCGAGCCAGGGCTCGAACCTGGACTAAGGGATCCAAAGTCCCTGGTGCTACCATTACACCACTCGGCAGCGTTTCTCCAGGCCGTCCGGCGTTCTGACCCGGACCCTCAACACGATAATCAAGGCGGGGTCGTCATCTTCCCGCCTTGCTCTGTCAACGTTAGATGGTGCCGAAGGCCGGGATCGAACCGGCACGAGAGTCGCCTCTCAACAGTTTTTGAGACTGTCGCGTCTACCAGTTCCGCCACTTCGGCTTTGGAGCGGAAGACGAGATTCGAACTCGCGACCCCCTCCTTGGCAAGGAGGTGCTCTACCGCTGAGCTACTTCCGCCCCCTGAGACGCGCTTCGCAGCTCGACGCTCAGTCCAGAGCCGCAACGCGCCCCTAATTATATCGGATCGTCTTCCCCTCGACAAGCGCTTGGCGGGGCGCCTATCGACCCTTGTACTCCGCCTTCCGCTTTTGTGCGAATGCCAATGGCCCCTCCTTTGCGTCCTCCGTCGTGTGGACGAACAGGGAGAAGAGCGATTCCATCCGCAGGCCATCCATGAGCGGCAGGTCCAGTCCCTTCAGAGCTGCTTCCTTTACCAGGCGAACCGATATCGGTGCGCTCTCGTTGATGCGCTGCGCTAGTTCCATCGCCGCCGTCATCAAGCCGGATTGGGGGACGACGCGGTTCACCAGACCTATTCGATAGGCTTCTTCCGCCCCTATTCGCTCGCCGGTGAACATGAGCTGTAGGGCCATGCCCATTGGCACGGTGCGCGGCAGGAGTTGAGTGCCGCCGTTTCCAGGAATGATCCCGCGTGTCACCTCTGTCAGCGCGAATGATGCATTCTCGGAGGCGATGCGAATGTCGCAGGCGAGCGCCAACTCCAGCCCACCGGCGAGGCAATAGCCGTTGACAGCGGCGATGACCGGCTTCCAGACCTCGAGCTGGCGCATAAGCACCCCCGGCGTCGATTCCCAATATGAACCTCTCTGCTGCTGTCTTTGGCTCATCTCCTTCAGGTCGGCACCGGCGGAGAAGGACGTGTCGCCCGCTCCGGTAACGATGGCTGTTCGGGCGTCGCTGTCGTCCCGAAACCTGACGATGGCGTCGCGGAACTCGCGCCGGACATCGTCGTTGATGGCGTTCATCGCCTCCGGCCGGTTGAGCGTTACGACGACCGTCTGGCCGCGCTTCTCATAAAGAATGACAGACATGGCATCACTCCACTGGTCTGCTCGTGGCGGCTTCCCGCCGCCGATATTCGCTGTCGAGGCCGATGCTACCAGTTCTCGGCCAGAACCTCAAAGTGGGCCCGCGGGTGCTTGCAGGCCGGGCATGTCTCCGGTGGCTCCTTGCCTGTGTGGACATAGCCGCAGTTCCGGCACTTCCACTTGATCGGCTCGTCCTTTTTGAATACCTTTCCCTCGCGGACGTTCGCCAGCAGCTCGTTGTACCGCTTCTCGTGCTGCCGCTCGACGACGGCAATAGAGCGGTAACTCTTCGCGATCTCCTCGAAGCCCTCCGCGAGCGCCGTCTTGGCCATCGCCGGGTACATCTCGCTGTGTTCGTAGCGCTCACCCGCTGCTGCCGCCTCCAAGTTCGCCGCCGTATCCCCGATCACGCCCGCTGGGAATGGCCACTTGATCTCGACTTCGCCGCCCTCCAAGTACTTGAAGAACTGCTTCGCGTGTTCCTTCTCGTTGTCCGCCGTCTCCGTGAAGATGGCGCAGATCTGCTCGAAGCCTTCCTTCTTTGCCTGGCTGGCGAAGTAAGTGTAGCGATTTCGTGCCTGCGATTCCCCTGCGAATGCCGTTAGGAGGTTCTGTTCCGTCTTTGATCCCTTTAGCTCCATCGATTCCCTCCTCATCTAGGATTGTTCAACTACTTGCGATCTAGTCTAGCGCATCGTGATGACGATGTGCCACAGTCGGGGCGCCGATTGGTGGTGCGATTGCCTTCGGGGGCTAGCGGGGTGGGAGGAGAATACGAGTGTTGGTGCCGAGGGGCAGAATTGAACTGCCGACACCATCATTTTCAGTGATGTGCTCTACCAACTGAGCTACCTCGGCACACAAGCCATTCTATGAAGCCCCAGGTTCACAGTCAAGGCGAGCCGTATCCTGGCCGAAGCCGTCACGTCGCGGGAACGGTCTGCCGTCGAAGGCTTGAGGGTGCAGAATGAGGCGTCATGAGGGAGGTGGGGTGACGGAGAATGTCGGTGAGGTCTCGGGCTCCGGCTTAGGCTCCGAGGAAAGGAACGACGCCACTCCGGGCAACCGTTTCGTCCCACAATAGGGGCAGCTCTGCCACGTCAGGCTGAGTGGCTTGCTGCACTTCGGGCACGGCTCTCGCAGCGTCACTCCGCAGTGGGGACAGAACAGGAAATCGGGCTCGACGCGGCCCTTGCAGGAAGGACAGGCCCTCGTTTCCCCAATCTCGTGGAGTATCGCCTCCGACTCGAGGTTTCGCTCATAAGCCTCGGTCAGGGTATGGGTCGGCCGCAGGACAAGATAGAGAAAGAGGCCGGGGATACTGAAGAGGACGACGAGTATCACGGCCACCGCCTGCGATACCGGGTCGGTGCTGCGGTCCTTCGCATCGCGGTACGTCCACACGATCGCCGCCAGCCACAGGAACGCCAGATACGCCACAGCGAGCGCGACGAGGAGCCGGATCGCATCCTCCCAAGTCTCAAATGGACCGACTGCTAGCATCTGCTCCATCCTCCCGCGCTGAAGTTGCTCAGTCTTGCGGCCTTCTTCCCGACGGCGGCAGAACTCCCTTGGCCGCGATTATACCACGCGTCAAAGAGTGTGTCATGGTGCCCTGCTGCCGTTCGCGTTGAAGCACCCTTGAAGCGATGCTAGAATGGTTCTTGCCTGGACGATCTCCCGACGGCGGGCCGGGCGCCAACCCTCCCAGCAACCGAATTCGATCTCCGCCTCGTAAGGACACGGCAACTGCCCATGGATATTCTTGAAGGATTGAACCCGCCCCAGCGTGAGGCTGTTCAGACAACCGAAGGCCCCCTCCTTATCCTGGCCGGCCCCGGCAGCGGCAAGACGAGAGTCATCGCTCATCGTATCGCCTACCTGATCGCCAACCGCCGCGTCAGTCCTCATCGCATCCTGGCCGTCACCTTCACCAACAAGGCCGCCCGCGAGATGCGAGACCGCGTCTACGGCCTCGTCGGTGAGCAGACCCGCTCCGTCACCCTCGGCACCTTCCACGCCGTCTGCGCCCGCATCCTTCGTACCGACGGCGAGGGCATCGGCGTCGCCCGCGGCTTCGCCATCTACGACGATGCCGACCAGATGTCCCTCATGAAGCGCGTCCTCGTCGACCTGCAGCTCGACCAGAAGCGCTATCAGCCTCGCGCCCTCCTTGCCATTGTCTCCCGCGCTAAGAGCGAGTTGACGACGCCCCAGGGCTATGCGCAGACAACCAACAGCTACTTCGAAGAGGTCGTTGCCCGCGCCTACGAGCGCTACCAGGCGCTTCTCACCGAGAACAACGCCCTCGACTTCGACGACCTTCTCCTGAAGACCGTCCTCCTCTTCCGCGAGCGGGACGACGTGCTGCGAAAGTACCAGGAACGCTACCTCCACGTTCTCATCGACGAGTTCCAGGACACCAACGTCGCCCAGTACGTGCTTGCCCGACAGCTTGCCGGTGGCCACGGTAACATCTGCGTCGTCGGCGACCCCGACCAGTCGATCTACTCCTGGCGCGCCGCCGACCTCCGCAACATCCTCAACTTCGAGCGCGACTACCCCAACGCCCGCGTCGTCTACCTGGAGCAGAACTACCGCTCGACCCAGACCATCCTCGACTCCGCCCACTCGATCATCACCGTCAACCAGCAGCGCAAAGAGAAGAAGCTGTGGACGGAGAAGGGCCATGGCGTCCCCATCGTCGTTCACGAGGCCTACGACGAAGAGGAAGAGGCCGAATTCGTCGCCGACCAGGTAGAATCGCTGGTTAGGTCCGGCGACCACCGCTACGGCGACATCGCTGTCATGTACCGCACTAACGCCCAGTCGCGTCCCTTGGAGGAAGTCTTCGTCCGCGAGAACATCCGCTACCGCCTCGTCGGCGGCACCCGTTTCTACGAGCGCCGCGAGGTCAAGGATGTTATGGCCTACCTGCGACTCATCCACAATCCCTTCGACAGCGTGAGCCTGGCGCGGGTCATCAACCTCCCCACCCGCGGCATCGGCCAGCGCACCCTCGACGAGCTGAGCCGCTGGGCCGGCTCTCTCCAGATACCGGTGTACGCCGCCCTCCAGGTCATCGCCGACCAGGAGGCGGTTTCCGACGGGAGAGCGTCATCTCCTGAGGGCGTTGCCCCGCCATCCGCTGCCCCCCGCGTCGATGACGAAGCGACGCCTCCTGCCGGGAGAGCGTCATCTCCTGAGGGCGTTGCCCTGCCCTCACCCCGCCACCCCTTCGCGCCGCGTGTCGTCCGTGCCCTCATGCCCTTTCTCGAAATGCTCAACGACTTCATCGCCGATGCCGCCGCCAACCCCTTGTCGGCGCTTCTCGACGGCGTCCTCGAGCGCATCGACTACCGGCGTCATCTCTTCGGCGAGTTCGACGATGGCGAGGACCGCTGGGACAACATTCAGGAGCTGCGCGCCGTCGCTG
>Ga0315273_10002561_pt1 | contig 21545 bp, 19 predicted proteins | sample YL17G02_0_MG_FD_205753 | JGI IMG/M metagenome (GOLD analysis project Ga0315273, IMG submission 205753) | Sediment microbial communities from Yellowstone Lake, YNP, Wyoming, USA - YL17G02_0 | ecosystem: Environmental > Aquatic > Freshwater > Lake > Sediment | place: USA: Wyoming | collected... | reverse complement strand
GAGTAACAGGGCAGATATAAAAACCTGTCCCCCATTCAAATCCTGCGACTCTTGTCAAACGCGGAGTGATCTCAATATGCCAGTGATAATCGTCGCTTATGGTCTTCCAGTATCCGATCTTCTGCCTCTTAAAAGGCGCGGTATGAATTATGTAATTATAAGGCGGGTCATTCAACCCCGATTTAAGCTTCATGAGCACCTGTTTCATGACCTTTGCCAGGCCTTTACGGTCAGCTTCCGGCAAAGTAACGAAATCGCACGAGTGCTTTTTAGGCATGACCCATATCTCAAAAGGAAACCTCGACGCAAAAGGCACGATAGCGATAAAACCGTCCACATCTAGTATCAATCTGTCTTTTGATTCTATCTCCTGCCTTACGAGGTCGCAGAAGATGCACCTGTCATGATAATCGTAATATTGCCTGGCGCCGCTCAATTCCTCTTTGACGCGTTTGGGATTGACGGGCGTTGCTATCAGCTGAGACCTTGAATGCCTTACCCTTCCGCCGCCTGCGCTCCAGCCGTAATTCTTAAAAGCAAGGACATATTTAAAACGCTGGTCTTTTTCAAGGTCGATCATCCTGTCTATATAGCAGGTTATGACGCGGGTTATCTGTTCTTCGCTCAAATCAGCCATATTGCCTGTATGCTGGTTTGTCTCGACCACTATTTCATGCGCGCCTAACCCGTTCATGAGGTCATAAAGGCCTTTTCCGCGGCGATCAAGGTCGCCTTCGATCCTTAAAAAAGGAGTCAGGCTCGGCACTACCCTGAGTTCCCAACCAGGAGTGTTTTTTGGGGTGTTTTTAGGCCTTATCGCGTAAATTTCAGGAGGGGTCTGTGTTTCCCTGCCTTCGCAGAAAGGGCACGGTTTTTCCGGGACGCTTTCCTGCGCCTGGGTGGAAAACTGGTCAGGCCTTTTTGCCCGCTCAGTCGAGACTATGACCCATCTTCCTATGATTGGATCTTTTCTTAATTCCGGCATTTTATTCTATGGTTTTTGCAATGATTTAACCAGTCACTAAAGAAGAAATTATACCATATATTGCTTCTATTGCAACTAGTTTTTCTACAAAATCAGATATTTCAAGGCGTTAACCGAGTTTTTCACCGGTTGAAATCTTGTTGCCTCGTATGAAATCTTTTGTTGACATGCTGATCTTGCCTTCAAGCTGTAATCGCTCTATGCTCAAGGCCCCTTTTCCAGCAGCGACTTTTAACATATTATCTGATGTATCAATGACCTGGCCAGGCAGGCCGAATCCGGGACAGGCCTCCTGCTTCAGCGCTTTTGCCCTGAAAATTTTCAATATCCTGCCTTTATAATAAGTAAAAGCCCCGGGCCAGTTAAGGCATCCGCGGACAAGGTCATTTATCTCTGCCGCAGATTTTTCCCAGTTGATCAGTCCGTCTGTTTTTTTAAGTTTGGGGGCAAAGCTTACTTTTGTTTTGTCCTGCTCCGACAGATCATATTTTCCCTTTTCAATCGCCTTTAGCCCTTCGATCAAAAGAAAAGCAGCGTCGGAAGAAAGCTTTTCCTCCATGGTAACCGCATCATCGCTTTCAAGGACATCCATTTCTTTTTGCAGAATAACTGCTCCTGCGTCCATTTCAGGGACTATTTTCATAAGCGAATTGCCTGTTTTAGTCTCCCCTTTAATGATCGCCCAGTTTATGGGAGCTGCCCCCCTGTATTTCGGGAGCAGGGAAGCATGTACATTCAAAGCCATGGCCTTTGGGATCGACAGAACATCCTTTGACAATTTTTGGCCGTATGCGATCACCACAAAAAGATCAGGGGTGAAACCTTTCAAAAATCCGATTGAATCATCAAAGTTAATATCAGCCGGCTGAAAGATCTTAAGTTTTAATTCCGAGGCTTCCTCCTTGACAGCAGTAGGCATAAAATGCATGCCCCTGCCTTTTTTCTTATCAGGCTGGGTCACGACAAGGCAAACCTCATAGCCGTTTAAGATCAGCGCCTTAAGGGGCAAAACCGCAAAATTGTCGCTTCCAAAAAAAATTATTCTCATAAAAACGGGGTCAGAATTGTTTTTTTACACAGGGTCAACGTCAACTGTAACTATTATACCCGAATGCTTGAATTTTTTTAAGTTTAATTTCAGAAATTCTGTCAAGAGCCTTGCGCTTTTGGACTTCACCAGGATCTGACAATAATGATTGCCCCTTAATTGAGCAGGCTGTCCTTTTCCTTCAGAAATAATTTCTACGTTCTTTTTCCTTTCATCTTTGAGCTGTTCAAACAGCCGGCTGCCGGCCTGTTGCACTTTTTCCTGTCTGGGCGAACGCAGTTTCACAAAGGCAAGATGCTGATAAGGAGGGAATCCCAGCTGCCTTCTTATCCGTAATTCCTCCTTGTAAAATATGGCAGGGTCTTTTTTTTCCATCGAAGAAAACAGGTGGCTTCCCGCCAGATTAGTCTGTATTATCATTTCTTTTTCAGTAAACCCCAAAAGGCCGGAAAGCGCGGCAAACGCCTTCTCAGACGCGCGGAAATCCACCCTGTTTAAAGAATTATCAATCCCTAAAACGGCAATAATGTCAAATTTGTAAGAAGAATGGCCGATTGCTGCCTGAGCGGAAACGATTATATCGGAATCGGGGATGGCAGATTCATCCCATTTATCCATCCTTTTTATCTTTGCCTGTGGGAAGACCCTTGACAGTTCGCTCTCGATCTTTTCCGTCCCAGCCCCGGAATATTTGATGTATCCGGAATTGCATTCGGGGCAGATCTTAGGCGGAGCCATTTTAAAACTGCAGTAACCGCAGGACAACTCTCCCTTTTCGAAATAGTATACAAGATTTACGTTGCAGCGCGGGCACTTAATAACCTTGCCGCAGGTCGAACACGCTGCGACCGTGGCAAAACCTTTGCGGTTTAAAAACAAAAGGCATTTTCCTTTGGAGGCTATCGTAGAAAGTATCGAGTCCTGAAGGTACCTGGAAAGTATTATCTTGTGCCTCCTGTCAAGAAGAGGCAAGTTTTTCATCTCAATTATTCTTATATCAGCCGGTTTTATTTGCCGGGGCCTTATATACTTCATTTTATTGCGGCTTGCCAGGTAATATGCCTCAAGAGAAGGGCAACTCGACCCTAAGATTATTTTTGCTGACTCGTTCTTCGCTCTGATAAGAGCGATCTCCCTTGCGTGGTAATGCGGAACCTGGTCCTGCTTGTAAACAGAATTCTGTTCTTCATCGATGATGATAAGCCCAAGGCCGTCAAGCTGGGCAAAGATCGCCGAACGCGTGCCTAAGACTAAATTTGCCTTCTGCTGTTTGATTTTAAGCCACTGTCCGAGTTCATCCGGCTGTTTTCTAAACGAAGTTTCCGGCTCTATCCCCAATTTCTTACTGATGAGCTCTTTAGCGGCAAGCACTGAATTTATATCCGGCAATAAGACCAGGACTTTCTCGTTTTTTAGCAGGGCCTCATTGATGGAATCAAGATAAAATTCCCATCTTGTTTTAGGGTCAGCGTCATGGAGCAAAATGTTTTCCCGGATGGTCAATTCCTTTTTCTGAGGCTCTGGGAGTGATGTTTCCGGCAGGGATTTTCCTCTTCTTAAAGCTTCGGGGATCGCGGTTTCTATTGCTTCGCCCCAGCTGCAGCAGTAATATTCCGACAATTCCTTGGTGAGAGAAAGGATATTTTTATCAAGGATCGGGATTTCATCCAGGATAGAGAGTATTGGTTTTGTATATTTTATCTGCGTCTTAGGGGCTGTTGCAACGACATAACCCAGCTCTTTTTTATTGCGGAAATTTATCCGCACCCTGACTCCGGGTTTGACGCTGTTTTTAAACTCCGGAGGTATCTCATAGTCAAACGGGCCTTCTACGGCAAGCCCAAGAACCACTTTAGCATATGACACGGTATATCTCTCTGGCTGCATCTGGCTTTTTTATCTGCCTGATGATATTTTTTGCCCGTTCCATTTTATGCGGATGCCTTTTATAGTCAAGCACTGCTTTTCTTATGTCCTGCGGATCGTCAAGGTTTATTCCGACCCCGTACTCCTCAAGCGCCTTGACGTTTTCCGTCTCCTGGCCGGGAATGACAGAAATAAAAATAGGCACAAGCTCCCTTACTAAAAGCTCTGAAATGCTCAATCCGCCGGGCTTGGTGATAATGATATCTGAAACTGCCATAAGTTCCTCTATGTTGTCGATGAAACCGAAGACCTTTACACCCTGGTATCTTTTTCTTTTAAGCCTTGCGAATAATTTTTTGTTTTTTGCGCAGACCACAAGCATCTGAACGTCGCTATGCAGCGACCTCACAATGGGCTCTATCGGCCCTATGCCGAAAGACCCGGTAGCCACAAGGACCGTAAACCTGCGGCCGTCAATACCGAATTTTTCACAGAGCTCGAGTTTATCGAAATCGCGCAGAAATTTAGGATCGACGGGTATTCCTGTGACCCTTATTTTTCCTTTTGGTATACGCGCCTCCAGAAGTTTCTCTTTGCTGCGCTCAGAAGCGACAGAGTAAATGTTCGTGCGCCTGTGCAGCCAGAACGGATGAAGCCCGAAGTCAGTGATGACAGTCACAAGCCTGGGCTTTATTTTTTTCTTTTTCTTTAGATACGAAGTTATTTCGGCGGGCAGGAAATGAGTGCATATCACGACATCAGGCTGCTCTTTTACCAGGAATCTTGCGAATTTTTTTACATAGAGCCGCTCGCTGATAGAATGCACGCCCTGTATCAAAGGCTGAAATCTTTTAAGCGAAGTCACCCAATATGCCGTCCTCCAGAGCCACTGGGCATGGCTTATTAAAAAATCATAACCTTCAGCATAACTGGTGCGGAAAACCTTGTTTGTTTGTTTCAACACATCCACCAGTATAAGCTCAAGATAAGGGTTTTCTTCTTTAAAATAATTATAAAGCGCCTCAGCAGCTTTTACGTGGCCTGCACCTGCTGAAGCATAAGCGATTATTATTTTCATTTCCTGCCTGTCTTTAAGACGTTATCAACTGCTTCGGAAAGATCTTTTCTGTGAAGTATTGAACTCCCCTGAGAGCTTAGGGTCAACCGGAACCAGGACCAATCCTTGGTCCGGTTTTTTGACCGAAAATAATTAAAGATCGCCTCGGCGGCTTTGAGGTGGCCCGCTCCGGCTGAAGCGCAGGCAATAACCGTTTTCATGATTTAATGATTATTTGCGCCGCGCTCGTAAGATCATCGACCTTATAATCAGGGATGCAATCCCAGTTCAGCTGGTTTTCGGGTTTTTCCCTGCCCGAGAAGACCAGGATCGTTTTCAAGCCGGCGGATTGACCGGTTTCCATATCGACCATGGAATCTCCGATAAAATAACTGTTAGCCTTGTCGACGGTAAAACCCTGCTTCTTTAAATCATCTAAAACCTGGTCGATCAAGCCGGTCTTTGGCTTCCGACAAGAACAGTTCTCTTCCGGACGGTGAGTACAATATAATATCTCGGATAATCTTACCTTATCTCCCAATTCAAAGACCATGCGCTGGTCGATCTCATTGAGGTCCTCCTGAGAATAAAGCCCCTTAGCGACCCCGGCCTGGTTAGAGACCACGAACAGCATAAATCCGGCTTCGGTGAGTTTTTCCAGAGCCGGTTTTGCGTTAGGAAGGATCTGAAACTCCTCAACTTTGGTCACATATTCAAAATCACCGGGATATTTATTGATCACCCCGTCCCGGTCAAGAAAAACCAGTTTAATCATTATTTTCCCTCCATCTGTTTATTTTAGAGATGGAATATAAAGACAGCCTAAATTTTTTCCACATAAATTTTTAAACAATCTTTGAGCGTAAACCGATTCTTCTTAATTCTTAATCCATTCTTCTCAAGTAAAAGCTTTATAGTCTTTTTTGTGAAATAAAAAAGGTGTTCGGGAGGAATTAAACTAGCCCATCTCTCTTTTTTTATCTTTGATTTGATATGCCCCATATCGGGTGTCCAAATTTCAACAATGCCGTCTTTTTTCAAAATTCTATTGACTTCCCGTAAAAATGGGCCCTGGTTTGGAATATGTTCAAGCAAATTGTACATAGTTATTACATCGAAATAATCTGATGGATAATTGGCTTCATTTAAAAAAGCTGCCTTGATATTTAAATTTAATTTTTCCCTGGCAAATTTTAAAGCAATGGGTGAAATTTCACAACCAAAAACAACAAAGCCTCTTTTCCTGGCTGCCTCTAAAATAAATCCTGCGGAGCAACCTACATCCAAAAAATTACCTGCCCTCTTATACTTACAGACCCCTTTAAGTATTTTCTTAGCTCTATTCTGTTTACTCTCTTTTTTATCAATATAGCCCTGAGAATAATTCCCCTTATACTCCTCTTTTAATTCTTTTGGAGATGGCTGGGGATTTACGTAAATGAGCCCGCAAATTTTACACTTTACAATTTTAAATCCAGCTTTTGTATATAATGGCAGAGTATCATTTATTTCACATATGGGACAATTAATATTTTCCAATTAACCTCCTTAAAGAATCTTTCCGCATCCGCGCTCTGGCCGAAAAGATGCATCGGGATGATTGCTTTGGTTTTCTTACTAATCGTTTTCCCGGCCTTTTGCGGGTCGATATTGTAAGTATTCTCGCCTATATCCGCAAAAACGGGACAATCACCTCATCGCCATCTCCGATACCCATCGCCTTCAGGCTCAAAAATAAAGCGTCAGTCGCGGAATTAAGCCCGACCCCAAACTAGGCCCCGCAGCAAGAAGCAAACTCCTGCTCAAAAAGCCCGACTTCGTCCCCCAGGATGAAATTAGAACGTTTGATCACAGCCTTAACCTCCGCCTCGATCTCCCTGCCTGTCTTCTTATATTCCCGGGGTAAATCCAGGAATGGGCTTTCATTTTTTTACCCTCATTTTTCAGGCAAATTAAAGATCTTAAAATGCCAGAGTTTATTTTTTTCTAAAATATATTTTATCATAACTACGATATTCAGAAGGCCATATTTCAGGCTCCTCCGGAAATTAATCGAAGATGCTTCAGAAAAATATCTGGCCGGAATGGGGATATCTCCGATCCGATATCCTAAAAAAGCGGCTTCGGTAAGAAATTCGGCATCAAAAATAAAGTCGTCGGAGTTAAGAGAATAATCTATCTTTTCCAGGACCTCTCTCCTGTAAACGCGAAAACCCGAATGAAAATCTCCTAGATTCTGGCCCAATACAAAATTCTCAAAAGCAGTCAAAAAACGATTAGCAATATATTTATACAAAGGCATACCGCCATCCAAAGCTTCTTTCCTGGTTCTAATTCTCGATCCTATTATTATATCGCAAATATCAGCTATAATAAACCCTACAGCAAAAGGTATAACCCGTGGGTCATACTGATAATCCGGATGCAACATCACTATTATATCGGCATTTGTCTTAAGCGCCTGGTCATAACAGGTTTTTTGATTAGCGCCATATCCCAGATTATCTTCATGCACAAAAGTTTTTATCCCTAGGCTCTTAGCTAAAAAAATCGTCTTATCATCACTGCAGTCGTCGGTTAAAATTATCTCATCAACTATACCTTTCGGGATAGATTCAATCGTCTTTTTTAAAGTTTTCTCGGCGTTATAGGCCGGCATTATGACGATTATCTTTTTATTATTGATCATATCCGCAGCCTGCCTTTCCAGGAGTCTCTTATAACCGACCAGCCATATGCCGAAATAACCGCAATACAGGCAACCATCGGTATCCTGAAACGCTCTCCGGCCACGTCAGAGATATTAATCACGGTAACTGCGACAAAATACAACATGATCCACAACAAAAACTGATAATAGATATTCCCCCTTATTTTTACGCAGCCCGCCAGGAAACCGATCAACCAGAAGACCATCCAGGGATAAAATATGATTTTTCCAAGGATCATGTAAGGTTTTGATTTATAGTATTTTAATGATCCCGGGAGAGTCAATAAATTAATAAAACTTTGGCTCGCGCAATTCGCGTAGTTAACACCCAAAACAAAATAATTATTGTTTTTCTCAGCGCTCTTGTCCAACGAAATCCTTTTAAAATTCCGTTCCCCAACGCTGGAAAACGAACTCGTTGCGCTACGGTAATAATTTCTAATTTGCCAAACGCCCAAAAAACTATAAAATATAGCTAGAAATACTGCCGCGTGCACTAATGTCTTCCTGAGATCGCCTAAGGAATTTGCGTAAATCATAAAAATCGCAACTCCAAACCCAAGAAAATAACCTATTGGCCGTACGTACGTAGCCATAGCCAATACTAAAGCCGACAATACAACTAATCTCATCTTTCCGCTCTTAAAATAACGCATAGATATATAGATAAACAGAAATAGTAATGGCAAATACAAGGCTTCGGTCAAAATTTTTAATGAGTAAATAGAGGTGGGCGGATCAAATAACGCTATGACCATGCTTAAAATGCCGAGCCTGGGGTCAATTTCAACAGCTATCTTATAGGTAATCAACCCGGCAAGGATAGTCAGCAATATCTGCAAAAAGATTATCCCGGTCAAAGGGATCCCCAAAATACCATGCAAGACAGCAAGAAAAATCGGGTATCCCGGGGTCCGGAATACTTCATACCTGATCGCGCCATTAGTATCTTGCACGCCAAAGACTCCCTGCGCATTTAACATTTTCGCCGTTAACAAATAAGACTTTGAATCAGAACTGTATATACTCTCCGGAACACGCATTACGCCAAAAACAAATATACTCAGCTTAAATAAAAATGCGGCGATTAAAATAGCGATAAATATTTTTTTTTGTTTAGTTTTCAACATGATCATGCCCATCCCTTTGTAAACCGACGCGTTAACAATATTTTACTTGGGGATACTTTTAGAACTCGGACATAAAGCGGCAATCATTCCAAGCGCTATCCAGAACAGCATTGCCAACTGCAAAGAATAAAGATGCGTATCGAAAAAAGCATGAATAAGATACCCGGCCATTCCTAAGCATAAACCAAGGACAAGCGGATTGTCATCACGCCTTATTTCAGCCATTCCCCTGTATAAGACAACTCCTATAAATGACAAAAAGCTCAAAAGGCTAAAAATTCCGGACTCCGCCCAGATCTGCAGGAAGCTGTTATGGGCGTACACATTTATAGCGGTGCCGGAGTATTTAGGGAAATAGTCCATAAAAGTGCCTAAGCCTTTACCCAGCCAGGGATTTTCCATGATCATTTTCCAGGCCGCTTTCCAGATAATAAATCTTGTCGCGTCTCCTTTAGAGGTAAAAGTAAATAAAACTCTTTCCAGTAAAGGATGATATATCACCAATACCACGAAAAATATTATGCAAATAAACGCGAGTTCCCTGAAACGCTTTTTAAAAATAAGCGCTAGAAACAAAACAACGAAAAAACTTACCCAGGCGCCACGGGAAAATGTCAGCAGCAAACACACAAATATCGAAAAAGTTAATAATATTAATAAAATTTTCCAGATTTTAGCTTTAACCAGCGAAAGCGAGGCGATTGCCAGAAAAGAAACAAAAACAAGATAACTGCCGAGTAAATTGTAATATCGGAAAGGCCCGGTAATTGCGGCAAAACCGTGTTTCGATTTTACGATCAAAGGCTTGTGTCTTATAAATTCAACGCCTAAAAACCTCTGTGACAAAGCATCTGCGCAAACAACGCCGGCTGATAAAAGAAAAAGGTTAAAAGCCGTCCGTACACGCTTTTCATCGAACATATCGAAAGCGATCAAAAAGATCAGGATATATTCCAACCACTTAGAAACCAGCGCAACTAAACTTTTATGTAAATATGCTCCGGAATTCAGCAAAGACAGCCCCATAAAACCAAAAAAAACAAAAAGGAGAATATCGGCAGGATTCTTAAAAGCCTTGAATTCGGGACAGATGATTTTCTTGGGAATAAAAAAAATAATAGCGGCTATTGAAAATATTTCCACAGCGGCTATTGAAAAAGGCAGCAGAAATATTAGGCCGTAGAGGCACGTTATTACTGCAGCATCAAAAAAAAGATAAAGTTTATCTTTCATATCAGTAAGCGCCTTTTTTATTAAATACCGCCGGTAAAGTTAGCCGGATTATCATCAGATCAAGACCGAAAGACCAATGGTTTACGTACCAGAGATCCCATTTTACCCATTTTTTAAAAGTAAGGTTGCTCCTGCCCTTGACCTGAGCAAGGCCGGTTATACCCGGACGGATTGCAAGCCTCTCCATATAACTATAATCATATTGCTTGAATTCATCAGGCGTGGGTGGCCGAGAGCCGACAAGGCTCATATCGCCTTTTAAAACATTGATAAGCTGCGGCAATTCATCAAGGCTATACCTTCTAAGAAAACGGCCCCCCTTCGTAACCCTGGGGTCAACTTTCATCTTAAATATAATACCGCCTTTTACCTCATTTTTCTTTAACAGCAGTGGTTTGATCTCATCAGCGCCGTCAATCATTGAACAAAATTTATAAAGGTTGAATATCCTGCCTTTGTGCCCTACTCTTTTCTGGACGAAAAAGACCGGCCCTTTAGAACCAAGTTTTATCATCAGCATAACTGCCAAAAAAACCGGAGATAAAAAAATCAGCAGTAAAAACGATACTATAAAATCAAAAAATCTTTTTGCCGCAAACTCTGCAGAATGAGGCACCCTTTTTTTGTATGTCAAAAGAGGGATAAAACCGAGGTAATTGACCCTTACTATTTCGAGCGATTCTTCGAAATTTTCAGGCACGATCCTTACTCCGATGCGTAAGTCTTTTGCGCACCTTATGATCTCAGAGATGACGGTTTTATCTATACTTTTTGTAATTATGATCTCGTCCACAAAAAACTTTTTTACATACATTATAAAATCCTTGAATTTGCCAAAAATAGGCAGGCCGTCAACATAGCCTTCCTTATCATTATCAAGAAAACCAACGACTCTAAATCCCCACCAGGGGTTCCTTTTAATCTCATCAAGGACCATCCTGGCATTCCGGCCGGCCCCAAGCATCAGAACGTTAATATTGTGGAAACCTTTATAGATCAATCTCCTGACGACTATCCTTTTGATAAGCCGCCAAAGAACTGTAAAAACACAGACCAATACAAAGGACACAAAAAATACCTGCCTTGAGAAAAATTTGTACTGAGCAAAGAATATAGTTGCTCCTACAAGTACGCCTATATACAAAACTGCGATAAATGTCCTGAACGCCTCTTTAAAAAAAGACAGGCTTCTGTCAGTCGTATAAAGACCTTTCTTGGCAAAGTAAAAAGAAAGCAGGACGTACCAGAGGCTAAAAATAAACGAGTATTCTCTGAGATTCGGCAATCTGGGATTGACAAATACATTTTCAAACGAATTATACCGCAAGAGATACGTGATCGAAAAGCATAAAAAGAGCCCGATCAGGTCAATCAAAAAATAGAATACATAAACTTTTCTGGGCGACTTAAACATTTTTTAGTTACCTATCTTAAGAATAATTGCCGCATCATAGCACGATTCCAGTCTCAGAGATAATCTTTCGCAAATAATCAATCAGCGCTGCATCCCGGGAAGGCAACGGCTGTTGTTGCTTGAGCGCCTGGATTATATGCTGGTAATTATTTATTTTATCCAAGAGTTCCTGTTCATGGTAGGCGGCAATAACCAGCCCTTTCTGCTCCATCTTCCTGGCAAACTGTATCTGATGGTCGTCGACATGCTCGCCGAAAGCTGCCTGCCGAGCAAAAACGATAGGGATTTTTTTGCTTTGCCGGGATAAAAGCATTGTCCCCACCCCGGCATGGCCAATGATAATATCTGCCGTGCGTATATATTCTATCATAGAACTAAAAGAAAGAAAACGGCTATAGTCACATGCTTGCGGCAGATAGGTTGACGTGCCGATCTGAGCAAAAACTTTTTGCTGTATCCGGCCGCTTCTCTTAGCCTCGTCGAGCGCCCTGATCAGCCGGTCAAATGGAAACTTTTCGGTCCCTACGGTGACAAATATCATACAGGTTATCCCCTATGCTCTGTTTTTTTGTATCTGGCTGCTAATTCCGGCCAGCGCACGAGCATATGATCAGCCACGCCGTACACCAGCCGCGCCGATAGAGAAAGCTCATTTATCCGTGTCAGCGATTCGATGTAGATCGTTTTGATCCTTAAAATCTTGGCAATGAAAATAAACGGAACGCTTATGCCGGCTCCGGTAGACAGCACGGCATCCGGGCGTTCTTTGCGCAACAGCTGCAGCGCTAATATCGCGTTCTTGAAAAGGTTGACGAGATTTCGATTCGTCGGACAATGCCCCCAGAATACCGTTTCGCCGCGCAAGAAATACTCGGTATCGTTTCCGGGGAACGTCACCCAGATCCGCTCATAATCTTTCCAAAGCTCTTTTAAAAAATAGAGCTGCAGAAAATGACCTCCTGAAGAACACACCAGCACCAGCTTCATTGTTATACCTGTAATGAATAGTAAAGCAGATATGCGTTATGTAAAATATTCTGCGCAGTATATTCCTTTATCGATGCTACGCAATGAGCCCGTGCAATGTTGCGGGTCAATAAAATAGCGCTGAGCGCATCGGAAAGCGCTTTGGCGTTACGCCCAGCGCAGATAAAACCCGAATAGCCGTTATGCACCACTCTTTTAATTTCGCCTACATCGGGAGCGACAACCGGGACTCCGCAAGCGAGAGCTTCCAGAGCGCTGCGCGGCATTCCTTCAAAAGCGGAAGTTAACAAAAACGCATCGGATATTCTCATGAGGCCAGCGACTTTTTCCTGCGGCAATATTCCCATAAAAACAGCTCGATTGTTAAGCCTCTCTTGTTTTATCTTCTTAGCAAGCCGCCCTTTAAGTGAACCTTCGCCGACAATAAGCAAGATGGCTTCGGGGACACTCCTCAATACCTCGCCAAACGTATCAATCAACAAGACCGGATCTTTTTGGCTTTCAAGCCTGCCTACGAACAAAACAAGTTTAGAGTTCCCGGGTAACCCTTTTTCTCTCAAAAATGCTGTCCGGTTATTCTTTTGCTCTTCTTCAGGGGAAGGAAAAAACAAATCTTGATCAACCCAGGTGGGCAAAAACGAAAAGCGCCCGGCCATAAATGGGTATTTTTCCTGATAAAATCTTACTCCGTCTTCCCGGACTGAATAAACTGCATTCATCCGGGGAATGATCCGTTTTTCGATTTGAAAGTATAGCCAAGGTAGTCGCCTCCACTTTACTTCAGTACTGGAATGAAATAACTCCAGCGCATGGCCGTGTACGAACAACACCTGTTTTCCCGCGCAACCGGATAAAGCAAGCGCAGGCTCAATACGATGATATTCCAGGATCGTTTTCTCAGGTACGATCCGTTTTCCCGACCTTAACAGTTGCAGGAAAAATCTAAGACTGAGCGGCACCACCCCTTTTTTGTTTTCTTTAGCCACATGCAACATGGGAAAAAAATCTATCGTCCGGCTGCCGAGTTGTCCGGTATACCAACTTCCTGGCGGCCGGGATTTTATATCGGCACTGATCCCTACAACCTTGATCCGGAAATCATCGGGCGCATATTTAATGAAATTCTTTATGCAGGTCACGATCCCTCCGATCTTCTGCCCCCACGGGTCCATCTGTTCGACAATCGTAACGCTGACGGTATTCTGCCGCATCTTACCTTTCAATTGAAACTGGCGAATTTACTTCACGGGCGTAATCGGCTTGCCCGAGCGCCAGCCCGAGCGCAGCCCAAAAATAAAATTGAACAACAGTGGAATTAATGTAATTACTGCCGAACGCGCCAATCTGCAAGCTGATAAAAAAAGCAAACATTACATATAAAAGATATTTGTTCTCAAAACCGACGGCATACGCATATGACTTCCATATCCCTGTGCCCACAAAAATCAGAAACCCTATGTACAACCCCAGCCCTACCATTCCGGTTTCAACAAGATATTTGATATAATCATTATGTGCCATATATCCGTAGCGCCCTTGATATTCACCGCGATTGATCAGTGAAAGCGTGTTTAACCCGTATCCCAAAAAAGGCTTGTGGCTCCAAGTCTGGATCAAGGAATGCCAATACCGCACTCTCCATTCAAGAGAATTCCTAGTGTTATCCTCCTTGATCATCCGTGTAATATTGGTACGGGCCAGTCTGTTTTTCCGCGTCTGAAACTCAGGCGCACGAAAAAGGAAACCCAGGAAAAAAACCAACAAACATACCAGAAACAGCAGCGAACACAGTTTTTGCTTTGACGAAATAGCCGGGGCGAAGAAGAAAAAAACGACTATAATACTCCATACCATGAAACCACTTATACTGAAGGTAAAAACCAAGGCGAATATTTCCAAAAACATCATTGATACCCACGCCAATTTTTTTCTAGAAAAGACCGCAATATACCAGCTAAGGACAAAAAATAGGATCAAAAAAATCGCAAACTGATTAGCATGAGGTAACGTCCCAAAAATCCTGTGAACGCCGCGCGTTATATCGCCGGTCCTGGTAATAAGCTGAAATAAAGAAACAATAAGCGGGATGATTAAAGCTACAAAAAGATGTTTTAACGGAAACTGACGCGCTTGAGCACGAACATAATTATATGAAACTAAGAAAATGAAAAAAAACACTCCTAAACGCACCCCTTCCCTGATTCCAACCACCCCCTTCAACCCAAAATTAAATAAACTAAGGGACGCAAAAACAAAATTTACAAGAACCCACAATCCCAACAAAAAACATATTTGGTGGCAGGCAATCTTCTTTACAGTATAACGGTAGACCACAGCAATCACTACAATGCCCATGGCGATCAGTTCGGAAAGATCAAGACGCAGCTGACCGATTTTAAAAACTGGCAACCGATCGCAAATGCTGCGGATAAAAATAAACGACCAGAAGAAAAAAAACAGCGTTGTTATGATCTTATCTTTCATTTTATCTAAAAGGAATTTATTCAAAAGGTTTATACCTCCTGAAACATGACCTCACTTTTTCCCATACACGGAACGGCATTAAAACCGCTAAATAATATAACCATACTTTTCCAGCAAAAGGATAATCTCTAAGCGCTCGGAGAACCAGAGCTCGTCCTCTAAGCGAATCACCGCGCAGATGATACCAATAACCGAACCGCGAGCGCTGAAATGCCTTTCGTTTTCGCCGCTGAATGACAGTTAAATCGCCATTTATTTTACGATCAATTATTTCGGCCGCTGCTGATTTTGCCTCTAAATTCCTACTGAGCCGATCTGCTCCACCGGCATGTATAATAACGAGCGGTTCATTCACAACCGCTATGCGGTATCGCTTTGCCAATCGTAACCATAGATCATAATCCTCGGAAGACGGAAGCCGCGCGTCAAAAAATCCGACCGCCTCAAGACAGCTTTTTCGTATCATAGCCGACGAAGGGCTACCCAGAATGTTTTTTCCTAATAACTGCCGGTAAACGCTCAGTTTCTCTGTGGGCAACAAAATAGAAAAACGCCTACGTGAAGGATACAAATACATCCAGCTAAATACCCCGGCCGTTGCCAATCCGGCCTGCTTAAATAATGCTACCTGTCTCTCTAGTTTACGCGGTAACCACTCATCGTCCGAATCAAGAAAAGCTACCAATTCTGCGCGCGCGCACTGGATACCGACATTACGCGCGGCAGCAGCATTCTCTTTTTTTTCTCTTTTAAAATATCTGATACGTACGTCACATACACCTTTTATAACCTGTTCCGTGGAGTCCGTAGAACAGTCGTCAATAATAATCAACTCAAAATCCTGTAAGGTCTGGCAGAAAACGCTGTTTACAGCACGCAGTAGAACGGAAGCGCGATTGTACGTAGGAATAATTACTGATATTTTTGGCTTTTTAGTTTCCATTTATATTAACCTTTTTTTCGTAAAACATATCCCCGCCAACTTCGCCAGTGAGCAGACATAATCGATACTCCAGAGGGCTAAAAATAAAACGATTGATCTCTCTTTTCGACGGCGAAGATTGCGGCTCATTCTTAAAACAGAAGGATTCCATAACAGCAGGAGCCGGAAGATGAGAAAGGCGATTTTTGTCTCAGATATTCCGTACTGCCTCCAATTCTTGATTAATCCTCCACCAACGCGGAAATGTTTCGCTATTAAATCTAAAGCATGACGCGCGGGATGCCTGACAATTGCCCGCGGAGCAAAGACAAGCGAAAATCCAGCTTTAGTTGCTTTTGAGGTCCAGCGAACATCTCCTCCAGATACCGCACCGGAAGGGAATAAGCCGATTTTTTTAAAAATAGCTGCTTTTGTAAAAAGGTTTGCGGTCACTGCTGTCTTGAAGGTAGCGATGTAATATTCATTCCTCATCCCCATCACGGTGTCGTAGTGTTGCGCAAAGCTTGCTTCCCCGAGGAAAAAGAATTCAACCTCACCTCCTGCCATATCCGCTCCGTTTTGTAAAGCCTGAATTCCTTCTATAAGCCACCGAGGAGAAACGATACAATCGGAATCAGTAAACGCCAGGATCTCGCCTCGAGCAGATTCTATACCTCTATTCCGGGCATCATAAGAGCTTTGTACTCGAGTTTCTTCGAGGAGACGAAAAGGATAAGCCTTAAGAATCTCTTTTGTGTTATCGCGAGAGTTATTATCTATACAGATGATCTCCAGAGATGTTTTGGGATATTCCAACCGTACCAGAGATTCTGCCAGTGCTTTAATACTTCTTTCTGCATTAAAGAACGGAACAATTACCGATACAAAAGGTGTTCTATTCATGCGAATACTATCACCCCTTTTTTTCCGCCAGGTCGAGTTCGTGATTACTAAGCCGAACCGCTTCGTATATTCGCGCAGAAAGAGTTTCGGGATCAGGAGAATGAGCACACATGAGATTATCGTTAAAGCTGTAATGCAAGCCTATCTGTTCCCTGACCCAATCAACGCTCTGTGTTGCGCTGCCACGAAAATAATCTGTAAATGCCTCCAGCGCAAACGCAACTTCAAAACCGGTGGGGTTATATCGAAAGGCATATGGATTCATTGTAACATTATGGCGGAACGAAGGAGTCGTTATATAGCGCAGTATTTTTTTAAAATTACTGCTCATCCAGAACGAATCGTCTGATAACCATCCCAACTGCTTCAAAAGTGCCCACGCATAGAGATTAAAGCTGTGGTAGCCGATAGATTGTTCATAGTGCTGTTTTTTTACCAGACCCCGCATCGTTCGGCGGATATCCCTGAATTCTCCCCAAAACCCTTCGTGTCGCTTCAGCCGGAATATCTCGTGCCCAATCAAACCATTTCGATGTACATATATGTTGCATGGTATTGTTTGTAAAAACCTCTTGACGTGCGCCTTTATGGTTCCGTTGGCGATACCGCTGTTCAGAATAAGCGCGCCGCTAGCGGCAAACCAGAGTTGCTGGTTAAATGTCCCGCATATCGGCAGAAGGCTTCCGTCAACATTTACAGAATGCCACAGGCCATACTTTTCGTCAAAAGGATGCAAGAGAAAAACCTCTGCGGCCAGTTTGCCATACTGCTCGTCTTTTAGTTGGACGGATGCAGCTGCCAGGGCTTCCAGCACCCATGCCTGGCCGATCAGGCCGTTTGAAAAGTCTTTCCGGGGATCTTTGCGGCACCAAAACGCAGCTTGCATGGGCCGAGCCTCCTGGCTCATCAAATATGCTGCAGCGCGCAGACCGGCTTGTTGATATGCCGGATTTCCGGTCAATCCATACGCTTTGAGAAAAACAATAAGCCAGTGCGCAGTGTTACGAATCGGAGTCTCGATGATCCCTCGAGGCCCGCTTTGCCCCGGCGCCATGCACCCATTAACATGCTGAAGCGCCACTGCTTTTTCAGCGCTGGCAATGATCAAATCCCAAAGTTTCATATGTTCTCACCTTCCCTCAAGACTGCGGTTCATCAAAAAGCCCGAGAGAGATTCTTTTTTTTCTAAAAATCACCTCTTTTGTTGCTAGGAGCAATCCCAGATATAAAACCGCGCTCAGTATTATTGCCTGTATCAAGGCGGCCCGCGCAGAAACATGGACAAAAGAATGAAGCGCCGCCAAGCACGCTAATAAGGCCGCACCTATCAACAGTGGTGTTGCCAGTTGGGAATAGAAAAGTTTCGAATCCAAATGAATCAGCCGTCGCAGGACATACAACGCGATCTGGGAGTATACGATACCCTGCAGAGTATAGCCGATAGCCACACCCCGTATGCCCCAGCGCAATCCTATGACAATTGCAGCCGAGGAAAGAAGGGTACTCAACGCGATCATGTAAAGCTGGATATTTGCTTTCCCCCGCGCCAGGTTCACGCTGCTGTTTAACGAAACAATGGCTTGTATGGCTCCGCACAACGACAAAACTTGAATAGGAAAAACAGAAGGCTGCCATCGTACGCCAAACAATACGGTTATCAATTCCGGCGCTATGCCAATGATCACAAACATCATGGGAAACGTAACCAGCGCAATAGCCTTAACGGTCTTAAGATACACTCTGCGGATCTTTTCCAGATCGTTTTGTATTTTGGAAAAAACGGGAAATAACACCTTAGTGATAACCCAAGATATGTTCTGTATAGGGACCAGCATTATTTTATACGCTAAGGTATAATATCCCAAAGGCTCTGCGCCCAGGAATCGGCCGATCAAAAGATAATCGATGTTGCGGGAAAAATAATACAGGATATCCGCTCCGGTCAGGTGCGCGCTAAAAGGAAATATCTCTTTTATTGCCTTGCGTGAAAATTTCGCGCGAGGCCGCCACGGAGAAAGATTCCAAAGCAAGATTCCGTTTATGGCCGTAAACACCAGCATCTGATAGACCAGACTCCATGCCCCGCAGCCCGCATAGGCAGTTACGATTGCAACGATACCCGCTATAATAACAGCGTAAACATCACGCACTGCCAGTTTCTTAAAATCAAGGTTCTTGGTCAAGATGGACTGCTGAACGACGATAAACGATGAAAGCACGAAGTTAACGGACATGACCATCAACATGGGTTGCAGCCGCGGCACACGGTAGAACCGAGCGATACCGGACGATGCCAGCATCATCACGACCATCAATACCCAACCAACGCAGACCTGAAACCAGAATACGCTCGAGAGATGATCTTCATCGATATCCTGTTTCTGAATAAGGGCTCCGCTTAAACCCATATTGTTAAAAATACTGGCAAAACCGGTAAAGACCGTAGCCATACCTATCAAACCAAAATCGCCCGGCGCAAGCAGTCGAGCAAGGATTGCCGTAATGATGAGCTGGCTTACCAGTTTACCCACCTGGGAAATAGAATTCCACGTCAATCCCTGTAATGTCTTTTCCTTGATGCTCATACAATCGTGCGTGATATCAGTTTACTGAAGGATAGTTACAATATTTCTTCGCAGCCGTAGGTTAAAATTATCTCATTAGTAAGCATTTAAAATGATCTCCTCTAATTTCTTTGTCTGATTTTCCCAGGAAAATTCGCGAATCTTTTCATATCCGGCCAGGCTTATTTTTTTTAATAATTCTTCGTCTTCAATTAACCGGATAAGATTATTGGCTAAAGATTGAATATCGCCCGGAGCAGAAAGTAGTGCCGTCTCTCCTGAAACAGCATAATCGGTTATGCCGCCAGCGGTAGTGCCTACTACAGCACATTTGCAAGCCATCGCCTCTCTGGGAGGATTGGCAGAAGCCTCTTTTCTAGTGGGAAATAAAAAAATATCGCAAAAGGAGTAAATTTCTCTTATTTTATCCTGAGAAGGATCCTGATGAAATTCACAATATTTCGGAATTTCTTTTCCTCTTTTTATGCCGAACATGACCAATTTTATCTCCGGGTGTTTTCTCTGGGCAATCTCGAAAGCTTTAATCCCGTCTTCCACCCCTTTAAAAGATGCATCGGCGAAATTTGCCCCAAAACAAACCATACAAACCCTTTTTTCTTTATTAAAAATTTTATTTTTATTGTAAAATTGTTTTAAATTTACTCCGTTTAAAACAACTGAAACATCTTTCCCCCCGCACCGCCCTACTTCTTCTTTCATGAAACTAGAGGCGACTATCTTTTTAAAAGGAAAATCTAAAATCTCCTGAGTTTTTTTCGAAGGAGGAAGAAAAAAAACGGTTCTAATAAACCATATCTTTTTACCTTTACTTTTAGAATACTGGTTAATCCAAAGAAGTATCCACCAGTGCACAGCTATAATAACGTCTCCGTCCGGGATATATTTTTCCGAAAAATCCGGAATTAGATGGATTTTTGGCTTCAGATCAAACCAATCTACTGCAATTTCTCTTTTGCCTGTTATTGAAGCCCAAAACCTCCTGAACCGCCTTGTTAAACCCAGCCGCTTTTCCCAGTATTTCCCCAAACCCCATCCTATCTTTCCATGATCGTCATAATATTCGAATTGTCTTGAGTGTTGATTATAAACCGAAATAAAAATATTTACTTCGTGGCCTCTTTGCAAAAGGTTATTGGCATATTCGAATATGGCCCTCGCCGCGCCTCCGGGCTTATCCATCCCACCGCCCCTTTTCCCTCCGAATAATAAGATATTAATTCTGCTCATTTTTCGAAATAAGTTCTTAAGAATTTCCCGAAATATTCGACTTTAACCGGACAGTAAAAAAAAGCTTTTAAAAAATATCTTCTCGCTTCCCTGACTTGACCAATACGAATATAATCTCTTCCTGAATAGTAGAAGTAGCGAGCAAACAAATTTCTGCTCTTTGGCGAATCTTTGGCGCGTTTCTCCAGAAATATTTGTCTAATTCTCATCCTCCGCCCGACATCATCACTATGGCTAAGGCTCCCTTCTGTAATATAAAGTGTCACTAAAGGCTCTTCAATAAAATAAAAAGAAAATTCCTTACAAAGCCGAATAGCAAAATCTTTATCGTTAGAAGCTTCAAGTTCTTCGTCAAAAAAACCAATTTTTAAAAAAACCTTTTTTTCTTACTAATGAACTTCCAACTGCTGGAAATTGCCAATTCTTTTTTACATCTTCTAAGGAGTATTTTAAAAGGGCTATATTTTCCTTTTTCTTTGCATCCCAGTAGTAGTTTGAGCATACCATTCCTAAATTTTCCCGGGCGTTTTTAAAAACTTCCAGGCTCTTTTCAATCTTTTCGGGCAGATACTCATCATCGGAATCTAAAAAAGCGACAAAATCACTTTTGCTATTTTTAATCCCTGTGTTTCTGGCGGCGGAAAGTCCTCTATTTTCAGAATGACGGATATATTGGATTCTCGTATCAGTGAATTTTTTTACTACTTCTTCTGTATTATCTTTAGAACCATCATCAACGATAATTATCTCCATATTTTGATAAGTCTGATTAAGGACAGATTTTATAGCCCTGGATAATATGTATCCGCGGTTATAAGTAGGAATAACTATGGTGACTAAAACCTGTTTATCCATTATGTTCCCCCCTAATTTAAACCTTAATATCTCTTCTTCTATCCACCATGTCAGAATCTGGTTATTTCGCAGGTCTTTCCTTGGCCAGGCCTTCAAGCAGGCTATCAATTTTATCAATAAGATCGTTTCTTTGCTGATT